>Ga0307479_10000171_pt1 | contig 60746 bp, 53 predicted proteins | sample atmos_gasesECM4C_FD_203743 | JGI IMG/M metagenome (GOLD analysis project Ga0307479, IMG submission 203743) | Hardwood forest soil microbial communities from Morgan-Monroe State Forest, Indiana, United States - atmos_gasesECM4C_515 | ecosystem: Environmental > Terrestrial > Soil > Temperate... | reverse complement strand
GGATCCTTGAACCATTTGAACGACGATGACCAGTTGAAGGCGAAGCGGGCGTCCGGAAAACGCTTCTTGATCTGCTGGGAGAAGGTCTCGACGGCACTTCGGTCCGAGGTCGGGAATTCGCACCAGAGCATGTCCGGGATGCCACTGTCCAGGTAGCGAAGGCCGCGGTCTACAGCCAGCTCCATACGGCGTAGCGACTCGGGGGCGTCGACCGCGCTCAGCCCATCGGTGCGGGCGATGATCACGAAATCGCGGTTACCGAGATCATCGGCGACGGCGCGCGCCATGCGCAGCTTGCCGACCATCTCATTGACCGGGATCAACGCTTTACCACCGATGTGGCCGCAGCGCTTGGGCAGTACCTGGTCTTCGATATGGGCCGCAGCCACGCCGGCGTTGACGTAGAGCTCGGTGGTCCGCTGGACGTTGAAGATGTTGCCGTAGCCACCGTCCATGTCGACGATCACCGGGGGAATATCGAGGTATTTCGGCGGCGTGCCCTTCTCCGGGTCACCGACCGCCATCGTCAGCTGGAACTTCCGCAGCGCGCTCACGGTCCGGCGGGCGGCATCGGCGATCTCAACGTTGGAATAGAGGTCCATGTCGGTCGTCCCGAGATGGCCGATCGCGAAGGAGTAGCCACTGAAGTAGACGGCCTTGAAGCCGTAGTACATGACGAGTTCGGCACCCATCGCGTCGTACACGCCAGGACCGAACAAAAAGGGCTCGGTGTCGAGCAGCTCGCGCATCCGGCGGCTGGGATGCACGAAGCGCGAGGCTGGCACCTTGAAGCCCTCGGGCATTAGCGGGCTGGCCACGAGCTGACCTTGCTTTGGAACCGCGATGCCGCTCATCTGGCCGCCCCTATTCGTTGCCGTGGTCGCGTTCGCAGTCGTCGGGACAGCCGCACTCGACGGTTTCGGCGCGGCACGGTCGGTAGTCGTCCGTATCGATCGCGTGGATCCTGCGCCCTTCCATGGTCATCATGGAAGCCAGCCTATCAACTAACCAGACATCAAGTCCAATCGTTTGTCGCGATTAGCTCGATAGAGCCGGCCTATACCTTGAAGCTGACGGCCATCTCCCACGCCAGGGCGGCCGCCGCCAACACCAGGACTACCGCCACGATACGGGCGTCGTTTGTCGCCGCGATGGCTACGTCCCGAATCGCCTCGGTCGCCCGAGCGGGGGCACGTCCAAATCGGAACCGGCTTCGCACCGGAAACAGTCCCATCTCGCTTCCCTCCTTCCCTGAGCGGAACGGGTCTCCTCAGCGCGTCACCGTAGCAGATGACCGCCTGTGCACGTCAAGCGCGCATCGGGTCGTCCAGCGGGGCCATCAGCTTGGTGGAGGACGGTTCCAGCGCCAGATCACGGGGTTGTGGTGCTCATAGCCGAGTACGCTCAGCGCCGCCGTTTGCAACGCATAGTGCTGTCCGGCGGCCGGTGGCTCGGCCAGCCAGCGGGCGGTCAGGACCCGCAGGATGTGGCCATGGGCAAAGATCAGGACGTTGCCGGCTACGCCGCGAATTTCTGCGATGATCCGGTCCGCCCGGCGGGCCACATCCGCGGGCTGCTCACCGCCTGGCCCGCCATCACGCCAGAGTGACCAATCCGGCCGGCTGGCCGCGATCTGGTTCGAGGTCAGGCCGTCGTAGCGGCCGTAATCCCATTCGACCAGGTCGGGGCGGGTCTGCACCGCCTGCCCATAGCCGGCAAGGCGGCAGGTCTCCAGGGCGCGCTGCAGCGGGCTGCTCAAGACCAGCGAGAATGTCCAGCCGGCCAATTCGGGGCGCAGCGCCTCCGCCTGGCGGCGACCGTGCTCCGTGAGTGGGATGTCGCTCTTTCCAGTGTGCCGGCCGTCGCGGCTCCACTCGGTCTCCCCATGCCGAACCAGGACCACCTCGGGGTTGGTGGTCACCTCAGCCGGTACGGAAGTCGAGGTGCGAGGCGCCGCCGCTGATTTCGATGTCGTAGCGGCTGGTGGCGGAGCCATAGCCGGAACTCTGTTGCTGGAAGTCCCCGAGTGCCCCGGAGGTCGAGCCGTTGATGGAGATGGCGCTGGCGCCACCGTTGACGCTCACCCGCCACTGGGTCTCGGTGGGTGCCCGGAGAGTCACGTCGCTCGCCCCGCCCGACACGGCGAGCACGACCGTGCCCTTCGGCGCCGCGAGCTGCGCGTCGATGCGACTCGCGCCACCCGAGATGTCGAGCTTCGACAGCTGCAGATGCCGGAGGTCCAGGCGCAAATTGGCAGCGCCGCCATCGAGCTTGATGGTCCAGGGGATCTGGTCGGTCAGCGTGATCAGAAGATGCCGGCGATTCGAGCCAAAGAGATGGAAGGCGGAGAACCCCGAGCTTTCCCGGATCGCCAGCGTGCCGGTCTCGTGGTCGAGACTGAAGGTCGGCGGGTTCTCGCCACCCGGGTAGTCGATGTGGGCCCGATAGAGCACGTCGCCCAGGCTTGCCGCCTGCACCTCCACGGTTGCGCCGCTGTAATTCATGTCAAGGGTGGCCGCCGTCAGGCCGCCCACCTGCGCGGACACATCGGCTTGCCGGGCACCCAGCGAAGATGCCGGGGCGAGGGTCGCGTAGACTACCGCGGCGATAACGATCAGCACAGTCGCGCCGAGGCCCACCCAGGTCGCCCGCTGGCGCGGCAGGGTGTGATTGAGGATGAGCTGCAGTCCAAGGATCACGAGCAGTAAGGGCCACAGGTCGCCCAGCCGCTGCAGGGCGTCTTGCGAGAGGACGCCGGTGTTGACCAGCAGGACGATGACGCCGATCCCGATTAGAAGCAGCGGAAACACGAGGCCGCGGCTCCGGTACATGGGACCGCCTATCGACGCCGGACCAGGATCAGCAGACCGATCGCGATCAGGACGACCGGCCAGAAGATGTCCCAGCGAAAACCGGCGAGCACGCCGATGTTCGCCAGCAGGAAGTAAGCACCCAGTGCGATCAGGATGATGCCGGCCCAGAGTCCCCTGGGTCGGCCCCCGTAACCAGGCGACCACCAACCGCCGCGGTGTGGCGACCCCGGATCGGATGGCGGGGTCCCACTGCCGCCGGGCGGACGCGCCTCCGATCGCGAGAACCCGGTGCGAAAGTCCTCGCGGATTTCATTGCCCATGGCGCGCAGGCGGTCACCGACGGTGCGGGTAGCGGATGGAGGGGCGCCAGCCGGGGGTTCCATCAGGAACCACAGCACCAAATAGAGGATGATGCCGATGCCGGGCGGCGCCAGCGCGAGGATGACAAAAACGATCCGCACCAGCAGGGGGTCGATGCCGAAGTAGTGGGCCAGGCCAGATGCAACGCCTCCCACGATGCGGTCGGATCCGCGTCGCAAGACGCCCCCCGTCGTCTCACCCATCGCAACGCAATTATCGCAGGTCTAAATGCCGTCAAGCTCCGTGCGTGCGACCCGGACCCGGGTCAGGTGCCGGCTCTCAGCAGCCGGGTTCACCAGGATGGCGGCAGCAGCTGGTGGGTGGTATCTGCGCCCGTCGCAGCACGTTCTGGACGAGCAGTCGCAGCTTGCGCCCAAGCGGCATGGGCTGCCGCAGATTGTCAAGCAAAGCGCTCGGAGAGGTACGCACGGCCTCCCTCCCCCTTGTGGGGAGGGCCGGGGAGGGGGTCCAGATCCTTCACGATCTGGCCTCCGAGCACCACCAGCCGAACGTGATCGGGGTTGGCGAAGATGGCCGGATCGGCCAGCGGGTCGGCGTCGAGCAGGATCAGGTCGGCGCGTTTGCCGACCTCGACCGTGCCGGTGTCCTTCTCGATGCGTAACAGTTGGGCGTTGGTCCTGGTGGCCGCGATGATCGCGTTCATCGCACCCATGACTCGAGCCTGGCAGGCGATTTCTCTCCCCTTGTCGCCCTGCATCTCGGCGAGCACGTCAGAACCCGACCCGATGCGCAACCCCTTTTCGAAGGCCAGGCCGAGCGAATCGTAGGCGCCAGTGAGTCCCTGGCGGATCTTCCGCACCATGTCGGGCGTCCAGCCGTCCCCGGCTTCGCGGGCGGCGAGCAGCTCATAGGTGATGATGGTGGGCACCAGGTAGACGTCGTCCGCGGCCAGCATCTGATCGGCGGTTGCCTCATCCAGGAAGTTGCCATGCTCGATCGAGCGGACCCCGGCCTGGAGGCAGTTCTGGATGGCGCGGGGACCATAGGCGTGCGCCAGCACATAGGTGCCGACCGCGCCCGCGGCATCGACCGCGGCGGCCAGCTCGGCGACCGAGAATTGCACGTGGTCGAGCTCGTCGGATGGTGATGCGGCGCCGCCGCTCGCCATCACCTTGACCTGATCCGCGCCGCGGCGCAGCACTTCACGGGCGGCCCGTCGAATCTCATCGGCGCCATCCGCGAGGATGGATTCGGACGTCAGGCCGGGAACAACCGGAAAGGTGCCGCGGTCACTGCGGGCGCGATGGTCACCGTGCCCGCCGGTCTGCGAGATGAAGGCCCCGCTGATGAAGAGTCGCGGCCCCCGGACCAGTCCTAATCGAACCGCCTCCTTGAAGCCCCAGTCGAGGCCGCCGGCATCCCGTACGGTGGTGAAGCCGGCATCCAGGGTCGCTTCGATGTTTTGCGCGATGCGGAGTGCCAGTACAGCCGGCGGTAACGCCACCTCCTTGAGCGCGTCGAGCTCGAGTGCGGCCAGGTGGACGTGGGCATCCAGCAGGCCTGGCATCAACGTTCGGCCCTGGCAATCGATCACACGCGCATCCCGCGGACCGTCAGGCCCGCCGCTGGGTCCGATCCGTTGGACGCGTCCATCCTCGACCACGACCCGCGTCCTCGCCTGTGGGTCGCGACCGGTGCAATCGAGCAGGGTCGCGTTCTCGAAGACGAGGTTCACAGCCTGACTAGTCTATTTCTCCCTCCCCCTTGTGGGAAGGGTCGGGGAGGGGGTACCTACGCCGCCAAATAGGTGAGAAACAGATCGGTCCCATAGGCGAGCAAGAAGCCGCTAAGGAGTCCCCATGCCATCGCCGCCGGTGAGTTGACCCGCCGGCCGATGTGGAACATCTCGTTGATCACATAGAGGAGGGCACCGGCGGCGAGCGCCAGAAACAGCACATAGATGTAGGTGGAGGTGAACGCGTAGCCGACCACCGTCCCGATGAACGTGGGGCCGCCGCCGATTAGGCCGGCCGTCAGGAGAAATCCCCAGGATGGCATGGTGCTGTCGAGCGCCAGGGGGGCGGCGATGCCGAACCCCTCGGTGATGTTGTGTAGAGCGAAGCCGATCACCAGCACCAGGGCGAAGGCGACGGCGCCGGTCGCCGCAGACTGGCCGATGGCGAGGCCCTCCGACAGGTTGTGCAGGCCGAGACCGGTCGCGATCATCATCGCCAGGGCCTTCGGTGCCGCCGGAGGTGCCTGCTTGGTCCGGCCGAATAGCCGGCCGTTGAAATAGACCAGCAGCAGCAGGCCGATCCCCAGCCCGATGGCGAAGATGGCCAGCAGCGCCGCGAACGACCGGTCACCCCGTCGCAAAGCGACCAGCGCCGTCTCGACCGGCGCCGACGCGTGACTGAGGATGTCCCAGAGCAGGAAGACCAGGACGCCGGTGGCGATGGCGTTGAGCATTCCCTGGACGGTCCGGGAGAGGCCTCGGATTCGTCCCACCGGAAGACCGATGAAGATGGTGGCGCCGGCAATGGCGCCCAGCGCCGCAGTGGCCGTATGGCTCATTGTGAGCTAGAGTTAGCAGGTGCGAAGTCCACGATTAGATAACGCTAACACACGGTCCCGTCCTCCCTCGGAGGTCATCGCCCACTACCTGGAGGCGATTTACTACATCCGGGCCGAGGGAGAGGCCGTTCGCAGCGCGCGACTGGCGGACTGGCTGGGGGTCAGCCGCCCGACGGTGACGGTCGCCTTGCGCCGGATGGCCCGTGACGGGATGGTCCGCCTCAACGCCCACAAAGAGATCGAGCTCACCCGGCGAGGTGATGGGGCGGCCGCCGCCATCGTGCGCCGGCATCGGATCATCGAGCGCTGGCTCACGGACGCGCTCGGGCTCGACTGGGTCACGGCCGATACCGAGGCCGAGCGGCTGGAGACCGCGCTATCAGACGTGGTCGCCGAGAAGCTGCATCGCGTGCTGGGCAAGCCGCAGACCTGTCCGCACGGCAATCCCATTCCCGGCTCCGCAACGATGCGCGCAAATGAGCTGCGGCTCTCGGCGCTCCGCGCCGGGGAGGCCGGAACGATCACGCGGATCTCGGAGGTGGCCCAGCGCGAGGCCCCGCCCCTACTCCAGTACCTTCACGACCGGGGACTCAAGCCTGGAACGCGGATCGTGGTCGAGGAAGTCGATCAGGTGGGTCGGACGATGCGGCTCCGGGCGGCCCGGTCGCTGACGCTGAGCACCGAGACCGCCTCGAAGCTATCGGTGGTACGGACGCCTAAGCCGAAACCCGGACGGGCTGCCGCTCCTCGCTGACGAGCACGGCCGGCTTGACGGCCGACGGCGAGTGCGGCAGGACGAGCCAGCCCGCGAAGACGATGACACTGCAGACGACCGCCATGATGGTTGTCGGGTCCATGGTTTTTCCTCCTTCTTACAGCGCGCTGACGCTGGCGTACGCGGGTTCGCCGTGTTGCGAGAGATCGAGGCCGACGGCTTCCTCGTCTTCCTGGACGCGGAGCGGGACGAAGAGGTTTACGAACTTGAGAATCGCGAAGGTGCCGATGATCGACCAGCCCCACGAGGCGCCGATCGCGACCATCTGGATCAGGGCCTGCTTCGGGTTGCCGTAGAAGAGACCGTTGGCCGCACCCGCGTTGATGGCGACGGTGGCGAACAACCCGGTCGCGAGCGCGCCCCAGGTGCCGCCGATACCGTGGACCGCCCAGACATCGAGGGCGTCGTCGACCCTGATCCGCTCGCGCAGTTGGATCGCGGCATAGCAGGCGACGCCGGCCCCGAAACCGATCACGATGGCGCCCATCACATTGACGAAACCGGATGCGGGGGTGATCGCGACCAGGCCGGCCACCGCCCCGGCCGCGGCGCCCAGGACGCTCGGCTGTCGCTTGTGCCACCAGCTGACCGTCATCCAGGTGAGGGCCGCCATCGCGGTCGCGGTATTGGTCACCACGAAGGCGCTGGTCGCCAAGCCGCCGGCGGCGACCGCACTCCCGGCGTTGAAGCCAAACCACCCGAACCAGAGCAGGCAGGCGCCAAGCACGGTCATGGTGGCATCGTGCGGCTCGAACTTTCCCTGCCCGAAGCCGATCCGTCGTCCCAGGACGAGGGCGGCCACCAGGGCGGAGACGCCGGAGCTGATGTGGACGACCGTCCCGCCGGCGAAGTCGAGCGCGCCAAGGTTGTGCAGCCAGCCGCCCGCGCCCCAGACCCAGTGGGCGATCGGATCGTAGACGAAGGTCGCCCACAGGAGCGAGAAGAGCACGAAGGCCTTGAAACGCTGGCGTTCGGCGAAGGCGCCGCTGATGAGCGCCGGCGTGATGACGGCGAACATCATTTGAAAGACCATGTACGCCTGGTGCGGGATGGTGGGCGCGTAATCGGCGTTCGGGGTGAGACCCACGTGGTTCAGCCCGACCCATTCCAACCCACCGATGATGTGGAACTTGTCCGGGCCGAAGGCCAGGCTGTAGCCCCATAGCACCCACTGGACGCTGATCAGGCAGAGGATGAAGAAGCTGTGCATGATCGTCGACAACACGTTCTTCCGGCGGACGAGCCCGCCATAGAAGAAACCGAGTGCCGGCGTCATCAGCATGACGAGCGCGGCGGACGCTAAGACCCAGGCGGTATCCCCACTATCGATTTTCATTTGGGGATTGTCCGACGCAGGGGCTACTCGACGGAATGGACCAGCGTTACGGAAATGCGCCGCTACTCTCGTGCACTGGGCACAAAGAGAAACTCACTCCGCGGCGTGCACGGTTCCCTCCCCCGCTCGCGGGGGAGGGTCAGGGAGGGGGCTTAAGCCGAATGGCTCCAGGTTCGGTTGTCGTGACAGAAGTGGACCGCTGCCGGCTTCAGGTGGCGCAGCTTCTCGAGCGACTGCCGCGCGGTCGGCAAGTCGTCCATCATCTCTTTGCGCGGCGGCTGGCCGTCGAACATCTCGACCGTCCAGCAGGCATCGCCCGTGATCAGCGCCGACCCGGCCGTAGAGTCGACCTGAATAGCCTGGTGGCCGGCGGTGTGGCCGGGCGTGGTCAGCACCCGGACACCGGGAACGATCTCTGTCTCCCCATCCAGCAGTTCGAAGCGCGCCCCGGCAAACTCCAGCCAGGCCGCCGGCGTTTCGTATTGATGCCGCCGTTCGTACTCGGCGCGCTGGATATAGAAGGGCGCCTGCGGAAACACCGCATTCTGGCCGCAGTGATCGAAGTGGAGGTGGCTGTTGATCACCCAGCGGATATCCGACGGCTCGACTCCGTGTTTCCGTAACGCCTCCGCCACTGAAGCATTCACGGGCCGATAGTCCTTGATTAATTCCAGCGGCGTGCCGTAGCCGGTGTCGACCAGGCCGGCACCGGTCGGGTGCTTGATCAGGAATCCATGAACCGGGATCTCCATCGCGAGAGCCGACAGCCATAGGTGTCCGAGGTTCAGTCGGACGATCGCTTCCGGCGCGAGCCGCACATCGCGATCCTATCCGACGTCCTCCCTCCCCCTTGTGCGGCGGGCCCGTCGGCCCACGCGAGCGGCGCTTCAGTGCCGGGCGAGCGTTTGAGACGTTCGGGTTGGGGAGGGGGTTACGCCTTCAGCAATGGCAGGATTTCGTAATTGCCGCCCAGCAGCTCCGACGCCGGCGCCTTCAGGTAGTTCTGCAGCACTGAGGCGTACACCGACCGGAAGTCGGTCGTGAACTTGAGGTTGCCATTGTTCAGGTCGGTCAGGCTCGGCTGCTGTCCGTAGAGCCCACCCTGCACCGGCGCGCCCAGCAGGAACATCGGGGCGGCGGTGCCATGATCGGTGCCCGCGCTGCCGTTCTCCTTGACACGCCGTCCGAACTCTGACCAGGTCATGACCAGCACCCGGTCGCCCAGCCCGTGGCCCTGCAAGTCCTGCATGAAGGCGGCCAGCGCCAGGTCGAGATCGAGCAGTAGCTTGTCGTGGACCGGCTTCTCGCGAGAGTGGTTGTCGAACCCGCCCAGCGTCACGTGCGCGACCCGCACGCCCAGCCCGGAGACGATCGTCTCAGCGACAAGTTTCAGTGAGCTGGCGATCGGACTGTTCGTCGGGTAGGTCGCCTTGGGCTGGTAGCTGGCGTCGGTGGCTTGCAGCGCGTGCGACGCCTGGAGCGCCTCCTGCAAGGTGGTGTCGAGCAGCGCGCCGAAAGGCGCCGGCCCGGCGGTCTTGAAGCCGCCGTAGAACTTCATCAAGGGGTTCTCAGCGCCGACGATCGTGCCGTGCTCGTTGACCGGCTGCAGGCGGAAGGTCTTCAGGGACTGCAGCGCGGTCACGGGGGTCTTCGACCGCAATTCCGGCGGTACCAGCGAGCCGGCGCTGACGCCCTCCAGCGCGTGGTTCGGGCTCTCTCCCACCTGGTCCAGGTAGTTGAGGTAGCGTCCCAGCCATCCGTCGCCGATCCCGCCCTGGACGCTGGCCGTTTCCCAGACCGACATGGACGCGAAGTGCGACAGGTTCGGATTTGGATAGCCGACCCCTTGCACGATCGCCAGCTGTCCGGCGTCGAAGCTGGCCTTGAGACCCTTCAAGTTGGGATGCAGCCCGAGCTGCGCATTCAGCCGCAGTACGCCCTGGTCCTGGCGCAGCGTGGGTCGCGCATCGTGATAGGCGCCGTCCTGGAAAGGGATGACGGTGTTCAGACCGTCGTTGCCGCCGGCCAGCTGGAGCAGTACCAGGATTCGGTCGCTCGGCGTGGCGTTGGGTGCGTCCGCCGCGGCAGCCGCGACACCGTTTGCGAACACCGATGGCACCGCCGAACCGGCGAACACCGGAAGCAACCCCTGTTTGATGAAGTCGCGGCGGCTAAACATTGGTGTTCATCTCCATGTCAGTTCAGTTGGAACTCGGGCGTTGCCAGCACCATGAAGAGCAGGCCCGCCTGGTCATCGGGGTGGGCGGCGGCAAACGCCTGCAAGCCGTCACGGGTTGCAGCACTGGCGTTGGCATCGATCAGGGTGTCGCTCAACTGCGCCAGCGGTTGGGTCGGCAGCGTCGTGCGGCTCCGTACGGTGGCGGCGTTGGCGAAGTTGATCCGGTTGAGCAGGGTCGAGCTGTTGATCCAGGAGGTGCCGCCCGGCCAGCCTGCTACGTTGGGCGGATAGAAGAGCACCTGGCCCATCGGGCCCATCGCGCCCGCCGCCGCCGTATAGCCCTTGGTCGTGGCGCCGGTCGCTTTCAGCGTCTGGGCGACCAGTTCCGCCGGGGTCTTGACCAGTGCCCGGTATGCCTTGTCCGAATAAAAGGCGTCCATCGCAAAGATCTCCTTGACCACCGCGCCGACGTTGTAGTGCGCTTTCTGGAAGGTGTCGGCCAGGTGGTTGACGATCTCCGGATCCGGATTCGGGTAGGCGAAGAAGCTAAAGAGCCGCGTGGTCAACCGCACCGCGGTCGCCCGCAGCGGCACCAGCATCTCGACGATGTCGTCGCCGGTGAAGTTCCCGGTCTTCCCCATGAACGTCTTGGCGCCGGCATCGTGCAGCCGCGCCACGAATACCGAGGTCGTGGCATAACGCAGCTGCTTGGCTCCCGGTAGCGTCCAGCCAGTGAAGGCCCGCGCGGACTCGCGCACGTCGTCCTCGGTGTAGTGGCCGATGCCGGTGGTGAAGAGCTCCATCAGCTCGCGAGCGTAGTTTTCGTTGGGCTTGCCGTTCCGGTTGGTTTCGGTGTCGAGGTAGACCATCATCGCGGGGTCCTTCGACACTGCTTTCAACAGGGCGTCGAAATTCCCCAGCGCCAGGCTGCGATAGAGCTGGTTCTGGGTGAACATCTGCGTCGTCCCCGCTTTGTCGAGGCCACTGGTGAGCAGCCCGTGCCAGAAGAGCGTCATCTTTTCCTCAAGGGGCCGCGCGGTTTCGACCATCCGCTGCAACCACCACCCCTGGATCGACGCCGCCGTCGGCTGCGTGCCCGTGGTGACATCGATGGTGGGCAGCTGGCTCTCCAGCGTGGTGTTCGAGGTTTTCGAATAATTCAGCAGCGCTTCGGTTGCGGCCGCCTGGCCCATCGCCGCGTAGTGGTCAAGCTCGGTCTTTATGGCCCCGAATCCGGCACGCCGGAGGAGGTGCGCAACCCGAACCCGCTCGTTGCTAAGCGCGCCCTGGTAGCCATGGGTCAGATCGCGGACATGGTTGAGAATCTGTGACAGGTCGTTACCCTTCCAGAGCACGGCCATTGCCGCGGCGGCTGCCCCGGTGGCGCCGGTGGCGAGCACAACCCGTCGAGATACGGGCCGCTGCCAGATCGGCCGATTCGCCGGCGCGGGCGACGTCGTAACCGGAGCATCGTCCATGGTGATCTCAGGCTAGGAGGGCGTTTTGAGTTCGCCCTGAGAGGCCCCTTAGAAGTTCTAACGCGGGTCAGATGCGAGGTCTGGCGCCGCCGGTCCGCCGGCTAATACGCGCCGTACGAGGCGGGGCCGGGGGATGGCGCGACCGGCCGCACCTGGGCGGCCCGCGGGGTCTGCTTGAAGTCGAAATCGTTCACGAGGTTGCCAAGTTGTGAGGCGGTCTCGCGGACGTTCGGCCGAGGATCCGGCCGCCCGTCGGTCTTTGGGTCGAGCCGGGCGCCACCGAGGAAGTCATCCTCGATGAATTTCACGTAGGCGTCGAAGCTGAGCGTCTGATGGTCGATGTAGCCGCGTCGAGCGTAGGGGCTGATCACGAGCCCTGGCACCCGTAGTCCATATCCGTTCTGGTCGATGACGGGCGGCTTGACATGATCGTAGAAGCCGCCCCAATCGTCCCACGAGAGAAAGATCGCGGTACTGTTCCACTCCGGTCCCTGCATGGCGGCATTGATGAGGCCGGTGACCCAGGCCTGGCCGCGGCTGACAAGCGACGGTGGGTGCTCGCTGTCGGGCCCGCTCGGCGCAATCCACGCCACCGCTGGCAGCTTCCCAGCCTTTGCGGCTTGGAAATAGTTGGAGACGTCCGTAACGTTCTGCAGCTCGCCGTCCTGTTGCACCGTATCGAAATACGGCAGAGGGTTCCAAATGCCCGGTGTCTTGGCTCGCTGCAGCACCGGCGCGCAGGCCATCGCATCATCGGCGCAGTCGGGTTGGGTCCCGCCTTCGACGTAGTACTTCCAGCTGACCTGGTTCTTGTGCAACAGGTAGGTCAGGTCGGTCCACGCATAGTCCGGTGGCTGGACCGGCTTGCCATTGTGCTTCTTGAAATCGGGTGGATTGCCGGGGCTCTGCAATGCGTTGACGCAACTCTGCGGGTCGGCTTTGACGGTGCAGTGCGCCGACCACTCGGAGACCATGAAGAGGTGCTCGGGCAGGCTCCACGAGGCGTTGGGCTCGAACATCCGATCCTGCAGCACGTACTGCTGCGCGTAATACCAGTAGTTCGGGATCTCGCGCGCGTCGTGGAAGCCCATCACATCGGTCTTGTCCCCGCCGCACGCCGGGTTATCGGTCTGCGAGCAACCCTTCATCCCTTTCTCGGCCTGCCCAACGAAGCCGTCCATGGCGCCGCCGTTGATGTCAGCGGTGGCGTCGGTCTGGCCGTGTGGTCCGCCCCCGTTCAAGTCCTGGGCATCGTGATACGGCTTGACGCAAACCGCGCCGGCTGGATCCGGGACGCAGATGTTCTTTGGCAAGCCGTTGGCGCCGGGATACGTCCCGAAATAGCTGTCAAAGCTGCGATTCTCTTGCATGATCACGATGACATGCTGGATCTTGTGGATCCCTGTCGCTTGCGAGTTGCCGCCTCCGAGAGACAAGCAGGAGGTGAGGGTGAGGGCAATCCCGCCGAGCAGCGACAACGACCGAATTGCGGCCAGTGACCTGCGCATCACCCAATCAAACGCCCCATCACGCGGCTACCTTTCGGTTGCGACGGAGCGTGACTTGCGCTCAGTACCCCGCTCGGGAGGTGGCGGACGGGGATCCACCCGAACCAGTGCCGTACGAGGCGCCACAGCCGGCGACACCCACCACCAGGACGAGCGATCCCAGGATCAGGACGAGGACGCGTCTCATTCGAATGACTACGCCCGCCCGTTACGGCGCGACATGGCCCGTAAACCCCTTCATATACTCAGATTGTGGAGCGAACGGGTGGCCAGGGGTTGGGCCTGATCGGCCGGCTTGGGATGGCGCCACAGCCCGTGTCGCGGGAGTCGGTTGAGAAGAAGCCGCGCATCCGCGACGCGGACAAGGCGGTGCCCTCGGTCTGTCCCTATTGCGCGGTCGGTTGCAGCCAGCTGGTCTACGTCAAAGACCGCCGCATCATCGATATCGAGGGCAACCCCGCATCACCGATCAACGAGGGCACGCTCTGTCCCAAGGGCGCCGCAACCTATCAATATCTCGTCAACCCGAACCGGCTGACGACGGTGCGCTACCGCGCCCCCCACTCCGATCACTGGGAGGACCGACCGCTGGAGTGGGCCATGGATCGGATCGCCGCCCTGATCAAACAGACGCGCGACGAGACCTTCGTCGAGCACACGCCGGACGGCAAGCTCGTCAACCAGACGACCGCCATCGCCACCCTCGGCGGCGCCACCATGGACATCGAGGAAAACTACCTGATCAAGAAGCTGTTCAGCGGCGGCCTGGGCGTCGTCTCGATCGAGAACCAGGCCCGAATATGACATAGCTCGACCGTCCCCGGTCTGGGGACAAGCCTCGGACGGGGTGGAGCGACCACCTTCCAGCAGGACCTGGCCAACGCCGACGCGATCCTGATCATGGGCAGCAACATGGCGGAGAACCATCCGGTCGGGTTCCGCTGGCCGATGAAGGCGAAAGAACGTGGTGCCACCCTGATCCACGTCGATCCGCGCTTCAGCCGCACCTCGGCCGTCGCCGACCTCTATGTCCCGATCCGCTCGGGCAGCGACATCGCGTTTCTCGGTGGGCTCATCAACTATGTCCTGACCCACGACAAATGGTTCAAGGAGTATGTGCTGGCCTACACGAATGCCTCCACGCTTGTCGGCGAGGACTACGTCGACGCCGAGGACAACGGTGGGATCTTCTCCGGGTACGACGCGAAATCCAGCACGTATGACAATGCCAGCTGGGCCTACGCCGGTCGGGAGCGCGACGAGACGCTACAGCATCCCCGCTCGGTGTTTCAGGTCCTCAAGCGCCATTACGCGCGCTACACCCCGGAGATGGTGGAGCGCGTCTGCGGGACGCCGGCGTCGCTGTTCCTCCAGGTTGCCGAGGTGCTGACCCGGAACTCCGGGCGGGAGCGGACCAGTGCGATCTGCTACGCAGTGGGCTGGACGCAGCAGAGTTTTGGCGCGCAGATCATTCGCGCGGCGGGGATTTTACAGCTGCTCCTCGGCAACATCGGCCGCCCGGGCGGCGGCATCATGGCACTGCGCGGCCACGCATCGATCCAGGGATCGACCGACGTGCCGACGCTCTTCGACCTGCTGCCCGGCTACCTGCCGCACCCGGCCGCTTTCAAGGGCGACGACACGCTCGAGCTCTACATGCGCGAGTCGGCCGTCCGCGGTGGCTACTGGTCGAACCTGCCGAAATTCATGGTGTCGCTGCTGAAAGCCTGGTACGGCGACGCGGCTACGAAGGCCAACGAGTATGGGTACCAATGGATCCCCAAACTGACCGGCGACCACTCGCATGTCTCCACCTCGGCGGCCATGGCGGACGGCAAGGTCAAGGGCTTCGTCGTCTTCGGCCAGAATCCGGCCAACGGCAGCCCCCACAGCGGGCTGCAGCGCAAGGCGCTCACCCAGCTGGATTGGATGGTGGCCATCGACCTTTATGAGACCGAGACCGCCGCCTTCTGGTACGCGGCCCCGGAGGGATGGAAACCGGCCGACATCAAGACCGAGGTCTTCCTTTTGCCGACGGCAGGTCCACCGGAGAAGGATGGCACCTTTACCAACACGCAACGGCTGCTGCAGTTCCACGACAAGGCGGTCGACCCGCCCGGCGATGCCCGCTCCGATCTCTGGTTTCTCTACCATCTCGGCCGCCGCCTCAAAGACCTCTATCGCGGGTCGACGAATCCGCGCGACCAGGGGTTGTTGAACTTGACCTGGGACTACCTCCCAGAACATGCGGACCCCGAATGGCGGGTGAAAGACGAGCCGTCCGACGAGAAAGTCTTGATGGAGATCAACGGCTACTCGGTTGCGGATCGCAAGCAGCTGCCCGATTTCGAGCATCTCAAGGCCGATGGCTCCACCGCCTGCGGGGTCTGGATCTACTCCGGGGTATTTCCCGGGCCAAAAAAAAACATGGCGCGACGGCGCAGCCGCACCCCCGACAACTACGTCGACCCCGAGTGGGGTTTCGCCTGGCCTGGCAACCGGCGCATCCTCTATACCCGTGCGTCCGCGGACCCGGCCGGCCAGCCTTGGTCGGAACGAAAGAAGTACGTCTGGTGGGACGCTGCCGCTGGCAAATGGACCGGGAAGGATGTCCCGGATTTCCCCCTGAAGAAGGGCCCCGATACGCTCGCCAAGGAGCAGGGCATCGGCATCGACCTTCACTCGGGATCGGATCCGTTCACGCTCAAAGCCGACGGGAGGGGTTGGCTCTTCGCCCCCAGTGGTGTGAGGGATGGCCCGCTCCCCACGCATTACGAACCCCTGGAGTCACCGGTCTCGAATGCGCTGTATCAACGCCAGGACAGCCCGGTGGCCAAGCGCTTCCCCCGCAAGGACAACGTTCTCAGTCCGCCGGGCGACCCGCGCTATCCATACCTCGTGACCACCTACCGCGTCACCGAGCAGTACACCTCGGGCGCGATGTCCCGCTGGAACAGCTGGCTCAGCGAATTGATGCCCGAGATGTTCGCGGAGATCAGCCCGGAGCTCGCCGCCGAGCTGGGGATCGCCAACCTCGACTGGATCATCGTGTCGACGCCGCGCAACCAGATCGAGTGCAAGGCGCTCGTGACTCGCCGGATGCGTCCCTTCCGCCACAACGGCAAGCTGATCCACGAGATCGGGCTGCCCTACCACTGGGGCTACATGGGGCTGGTCAAGGGCGCGATGGCGAATGACCTGGTCGCGCTCTCCGAGGAACCCAACGTCTACATCCAGGAAGACAAGGCGCTCACCTGCAACGTTCGCAAGGGCCGATTGCGTTGATCGAGGGCTACAAACGGCTGATGAACATCGAGGAACCCCTCGCGCCCAAAACGGCAAAGGGCTTCTTCACCGATACCAGCCTCTGCATTGGCTGCAAGGCCTGCGAAGTGGCGTGCAAGCAGTGGAACCAGCTGCCCGCCGACGGCTTCGCCATGACGGGCAACAGTTACGACAACACGGGGTCGCTTGGGGCTACGACCTGGCGCCACGTCCAGTTCATCGAGCAGGCCAAAGCCAATGGCAACGGGCAGGAGCAGCGCTGGCTGATGATGTCGGACGTCTGCAAGCACTGCGCCAACGCCGCCTGCCTGGAGGCGTGTCCAACCGGAGCCCTGGTTCGCACCGAGTACGGCACGGTCTACGTCCAGCAAGACATCTGCAACGGGTGTGGTTTCTGCGTCCCCGCCTGCCCCTTCGGTGTCATCGACCGGACTCCCAAGCAGGGACATTTCGAGGCGGGCACGGCGCACAAGTGCACCCTCTGCTACGACCGCCTCAAAGATGACATGACTCCGGCCTGCGCCAAGTCATGTCCCACCGCGTCGATCCAGTTCGGCGATATCGACGAGTTGCGGAGCCGCGCCCGCCGCCGGCTGGGTGAGCTGCGGGCGCGCGGCGAATCGAAGGCGCGACTCTATGGCATGCCGGAGGGTCAAGAGGCAGCGGAAGTCGGACCGCTGCACGCCTTCTTCCTGTTGCTCGACGAGCCCGAGCGATACAACCTGCCGGAGGTTCCTCGACTGCCGCGCAAGACGATGGCCGAGCGCTACGCATGGAGCGCGGCCGTCGGCGTTGGGTTCGCGCTAGTGGGTGCCCTGCTCTTCGGCGGCCGCCGATGAGCGATGGGGGCCCCGGCTACTACGACTATCCGGTCGTCAAGCGACCGGTATGGACCTGGGAAGTGCCAGCGTATTTCTGGCTCGGGGGGATGGCGGCCGGCGCGTATCTCACCGCCTCGCTGGCGCAGAATTTCGGGTCGGCCGAGGACCGGCGCGGCGCCGCTGGCGGGTACTACGTGGCCGCCGCCGCACTGGTGCCCTGCGCCCCGCTGCTGATCGCCGACCTGGGCCGGCCGGACCGCTTCCATCACATGCTGCGGATTTTCAAGCCGCTGTCGCCGATGAACCTCGGCGCCTGGACGCTGACGAGCTTCACGCCGATCGCTTTTGCGCGCGCCGCATCGCACGCATCAAGCACCGGACTCCTCCGGGGTCCGCTCGGATTATTGGCCCGGCTCGTGCCCACGAGGCTCGCCGATCTGGCTGGCGTAGTTCTGGGACTGACGCTCGCCGGCTACTCCGGGGTGCTGTTGGCCGCTACCAATATCCCGTTGTGGGCCAAGAGCAAGTTGCTGGGCGGCGTGTTCATGGCGTCGGCGATGGCGAGCGGCTCCGCGGCGGTCACGCTGCAGGCGGCCCGTCGCAGCGTCCCAGATGCGACGTTGCACCGACTCGCGATGGTCGAGTCGGCAGCATCCGCCGGCGAGATGGCCATCCTGACGGGCTACCTGGTGCAGTCGGGTAAGACTGCGCATCCACTAACCACCGGTCGGTTCAGCGTGCCCTTCTGGCTCGGCGCCGTTGGTGCGGGGACCTTGCTGCCGCTACTCCTCCACCGAGTGGCTCGACGCCGCCAGGGCCGGACTCTCCGAACGCTGTCGAGCGCCGCGGCCCTGTGCACCATTTGCGGCTCCCTGGCGCTCCGCTGGTCGATCTTCGAAGCCGGCAAAGTCTCGTCAGAAGACCAGCGCGCTTCTTTCGACCTCGCCCGCGGCTGAGCGACCCACCACCTACGATCAGCGGATGCGACAGCTCGACCTGAACGCCGACGTGGGCGAAGGCCTGCCTGATGCCGACGCCGCGCTGCTGCAGCTAATAACGTCGGCGAACATCGCGTGCGGTCTTCATGCCGGAGATCCCCACACGATGCGAACCACCGTGGCACTGGCCGTGCGTCAGGGTGTCGCGGTCGGTGCGCATCCGAGCTTTGATGACAGGGAGGGATTCGGGCGGCGTCCGATGCAGCTGAGTTCGGCGGAGCTCGCCGACCTGCTCCTGTACCAGCTCGGCGCGCTCGACGCCATCGCTCGGGCTCAGGGCGTGGCCCTTCATCATGTCAAGCCGCACGGCGCTCTCTACAACCAGGCCGAGCGCGACGAGTCAATAGCGGTCGGCATCATCGGTGGCGTCCGGGCGTTCGATCCGCAACTGCGGCTGGTCGGACGTGCCGGTTCGGCGATGGCGCAGGCCGCGGCGGCGCTCGACCACCCATTTACCGCTGAAGCGTTCGCCGACCGGCGATACAAAGCCGACGGATCGCTCGTCCCTCGGTCTGAGCCGGGCGCGGTGTTGACGGACCCCGCAGAGGTCGCGGCTCAGGTTCGTCGGCTTGTCACCGACGGTGAAGTCGTGTCAGGTGACGGCACCCACGTTCCGGTGACGTTTGAAACCCTGTGCCTGCATGGCGATACGCCTGGCGCCGCGGTTCTCGGAGCTCGGATTCGCCAGGAGCTCGACGCGCTTGGCGTCGGCGTGTCAGCACCGCGCTTGGTGGGGGTGGATACTCTCCCGCCCTGATTGGGGCGCTCGTCGTGCTGGTGGTGGCCGCGGCGATTGCCGGTCACCAGCTCGGCCGGTTGCCAGGGACCCCGGCCGTGGCGGCACGCAAATCGTTGACCATCGACAATCCCTACGCGCTCGGTGGCTCCTGGTTCAAGGGCAACCTTCACATCGCCTCGGTCCGGGGTGTCGGCCGGGATCTGCCGTCGGCCATCGGTGACTGGTATGCCGGGCGCGGCTACGACTTCCTCGGCATCAGCGACCAGAACACGTACACCTGGGCCTCGGATTATGGCCGGCACGGATTTACCGGCGTTCCGACCGTCGATGCCAGTTACTCGTTTGCCGACGTGCTGGCGATCGGCATCGATCACTGGCTCCCCGCGTCCGACTTGCAGGGCGCGGTTGACTGGATCCGGCACGATGGCGGCCTGCCGGTGCTCGCCGTGCCGCTGTCGCAGGCGAAACCGCAAGGTCTGCCATCACTTGCGGGTCTCCACGGGCTCTTCGGCCTGGAGGTCTATGACGCGCGGCTCGCCGCGAGCGGTCCGGGAAAAGGAGACGCGACCGCGGTCTGGGACCGCATGCTGACCGCGGGCGATCGCGTCTATGCCTTCGCCGGTGACGATCTGCTCAGTCTCGACGACCCGACCGCGGGTGGTGCCTGGATCGATGTCCTGGCGCCGGCGTCGGACCTCGACTCGCTGATGAGCTCGCTGCGTGCCGGCGCGTTCATAGCCTCCACCGGTCCAGCGTTCGTTAGCTTCACGGTGGTGGGGACGACGATCACCGCCGAGGCTGCACCCGGATGCAGCCTTCGCTTCATCGGTCGCGGCGGTCGTCTGCTGAAGTCGGTGGCGGGCCCGAGCGGTTCATTCCGCGTGACTGGCGACGAGGGCTACGTTCGCATCGAGGCGCTTCGGGACGATGGCGCGCGCGCCTGGAGCCAGCCATTCTTCCTCAACCGCCGCTGAGCATCTCCTCCCCCTTGTGGGGAGCCATTGATGTCAGGGTCGCGGGATTTCCCGCGTGGGCAGGGTCGGGGAGGGGGTCTTAGCCCGCCGCCTGCTGCGACGGCGGCGTGGGGCTCGGGCCGGCCTCGGTCGTGAATCGCCAGGTCTTGTGCCCGGCGAAGCCGTTGACCGTGTAGGTGAGGTCGGCGGTGTAGGTCGTACCGGGCAGCAGCGGCGCGTTGGCCAGAAAGGCAAACGAGTTCTCGGTCTCGTCGCTCGGCTGCAACGTGACGCCCGGCAGCTCCGTCCCCGACGGATCTCGGAAATGGAACGCTCCGATGGTGACCTTGGAGTTCCGATCAAACGTCGCCGTGATCGGATAGCCGATCGGATAGTTCGCGTTTGGCGCGGGGTCGGGAATTTCGTTGCCGCTGAACTCGGTGGGCACATTCATCTGGTTGGGGACCGGGTAAACGATGACGCGGCCACTGGAGCCTGCCCGGTACGACATGTCCATCACCTGGACCGTCATCGGGCCGAGGTAGGCATCGCCGTAGCCAAGCTCGAGGAGGTCGGTACGCAACAGGGGAATCCGGTGATAGACGGAATCGATCCAGTCGCTGACGGCCGCCGCCGGGTCGGTCCGATGGGTGATGACCTCGGCCATCGACCGCGGTGGGTAACCGTAGTGCTGGGCGCGGGAGAGTACGTTATCGCCGACGTAGCCCTGCCCGCTGGCGTCTTCCTTATGGATCCCGAGGTCGCGAATGCTGGGCAGGGCGGCGTTGAAAAAGGTGTAAAACGCGTGGGCGAGGGCCGACTGGTGGATGACCGACGAGCTGGTAACCGCGGTCAGCCCGGCCAGCCGCCGGTACTGGTTGACGGTCGCCAGCGCGATGCTCTGCCGGTCGACCGCCGCCTGGTCCAGGTCGACGTAGGTCGCCGCCGGCGCGGCCGCGGCGCCGCTCGGCGCCACGGTTGATTTGGCGGCCTGCGCCGCCGCGGCTTCATCCTTCGTCAGGTAGCGCAGCACCGCCACCAGGAAGGCGCCCGCCTCCTGATCCGTAGGCTGGGCGGCGACGGCGGCGCGCTCGTCCTTCGCCGCCGTGGTCGCATCCTTATCCACCGCGACCGCGATCTCACCCAGGACTTTGAGGTCGAGCGCGCTGCGCCCTTGCTGCAATTTCAGCGCCGCTTCGTAGGCGCTCTTGGCGACCTGGAAGTCCTGGGCGAACAATGCGACGTCGCCCAGCTGCTCGCGCAGGCCGGCATCGTCAGGTGAGAGGGTGGCCGCCCGCTGTAGATACTGGGTGGCGCCGCTCAGATCCTGCCGGCCGATCGAAAACCGGGCAAGCTCCAGCAACCGCTCCACCCAGCTGGGCTGGGCGCCGGCGGCCAGCTTGAGATGGTCGAGCGCCTGCGGATAGTCCTTCTGATCGCGGTAGAAGTTCCCCCAGTTGCGCTCGACCTCCGCCTTGTCGTAGTCGGACCCGCTTTTAGCGAGGTCGGCGCCTTTCTTGAGCTGGGTCTGGGCCTCGGCGTATCGGCCGACGTCGGCCAGGGCCTCGCCGTAAAACGCCCGGGCGAGCGCGGAGTTCGGCGCGGCCTTGATGGCATTCGCGCCGTCCTTCGCGGCTGATTGCAGGTCGTTGTTCCAGTCCTCGACCCGGGTCAGGATCGACAGCACGAATCCGTCGTTCGGCGCCAGTTTCTGCGCCTTCAGCGCCTCGTCGAGCGCGGCCTTCTCCTTCGTTTCGTAGTTGAGGACCAGGGCGTAGGTCGCGTGGTCCCGCGCGTCCTGCGGGTGCTCGCGGATCAGATCCTGGAGTTGGGTGGAGGCCGCGGCGTACTTGTTCTTGAACATCAGGTCGAGCGCTGATTGCGCGCTCGGCCCGCTGGGCTTCGGGGTGACCGAATCGCAGGCCGACACCCCGACCGAAAGCAGGGCGACAAGTACCAGGACCGTGCCCCGCCGCCTCACAGCTGTCAGTCTATCGGGCGAATTTAAGAACTCCTTAGGCCGATCCCTTGTCAGGGTCGCGGGATTTCCCGCGTGTCACTAGATTGTCACGAGGTCGTACCTGTGGTTGTGGCGCAGGTCACCTATCCTGCGGCGCATGACGGAGCGCGCTCGCAAGCTCGACGCGAGCCGGCTCCGTGTCCTGCCCGGCGGCAGCCCGACCCCGGCGCCGTCCTACCGGCTGCTGACGCAGGTCAGCGCGGCCCTCAGTACCTCGCTCGACCTCGATCGCACCCTCAAGGAAATCCTGGAACGCATGAATGCGTTGGTCGCCTTCGACGCGGCCACCGTCTTCTTGCTCGATGATTCGCGCACCGAGCTCCACGTCAAGGCGGCCCTCGGCGTCCCGGTGGCGCTCAAAGAGGTCAAGAGCTTCAAGGTCGGCGAAGGCGTGGTCGGGTGGGTGGTGCGCCACGGCGCGACCGCGCTCATTCACGACTCGTCGAAAGATGCCCGCTACAAGGCGACCGGGCCGGAGCGCCGACCAAAGACCGTCCTCGCCGCGCCGTTGCGCGCCCAGGACAATCTGCTCGGCGCGATGGTGCTGGTCCGGTCCGCCAAGGAGCCGTTCGGCCCTGAGCATCAGCGCCTGGTGGAGGCGATTGCCAGCCAGGCGGCCGTCGCCATCGACCACGCCCGCCTCTATGAGACCGAACGCGCATCCCGGCGTCGAGCCGAGGCGCTGCTGGCCACGGCGCAGGCGGGCAGCGAGGCGGTGGTGACGCCGGAATTGCTGCAGCGGGCCGTTAAACAGGTGGCTTTCGCCATGCGTGCCACAGCCGCCGCCGCCATCCTGCCGGACGAGGAGGGCGAGATCATCGAGGCGGCCTTCGATGCCTCGGATCCGCCGGCCTTCGGTCTGGAGTCACTTCGCAGCCAGCCGCTCACGGCGCTGCCGCTGCTGGCTGCGTTGGGCGACGCCCGCCGGCCACTGATCGTGCAGCGGGCGATCCGGCCAGCGCTTCTCGATGATGCCTTCTGGTCGCGGAGCGAGGCCCAGGTGGTGGCGGCGGTGCCGGTCCGCTGGCAGGATCGGATGACGGCAGCCCTGATCGTCGGCTTCGCGGACGCCGACCGGCTGACCCCATCCGAGCTCGAGCTGCTGGATGAGATCGGCCGCCAGCTCGCCCTCGGCATGGAGCGGTTGCGGCTGCAGGCCCGCGTCCAGGATCAGCAGAACGAGATGGTCGTGGTCGCCGAGCGCAACCGGATCGCCCGCGACATGCACGACGGGTTGGTGCAGTACGTCTACGCGCTCGGCCTCCAACTCGAGCATGCGCGTGACCTCGCCTCCCAGCCGGAGGCGGTCACCCCGGTGCTCACCGCGGCGATCCAGCAGACGAACCACGTGCTCTCCGAGATGCGGACCTTCATCTATCAACTGCGGCCGATCATCATGCAGGAAAAGCAAATCGGCGAATGGGTGGTCGATCTGTGCCGGCAATTCCAGGAGGCCACCGGGATCCCGGTGCGCGCCCACGTTGGCGCGCCGGCCGGCCAGGAGCCCTCACCCGAGGTCTCGATTGCGCTCTTTCGGATCATTCAGGAGGCGCTGGCCAACATCTATAAGCACGCCCAGGCGAGCAAGGCGACACTGTCGCTGGACTTCACCTCGGACGAGGCACGGCTGGTCATCGAAGACGACGGGCGCGGCTTCGACGTTGACGCCCGCACCGTTCCGGACATCGAGCACGGGCACGGCCTGAAGAATATCGACGAACGGATGCGTGAGCTGGGGGCCAGCCTGCAGCTCGAAAGTGCGCCGGGCGCCGGTACCCGCCTGATGGCGGTCTTTCCCTACACCGGGGGCGGTCGGTCGTGAGCGGCCCCGTAAGGACGGTGCGGCTGCTGATCGCCGATGACCACGAGATGGTCCGGCTCGGGCTGCGATCGATCCTCGAATCTGACCCGAGGATTCGCGTGGTCGGTGAGGCCGCCTCGCCACAGGATGCCGTCTACCAGGCCGCCCTGCTCCGCCCCGACGTCGTCCTGCTCGACGTCCGCATGCCGGGCGGCAGCGGCATCGACGCCTGTCGCGAGATTCTGGGGCGCAACCTGGGAAGCAAAGTCATCATGCTGACCTCCTTCGCCGACGAGGACGCGGTCTACGAATCGATCATGGCGGGGGCCTCCGGGTACCTGTTGAAGGAGATCAATAAGGCGGCTCTGATCGATGCGGTAATGGCGGTCTCGGAGGGCCGCTCGCTGCTCGATCCGGAGGTCACCCGCAAGGTCCTCGAACGGATCCGCAAGATGGCCGCCAGTACCGACGAGGTCGCCCGCGCGGCGCTCTCGGACCAGGAAAAACGCGTGCTGCGGCTAGCGGCCCAGGGCAAGACGAACAAACAGATCGCCGCCGATCTGTTCCTGTCCGACAAAACGGTCAAGCATCACATCTCGAACATCCTGAGCAAACTCAACCTGAGCTCCCGCGCCCAGGCCGCCGTCTGGGCCACCCAGCATGGCCTGCTCGACGAGTTCCCGGAGCGCAAGGCGAGTTAGGCGGCGCCGGCCAGGCCCGTCCTGCCATTCGGCGACGGAATCGGCGGAACTGCACGTTTTGCTAACGGAGAGGCTTGCGCCGGTATCCGCCATTTGGCCCAAGGTCGGGCTAAGTGGCGGATAAGCCGGGGGGTCGGCGCAAGTTACGCTCCCCGTACGTGCCGACGCGTGGGCTGATTCATCCAGGAGGACCGCATGCTGCTCGTTGACAAGCTCAACAAAGGCAAGCTTCCGGAAAAGCCGGAAGGCGGCGAACCAGCGCCTACCCCTGGACTCTCCAGCCTGGTGGTCAAGCCGACCAACCTTGCGGCGCGTATTCCGAACGTCGACCGGATCAAGAAAACGGTCCACGAGCGCCTGATCACGTCGCTCGGCCTCAACTCCGACACCTACGGGGCCGACGTCGTCGAGCGGCAGATCGGGGTGCTGGTCGATCAGTACTGCGAGGAAGCCAAGCTCAAGCTCACCAAGCACGACCGGGAAGAGCTGGCCGAGCTGATCCTGCACGACGTCCTCGGCCTGGGGCCGCTGGAGTCGCTGCTGGAAGACGCGGAAGTCAGCGAAATCATGGTCAACGGGCCCAAGACGATTTTTACCGAGCGCCGCGGCCGGATCACGCAGGCCGACCTGGAATTCGAGAGCGAGGTTCAGCTTCGCAAGGTGATCGACCGGATCGTGGCGCGGATCGGCCGCCGGGTCGACGAGTCATCGCCCATGGTCGACGCCCGACTCCAGGATGGGTCGCGCGTCAACATCGTCATTCCCCCGCTGGCGGTTAACGGCTCGAGCATCACCATCCGGAAGTTCTCGCGGGTGCCCTACAAGGTGCAGGACCTGGTCACCTTCGGCACGCTCAATAACGACATGGCGAACTTCATCCGGGCGTGCGTCCGGTCGCGGATCAGCATGGTCGTAAGCGGGGGGACCGGCTCCGGCAAAACCACCACCCTCAACGTCCTGTCCAACTTCATCCCCGACACCGAGCGGGTGGTGACAGTCGAGGATACCGCCGAGCTGCAACTGCGCCAGCGCAACCTGGTCTCCCTCGAGGCGCGCAGTGCCAACGTCGAAGGCCGCGGCGCGGTCCCGATCCGGGATCTGGTCGTCAATGCGCTCCGCATGCGGCCTGACCGGATCGTGGTCGGTGAGTGCCGGGCCGCCGAAACCCTGGACATGCTCCAGGCGATGAACACCGGTCACGACGGGAGCATGACCACCGTGCATGCCAACAGTCCCAAAGACGCGATCAACCGCCTCGAGACGATGGTCATCATGAGCGGTTCCGACCTTCCGTTCCAGGCCATTCGCGAGCAGATCGTCGGCGGCATCACCCTGCTCGTCCAGCAGGCGCGGCTTAGGGACGGCCGGCGGGTGGTCACCCACATCTCGGAAATCATCGGCATCAGCGGCAGCAACATCCAGCTGCAGGACATCTGCCTCTTCGACCAGACCGGCATCGACGATGAGGGAAACGTGCTCGGGACGTTCCGGTGGACCGGGGTCATTCCCAAACTGCTGCCCCGGCTGAAGGCGAACGGCGAGGATTTCCCCGTGGAAGTCTTCGGCAAGACCGGCCTGCAGCTGATCGAGGGCCTGAGTCATTCTGCCGGCGGCGACGCGGCGCGGCGCGCCACGGCGGACTGACCGATGCCGAGGTGGTCCTTCTCCCGACGGCAGAAGCCCTCGGAGAAAGCAGCACCGACCGTAAAGTCTGCTGGTCCACCACCGGCCACGAAGCCCGCACCGGCCAACAGTGCCCCGGCGCGGCGGGTCTCCGACTTGGCTCCTGACAGCCGCCCGCTCCGGGCCCAGCTCGATGAAGCCAACGCGACCCAGCTCCGCCTGCGCCAGGATCTCGCCGAACTTCTCAAAGCGCATCGCCAGCAAAGCCGGATCCTGGAACGCAACCAGAAGCTGCTCGAGCAAACCGAGCAGGAGCTCGCTCGGCAGCGAAGTCGGGCCGGGGCGCTTGAAACCGAAATCGCGGAGCAGCGAGCGGTCGCCGACCAGCACCAGGGTCGCGTCAGCGAGCTGGAGCAGATCGCGGATAAGCACGCGACCCTGCAGACCGCCTACGAAGCGGTCGACCGTGAGCGCGTTGACCAGGCGACCCGCCTCGCTGACCTGACACGCAGCCGCGCCAATGCGGACGCCGAGCGCGACCGATTCGCGTCCGAGCTCGCCACCGCCCACGCGACCATTGCGGCCCGCGACGCGGAGGTGGCGGCCTTGAAGGTCGAACAGGAGGCGGTCGAGGCGCGGATCAGCGGCCTCCAGGCCCAGACCGACAAGTTGACCAAAGACAACACGGCGGTCCGTACCGAGTTGGACCACGTGCTCGAATCCCAGGCGGTGCACCATCGCCTGCAGCTGGAGTTCGAGGCGCTCTCCGCCCGCTGGGACGTCGCTCGCGCCCAACTCGCCGAGGCCGAACAGGCCTTGAAGACGTCGCAGGCCACCATCAAGGCTGCTCAGCGGCTGTCATCGTCCGTCGAGTGGCGCACGGCGCTCGACGGCGTCCTGGACGCGGCATCGGAGCTGGTCCGCTTCGAGCGCGGAACGCTGGCCATTGTCGACGAGCTCCAGGAAGAGCTCAAGGTGGAGGCGGCCCGCAACAGCCCGATCGCGATCAGCGAGATGTCGCGTTTCAAGGTCGGCGAAGGCATTGCCGGCTGGGCCCTCTCCCATCGCGAGCCCGTCCTGGTTCGCGACAGCCGATCCGACGCGCGCTTCAAGGCCTCCGATCCCAAGCATCAGCCGCGCTCCTTCATCGCCGTGCCGCTGCTGGCCGACAAGGAAGGACTCGGTGTCCTGACGCTCGCGCGGTCGGCGAGTGATCCCTTTTCTGAGCACGACCTGCGCAATCTTGCCCGGGTTGCCACCGACGCCTCCAACGCGCTGATCAACGCCCGCCTCGTCGATTTGCTCAAACAGCGCGAGGATCGCCTGACCACGCTCGTCCGCAAGGCCCGAGAGCTCTCCACCGCCAACGACAGCAAGCAAGTCGTGGCGTTCGTCCTCTCCAGCGCCAAGGAGCTGGTCGGCGGCCAGGCCGCATTGCTGGCGCTCCGGGGTCAGAAGACGTCCGAGCTCGATATCATCGGCTCGCTGGGGGTCGCTGACGCGGTCCTCCAGCAGCGGATCGCCTGGGGCGCGCCAGCCGCCGGCGACGTGATGCGCGGCGGCAAGGCGTGGGTCGCGCCGATGCGCGAAATGCTGCCGGCGAACCTGGTGGACACGGTGGAGGGCGCCGGTCTCAAGATGATGGTGTCGGTCCTTTGCGGCGCGGCGACCCAGCCGGAGGCGACCGACGAAGCCGGACTGCTCAGCCGCTCCGAGGTCGAGGTCTCAGACCAGGTCAGCGGCGTGCTCAACGTTTACCGGGACACGCTCGATCCGATTCCGGCGGGTGACCTCGAGCAGTTGAAGGCGTTTGCGGAACAGGCCGCGGTCGCCATTCAGAACGTGCGGCGTTGGGACCGGGTGAGGGAACAATTGCAGGCCACCTCGTCGATGAACACCCGCCTGATGGGTCGCGAGCGCTACATCAACCAGCTGTTGTTCCGGATCCAGCAGCTGGAACAAGAACTTTCCCGCTACAAGGCCGCGTAGCCGCCTCAACGAGTGCCCGGATAGGGGGCTAGACTTGAGCCTGCATCCAACGTTCGGTTGGGGGGCAGGAGGGAACGATGGCCCAGACGATGGCTGCCGAGACACAGCAAAAGACGAAGTTCGCCGTCGAAGGTGACTACTTCGAGGCCTGCAGCTGCAAGGTGATGTGCTCCTGCATCTTCCTGGCCCCGGCCACCGAGGATCACTGCGACGTCTTCATCGGCTGGCATATCAGGAACGGGCGCATGGGCGACGTCGACCTCAAGGGTCTCAACGCTGCGCTGGTTATCTCGTCGCCCAAGCAGATGACTGACGGCGGCTGGAAACTCGCGCTCTACATCGATGAGCGGGCGAACAAGGGGCAAGCGGATGCGCTGGCCGGGATCTTCTCCGGCGCGGCGGGCGGACACCTTGCCAACCTCGGTCCTCTCGTGGGCAGCGTTGCGGGCGTAACGGCGGCGCCGATTACGTTTGAGAGTGCTGCAGGGAAGCGCCGGCTGAAGGTCGGCGAATACCTCAACGGGGAGATTGAGGAACTCAAAGGCGGCGATGGGAAGACTCCGGCGGTGATCAGCAACGCGCCGTTCGGGGCCGTGACCCAGCCCGTGCGGAAGGGCAAGGCTGGCGTCGTGCGCTACGACCACTTCTGGAAGGCCGAGGTCGACGGGACCAACGCATTCCTTACCGAATTCCGGTACGAGAACTAGCTCCTCGCAATCGGTCCCACTGCCGTGATCGCCCGGTCGAACGCCGCGCGTCTTCGGCGTCAGCGTAATGTCGTCCTGGCGTCACTGCTAGCACTCGCCGGGGCGTGCTGGGTGGTTGTCCTGCGTCAGGCGGGTATGCCGGGCATGGGCCTCACGATAGGCCTGACGCTGCCGCTCTTCCTGCTCGCCTGGGTGGCGATGATGGTCGCCATGATGTTCCCCACCGCGGCGCCGATGATCGTGATGTTCACCACCGTCGCCGCGGGAAAGCGAGAGCGGGCCGAGCCATTCGTCCCCACCTGGGTGTTCGTGAGCGGCTATTTGCTGGTATGGGTCGGCTTTGGCGTAGTGGCCTACGCGGCGGCAGCCGGCCTGAGCGTGCTGGCGATGCGAGTCCCCTGGGTGATGGGCAACGCCGCGCGGCTCGGTGGCGCGGTCCTCGTTGTTGGTGGGCTCTATCAGGTGTCCCCGCTAAAGAATCTCTGTCTCACGAAATGCCGAAGTCCGCTGAGCTTCGTCCTCACGTCGTGGCGTGACGGCTACTCGGGCGCCTTCGTCATGGGGCTGAGGCATGGCGCCTATTGCCTGGGATGTTGCTGGCTGCTCTTCGCCATACTTTTCCCGCTGGGCCTGATGAACATCGCGGCCATGGTTGGCCTGACGCTGCTCATCTTCGCCGAGAAATCCCTGCCGTGGGGCTCGGCCATCGCACGGGTTGCCGGCGGCGGGCTGGTGGCCTACGGTGCCGTCGTGCTCGTGACCGCGCACGGCCTTCCCGGGATGACGATGTAGGGCTGGCTAGCCGGTGAGGCGGCGGCGACGCTTGCCGGCGAGATTGAGCCGGCCGAGAATGAAGGCGTCCAGCACCCGGTGCGACGCCACCACGCCGTCGCCGACACGACGTGACCCCTTGCGACGATCGGCCTTCAAGTCGATCAAGTATTTTTCCTGCTGCGCCCAGACCAGTTCGATCAGGCGACTGAAGTTGGTGCCAGGTTCGACCAGGATCCCTTCTTTCTCAATCCGTTCCTTGACGGCGACCGGGAGCTCCTTGGCTTCGGCGAGGTTCAGCCGCTCCAGCGCCTCCAGCAGGTCGTCGAGCCGTCGGAGGTGATAGCGGCGCTCCGCTTCATTGCCGTATGCGCGAGGTTGTGCGTCCAAGCGGTCCTCCTCGATGGTGGTCTAAACCCGTATAACTCCGGAGCCGGCGAGAACTTCGACGCCCTGCTGCTCGATGGCGTTGATCACCCGGTTGATCCCGATCGAATCACTCGGCATGTGCCCGGTGATCACCAGGTTCGCACCCGGGCGCTGTAGTTGCTCGAGCTCGCGTAGGTCCCGTTCGTCGATGTGCATGGCCAGGATGGTGTCATAGCCGTGCTCATAATACGTGCGATAGACAGGCGCGCCACCGTTCGTTCCGGCCGCCATCTGCACCACCCAGAGTCCAACCGGGTTTTCCGGGCTTCCCAGCCACAATTCGGGCTTGACCAGGGAGGCCTCCATCTCGGGGATGGTGTGAAGCTCCGCCATCAAGCTGCCGACGGGCGTCGCCTTGCCATCGACCGCCCGGTTGACGAAGTCGATGAAAAATTGCCGGCCAATGATGTCGGCCGCCAGGTGGATGTTCATCATGGGCATCTGTAGCTGCCGCGCCGCGTCGACCACCCGGTCGTAGTTCGTCATGTGTAAGGCGTGCGCGACCGGCCGCTGGCGGACGAGCATCATCTCGTGGGCGAGTGCTTGCGGGATCCCGGCGGTGCGCATCTGCCCCTCATGGCGTTCGATGACCGCTGGCAGGCCGAGCCTTGCGCGCGAGCCGATCGGATGGTGGGCGATCACGCCGTCGACGCCCAGGCTCCGCGCCAGCAGCAGCTCACCGACATCGATGTCGATGCCGACAAAGACTCGCCGCACCTCCCCGTCCAGGTAGACCTGCGAGTCCGGAGGCGTGTCGTGGCAGCCCGCGAGGCGATTGGCCATCGCCATGATCTCGCTCAGCCGCACTTGGGCATTATCGCGATTTGCGCGAACACGTGGACTCACAGACCACCCAATGATTCGCTCATAGATCCGAACACCTTTAGGCTTGACTTGCTGACAGCAACCATGTACCGTTTCAGGCTAAGTAAAACAGCAGGTCGGGGTTCGTGGGGGCACTGTGGGCGAGCCGATCAAGCGGTTAGCGTCCGTCATCTCGTTGGCGACCGCGCTCGCCACCATCGGGTCCAGCACGAGTGACTTTGCGTTCACCGCGAGCGCAGCGAGCTCTCAAAACGCAGCAAGCTCAGCCGTTTCGAACGCCAGGACGACCCCTGAGACGTCACCCCCGTCGCATGCGGCGCCAGTGGCACCGAATCCGACACCTACTCCGGCACAGCTGCTCCGCAAGGATCCGCCCTCGATGCAGGATGCTGTTTTGCCGCTCGATCCGACAAAACCGGCGAGCTTCGTCGGCAGTGACGGTCGACTCCAGGTTGAAGTGCCCACCGGGGCAGTCACGGCCGCTGATGTGTCGGCAGCTGGCGGCGCGCTCGCGCTGCAGATTCGGCAGATCGCCCCCGCTTCCGGTTCGACCGCGGGCGGTAGCGGTCACGTGTCGCTCGGCACGTACCTCCTTCAAGTGGTCGACAGCACCGGGCACCTGGTCAGTCACGGCCTTCGGCAGCCGGTCAGTGTCGCGATGCATCTTCGCCGGCAAGAGGGCGCGCTAGATCTGGCGCATGCCTTCCTGCTGGTTAATGGGTCGCTGCCGGAGGGCATTACGCTCAATCCTGGATCGGCTCCATCCGCGCTGTCGACCAGCGCCGCCAGCATTGGACGCCGCACCGTCGTTCCGCTAAAGCTGGCCGCCACCCGAGCAAGCCGCGCATCGGCGACGTCGGGATCGCCGAGTGCCAGATCGACAACCCCGCAGACGACCGCGGCTCCTGCGCAAACCCTATCCGCACCCCTGTCGCTCAGTTCGCCGAGCACCGGCATCAGCTTCGACACCGACTCACCGGTCGCGACCTTTGGTCGGCCAGATCCCTTCAACGTCGACCTGAGTGCGGGTTCGATGACGGCGGGATACCCGATTGACCTCCCCGCGGGAGCGGGTGGCTTCAGGCCGCCGCTGACGCTCGCCTATAGCAGCGCCAGCATCGCCGAGCAACATAACCCACAGGCCGCGGCCTCATGGGTCGGCGAGGGCTGGAACCTGACGCCGGGCGCGATCACGTGGGCGGAACACAACGCGACCTCCGGCGGGTCGAACCCGACCTGGGAAGACTCCTGGCAGCTCAACGATCCCTTCGGCTCCAGCGTGGAACTGGTGCCATCGAACATCAACGTCTCCACCTACTACGAGGATGCCAACGGCTCGGCCATTTCACCGAGCCCGCAGACCTGGCACACGGCGCCGGAGATTCACGCCAGGGTCATCTCCTTCACGCCGCCGGTGAGCACCGCGAATCCGGCGGCGGTGTCGTGGGGCCCTAACCGCATCGACGTCTTCATCCGTGGCACGGACAACCAGCTCTATCACCGGTACTTCGACAACAACGCCTGGAGCAGCTGGCAGCAGATCGCCGCCAACATGACGTCATCGCCGGCGGCCACCACCTGGGGTCAGAACAGGTTGGATGTCTTTGGCCGGGGTACGGACAACGCGCTGTACCACATCTCGAGCAGCGATGGGGGCAGCACGTGGAGCGCCTGGTCGCGGATTGCCGCCACCATGACCTCCGACCCGGCGGCAGTGTCGTGGGGCGCCAACCGCATCGATGTCGTTGCCAATGGCACCAACTCGGCCGCCTACCACACTTGGACGACTGACGGCGGGAGCACTTGGCAGCCGTGGCAGTCCCTGGGCGGCTCGCTCACCTCCAGCCCGACCATCTCGTCCTGGGGCGCGAGCCGGCTGGATGTGTTCGCACGGGGCGGCGACAACGCCGTCTACCAGGAGACGAGCACGGACGGCGTCACCTTCAGCAGCTGGCAACGGCTAGGCGGAAACCTCAGCTCGGGACCGGCGGCTGTGTCCTGGGGCAGCAATCGGATCGACGTTTTCGCCCGGGGTCAGGACCTGGCGATGTACCAGCTGACCTACGACACCGGGGGATGGCATACGTGGACGCTGGTCGGCGGAAGCCTGAATTCGGGGGCTGCCCCGGCCTCATGGGCCTCAGGGCATCTCGATGTCTTTGGCATCGGTCAGGATGGCGGGCTGTATCAGATCACATACGACCAGGGTGCCTGGAACACCTGGCAGCTGGTGACGCGCGGCCGGCCGACCGGTATGGCCGCCATTGGCCCGTGTTTCCGCGTGTTTCTGCCCAGCGGCGTGATGGAGGAATTCGGCTGCACCCCCGACTCCTACCAGTTCTATCCCGAGCCGAGCGGCGGGAACGCCGGCCTGGATTACGTGTCGGCCTGGTTGCTCGACCTGGTGACCGATCCGCGCGGCAACCAGGTCCATTACACCTACCAGCAGGACCTCCAAACCGGAGCGGGTGGTCACCAGTATCCGCGCGATGCACAGCTGAGCACCATCGAATGGGATTCGCCCGGATGCCGAAGCACGGTGGCGGCCTGCCTCGGGAGTCAGTGGGCGCCGCTAATGCGCGTCAATTTTGTGGCCAGCCATACGGCGCGGCTGAGCAGCGGCAGCTGTTCGGCCAACGGCAGCCTGCGCTGCGACGACCCGGTTGATCTGTCGGGCAGCGGCGGCCTGCCCGCCCCCACCATCCAGAGCACCTTCGTCCTCAATGACGTCCAGGTGCAGGTGCGGGGTTCGGGCACCGCCTCATGGAACCCGCTCCGCGACTACCAGTTGAGCTACGTGCAGGGCGGACCGCAAACCATCGTAGATCCGCCGACCGGCAAAACCCAATCGGTCGCGGGGCAACTCGTGCTGACCCGGCTCACGGAAATCGGCGACGACAACAGCACGAGCCTGCCGACGCGGTCCTTCGATTACACCTCGCTGGTCCAGTACTACGAAGACGACCAGTTCCATCCCACCCCCTCGACCAATTGCGGGCCGAGTTGGAACACCGGGACAGGCAGCGGCTGCCTGCTGTGGAGCCAGAGCTACAACGGCAACAGCTATTACCTGTCGTCGGCCAACAACGGGATGGGTCTGCAGCAGAGCTTTACCTGGGCGAACGCGCGCAACAACACACACGGTGTCAACGCGGGATCGAACCTCAATCCGCTGGCCTGCACGACGCAGGCGACGTACCCCTGCAACGAGGCCGACGATCAGAACTGGAGCCACGCCGTCCTGACGCAGGACACCGGCACGGTGAATCAGGTCACGCAGAACGGCCAGGGCGGCCAGCAGACGACCACCGGGATCACGAGTACGACCACGTATACCTACTCCCTCTCAACGTTCACCGCCAATCCCTGTCCCGATTGCGTGCAGGGCTTCACCTGGGGAAACCAGAACGACAACGACTACCTGGACTTCTACAACGGGAAGTTCATGGGCTTTCGCCAGACGTCGATCACCAAGCCGGACAGCAGCCGGGAGGTCCATAACTACAACGCGACCGAGGGCTGGGGCCTGTACGACATCACCCAGATCCAGTGCTATACCCCCAATCCGTGTCACAACGCGCCCTGGTGGGACCTAATCAACGTTGCCCACGGGCACGAGTACGAGACCGACTGGTATGACACCAACGGCACCACGTTGCTGCGTGATTCGCAGCCGCAATACAGCGCGGTCTGTCCGCCCAGCGGGGTGAGCGGGACGCCGCCGGGGAGCTGGGGCAACTGGAACGGCAACCTGGTGAGCGAGCTGGATCACAACAACCCCGTGGCGGCGTGCGACCTGCAGACGTCGCGGCGCGACGACATTATCAAAGATGGCTCCAGCAACCCGACGAGTGTGGCCGCTCTGACCACGATTTATGGCTACGACAGCTATGGCCGGGTCATCAGCGAGGCGCGGTCGAGCAACGACGGGGGCGGCACGGGCAGTGCGACCGCGATCGTACAAAAAACGGCGTATGTCTGGAACGACAGCGTCAGCGCCACCCCTATCAGCGCCGCCGGCACCTACCTGATCGACTTCCCCAGCCTGGCGACCACCGAGGACACCAGCGGCAACCGCGCCGCTTGCACCTACAGCAGCTACGACGGCCAGGCTTATGCCAGCGGGCAGTCGGGCTTCCTCACCTTAGGCGAGATCACGCAGGTCGAGCGCGACACCAACTGCGGCACAGCACCGAACTTCACCGACCGGAGTGGGCCGCTCGTCACCACGCACACCTATGACCCCTACGGCAACCTCCTTACCACCAACGATCCGGACGCGAACGCGGGGAATTCGGCCCATCTCGGCTGCATCGTCAGTGGCACCCAATACAGTACCTGCCAGGCGGTTGATCCCACCTTCGCAGTGCTGCCCACCTCAACCACTAATTCCCTCAACCAGCTGAACCGAACCGCCTATCAGTCCCCCGCCTCAGGCACGGCCGCCGGCGGATTCGGGTTGTGGCCCATCTCGACCCAGGACGTGAATGGACAGACGACCTCATACGCCTACGACTACCTGGGACGGCTGACCAGCCAGACACTACCGAACGAGACCCAGGGCCTGGCCACCACCAGCCACGCCTATGCCGCTTGGTGCTCCGGGAGCGGAGCTCAGATTCCCTGCCTCGAGGTTGACACCACCCAGCGCCTGAACGATACGACCACCGTCACCTCGCGTGCCTTCTACGACGGATGGGGTCACCTCGTCGAAACGCGGGTCCCGGCGCCGAATAGTCAGGACGTTGTGCGCTACGCCCTCTATGACGCCTCCGGTCGACTGGCGCAGGAGAGCGTCCCCTACTTTGTCGCGGTCTACAGCGGTGGCCCGGGCGCGGCCGCTTACTCGATCCCGGACAGCAGCCAGCCGGTCAGCACCCACGCCTATGACGGACTTGGTCGGCTGACCAGCACCACGGATCCCCTGCTGGATCGGACGAGCAACACGATCAGCGTCGTCTGCAACGCTCCGGGCACCGGCGATACCGCTTGCTACGAACAGACGCTCACGGTCGATGCACTGGGTCATCAGGGGGGCGGGCTGGTCGATGCCTTCGGCCGGAAGCAATATCTGCAGCGCTTCACTGGCAACAGCCCGGCGACGTATGCCGTCTACGCGACGACGAAACACACCTACGACCTCACCGGCAACTTAACCCAGCTGCTGCAGCCCGACGGCACCTCGAGGACGACCTTCGCCTACGACATGGCGGGGCGCAAGACCGGCATGACCGACCCCGACCTTGGGCAGGTCACCCATTCGTACGACCAGGATGGCAACGCCACGCAGTCTGTCGATGCGCGTGGCGCGGGCGGAACCGTCTACGTTGGCTACGACGGGATCGATCGGCCGTTGTGGCGGAACTCGACGAACTCGCCGACCGGCGCCTACGAGACCTTCAGCTACGACAGCACCGCGAACGGCAACCAGGGCGTGGGACGGCTCACCAGCGAAACCTTCACCCGTGGGCCGAACAACTCGCTCTCGGGGTCATACGCCTACGTCTACGATGCGCGCGGTCAGCAGACCAAGGCGACGCTCGCTGTGGGTGGGACGAATTACCCGGTGCAGAACACCTTCGACGACGCCGGCAACACCCTGACTCAGATCTACCCGACCAACGAGACCGTCACGACCGGCTACACGGGGCAGGGATGGCTCAGCAGCCTGAGCACCACGCAGGGCAATACGAGCTTGCTTAGCGGCGCGGCCTACACCGGCTTTGGCGGCGCGGCCCGGCGCCTCACGTCCGCGAGTCTGGGCGGCGGCCAGTATCAGTACACCGCCAGCTTCGATGCGCTGCTCCGCGCCACCGACATCAAGACGGCCAACGGCGGCACCACGTTGTTCGAGCAATCCCGCAACTTTGATGCGGCGGGCAACGTTACCTCGGCCAGCACCACGCTGCCGGCCGGGACCGACAACCAGGCCTTCTGCTACGACGAGCAGGATCGGCTCACCTGGGCGGGCGCCGCCGGGACCCCGCCGTGCGGCGTCGGCCTGACGCCGGGCAGCCTGACCGCGGCGCAGTACACCCAGAGTTTCAGCTATGACAACCTGGGCCGACTGACCAGCGGACCGTTAGGCTCCTATACCTACGGCGATAACGCGCACCTGCACGCCGTCACGGCCATCGGTGGTGCCTACACCGCCGCCTACGACCCGGCCGGCGACATGACCTGCCGGGCGCCCTCCAGCAGCACCACCTGTGTGGGGACGCAGACCGGCGCGCAGCTGACGTACGACCCCGAGGGCTCGCTGGCAGCGTGGCAGAACGCGCCGGGGACGCCAACGAGCAGCGCCGGCTTCCTCTATGACAACCAGGGCAACCGGGTGGAGCAGCAGGTGACCCAGAACGGGACCACCACGACCACCGTCTACGTCGGCAACATGGAGCAGGTCGCGACCACCGGGGCGAGCACGACGACCACCACCTACTACTACGCCGGGTCGGCGCGCATCGCGCTGGCGGTGACCCAGAATGCCACGACCAGCTTCAGCTATCTGGCCGCGGACGGCCTGGGCAGCGCCAACGTGGCGCTCAACGCCAGCGGCAGCGCCACGGCCAGCACCCTGTATGCCCCCTATGGCGGCGCCCGCTACAGCAGCGGCACGATGCCGACCGACTACGGCTTCACCGGTCAGCACAGCGACGCGGCGACCGGGCTCGACTACTACAACGCCCGCTACTACGACCCCGTAGCCGGCCAGTTCACGACGGCCGACACCATGCTGCCAGGCAACGGCTACGACATTCTCGGCCTCTCGCGCTACGCCTACGTCGAGGGCAACCCTGAGACCCGCACCGACATCACCGGGCATGACTCGATTTTCGATCGTGCACAGGCAGCCGTTGGGGGATTCCTCTACGACCCGCCGCAATGGGCATTCAACTTCCCCGGCGTCTATGAGAACTACCTCGTGGCGCATGTCGTTGCTCAAATTCCCACCGATCAACAGGACGCTTTTGCGTTTGCGAGCCTCGGCCTTGGCGCACCGATCGTCGCGGAGGCACGGCTGGAAGCCGCTGCGCTGCGGGCGGAGGCCGCCGCAGCACGCGTAGCGGCAGCGCGTGCAGTAGCAGCACGTGCGGCTGCAGCACGTGCCGTGGCAGAGGATGCCTCGCTTCTACCTCCTTATCCTGGCGCTGGCCCGGGTGCGGCGCTGAGGGACTTTCCGACCAAGTCGACGTACAACTGGTCCGCCTGGATGGCTAGCGAGCGTGACGCAAGAGCCTTGGCACGTAGGATGGTCGGCTCAGGTCCAATCGAGATAGAGCCGGGCAAGTTCCGCAGCGTAAGCGGCAAATGGCAATATCGTGCATATCCGGGTGATCTCGCCGGCGATTCGATGGGTCCTCACATTCATCTTGAAGAACTCGATCCGACAACCGGTGAGGTGCGACAGAATTTGCACCTACGATGGACTGCGACATGACGAAGCTTGAACGGCTCGATCTCTCGTTTATGCACCGTCGCTTCCCTGGCCAGAATCAACTGACCCTGCTCGTGCGATCGGACGCCGTTACCCGATGGTGCCTTGGGTTGGTTCTCCTTGCGCGGGGGTTGATCGACTCGTACGTGGTGGCCGATCAATCCCGGTCACATAGCCTCAAAATCGAGGTGGATCGGAACATGCCGGAGCAGACACGTGCCACTGGGCTCTTAGACGAATCGAAGTCCCAGATTAAGGTGAGCAGTGAAGAGCTTGAATATTGGCTCACCTTTTTTATGGGCCTTTACCGCGACGGAGTAGCCACAGTAAACCACATCGATGTGGACCTCCTTTCTTCAGACACGATTCGATCGACCCTGACCCTCGAGGTTCTAGAAGTTGCGGAGCCTGTATCCGAAATCGAGGCGAAACGTCGCCTGGGTTTGGACACGTAATGAGCCTCATTTTCCGCAAAAGCAGTCGATAGCATCTGCGGGGAATGGTCGTTGATGCACTGGGACGGACCGACTGCACGTGCGCTTTACGGGCAACACCACTGGGTCCTACGTGCGCTCTACTTCCGGATTGTACGCGGGGTCTGCGACTGCCCGGTCGGCTCCACTTCCCGTATATGCGTCTGTAAATAGGCGCGGCGACACGAAAGTTCACGATCGGAAGCCGCCGTCGGTTCGGAGATCGACACCTTATGAACTGTGGCACATTGACGTCAAAGGCCCCTTCTTCATCAACCTTTCCGGCCGTCGCTACATCAAGACCTGGCTCGTTGGGCTGGTTGACGACTACTCCCGATTTGTGATTGGGGTGCGCATCTTGACCGAGGCCAAAGCGGTGCCCATCCTGAGCTGGCTCGAGGAGTGCGTTGAGCTTTGTGGCCATCCGCCGGATCTCGGCTGTCATGGACGATAAGACGGTCAGCGTCGGAGCGCGGCTCGTGGCAGCAAGCCACTGCTTGGGATGGGCGCCCGAGCGGGCCAGCAAAGTGCTCGAAAAGATCGAGAGCGAAGGACCCGGACTTTATCGCACAACGGCGAAGTACACCCTCAAGTCATTCGGGAAGGGACGCTCGATCAGGATTGGTGATACCGTCGAGCACGTCTTTGTTCATCGCGACAGCTCGTTTCAGCCTGAATCGGATGGGTGCATCTTTCGTCCGTCGGCGGTCCCACTAAGCAGAGGACAGCACTGGTTAATCGTCTACGAGACAATTGCTTCACCTGTTCGAAAGGAGGAGAGGTTATGGGCTCCGCCACGCTGGCGCCACTCACCTAACTGCCAATGCCGACGAATCCCACGACAGAGCGACGCGGGGAAGGCGGTTTTGCGCCGACCTTCAAAGAGGCCGTCGGTCGCTGGCGGCGCCGTCATCGTCATCCGCCACCGCACGAAACATGGTTCGCCGTGCACTACCGGGTCGGCTGGCTGGTCGAGCGCCTCTCCTACCTGGAGAGCATTCATCTCCTCCGGCAGGGACTCGACGTCCGGTCCCTCTCGGCCGAGCGGCCGGCGCGGCGTCGCAAGGATGATGCCGGCGGCGAAGCCGTCCACCACGACGATGAGGAGGGCATCGACGTCGAGGACGAGCCGAGCGACGCCGTCACGTCGAAACCGACGGGCATGCCCGGCGGCGATGGCGGATAATCCGGCCATGCGGCGGTTGCGGCCGCGCTGGCTCAGCGCACTCCTTGGGGGCATCATCCTGCCCTTCGATCCAGTGCTGGGTCTCGTGCTGCTGGTGGTAGGCCTCTGGCGTCCGAAAGCCAAACCAGCGGCTAAAGGGCTTCGACCGTGAAGGTCTACCTCGGTCGCGCCGTCAGTGGCGAGTTAGGGCCACGCAGCCTGGAAGCGATCCAGCTGGCACATCGCGCCCTGCTCGAGTTCGGCGCGGGCGTCCTCGCGGAACGCGTCGCCGACCCTGATTACCGGCCCGGCCTGGACCGGCCGGAGCTGGTCGCCGAGATGATGCACCGCGAGTTGCTCGAAGCCGACGCCGGCTGCATGGAGATGACCGGGCGCAGTACTGGAGTCGGCTTTGAGGCCGGCTGGCTACTCGGTCGAGGGCGGCCGGTGCTGGCGCTGTACGACGCCGACGTCCCGCCGGCCTCCGCGGTGGTGCGCTTTCCCCCTTTCGAGCACTGCATTCCGTTCGGCTACCACGATTTGATGGACGTGGGCGGTGCGGTTACCGACTTCTGTCGCACGGTCGCGGCCTCCGCGGCCATCCGCGCCGAACGCTAACCCGCGATTTATAGACTGCTGGAGTGGGTTTTCGTGCCTGCGTGCTGACCGTCAGCACCAAGGGCTCGCGCGGCGAGCGCGTCGACGAAAGCGGCGAGAAGATCACCGAAGCCCTGGCGCGAGTCCCGGCTGAGGTGGTCGGCCGTGCCATCGTCAGCGATGAGATCGACGACATCCAGCGCCAGGTCCGTGACTGGATCCGTGCGATCGACCCGGACCTCATCGTCCTGACCGGCGGCACCGGATTGGGGCCGCGCGACGTGACCCCACAGGCGCTCGAGCCGCTGTTCGACTACGCGGTCCCCGGCATTGCCGAGGCGATGCGGGCGGCCGGCCTACGCAAGACGCCGCACGCCATGCTGTCGCGTTCACTGGCCGGCGTCATCGGACGGACGCTGGTGCTGGCGCTGCCGGGCAGCCCCCGCGGCGTGGCCGACAGCCTGGAAGCCGTGACCGAGGCGCTGCCCCACGGGCTTCGCACGCTGCGCAACCAGGTCAGCGATAGTCCCGCCGCCCATCGCCCCAGCTGATGGGGCGGATCAGGGTCGGCATCTCCTCGTGGACCGAGCCGACGCTCATCAAGAGCGGTTGGTATCCGCCGGACGCGACCACCGCCGAGGACCGGCTGCGCTACTACGCCTCCAAGTTTCCAATCGTCGAAGTGGACAGCACCTTTTACGCCCTCCCCAACGCGAAGACCGCGGAGCTCTGGGTCGAACGCACCCCCAAAGACTTCACGTTCAACGCCAAGGCCCATGCGTTGCTCACCCAGCACCCGACGCCGCCGGCGCGGTTGCCGAAAGACCTGCGCGAGAAACTGACCGATTCGAAGGCCAACGTCTATTTCAAAGACCTCGGTCCCAAGGACAAGGAAAGCGTGTGGGATCGATTCCGCGAAGGGCTGCAACCGCTGCAGGACGCCGGCAAGCTCGGCGCCATCGTCTTTCAATTTCCCAAATGGTTCCTCCCTTCACCCGTGTCCTATCGGTTCATGGAAGACCTGCGTGAATGGCTGCCGGACTTTCGGATTGCGATCGAGTTTCGTCAGGCGTCCTGGATGAAAGAGGAGCGGCGACAGCGGGTTCTCAAGTTCTTGAAGGACCGCGACTTCACCTACGTCGTCGTCGACGAGCCTCAGGGCTTTCCCTCCAGCGTGCCACCGGTGGTCGCGGTGACGGCGCCGCTGGGGATGATTCGCTTTCACGGCCACAACCGTGAGAATTGGGAGAAGAAAGGGATCAGCACCGCGGAAAAGTTCCGCTATCTCTACAAACCGGAGGAGTTGCAGGCCTGGGCGCCTCGGCTTCGAACCATGGCCAGCCAGGCCGGCGAGGTCCATGCCGTCATGAACAATTGCTATTCGGACTACGCCGTGCGAAACGCCGCCGACCTGGCTGAGCTGGTCGACTGATCTCGCCCAGCGGGGACTGGCCGAAAGGAATCCCGCGGCGAGCCAGTTGAAGGTATAGCGCCGCGGCGCGACCATGCAGGCTTATCAATCGGCTCCGTGTCCGTATTGCGGCGTGACCTGGAACCAACCGGGAGCCCAGACGTGCGCGAACTGCCGCAATGTGCTGCCCCCGCCGCAGGCCGCCTTCACCCCTCCCGGGTACGCGCCTCCGAATTACCCGCCGCAGGGCTATCCGCAGCCTCCTGCGGGGTATCCAGGCGGCCCGGCCGGGTATCCCGGCCAGCCCTCGCCCTACCCCACCTATGCGCCACCAGGCTACGGGCCTCCCCCGGGCTACCCGCCGCAACCCGATGTCGATGCCCAGGGGTACCCGAGCTACGCGCCGGCGAGCGCCACCGCCGCTCCCGGTACAACGCTTCGTCTCTTCGGCCAGACCATCACGGTTCCGGTGGCCGTGCCGCCAACCGTCCTGCGCTACCAGACGCAGATCGTCTATGGCGCGGTCGCTGCGCTCGCGCTGTTTATCTTCCTGTTCGGCATCACGCCGGTGCTCGCGACCAGCCAGATCGCGACCGGCAACCAGGCGCTGACGACGGCAGCCGGGCATCAATCCCGAGTCGACGCCGTGTTCGCGCAATTCATTGGCACCCAAAACAACACCAGCGACCCGAACACCTGGAAGGTCCAGTTCGACAAGCTGGCGACGTCGTTCAGCGACGGGCTCGCCCTCGTCCAGTCGGACGAGGCGGCCCTGAACTCGTCCGACCAGCGGCTTACGGTGCTCCAGTGGGTGGCACCCTCGAAGCGCGCCGACGTCACGAACGAGCGGCGTCGCGTCGAGAGCGCGCTCGCCGGCCTGAAGCAGGCGGACACCGCGTTGACCGCGGCCGTCAGTGAGGCGAAAGTCATCCAGCCGTACGTCGATGCCCTTATCGACTACTCCAAGATGGCCGCCGCGCTCGCCAAGCGCGACGCCGTTGGCGCGAGCGCACTCTATCCGGACGCCCAGGCGAAGATGCAGACGGCCACTTCGCAGGCCGGAGCGTCGGGTCTTCCGCCGCAGATGGTCAAGCAGCTGAATAGCTTCAACGACCTGCTGACCGCCACCGAGGGATTGATTCAGGCGGTCCAGGCGAAAAACGCGGCCGATACCAAGAAGTACAGCGACCTGGCCAACGCCGCCGCCAAGGCGATGGCGAGCCCGGCCGAGACGCTACCGGCTGACTATCAGAGCAAGACGTTCGGCCCGATGCAACAGGCCTACGACGCCGCCATGAAAGCGATCAAGAGTTAACCGCTCCGGCGCTGCACCCCGCTCTTCCCACCACGCTTTTCGACCAGGGTCACATCCTCGATCGTCATCCATCGATCGGCACTCTTCGCCATGTCGATCACCGTCAAGGCTGCCACCGTAACCGCGGTCAGCGCCTCCATCTCCGCCCCGGTCTTTCCTTCACAGCGGACCACTGACTCGATCCGAATCCCCGGGAGCTTCGCGTCATCGACGCAGCGGACCTCGATCAGGGTCAGCGCCAGCGGGTGGCACATCGGGATCAACTCACTGGTGCGCTTGGCTGCAAGGATGCCCGCGATCCGTGCGGTCGCCATCACCTCTCCCTTCGGCAGGTTGCCGGCGACGATGGCCGCCAGCGCCTCGGCGCTCATGCGTACGGCGCCACGCGCTCTCGCCTCCCGAACGGTGGCCGCTTTCGCGGAGATGTCCACCATGCGCGCCTCGCCCTGGTCGTCGATGTGGGTCAGCCTTGAGGCGCTCATCAACCGGACTCTCGAAGTGCATCCAGGTCGTCACGGCGTACATCCTTCTGATGTGACGGCACGGCTGCTCCGCGCGCGATCACGTGATCGCCGTAGCGCGCCCGCAGGGCGTCGAGCCGCTCATCGAGGTTGGCGAGCCGCGAGGAGCGCGACTCCAGCAAGCTCAGCTGTGTGGCGCACGGCTCGAGGTTAGTGACGCCGGCCCCGATCAGGCGGACCGGCCGGCGGTGATCGATTTGGGTTTCGAGCAGGTGGCGTAGTGCCCCAGCCAGCTGGTCATCGCGATCGGTTGGGAAGGGCAGCGTCGCCTGTCGTGACTGGGTGTCGAAGGGCTGGTAGCGGATCTTCAGTACCACCGTGCGCGCCGATAGCGCGTGCGCCCGCAGGCTCCGACCGACATCCTGGAGGAGGCCCAGCGCCGTCTCCCGGACCTTTCCTACGTCGGTCTGGTCGCGGTCGAAGGTGATCTCCCGGGAGATGCTCTTGGGGTCGCCGGGCGGCATTACTGGGCTCGGATCGATGCCGCGCGCGTGCGCACCCAGCAGACGGCCGTACTGGCCGAAGAGCTCCCCGAGCAGTGGGTCAGGCAGCGCCGCCAGGTCGCCGATCGTCCGCACCCCGACCCGCTCCAGCCGGACAGCCGTGGCCGGTCCGCAACCCGGGAGCCTGGCCAGGGGAAGCGGAGCCAGGAAGGCCGCTTCCTCGCCCGGGCGGACCACGACCAGGCCGCGCGGCTTGCGCAGCTCGGACGCCACCTTGGCGACCAACTTGCTGCTGGCCACCCCGATGCTGAGATCGAGCCCGCAGCCCGTTTTGACCTCGCCCCGCAGCCGGACCGCGACCGCCTCCGGCTCCCCCATCAACGTTTCCTGGCCGGTCAGGTCGAGGTAGGCCTCGTCCAGGGCGATCGGCTCGATGAAGGGCGAGTAGTGGTCGAGGATGGCAAAGACCGCCTTCGACGCCTCCCGGTAGGCGGGAAAATCGCACGGGACGAAGATCGCGGTCGGGCAGAGCCGCCGCGCCCGGCTCAGCGGCATGGCCGAGCGCACTCCGAACGGTCGAGCTTCATACGAGGCCGCGGCCACCACGCCGCGTTCGCCCGGGACGCCCGCGCCGCCGACGATGACCGGCTTGCCGCGAAGCTCGGGGCGGCGTAGCTGCTCCACCGACGCGTAGAAGGCATCGAGGTCGACGTGCATGACCACCCTGGCCATGAGCGCCAGTCTAGCCGTGCCCTGCTGTAACAGGGGAGTAACAAGCGCGTATATGGCGTGTCGCGCGGCAAAACGCGCTGATATGATCCCGGCGCTGGCTAGGCCCGCCGGCGTCCCTGATTCCCGTCCCCCCTCTTCGGATCCAACGCCAACCCCTCCTTCCGGCGGGCCGCGCTTTCCTTCAAGCAAGGAAGGTCTGGACCCCTCGTTGCGTGCTCGATGGGCCGGCTGATCACAATCGCCGTGGCCGTCGCCTCCTGTCTGCTGATCTACAAGAGCGGCGCCATCAACACGGTGCTGCCGCAGCAGCCGACCTCATCCCCCTCACTCGACGCCGGCCCCGTCATCACCCGGAGCGGGGACGCCATGCAGACCCTCAAAAGCGTGCACCTCTCGCTGACCGGCACGCTCGTCCTCGGTGGGATCGCGGGCGTCCACGTCACCGGATCGGGCGACCTGATCTACCCGCATAAAGAGAATCTCGCCCTCCAGCTCCAGGTGCCGACGTCCAATGACCAGACATCGATTGTCGCCATGAACGAGCGGATCGAGAATGGGCATGAGTATCTCCAGATCCCGTCCCAGGGCCCGGCCTGGAAGGACGTGACCGGCAACTCCAAGGGCCAGATCGCCCCCGGCATGGACCCCATCGCCAACCTCGAGTTTGCGCGCGCCTTCCGGGCGTCACAGGACCTTGGCGACATCACCATGGACCACATCGACGTCCATCACTTCGCCCTGGCGGTCGATGCCGCGAAGTACATCCAGGAGCTCAAGGCGGACCCCACGAGCGCAGTCACGCCGGAGGACGAGGCGGTGCTGAGCAACGCCGGGATCGAGGTCGAGGTCTGGATCTCCGCGAGCGATTCCTACATCCACCAGATGAAGGTCGACGTCAGCACGACCGAGTTCACCTGGAGCGTGGTCTATCACTTCTCGGACTTCGTCAAGGGCGGCGGCCCGGCCTCGGCCTGACCGGTCGGGTTAGACCCCGACTTTCTCCCGCTCGCGCTCCCGCTCTTTCTCCGGAGCCTTTGCTGGCTGGCCGCTGTACTCCCGCAGGTCGTCCTCGGTCAGGTGGCCGGCCGCGATCATCAACTCGACGTAAGTCACTCCGAGATGCGGAGCGGCCCTCCTGAGCACCCAGGGTGGTGGGTTTTCCTTGTTCTTGTTGACCGCCTGGTAGAAATAGATCTGGTTGAGGTCGCAGCGGACCGCGAGCCGGTGCAGAGATATGTTCTGCTCGCGACACTTGCGCTTCAGATACTCGCGGAAGTCCACGCGCCCCTACCTCCAGAACCCATCCGCGATCTTCTACTCGCGCGACGTCACCTCATTATAGGTATCAGCGGCTCGCGGCCCGGGGAGCAGACGGCCCACGATCGCCGGTAGCTCACCCAGCCGCTGGATGACGAAATCCGCGACCCCCGGGTCGTCCTCCTGGCGCCATTCCCGGATCAGCACGGCGCGCATCCCCAGCGCTTGCGGCCCCTGCACGTCCTCGCGCACCCGGTCGCCCACAAAGAGCGTCCGGGCGGGATCGGCGCCGAGCTTTTTCAAGGCGTCAGCGTAAATCTCGGGATGCGGTTTCCGCAGGCCGACCTCGGAGGAGAAGCTCACCGCGTCGAAATATTGGGCGAGACCAAGGGCGGCCAGCTGTCCCTTCATCAGGCGCGGCAGGTAGGCGGCATTGGAGACGATTCCGAGGCGCAGCCCAAAGCCACGCAGCGCCTCGAGGGTCGCGATCACATCGGGGCCGACGTGGACGCTGTTCAGCCAGCCCTCCTGCTCCAGCTCCATGACCCGTTCGATCAACTCCGGTTCCAGCTCCAGGCCGAGTCCGCGCAGCGCGGTGTCGTAGATGCTCGCGATCTCGACCTCTTCTGCCCGGCCAGCGGAATAGTCGCGCTGGATCTCGTCATCGACCACAGTCGACACCTTCTCGATCAGCACGTGCGCCGCCGGCACGTCGCGCTCCAGCCTGCCGGCCAGCAGACGGTTGATCCTCTCGTACGCTTCGACAAGCCGCGAATGGGGGCGCTCATCAAAGTAGATCAGCGTGTGCCCGTAGTCGAACAGCACCGTATCGATCGGTTCCCTCACAAGAGCGACCGCAGCGTCGTCAGGTTCTCCTGTCCCTCCAGCATCTCCTCGCCGGGGGTCTCGAGGACGAAGGCGCAATGCGCGAGCGGTTCATAGTGCAGCAAGGCGCGGAATCCTTCGAGGCCGATGTTGCCTTTGCCGATGTTGACGTGCCGGTCGGCCTTCCCCCCGAGGGCGACGGTGGTGTCGTTGCAGTGGCAGGCGCGGATCCGCCTCGCGGGAATGATGGAGGTGAGTTGGTCCAGCGTGGTGCGCATCCCCTTGGCGCCGGCGACGTCGTGGCCGGAGGCGTAGGCATGGGCGGTATCCAATGTGACACCCAGCCGCGAAGCATGCTCCGGTAGGCGGCCAAGAATCTGGGCCAGGTCCTCGAAGTTCGCCCCCACGTAAGCGCCGCCGCCGGCCGAGGTTTCGAGCAGGCACATTGTCGAGCCGCCCGCCTTGCTCAGCACGTGGTCGAGGGCGGCCACGAGGCGATCGATCCCCGCCTGGGCACCCTCGCCCATGTGGCTCCCGACATGGGTCACCACGTAATCGCAGCCATAGACCTCGGCGCGCTCGAGTTCCGCAATGAGTGCCTCGCGTGATTTCTTCTGGAAGTTGGGGTTGGGACTGGCGAGATTGATCAGGTACATCGCGTGGGACATGGCCGGTCGGACGTCGAGTTCTTCCAGCGACCGTTTGAACGACGCGGTGGCCTGGGCGTCGACCGCTGCCGACCGCCAGGCGCTCGGGTTGCCGGTGAAAATCTGGACGGTCCCGAGTTGAAGCGCCTTGATCGTCTCGACGGCCTTGTCCAGCCCGCGGCCGGTGTGGATGTGCATGCCGATTCGCCGCTCCTTGGCCATCGGCTCCCATTGTCGGAAATTGCCTGCCCCTCGCAGAATCTCCCTCCCCCTTGTGGGAGGGTTGGGGAGGGGGTGTCTCCCTCCCCCTTGTGGGGAGGGTCGGGGAGGGGGTCGATGGGACCGTACACTTTCAAAGCGTGTACCGACTCACTGCATTTTCCGTCGGGCCGTACGACAACAATGTCTATCTGCTGAGCGATCCGAAGAGCAAGGAGGCGTTGCTGATCGATGCGGCCAATGACGCACCGCGCATCATCAAGGAGCTCGAGGGGCTCAAGGTCAGTCACATCCTCACGACCCATGGGCACGCGGACCATCTTCAAGCGCTGAAACCGGTACGCGAGCAGACCCACGCCCGATTCACTTGCCACGAGGCGGACGAGTCGATGATGCCGATCAAAGCCGATCACCGCGTTCGCGACGGCGAGCGGTTTCGCTTTGGGGACTACGAACTGCTCGCCATTCACACGCCGGGCCACACCCCCGGCAGCATCTGCCTACTCAGCGGTGAGCACCTCTTTTCCGGCGACACCCTCTTTCCCGGCGGGCCGGGAAACACCAAAAATTCCTACGCGAGCTTCCCCACCATCATCGAGAGCATCAAGGGCAAGCTGTTCGTCCTGCCGGATGAGACCCAGGTGCTGCCGGGCCACGGCAAGCCCACGACCATCGGCCGGGAGCGGCCACACCTGGACGAGTGGATCCAGCGCGGCTGGTAGCTCGGGCCGCACAGCCAGCGCGGCCCGCATCCGATTTCCAGCCTCGCGACCCGCGCCGCATTCAGCGGGTACGGACGGTGCAGGCGCGAGCCGGCCGTCTCGAGATCGTTGCCGAGGATGACCGTGGGGGGCGCGTTCCGATCGACATCCGTCCGGTCTCGCCCGAGGCGATTCGCATCCACATCGGCGCCGGGGCCAACCGGCCTTCCCGGCTGCTGGTCCCGGACGCCCCGCAGAAGTCCGAATGGCGTCTCGTCGACGACGCTGCGGGCTGGTCGGTCGAAACGCCGCAGGTCGTCCTGCGCATCGACCGCGATCCATACCGGCTGCGACTGCTCGATGCAGCGGGCGCTGAACGGTTTGCCGAAGCGCCCGACGACCGCGACATTCGGGGTGGCTACCACCACTTCCCAAGCGGCCACGCGCGCGGGCTCCGCTGGCTCACGGCGCGGCTGAAACCCGCTGAAGCACTCTTCGGCCTGGGCGAGCATTTCGGCGCACTCGACCGGCGCGGCCAGGCGTTTGCCTCCTGGACCGTCGACGCCTTTGGCGTTCGGAGCGATCGGGCCTACAAGAACGTGCCGCTCCTACTGAGCTCGGAAGGTTATGCGGTTTTCTTCGACATGACCGCGCCGATCTACTACGACCTCGGTCAGGCGTCGGTGACGGCCTGGCAGGCCACCGCTCGCGCCGATCACCTCCGCGTGTACCTGATCGCCGGCGACGGAATCCCGGCCTTGATCCGCCGTTATCACCAGCTGACTGGCCGGCCGGCCGTGCCGCCCGACTGGTCGTTCGGCTTCTGGATCAGCCGCTGGGGGTACCGCAACCGGGAAGAGGTGATGACGGTTGCCCGGCGGATGCGCGAGGAGCGCATCCCATGCGATGTGATCCACATCGACCCCTACTGGATGCGCTATCACGAGGGCCATCACGGGGACTTCGAGTGGGACGAATCGGCATTTCCCGACCCGAAGGGGATGATCGAGGAGCTCAAAGCGCTCGGCTTCAAGGTGTCGTTGTGGGAGAGCCCGTACGTGCCGCTCGACTCGGAGATGCGAATCGAGGGCGAGCGCCGCAGCTTCCTGATGAAGAGCCGTTCTCCCGAGGGAGGTAAGGATGGGGGCGTGGCACTGGTGCACGGCTTTGCCAAGCCCAGCGCGGCGGTCGACTTCACGAACCCGGAAGCCGTCGAGTGGTTCAAGGCCAAGAACGAGCGTCTGCTCAAGATGGGGGTCGCCGTTATGAAGCCCGACTTCGCGGAGGACCTGCCGGGAGATTCAGTCGCGTACGACGGAACTCCCACCGAACAGCTGCACAATCTCTATCCGCTTCTCTACCAGCGGGCCGTGTTCGAATCCACCCAGGCGGTTCACGGCTACGGCCTGATCTGGGGTCGTTCGGGTTACGCGGGCTCGCAACGCTACCCGGTGCACTGGGGCGGCGATCCCGCCTGCACTTTTGACGACATGGCGGCCAGCCTGCGGGGCGCGTTGAGCTGGATCCTCTCAGGCGCGGCCTTCGCCAGCTTCGACATGGGCGGCTTCTTCGGGATCCCCGTGGTGACCGATCCACCCACCCCGGAGCTCTACGTGCGCTGGTCGCAGATGGGGCTGCTGTTCTCGCATGCGCGGGCGCATGGCCACACGGCCCCGCGCGAACCCTGGGCCTACGGCGAGCCGGCGCTCTCGATCTTCCGCCGTTACGCGCAGCTGCGCTACCGGCTGCTTCCTTACTTATATGCGGCGGCGCGGCGGGTGCCCGACGGGATCCCCCTGGCCCGGCCGCTGGTCTACGACTGGCCATCCGACCCAACCACCTACCACGTCGACGACGAGTACCTGCTCGGACCCGACCTGCTGGTCGCGCCGATGTTCAAGCCGCGCGGCTCGCGCGACGTGTATCTACCAGCGGGCGGGTGGTATGACTACTGGACTGACCGGCGGCTGGATGGCCCGCAGTGGATCCGCTACGAAGCCGAGCTCGAGACCATTCCCCTGTTCGTCCGCGCCGGCGCGGTCCTGCCTGTCGGGCCAGACCTTCAGTACGCGAACGAGCGTCGCTGGGATCCGCTCTCGTTCGATGTCTACCCCGGCGTCAACGGCGAGAGCGAGATGGAGTTGAGCGATGACCATCGCCAGCTCCATTTCAAATTGACAGTTGATCGAGAGCGCGTACTCCTCGAGGGTGGCCCGCTCGCATACGAAGCCGAGGTCCGCGCGCATCGAACGGATGGCGCACCGGTTGCCGGAGCCATCGGCCGGCCGATCCTGCTCGCCTAGCTTCGCGTCAGGGAATTGGTACTGGACTTCGTGGGTTAATGCATTGGTATGGCCTCTACTCCCGAGCTGGCTGGCGCCGTCTCCTCGGTGGCGCCGGACCGGACACTCCTTGAGCGGGCGCGCCTCTTCGTCCTCCTTGGCGGGTTGACCGCATTCGGACCCCTCTCGATCGACATGTACCTGCCCGCCCTTCCGGCGATCGGGCGGGATCTGGCGGCGAGCGAATCGGTGATTCAGCTCACGCTGACCGCCTGTCTCGTCGGCCTCGCCCTCGGTCAAATCGTCGCCGGGCCACTGAGTGACCGGCTTGGGCGGCGCCGCCCGCTCCTGATTGGCGTCGCCGGCTATGTGCTGGCCTCGCTCCTGTGCGCGACCGCGCCGGCAGCGCCGGTGCTGGTTGCCTTTCGGCTGCTGCAGGGACTGGCGGGTGCCGCGGGCATCGTCATCGCTCGGGCGATCGTGCGCGACCTCTACGTCGGATCGGCGGCGGCGCGTTATTTCTCCCGCCTGGTCCTGATCATGGGCCTGGCTCCCATCCTGGCGCCGGTAATCGGCGCCCAGATCCTGCGCTTCACCTCGTGGCACGGTGTCTTCCTGACGCTGGCATTCATCGCGGCGCTGCTCTGGCTGGGCGCCGCGGTCGCTTTGCCCGAAACGCTGCCGGCGGCACGTCGCAGCGATGGCGGCCTGCTCGGCACGCTGGCGACCTTTCGCGCCCTGCTCGCGGACACGCGCTTCATCGGCTACGCGCTCTCCGGCGGGCTCGCCTTCGGGGCGATGTTTGCGTACATCTCGGGATCGCCGTTCGTGCTGCAGGGCATCTATCGGGTATCGCCTCAGACGTTCAGCCTGATTTTCGGGATCAACGCGCTTGGCTTCGTCGTCACCAGCCAGATCAACGGCAGCCTGGTCGGCCGGATTCACCCGGCTCGGTTGCTCGTTGCCGGGCTGATCATGGCAGCCAGTGCCGGCGTTGCTCTCTTACTCATCGTGCTGATCGGTGGCCTCGGCCTGGCCGCGGTCCTGCCGCCGTTGTTCTTCCTGGTCTCGAGCGTCGGCTTCATCGTGCCCAATGCCACCGCCCTGGCGCTATCGCGGCGACCCAACGCGGCTGGGACCGGGTCGGCCTTGCTCGGAGTGATCCAGAGCGGCGTGGGCGCGGCGGGTGCGCCACTCGTCGGCGTCGCCGGGCTAAGCTCGGCGTTGCCGATGGCGGCCGTCATCGCCGTGTCGGGAAGCGGCGCGATTCTGGCGTTCTTCCTCACGTCGGCCGTGGCGACACGCAGGGATCGGACGATCGCCGCCTCGCCGCCCGCTTAGGCGCGGATGAAGACTTCCGTCGCCTGTAGGATCTTCTCGGTCCGGCTGTTTGGGATATGAATGCGCACCCCTGGGTGCGCCGCCGTGCCGAAGTCCCAGCCATCCAGATAGCGCGAGCGGATCTCGGCGATCGCCTTCACGGCCGCTGTGCTCGAGCCGTTGGTCATCCACACGGTCGGCTCTCGGGCCGTCGCGTAGCCGAGCCCGATTTCCGTCCCGCTGTCTCTGAAAAACCGCAGGCCCGCCAGGGTCGCGTCGGACGGCACGAGCTCGTTCGAGCTCTCCGCCACCTGCTGTAGGGTCGGCATCTGACCCTGCGCGACCGTGGTGCGCACCTGCATCCGGGTCTTGAGGTGCTGCGCCCGCTCGCGTTTGCGCTGTTCGCTGGCCAGCTGCTGGATTTGCGCCCGCAGCCGGCCGAGGGCTTCTTCGAGCGGCGCCATCTCGGCCATGATTTCGCGCACCCGCCGGGCCAGCTCCTCATCCGTCGCCTGATCGAGCGTTCCATGCTCCGCCATCGCCATACAATTATTGGCCAGGATGTCGGTAGCAGAGGCGCCCGCGAGTCAGCTCAAGGACGAGATCAGCACCCGGATCGACTCGCTCCGACCGGAGCTGGAACGCATCGGTCGGGACATCCATGCCAACCCGGAGACCGCCTACGAGGAGCGCCAGGCGGTGGCTTGGCTGACCGCGCTACTCCGCGAGCACGGCTTCGAAGTCGAGGTTGGGGTGGCCAACACCCCCACGGCATTTGTCGCCACCCGCCGCAAGGGCAGCGGACCATCGATCGCGTTCCTCTCGGAGTACGACGCGCTCCGCGGCCTGGGGCACGGCTGCGGTCACAATCTGATCGCGACCGCGTCGGCCGGGGCCGGAATCGCCCTGGCTGAGGCCCTCGATCGGGTTTCGGGTCGGGTGCAGGTGGTCGGGACACCGGCCGAAGAGGGAGGCGGCGGCAAGATCCGTTTGATCCGCGCCGGCATCTTCCAGGAAGTGGATGCCGCCATGATGTTCCACCCGGATTCGCGGACGCAGGTGCTCCACTGGGCGCTGGCCGTGACCCACATGCATTTCGAATTCATCGGCCGCGCCGCCCACGCTTCCGGCGACCCGGAGCAGGGCATCAACGCCCTCGATGCCTTCGTGCTGGCCTACAACGGCATCAGCATGCTGCGCCAGCACATCAAGGAGGGCGCCCGTTTGCACGGCTTCCTGAAAGAGGGCGGCACTGCGCCCAACATCGTGCCGGAACGGACCAGCGGGGAGTTTCTGGTCCGCGCCCGGGACACGGCGTATATGCAGGAGCTGGTCCAAAAAGTAAAGAACATCTTCCAGGCCGCCGCGCTGGCGACCGGTTGCAGCGTCAAGCTGACCTTCGACGAAGAGCCGTACAGCGATTTGCGCAACAACGCCGTCCTGGCCGCCCTCTTCGAAGAGAATTTGCGCCGGCTCGGCATCGACCCGGTCGAGCCCATCCCCTGGGCGAATGCCGGCTCGACCGACATGGGGAACGTCACTCACGTTGTCCCGGGCCTGCATCCAACCCTCGCCATCGCTCCAGCCGACGTGCCCACGCACTCGCAGGCGTTCCTCGAAGCCTCCGGTTCGCTGCGTGGCTACCAGGCGATGATCGACGCCGCCAAAGCGCTGGCGATGACCGGTGCCGATTTGCTCACCGACCCGTCGCTCGTGGAGAAGGCGAAGGCCGAGTTTCGCCAGACCTGATCCGCCGCGGTTTCGCGGGGATGGTCGACACGAAGTCGATTCCGCGCTGCACCCAGGCCTTCAACGCTGCGTCGCTGCGGTAGCCGGCCGGTTCGACGATCACAAAGCCTGACAGACGCCGGCTGCCGAATTTCATCGGCTGTACGTGCGGTAAGGTCAGCGTTTTCTCGAGCGCGTCGGGGCCGACCCGTACCATCAGACCGGCGCTCGTCACACCGCAGCACATGCTGCCGTCGAGGTTGAACGAGAGCCCGCCCACCATCCGCTTCTCGACAACATTCCGGTGGCCACGCAGGGCGCGCCGAACTCGTTCCGCGGCCCGCTCGTCATAGCTCATTCGTAGCCCCAGTGGACCTCAGTTCGCTTAAAACTCGGGTTTGGGCAACTCCGACACACAGCTGTCGAAACGAGGACCAACGATGGGGTTTGCAATGGATGGCTCGACCACAGTCCATCGTACCTACCGGTTTCGCATTTTCCCCACCCGCGGTCAGCGGCTTGCGCTTGAGGCTCACCTTGCGTTCGCCTGCGACATATACAATGCCGCGCTCGAGCAGCGTCGCTACGCCTGGCTGCGAAGGCGCCGTTCAGTGCCGCTCTACCAACAGGTATACGAGCTGACCGACGTTCGAGCAGCCAAACTGGGGCCGCCAGCGATGAGTTACTCGGCCATGCGCAACTCGTTGCGTCGGGTGGATCGGGCCTTTGAGACCTTCATTCGCCGGGTGAAGGCCGGCGAGACTCCGGGATACCCACGTTTTCGCTCCCGCCGCCGGTATGACAGTCTGACTTGGAGTGCCGATTGGTCGATTTGGCAGCGACGCTTGGCGCTGCATGGCATCGGCCACCTGAAGGTGAAGTGGCATCGGGAGATTCCCAAAGTCGCTAGGGTCTGCACTGTGACGGTACGTCGCGTTAACGGCCGCTGGAATGCATGCTTCGCCCTTGAGATACGCGTGCCGACTGCGCAAAAGCGAGAAATGGAACGGGCCGTGGGCGTGGACTTAGGCCTCAAGACTTTTGCGGCTCTTTCGACGGGTGAGCTGATTCCGGGGCCCCGCGCCCACCGTACCGCCTCAAGGCGATTGCGCGTGGCCCAGCGGCGGGTTGCTCGACGTGTCAAAGGGTCACGACGGAGATATAAGGCCGGTTTGCTTGTAGCGCGCCTGCATGAGCGGATCCAGAACCTGCGTCGCAACCACGCTCACCAGTTGAGCCGCCGGCTTGTCTTGGATTACGGGTTGATCGCGGTTGAGGATCTTCAGCTTATGGGATTAACGCGCGGATTTTTGGCGAAGGAGATACGCGACCAGGGTTGGGCGGAATTCCTGGGCCTGCTCGGATACAAAGCGGTAGATGCTGGTATCCAACTTGTCAAGGTTCCGCCGGCCGGTACCTCTCAGGTTTGCTCGAGATGCGGGACAGCGGTTCCGAAGCCCCTAGCAGTGCGGATTCACAACTGTCCCAGCTGCGGGCTGGTCATCGACCGCGACATAAACGCGGCAAGAAACATTCTTCGGCTCGGCTTGAGCCGTCAAGCGACAACGTGGCCCACCGGGGTGTGCGTAGCTTGAGAAAACATGCTTGGCGTTCCGGGTATGTTATTGCCCATGATCAATGAGCGGTACCGCGAGGATCGGGAGCGGCGCCGGCTGGGCAGTCTCACGGTCTACTCCGGGCCCACACATTCAGGCAAGACCAAGAAGCTTGAGGCGGAGGCCGAGCGGGCCCTGCGCCAGGGTCGCCGCATGCAACGGCTGGCAGCAGCCTCGGACGCCAACGACCTCCTCAACCAGCTGGACCCCTTGACCGAGCTGGTGACGGTCGACGACGCCCAGCAGTACGACGACCGATTGCTCGACGTCCTCAACGATCTGGCGACGCTACATCGGGTGGATGTGGTCGCCGCCGGCTGGGAGCTCGACTACACCGGCCGGGCCGCCGGCCCGATGCCGGAACTGCTGTGCACGGCCGACTTCGCCCTCAAGCTCGACGACGGTGTCTGCGCCCAGCCCGGCTGCCGCAACCTGGCCAGCCGCACCCAGCGCTTTCACGCGATCAACGGCACGCCCGAGCGGTTTTTGCCGGTGTGCCGGCGTCATCACACGGCGGAGCCGCGGGCACTCAGCTTCCAGGAGATCTGGTTTGACGAGCCCTCCGGCAGCCTCGACCTGATCAGCGGCTGCATGTTCAGCGGCAAGACCCAGGAGTTGATCCGCCGGCTCGACCAGGCGCGCTACGCCGGTTCCGCCCTCCAGGCGTTCAAGCCGGCGCTCGACGACCGCTACGCGATCGAAGCGGTCGCGTCCCATCGCGAGATCCGTTTCCCGGCGATCGCCGTGCCCGACGTGGCGGCATTGCGCGACCAGCTCCAGGACGACACGCGGGTGGTGGGTATCGACGAAGCGCAGTTCTTCGGACCAGAGATCGTGACCATGGCCGGGGAACTGGCGAACCGCGGACGGCACGTCATCGTCGCCGGGCTCGACCTCGATTTCCTGGCGCGTCCATTTGGACCGATGCCCCTGCTGGCGGCGCATGCCGACCGGCTCACCAAGCTGCAGGCGTCCTGCCAGTACCCGGGATGCGGCTCGCGGCAGGCGACCCGGACCCAGCGGCTCGTCGACGGGATGCCGGCGCCCGTCGATAGTCCGCTCGTCGTGATTGGCGGCGCCGCGACCTACCAGGCTCGCTGCCGGCATCATCATCGGATTGGCGTCGGGGCGAGGCCGGAAGCGGAACCCGTGGCGGTCGCGGAGGAGTCAGCCGAGCTCTAGTCCGCGTAAGTGCTCGTTGCCGATCAACAGCCCGAGCGCGGCCACCGCGATCCCGCCCCCAACCGACACGGTCACCGCGGCCAGCCAGGTCGTGATCAGCGGGAAGTGCGTGGCGGCGGCGAGCGCCAGCGAGATCGCCAGCAGCAGGGCGCTGGCCCCGGTGATCAGGCCGAACAGGGCCATCCCGATCACGACGCCGACGGGATGCATCATGCGGCGGGCGTCCGTCCAGTCGAAGCGCGGGAAGACGGCGCCGATTCCAACCATCAGGGTGGTGACGGAGGCGGCCTGTGCTATCGCCAGCAGCACGGCGGTCGCCGCCCAGCTCCAGCCTGGCCGGATCACGATCTCGCCCACCAGCGCTACCAGCGCCACCAACAAGCCCGTCGGCAAGGCCGCCGACCAGCACTTCCCTTGCAGGAATCGAAGCGTGGTGTTGGGCGAAGCGGCGTAGACCCAGATGCTCTTGCCTTCGAGGCTCACCGCGCTCAGGCCCAGCGAGATACTCAGCGAGAAGAGCAAGACCCAGGCGGGAACCAGGCCGAGCGCCGCGGCGGCAGGGCCGCTGCCCAGCCCCTGCACCGAGCTGAGCAGCTGCGGAAAACGCAGCCCGAACACGATAAAGAGAAACACCACCGGCATCGCAAAGCGGACCAACTGGGCGAGGTCACGGGTTCGCATTCGCCAGTCTTTGATCACGATCGATGCCAGCACCGGGCTGAGCAGTGGGATCGCACCACGGAGGCGGCGTCCACGCACCGACGCGGCTTTTCGCCGTCGAGGTGGGACCGCCTGGATCCAGCCGGCGAAGTAGAGCCGGCCGCTGAGCCCGGTACCGATCGCGAAGATCGCCGCCGATACCGCGAGCAAGAAGAGAGCCCACCCGGCAGCCGTGAGCCAGTCGCCGCCGAGCGCCGCCGCCGCTGAGCGGCCGGCCCAGCCCGAAGGCAGCCACGGGGCGCTCGCGGCCGGCACGTCGGGAAACGAAGGCGGCCCGGCTCGGTGCGCGAAGCCGGAATCACGCAACGCCGGGTTGACCAGGAAGTTGAGCACATTGATCCCAAGCGCGAGGACCACCCCGAACAGCGTCAGGATCTCGCGTCCCCGCCCGGCCGGAACGAAGCGCACCAGCACCAGGCTCAGTAACGAGATGATCACCACGACGAACACCGGATAGAGCAAATACAGCGCGCTGAACACGATCGGGATGAGGGGGTTATGGTTGGCGAACGCCAGCACCACCAGGGCGGGCCCGGTGAACAGCAGGCTCAACAGGAAGAGTCGCAGCACCTGCAGCACCATCCGACCGGCCAGGATGCTGGCCACCGGACGGGGTGCGGCGAGCAACAAGTCGAGGTCAGGATTGAGCAGCAGCGCGTTCAGGCTGAAGACCAGGCTGCTGAACACCAGGACCGCGGTGTACCCCAGGAAGGCCAGGCTGAGCAGGTGAACGGTGTCGATCTGCGGATGGAAGCGGTGGAGGGCTTCGAGGCCGATCACCGTGATCAGCGCTTCCCAGAGCCAGGCGAGGACGATGACGGCGACCCCGATGACCGTCCCGACGATCCGTCCCGGTTTGCGGCTGCGCAGTGTCTGATTGATGAACATGCGCAGCTGCGCACGCCAGAGCAGCCAACCGACGTCGATGCCGCTCAGCAGTTGGGACATCGGTTCAGCCTTCGAGGCCGCGCAGGACAGCGCTGACGTCTTCCTCCCGGCTCCCGGTCAGCTCCAGGAAAATCTGCTCCAGTGATTGGCCGTCCTGCCCCACCATGTGGCGCAGCTCTTGCAGGCTGCCGATCGCGACCAGCCGGCCGCGGTTGATGATGGCGAGCCGGGTACACATTCGCTCAGCGATCTCCAGGATGTGGGTGGAGAAGAACACCGTCTTTCCCTCTTTGCAAAAGTCCTGGAGGATGTCTTTCATCTGCCGAGCACTTTGCGGGTCGAGGCCGACCGTGGGTTCGTCGAGGAAGAGTACCTGCGGGTCGTGGAGCAGGGCGGCGGCCAGCGAGACCTTTTGCCGCATGCCACGCGAGTAGCCTGAGAGGAAGTCATTGGCGCGCGCATCGAGGTCGAACAGCTTGAGCAAGGCCGCGATGCGACGGTCGCGCAGCCGGGGCTCGACGTGGTACAGATCGCCGGAAAACTCCAGGAACTCCCGCGCGCTCAGCTTGTCATAGAGCGTGGCGGCGTCCGGCACGTAGCCGATCCGGGCCTTGGCCGGCTCCGGCTGGGCCAGGATGTCGATGCCGGCGACCCGGGCGCTGCCGGATGTCGGCCGCAGCAGGCCGACCAGCATCTTGATGGTGGTGGTCTTCCCGGCGCCGTTGGGTCCGAGGAATCCGAACAACTCCCCGGCGGCGATCTCCAGGTCCAGGTCCTCGACGGCCGTCAGGCTGCCATAGCGCTTGGTCAGCAGCCGGGTGGACAGCACCGGTCCTAGTGTAGCCTGCGTATTCAGCCTGAATTGGGCCCGTGTATAGCTCGAGCCCAACAGGTTTTGCGTCGTTACAGCGTTGTTGCCTTGAAGGTCGACCCACCCCTTCAAAGGCCGGACAGCATCATGGAGGTAGAACCACAGGAAGGGGAGCTCGGCGCCCTGGTCAGCAGCCCGGAATTTGCCCGGATGGTGGACCGCTTCGAGGCCTCGACCGGGCTCAAGCTCCAGGTCTTCGACCTCGCGGCCCACCCGCTGACCCCGCTCGAAGACTATCCGCGTTACTGCCGGCTGCTCCAGGAACGCAGGTTCTGTCCCCTCTACAACGACCCCGACTTTCTGAAGCGCAACGAGGAAGGGATGGCGGTCTGCAAGTCAGGCGTCGGGCACTTCATCGCTCCCATACGCAGCGAGAAAGAAGCGCAGATCGGGGCGGTCCTCGGCCCGGCGGTGAAATTCGGCCCCAACTCGGTTGAAGAGTTCGCCGAGCTCGCCTTTCGGCTGAAAATCTTTCCCGACGATCTGATCCAGGCCGCCGACGCCGTGCAGGAACACGACCCGGAGCGCTTGCTCGGCGCGGGCGAGCTGGTGTCGGTGGGCCTGAATCTGCTCGCCGAGCTGCAAGCCAAAGAACGCGTCAATCACGCGCTGCGCCGGCTGCAGTCCGAGATCGCTGAATCCAACTCCCAGATGCTCTCGCAGCACGTCGTCGATGCCGTCCTCTATCTGACCCGTGGCGACTACGGCTTGGTGCTGATGCTCGACGACAATGGTTCCGACCTTGCCTCCGCTTATGACCAGCCCGCGCCCGATTCGCTGGTGGAATCCAAGCGTCGCCTGGTCGAGGGCATCGCCGAGTGGGTCAAGCACGCCGATCGCACCGTGACGGTTCCGGACATTTCGAAAAGCGCGTGGTCGCGGTACCTGACGGAGGACGTGGTCAAAGAGGGAAGCATCGTTGGCGTCCCCATCCCGGAGCAAAAGGGTGGCTCGACCTTCGGTGCCATCGTGGTGGGATTCGATCGGCCCCGCGAGGATCTCGAGGAGACCCTGGCGGGCCTGCAGACCTTCGTCACCGAGGGCCTCTACGCGCTGGTCATGGGTCGCAAGCTGATTCAGGCCGAGCAGCTGGCCCTGCTCGACACCCAGTCCGCTGGCTACAGCAGCCGCTACCTCGACGACCTGCTGGACAACGAGATCCGTCGCGCCTCACGCTACGGTCACGATCTCGCGATCGTGCTGTTCGAGATCGAGGCCTACGAAGTCTTGCGGGGCAAGTACGGCGAGGGCGGCCTTGGCCGCATCCTGCGCGAGTTCGTCGCGGTGATCCGTGCCAAGACCCGGCGGGTCAACACGCTGGCTCGCATCCGCGACGGCCAGTTTTGCCTGGTGATCCCCGAGGCCGATCGAGCGGTGGCGGTTCGGCAGGCGGATCGGCTGCGGCCGGCGCTGGAAGAACATCCCTACGCCGCGACACCGAATGGTGACATCGTGCGCCTGGCGGTGGACACGGGAGTGGCGGCCAGCGAGCGCGGCAAGGACGATCGCACCGCGATGCTGGCCCAGGCGCTGCAGAGTCTCCAGCAGGCTCGCGCCGAACGCCGCACTCGCAGCTTCAACCCGTAATACTCCCTCCCCCTTGTGGGGAGGGTCGGGCCCGCCGGCCCACGCGAGCCGCGCGGAACGTGCGATGCGAGACAAGATGGAACGACCCTCCCAATTCACGAAGGTCGTAGGTTACGCGTGTTGTTGACAGCGCGCAGAGCTACACGTGAATAGGAGGGTCGGTGA
>Ga0307479_10000170_pt1 | contig 60747 bp, 37 predicted proteins | sample atmos_gasesECM4C_FD_203743 | JGI IMG/M metagenome (GOLD analysis project Ga0307479, IMG submission 203743) | Hardwood forest soil microbial communities from Morgan-Monroe State Forest, Indiana, United States - atmos_gasesECM4C_515 | ecosystem: Environmental > Terrestrial > Soil > Temperate... | reverse complement strand
CGCTCGGGGGAGAAATGGCCAAGCACTACAACGACTCTAGGCTACTAGGGCGGGGGATTGTTGCAACATCAAAGTTCACCGGAGCGCTGGTTTTATGGAGCGCGCTTCTAGCGGTTTTACTATGGATCAGCGGTTGCACCGGAATGGTCAGCGGCGCAAATAAGCCCCAATCCGCTATCCAGGTAATACCTGGGGCGCTAGATTTTGGGAGCGTAGGGGTAGGGAAGCAGGTTTCGCACGCCGCTACGGTCGTGAACAATAGCAAGACCACTGTAACGCTGACGAAAGCCAGCGTTTCCGGCAGCGAGTTTTCTATCTCAGGTCTGCAATTTCCCCTCCCCCTGCGTCCTGGGCAGAAGTCCAATTTCAACATTTGGTACAAGGGAAGCCGAACCGGGAAGGCTGCAGGCACATTGAGTTTCAAGGGGGAACCTGCCTCCACTACGGAACCGGTGATTCTGACGGCGTCAACCGGCAGTTTCACACCGCAATTGGCGGTTTCGTCGGCCAGCCATGACTTCGGGACCGTTACGGTAAACACCGTAGCAAACGGCGGGTTAACGCTTACCAACTCGGGCGCGGCCAACCTGATCATTTCTCACATTGCGGTCTCAGGAGCTGGTTTTGAGGCAAGCCCGATCACGGTGCCAGCGACGGTTCCGGCGGGGAGTAACGTGGTTCTTAATCTCAGCTTCTCGCCAAAAACGTCTGGAAACTTCTCTGGCGCCGTGACCGTTTCAAGCGACGATCCAAATACTCCAACGGCGACCGTGGCCCTGGCCGGGATTGCGACGGCTCAGTCAATTGGGAAGCTAATCGCGACGCCCTCGGCCCTCAATTTTAGCAATGTGAAGGAAGGAAGCACGGCCTCGGCGGTGACCACGTTGAAAAACGTGGGGACAGCCAATGTGACCCTTTCGCAGATAAATCTTAGCGGGTCGGGATTTTCTACATCCGGTATTGCTACGCCGGTGCTGGTCGTGCCCGGAGAAAGCCTGACTCTGACGGTAAAATATACGCCTACGTCGACCAATGCCAGCAGCGGCGATATTTCGTTGGTTAGCGCCCAAGGCGGAATTACCAGCGTCAGCGTTTCTGGAACAGCAGCGGCGTCAGGACTCACCATATCGCCCGCTACCATCAACTTTGGCAATGCCGTCACTGGCGTGGCTAATACGCAGACCGTTCAGGTCGCCAATCCGGGTACCGTAGCGGTGACGATTACGGCAACGAATATTTCTGGCGCAGGCTTCAGCACCTCCGGTTTGGCTCTTCCTCTGATATTGAGCGCAGGCAAAACGGCCACCTTCAATGTGCAATTCGATCCTAAATCCGCGGGAGCTTCAACAGGAAGCCTGTCTCTTGTGAGCGACGCCTCCAATCCACCCTCAGCTGTTGCACTGAGCGGCACGGGCGTGGCTGCCGGTTTGAGCCTGGCTGTGAATCCGACCAACGTAAGTTTCGGAAACGTCAACGTGGGAAGCACCGCTTCTCGCAGTGTAACGATAACGAATACAGGCAATTCCAGTGTGGCGATTTCTCAGGAAGCTCTGACGGGAGCAAATCTGTCGTTGTCGGGAGGATCAGCGGTGACGCTGTCCCCATCGCAGAGTGTCACCTTAACAGTGCAGTATTCGCCGACGACCGCTATATCTACATCGGGCTCCATCGCCATCGTCAGCAATGCTACTAGCGGCCCCTCATCCATCCCGGTTTCCGGGACGGGGGTGGCCCCAACTCAGCACACCGTAGTGCTCTCCTGGAATGCCAGCAATTCCGCTACCGGATATAACGTCTACCGGAGCGCGACGAGCGGTAGTGGATATGCGAGGGTGAACGCCGGTTTAGACGGGGCGCTAAGCTACACCGACGCGAGCGTGCAGAATGGCCAGACTTATTTCTATGTCACGACGGCGGTTGATGCGTCGGGGCAAGAGAGCGTGTACTCCAGCGAAGTATCGGTACTTATTCCGTGAGCAGATTTGACTCTCAGGTGGACCAGGGAAACCGTGAGCGAACACGGTTCCCTTGCCTGGCGGTTTACGTTAGTTTGCCCATCCTGTGCAATTCAGCCAGATAAGGTGGCAGTGCTTGGCGCCAGTGACGCACGGTAATTCCGAGCGCATGCAAGGCAGCCGGTGAGAGGACCGAATAGGCCGGTCTTTTCGCAGCACGCGCGGCTTGCATCGTATCTATGGGTTTGACGGGATTTTTTTTGCCGGCCTGCCACAGAATTTCCTGTGCAAATTCGAACCAGGAACATGTACCCGAATTCGTAACGCTTACAAAACCTCGCGCGTCAGCGTGAATTAAACCACGGATCGCCACAGCCAGATCGCGGGTGTAGGTCGGAGAGCCGATCTGATCAGAGACTACCGACAGTTCAGGGCGGGTTTCAGCGGCGCGCAGTATCTTTTCAGGGAAACTCGATCCCGACGCGCCAAACAGCCAGGATGTGCGTACAATGCACCAATCTCGCAGGCCAGCCTGTATCGCTTGCTCCCCGCGCGCCTTCGATTCGCCGTACACATTGATCGGAGCTATGGGATCTGTCGGTTCGTACGGGCGTGTTCCCTTGCCGTCAAAGACATAATCGGTGCTTGTGTACAGGACCTTCGCGCCGTACTTCTGCGCCACACTGGCTACATTTTCCGTGCCTTTACCGTTCACCGCGAAGGCCGCCTCGGGATCCCGCTCGCTGCCGTCGACATCCGTGTAAGCCGCAGTAAGCACAATCCATTCCGGACGGATAGCGGTGATCAGGCGTTCCACTTGTTCGTAGCTTCGAATATCGGCGTCGCGCGACGTGGCGGGTATCAGCTCATCATCCTTCCATTCCTGGACGATGTCTTTTCCCAGCATTCCATTGGCACCAATGAGGAGTACGCGCATCTGCTACTTGAATTGCGTCTCCCAGTCATAGCCGATATTGGGGTCATTGTAGGCCAGGCGCAGCTCGTCGGTTGGGTTGTAGTGGCGGTCTGTAAAGTACAGCAGGTTGATGGGCTCAATCCCCAGCGCTTTGTAGCCGTGGCCCACGCCGGGGGGAATCAGAATTTCCCAGGGACGAAAACGGCCGACGTACAGGGTATTAATCAAGCCAAAAGTTTTTGAATGGCGGCGCAGATCGCAGAGAAAAACCTGGAGCATGCCGGAAACCGGAGCCCAAAGATCGGTTTGCTCCGAATGGTAATGAATGGCTTTGATCGTTCCGGGATAGGTAAGCGTAAAAGAGACCTGAATATTTCGCGTACCGTCGGGGACCATGCCGGAAGCGAGTCCCTTTCCGAGGCGCGCCAGCTCGGTAAAGAAACCACGGTCATCCGGGTAAACCTGCAGAGGCTCGACGCGGACGCCCTCGATTAGATCGGACGAATCCGCTTTGGCAATTATTTTGCCTAGAGTTTTTTCCGTGCGGCCGCGAATGGCCAGCTCGATACCATTCTTGGTTCCGAGGGGAACGATTTTTTCCGTTGCTTGCTGCTTCGTCGATACATCCACCGGCATAATCGCTTCTCCTGAATGACATTTAATGTTTGGTTTACGTTAATGATTCCCGCTAGCCGCCTGAAGTCTGTTCCAGCGCGCGGCGTGATTCGTCAGCGATGGGAGAACCTGGCTTTAAACTTATCGCTTTTTCAAATTGTGCACGGGCGCGCGCGTTGTCATTTAATTTTTGATAGGTCACGCCAAGGTGATAGCGGTAAGCGGGGTTGTCCGATGCTTTCTTTACCGCCTCTTCCAGCAGGGGCTGGGCCACCGAGTACGCGCCATTATGATAATACGCCCAACCGAGAGTGTCGGCGGTATTGGGCGAATCCGGTAATCCTCGCCGCGCAGTCTGCGCCAGCGTCAGCGCCAGATTCACGCTGCCGTTATGCTCCAGCAGAATGTAAGCGAGATTGTTGGCGGCCTGCGGATTATCGGGCTGGATCGAAAGGGCCTTCTGGTAGATGGTTTGCGCCTTTTGCCAGTCGCCGGAGCTTTCATACAATCCGCCGAGGGCAACCTGAAGCAGGGCATTGTTCGGCGCAATTTCGATAGCGCGCTGGTAAGTCGAGATAGCCGCATCACGCGCGCCGCGCCCGGCTTGTAACTGCGCGAGCAATATCAAAGCGTTGATGTTTTGTTTGTCAATTTGCAGAGTTCGCTCGAGCGATTTTTCCGCGTCGCCGGGCTGCTTAGCCTGAAGCAAGACCTGGGCCTGAAGCACGTATAATTGTGCGTTGTTGGGATTTTGTTGGATGGTAGTTTTGAGCAATTGCAAAGCTTCGTCCGGTTTGTTGCGCCGAAAATCCACATCCGCCAAGCCCTGGATAGCCTCTACTGAACCGGGCTCGTGGGACAATGCCTGGCGAAACAATGTTTCGGCTTCACTTAAGCGTTTCTGCATCACGCGGAGCTGGCCAAGCTTTACGTAGCCCAACGCTTTGTCCGGGGCAAGAGTAACCAACTGGGTGAGGTCCGCTTCCGCGCTGGCAGCGTCATTCTGATTCACGCGCGCGGTAGCATCGAACAAATATCCTTCCGCTGAACGCGGCGCGATCCTTTTCAACTCTGCTGCGATGTTATGCAAACCGGACCAGTCTCCGTGTTGTACGGCGACTTCGCCGAGGGCGCGCCAGGCTTCATATAGTGAAGGGCTAAGGCGCACAGCTTCGTGTAATTCGGTTTCGGCTTCCTGCGGCTTTCCTTTTTGCCGCAGCGCGAGTCCCATTTGGTAATGCGCGAAGGCGTCATCCGAGGAGGCGTGCAATGCTTCCTGCAGCGTTTGAATGCTGTCGTCCACCTTCCCTTGTTGAAGTTGGATCTCGCCTTTGAGGGCCCGCCCTTCGACGTCCTGCGGCGCACTCTTCAGAAGATCATCGGTGAGAGAGGCGGCCTCATCGATACGATGGTTCAGCACGAGCAGCTGGATGTAGGTCTTGCGTACTTGCCGGTCCTTGGGATGTTGTGTCGCAAGCGCGGAAAACTCCGCAAGGGCTTTGGCATTTTCACCGCGTCCTAAATAATAATCACCGAGCATGCGGTAAGCGACGGGATCGTCCTTCAATTGTTCTTTGGCCTCAACGAGGGTTTTTTCAGCGAGCGCGTCCTGTCCCTGGTTCATATAAACGCTGGCCAACGCAGCGCGTGGCCCCGGATTTTTCGGAGCGCGCGTTATCGCCGATTGAAATTCCTCGGCTGCCAGTGCCCAGCGCCGTTGCTGCTCATAAAAGCCGCCCAGCGTCATCATCGCGGTGATGCCGGCAGAGTCCAGAGTTTTGGCCTGCTTGAGGGTCGCTTCGGCTCGTGCTGCGTCTCCAGTGCGGGCCTGCAGAATGGCCAAGTGTATGAAGGCTGCAGGCTGATCGGGAGCCGTCACCGTAGCCTCTTGCGCTTCCCGGAGCGCATCTTTCGAATTTCCCAGAGCCGCGTCCGCGGAGGACAAGACGATCTGCGCGTCCGCGTTTTTGGGATTACTCTGTAGAATCACTAAAGTGCGATCCTTAGCATCTTGCGCTTTGCCGCCGCGCAAAGATAATTTGGCCAACTCCAGTTGGGCAGCCCAATTCTGCGGGTCCAGTTCGACAGTGCGAGCGAACTCGCCAAAGGCCGAAGCGAAATTGCCGGTCTTCAATTCGCATTGAGCCAGCTTGAAGTGCGCCGGCGCGTAATGCGAGTCCACCTGCAGGGCTTGGCCATAATAGATGATGGCCTCCGGGCATTTGCCCTGATTAAACTCGCGGTCCCCGCGCTCCATGGCTTTCTGAATACGCGTGGCGGGATCGCGATGGCAGGACGACATGAATGCCGAAGCGGGAAGGCACAGCGCGAGCAGGAGTGTCAAAGGTCGTAGCTTAAGGCGCATTTCGTTCCAGGCGGTCCCCACCGCGTCCCTATGCAATTTATCCTCCTCGCCTAACAAATAGAAGGATAACTTCAGGACGCGGTTCTAGGTTCCGTTAGCAGGCTCTTGGGGGTCGCCGGGGCTGCGGACAAAGCAGCCACAATGTGGCACAACAGTTCCACTCCCCGCCACCACTGGATCAGGGGGCCTAACGCCGCTCTAGAAACATAATGCTTGCCAGCTTAAACCCATGATATAATTGGTGTTAGCGATAAATGGGTTGGCCATACCCGGCAACTCAGAACAACCGGATTGGCATGGCCCGTGCATCATAATAGAGCGGCAACACGCCCAGAAGTCGTAGAGTGTATTATAAGCTTTCCCCGTACTATAAAAGCGCTCAGGAAGAAATCGGAAGAGGTAGACATGGCTGCAAAACGTGAGCTGAACGCGACAGACGCAAAACGGATTTTGAGGCGGTATTGGTGGATTCTACCTATCAGCACCGTCCTGTTAATCATAGGGGCGTGGGTTGCGGCCAACGTGCTACCCAAGCGCTATACCTCACAGACCATGGTGCTCGTGGAGCAGCCATCTGTATCTGAAAAGTATGTTGATCCGGTCGTTTCCGATGACTTGAATCACCGCCTGGCGAGCATGCAGGAAAAGATTTTGAGCCGGTCACGGCTGCAGCCGATTATCGAAAAGTTGAACCTTTATCCCGAAGATAAAGGCCGGGTGCATATCGACGACCTGGTGGAAAGACTTCGCTCAGCCATCACCATCAAGCCGGTCGAATCCATGCAGGGCACCGGACCTCGCCAGTTGCCAGGATTCTATATCACCGCGACCTTTGACACTCCCCAGCTTGCGCAACAGGTCTGCACCGAAATTACTTCCATGTTTCTCGCGCAAAACGCTCGTCAGACCGAACAACAAGCAACGCGCACCACGAGCTTTCTAGCTGAGCAGCTTGCCGAAGCGAAGAAGAAATTGGACGAAGAAGACGCCAAACTCGCGGACTTCAAACGTCAGCATCCGGGCTCACTACCGGAAGATACGCAAGGGAATATTGGCATGTTGATGGGCACCAACACACAACTGGAAGCCAATACGCAAGCTTTGAGCCGCGCGCAGCAAGAAAAAGCCTTCAACGAATCCTTATTGCAACAAGAAGAAGCCAATTGGAAAACACGAACCACCGGTGGCACAAATCCGGATTCCGCTGACCAGCAGCTTTCTCTCTTGCAGGATCAACTCACGAATTTACTTTCTCGCTATACTCCCGATCATCCAGATGTGATCAAGACCGAGAGCCAGATTGCCGAACTCAAGAAGCGCATGGCCGAGCCACCTAAACCGGCTCCTGCCAACGTGCCCGCGCAATCAACTCATGAACCTCCCCAGATTCAGTTGTTGCGCGCTAAATTGAAGCAAGACGATTTGACCATCGCCAGTTTGATGCGTGAACAGGCGCAAATCCAGGCTCAGTCTCGCCAGCTTCAGGGACGAGTTGAAGCCACCCCTATGGTCGAGCAACAGTACAAAGAAATCACGCGTGATCATCAAACCGCTTCCGACATTTATAACGAGCTGCTCAAAAAGAGCCAAAACTCAACGATGTCTGGCGCTTTGGCCCGCGAACAGGACAGCGAGCAATTTCGTGTATATGATCCTCCCAATCTTCCAACGCAACCGTCGTTTCCAAAGAAGCCTTATTTCCTTGGTGGGGGCGCGGTGGGCGGCCTGGCACTCGGGTTCGGTATTTTGTTCCTCCTTGCCATGATGGATAAAACCATCCATAGCGAACACGAAGCGGAACTTTTCTTGCAACTCCCGGTGTTGACGGTGGTACCCACTTTGGCTGTAGCTGGATTGAACGGGAATAACGCAGTGGCCGGCCGCAAAGAGCACATTTTTAGCGGAGTCTAAACGGCTACGCGGAACATGAGGAAGCAATGAGCAGGATTCACGAAGCGCTGAAAAAAGCGGCACAGGATAAAGCTACGCAACCACCCAGGGTGGTCACGGCCGACCTGGTGGAAGGCGCCGCGGAGATCAATCGTCACATTGAGCCGCCCGAAGACGTGATGCGCTTGGAAAACATGCGCGTCCAGGGTATTGATCCGCGATTCACGGAAACGCGCTTCCTCAATTATGAGGAGCTCATCAAACGGTGTAGCCATCCGCATTGGACACTGGATGCGAGAAATAGCGTTTTCGTGGGCGATGACAGCGATCGCATCGGAGCGGAGCGCTTCCGTACCTTGCGCTCGCGCTTGTACCAGATTGCGGGAACCCGGCAATTGAAAAAAGTGCTTATTACCAGCAGCATCCCGGCGGAAGGCAAGACCTTCGTGGCAGCAAATCTGGCGCAGTCAATCGTCCGTCAACATGACCGCCGGGTCCTATTGATTGACGCCGATTTGCGCGCCTCCAGACTCCATCAATCTCTCGGAGCGCCTAGCGGCCCCGGACTTACCGAGTATTTGCGCGGTGAAGTCGACGAATACACCATTATTCAAAACGGGTTGGAGGGGAATCTCTGTTTTATTCCTGGAGGCCAACCGGTTTCCAACCCCAGCGAACTGCTGCTGCGCGAAAAGATGAAACATCTACTGGACGCGATGGGCGAAATCTTTGATTGGGTCATCCTGGATTCGCCCCCAGCTTTGCCCGTTCATGATGCGTGCATGTTGGCGGATCTATGCGACGGAGTGTTATTCGTGGTAAGAGCGGGAAGCACCGACTCCGAGATAGCCCAGCGGGTATCGGCGGAATTTCGCGACAAAAATTTGTTGGGTGTGGTGTTGAACCGCGTGGATTCCGCGGATACCTATAACAATTATTATTACGGCTATGGCAGCGAAGCGGAAGGAATGGCAGCGAAGAAGTAGGTCCAGCTGTTATTGGTATTGGCTCGGTTTTATCGATTAGCTTCGATTGCGGGCTCAGGTAATTTTACGGCTTCCAGGTCCGGAGCGTGCTCTCCGGTCTGTAATATCCAAAAAACCGGGGCCAGTAGCAGCAATCCAATCAGGAAAAATACCACCCCGCCCTCTCGGTGAAGATTGCCATAAAGAAATCCCGGATCCACATAGGTGGCTAGCACTGTCAGCGTAACGATCCGAATACCGTTCTTTACAATCATCACTACGATTCCAGCAAGCACGAAGACCACTTGTTTCCACCAGGTACGCAGAAAAAAGCGGCCAACCAGGATGGCTATAACCAGCAAAGCGATGCTGGAGCGGATGCCACTGCATTCCCGGGCCACTTCAATACTGAAGCGCGGCAGACGGAATACGAAACCCTCTCGTAGAACTGGCAGCGGCGTTAATCCAAACAACAGAGCCGATATTTCCGCCGAACCCTTCTGGAGGAAATAAACCACCCTGGACAGGAGAGCTTCCGGTAGTGGAATGAAAAGAAATAGAAACAGTAAAGGGAACCGCGCAGCCTTCAGGGCCTCTCTTCCAAATGCCAGCGCGAAACCGGCGATCCATACCAGCACCAAACCAAATGCGCATAACGACGGTGATACCGGCTGGGTTCTCATGCTCCAGAGAACAGCTACTATGCCAGGGATCAAAAGTGCGAGGCCGACAGCGGCATCGGAAGACAGGCTCTTAAAGATCCGTCGCCGGTCAATGAACATCAACCAGGATGATATAAACGGAATAAGAAGAATGTGGGAAGCGTCGTCGTTTCCGAATGAATAACGAAGGAGAGCAGCGAATGCGGTCCAGGAAATTACGATGCTGCAGGTCAACCACCCTGTGAACAGCAGCCAGCGCCGGTTTGGGTGATCTGCAAAGCTCAAAGCGAGACTCCGCGTGAATAGAAAAACATCCCGGTGTTTGGGTTCGCGCGATAATTGCCGCGCTTGGCCGAAACACTATTTGCTGAAAGTCTCAGTGCGACGCACATAATGGCGGTCGTAATAATTGCGATATTCACCGGAGCGCGCATGGTCAAGCCACGCAGTGTTCTCCTGATACCAATCCACGGTGCGCCGAATGCCTTCTTCAAACGAAACTTTGGGCGACCAACCCAGTTCTTTCTGGATTTTTGAACTGTCCAGAGCGTAGCGACGATCGTGCCCGGGCCGGTCTTTTACATACTGCATCAACGATTCGGGCTTACCCAGATGCTTGAGGATGGTGCGGACAATTTTGAGATTGGGCTGTGGCGCCCCCGCTGACACGTTATAAATCGTTCCAGGCGCGGCTTTGTCCAACGCTAATGCGATCGCGCTGCAGTAATCTTCCACGAATAACCAATCGCGCTCCTGCATGCCGTCGCCATAAATCGGCAAAGGCTTGTCTTCGCGCGCGTTGGCAACCATTAAGGGGATGAGTTTTTCGGGGAATTGATAAGGCCCATAATTATTGGTGCACCGGAGAACCACCGCCGGAACTCCGTAGGTATTGGCATACGCAGAAACGAAATGATCTGCCGAGGCCTTGCTGGCGGCATACGGGCTACGCGGGTCCAACACGGTCTCTTCCGTAAAACTGATTCCCGCCGGTGCGCTGCCGTAAACTTCATCGGTGCTGATCTGAACGAATTTCGGCAGCTTGAAACGCCTTACAGCGTCCAACAGACACTGCGTACCTAAAATATTGGTGCGCAAAAATGGCGCGGCATCTTCGATGCTGCGATCGACATGCGTTTCCGCCGCGAAATTCACGAGCGCGTCGAGACCACTCTTAAATACGGCTTCCACCGCTTGTTTGTCAGTGATATCCCCGCGTACAAACTGGTATCGCGGATTCTCTGCGATATCCGCCAGGCTCTCAGGATTGCCCGCATAGGTAAGGCTGTCGAAATTAATGACGTGGACATCGCGTCTGCTGTTCAACAGATAGCGAACGAAGTTTGAGCCGATAAATCCCGCACCGCCAGTAATCAAGACCTTCAAGCGAATTCCTCCTGTACCTCAGGACAAAAATAATTGCGACAGCTCATTTTAGAGGCGCCTAGTCCGCGGCTCTGGTGTGACGCGGGGCTGGTCCTCTTCCCGGAGTCTTATTCGCGCCGGTGTCCGCCACGAGCTTTGTAGCGTGCAGCAAGGATTCGAATGTGCCCGCGTCGGTCCACCAGCCGTCAAGAACACTGTGCGTAAGGCTTTTTTCAGCCAGATACATATTATTTACGTCGGTAATTTCAAGTTCGTTGCGCCAACTGACTTTTGTCCTGCCAATTTTCTCGAAAACGGTGGCGTCGTAAAAGTAGATGCCGGTAACCGCGTAATTGGACTTCGGAGTTTTGGGCTTTTCCTCAATGCCCAGGATCTTGCCATTTACGATTTCAGGGCAGCCAAATCGCTCAGGGTCTTCAACTTCTTTCAGCAAAATGTGCGCACCGGCGGGCTGTTTTTCGAACGCTTCTTTTGCGTCGATGATATTGTTCTCGATGATGTTATCGCCCAACACCACGCATATTTTTTCGCCTTCCACGAAAGGCTCGGCAAGCCGCAGCGCGTCGGCAATGCCGCCTTCCCCCTCCTGATAAGTGTAGTGGATGCGATGCAGTTGGAAGTCCTTGCCATTCGAGAGGAGGCGAAGAAAATCTCCGGAGTTTTGCCCTCCCGTAACGACGATGATGTCCCGAATGCCGGCATCGACGAGCGTCTGGATGGGATAAAAAATCATCGGCCGGTCATACACCGGCAACAAATGCTTGTTGGTCACGCGCGTGAGCGGGTAGAGCCGTGAGCCTTTTCCGCCTGCAAGTACTACACCCTTCATGGTTCGCTCCTCTGGCTTTCTATTAGCGTAGCGAGTGTGTGGAAGTTTCGTTGCGAATATTCATGCCTGGTTGTCTTGAAGAAGACGGGGTACTTCATCTGGCACAGCCGGTTTGTATCACCGGGCCGATGCTAACGACAAGATCGGTTGAGTGCGGTCACGCGCTTCGGTAAGCAGGCGCCGCACGATTGGCCACATTCCGGCGCTTTTGCTGGCAACCTGGTTGTAATCCACGCGGTTGGTGGGAGGAAGAAATATCTCCATCGTATTGTTCAAAATACTGTACCGCGCTGGAACATTATCCGCCGCGGCCTCAGTGCCGTCTCGAGGCTGGTTGCGCAAATCAATCGTAAAGCCGCCGCAATAGGGCGAGCGGCATACTTCAACCTCGGCGATTTCTGAGGACAGCGGAACCGCGAGGCGTCGAGAGTATGGCCAGATGTGCAGCATTCCATTTTGCAGTTTCGACACAAAATTCGTCCTGGATATATCCTCGATTCCCATCCATCGAACTTCCGCGGTGTCATTGATTATATTCGCCAAGGATTCGAGCCGGGCGAAATTGGAAACACAATCCTGATGGTGGGTAGCAACGATCACCGAGTGGCCCAAAAAAGCGCTTAGTCTGATCTCCGTCTCCGAAATACCGATTCGGTGAAAAACAGGGAAACCCAAAGTTCCGAGTGGTTGCGCCATGGAAAATCCTAGATCAGCCGCCCAGAGTTTTTCTGGATTCCAACGAAGCAAAGAACCGATCGAAACGCAGGCGGATTCATAGCCCAGGCGTGCCATCAAATCCGCAATGAATTCCGCGAAGGCGCCATGAGGGGCGGCCATGATGCGCGCGACGGCGACGCCAGAGCGCGATTCAAGGTCGGCGATTCGACGGAGACCAGTTGCGAGAAGGCTCAAGGCGTCCTGCTCCTGGTAAGATCTGGCCAACTCGTCAGCCACATGGTTGACGCCGTGCATCATCAACGAAATTTGTTTTTGGTGAGTCTGAAAGAGGTCAACCACTTTGCGATCAAAATACCAGGCATCGAGTGGGACGGTGGCGATGGTCGCGTGGTAGTTGTGAACTGCGGCATGATTTGCCAATTTTTCGAAATCGATATAGCCATAACTTCGATGATGAAGATTGGGGTCGTCTATGATGAAACTGGCGCGCGGCTCCGGGGCTGGCCAGCCATTCGGTCCCAGGAGGCGGCGCAAAAAATGCAGCAGGGGAACCATGGCGAACCAGCGTTGCGCTCGAAAGTGGTTATGGAAAAAATCCCTTTCGGTAAGCACCGGTATATTCACGCCGACGCAATGGTGCTCCTGCCCGCTGTGCTGTTCGACGGCCCAGATGGTCTGTTCTCCTACCTTGGCCAGCGATTCGAATGAATTGGAGACCGCAGAGAAATTTATCAAGCTGGAGTCGGCAAGCGTCTTGCCGCGAAACGCGCGGTGTACCACTGCTGACGACGCAAATGTGATCGCCGATTGTGCCGCGGAAGGCATAGGCTGCGAGAGATTAACTTCGTAGCAGCTGACATTGCGCAGGGGGGCCTCCCGCGCGGCCTCCGCTGCGCCTGCTAATGCGATCAGTCCCTGAAGACCTGAATAATCGCCAGGCGCGTACGGCTCGAACGAGACTTCCAGCTGAGAACCCAACATATCAAAGAGACGCCGGCGAAGTTCGTACTCTGTCGCCGGGGCCACGGCGATTCTTATTTTAGATTGGGATAGCACGATTAGGTTTTTCCGAGAGGGCGCAATTTTTTGGAAAATTCTCGCAAAGAAATATTTATCTTTAACGGAACACCGACACGAGCAATAGGTTCCGCGGGATTACCCTGGACAACCATCATCGGGGGAACGGATTTGGTCACCACGCTGCCGGCAGTGACCACCGATCCTCGTCCTATTGTAACATTCGGCATAATAATCGCGCCCGGGCCGATCGAGGCATCTTCTTCGATGACTACGCCGCGCAGTTCACGGAAATGCGCGATAATCACCGCGCGGATCCCAATCGCCGCACCGGCTTTAATGGTTACGTAATCAGGATGCGATGTTTCGATGATCGCGTCGTAACCGATCCACACGCCTTCCTCGATGTGAACGCCGCGCCAGCGGTGTAGCCAGACGCGAAGTCCAGTGGCTCCGGGTGCGGTGCGCGCAATATTTTGAAGCATCCGATTCTTGAGCCCCGAGATAAACCCCTCTTTACTCATACTGTCGGTGACTCCGATTCTGCCCACAGCGTGCGAGATGCGGCCATCATTGGTTGTTCATCGATGAAACCATACGAATCCGGTAAAGGATTTCAATCACTCTGGCATTTGCAGAGTCCGGGTTGGCACCCTGCGGGTCAACTTCCCGAAGAACCGTCGCGTCGCGGCGGCGAGGGCCATCAGCCAGCCCTTCATAATCAGCGACCGGGCACTTGCATATAGGTGCGCGCGCAAGCATTTTTTGATCCAGAAAAAAATTGGGCCGCCAAGAAATGCATATCTTTCAAATCGAAAACGTGAACCACCGGGATATTCGCCAGCCTTTTCTTTCTGAATTAACGACAGCATGGCTGGGACAAACGGAGACACGTGGCGCACCGTGTTTCCCGGATGAACCCGATAACAGGCTGTTGCAGGCGACAACATTTGAACGCAGCGACCCGAGACTCCCAACTTCATCATGATATCTAAATCATCCAGATGAAACAGGCCCTCGGTCCAGCCGCCTACTCGCTGAAATGTTGCCTTGTTTACCACTGTTGCGCTGGCGCTGGCGCGGTGCGTTCGATCTTTTTGAATGAGGTTCTCGTATTCGACGAAAGTGATTACCCTGGGCGTTTCTCCGGTTTCTGGAGGGCGCGAACCCTCAAAGAAAAAGAGACGGCTGAGCAGGATCGGCGCTTGAGTCGCTGATATCGCGGTCTTGTAGGTGCTCAACGCAAACGGCGACAATAAATCGTCTCCGTCCAGAAAAACCAGATAATCTCCGCCGGCTACCGACGCGCCAAGATTGCGCGCGGCGTTTGCGCCGATATTTTTTGGCGCGCAAACCAGGTGTAATGAATTTCCAAATGCTTTCAGGATGTCGACTGAGCCGTCGGTTGAGGCGTCATCGACCACAATTACCTCACGTGCCTTGTAACTCTGCGCGAGCGCCGAATTCACCGCATCCCGAATGAAGATCGCCTGATTGTGACAGGTGATAATCACGCTGAATTGCGGGGGCATCACCGCGCCTCCGCTAACGGTGTGCACCAGGCGGACGCCGAGTCTTCAAAAAATATTTGTTCATTATCGCGCACCGATAGGCACTCAATTATCAGCCTGAAGCACTTTAAAAATGAGATTGGTCTAACTAGTAGTGACAGAATCGGGTGAGCGTTGCAATCCGGAAGCTGCCTTAGGGTGTCGGATATGCCCGTTCATTTCTCTTTGCTGTAATCCTGGCAGGAGCGATGAGTCGAAGGAGTATTTAAGCTGACCGTCCGCCAAATGTGCATAAGCAATGCGAGCGCGCTCTTGGCCTTCGCCCTCTATCCTCCAAACCAGCCCATCGGTCACCAGCTTCATCTCCGACCGCATTCTCCACCATTTATCAATTTCGCCGGGCAGCGTGGTCCAGACAAACATTTTTTCGCGCAGTTGCGCCAGATGCGCCAATAAGCGCAGGTAGGTGTTGTTTGATTTTTTGTTTATGACGTAGTCCGGATGAACGATCACGCTTATAAGTCCGTGACCGCTTAATATCAGCCGGCATTGCTCTTCCCAGAGCGCCGTGGAATAGGAGCTCAAAATGTGAAAGAGAGAATAATCTTGTGTGGTGGTGACCGGGATTTCCAATATCTTGCCGACAAAATAGGGCATTACCGTACAGCACCCGCCCGTTTGCGCATCCAAATGCCCGACATTGGGAACGGACATGTCATACGAACATTTCAACGCGTCGTACCAGCGCAAATTGCGGTAGAGGGCACCGGACCGGAATCCCTGGGCCCCGAACTTCTTTAAGTAACCGTTAATTTTCGCGGCGCGACGGAGAAATTCTTCCCGATTTCTAAAAAGATTGCCGTCATGATAGAGATCGTGGACATTAACCTCGCAACCACGTTGCCGTAGCTCCTCCAGAAATGCCGGGGTGATCTCGTATCGTTTTTCCGGAACCACTTGATAAGAGGCTTTGAATCCAAATTCGTCGTCGGTATCCATCAATCGCGAGCAAAAATCTCGGCCCGTCTCAGTTTCTATGTCGTGAGCCAAAATGGCGGCCGCGGGAGCTCCTTCAGGCCAGAACCAGATGAATGGTACCGGGGTGTTATTCCTGGCATTTAATGCCGCTTTCATCAGCTCTTCGAAAAGCTTATCTACGGTGCGATCTACCGGCCAATGGGGAAAGGGTGAGTGCGTTCCTCCCTGTAGACGAATGCGTTGAAGAATTCGCTGGAAGTGAACAGGAAAGCGGGACGCCCCAAATAATAAATCGCTCGAATTACCGCGTTGCCGCCGAAATAGCCGTGTTCGGGCCGCATCTCCCCGGTATAGGCCTCGAATCTCAGGTTCTTCGCGACTTAGTCCGGGTCAAAGGGCAGGGTGACATGACGGCGATCAATCTGGACCTTGAGACAAACAAGACAAACATCCTCAAGCTGAGCGCGGCAGTTCGTAGCAGGCTGGCGAACACAGGACTGACCGTAACAATTGACATGTTCTCCGAAACGAAAAAATCCTGGTTCTTTTTGGAGCTCTTCCCCCAATCGAAAATCAAAGGCGGACTCAGGGCACCTAAAATAAGATTGCAACGCCTCGTTCATAATTAATTAGATTATACCGTCATAGGATTAGCACTTTTCGGGTAGAGAGTCTAAGCCAGGTGCCCTGCAAGGTGTTATCTAATTAGAATTGTCGGTTAGCCGACATGGGGGTAGAGAAGGTTCCCGGCTAGTCGTAACACCCCCTGCGGACAATGAGAAAAAACTTTTTTGCCAAGCTTCATGACCATTGAAGGATCTTGTTTTGCAATTAGCGGTCGCGGCGGATATCGAAGATAAGTTATCAACTGCCGTTTCGTTCCCCATCTGTCTTTGAATGTTACTAGCCCGGTGTTGGCGCATTCTGACCGGCCGAAATCTACTTCCACGAACCCATGCTCTTTCGAATGGCGGATCAAATGCCAGAAAAGAAACTGCATTCCACCGAGATTATGGGCATGAGCGTCCGAGCAGCCGTACTTGTAAACCATTTTGTGTTTATGGGCCAGCATGAAGATGGACGCGATCGCGGATCCGTCTTTCCTGGCAATGCGAATCTGCGCGCCAGAACCGAGGCACGTGAGTACATTACGAAACCACTTTAAAGGATGCGGCGGAAGTTGCTGTCGCTGTCTGGTAATTACGTGAAGCTTATAAAACTCCGCCAGTATTTCTTCTGAAGAGCCGACCTCCAGCGTCAATTTCTCGCGTTCCGCGCGCTGTATTTTTCGTCGAATCGAATCGCCGTGAAGCTTTTTGTATAGTTCGTCCAGCGTGGGCCGCAAATCGAGCAAATGGAGAAAATAAGACTCTGCCCCTTCCGTTCCGTCACTGAAAACTAAACTTAGCGGGCGAATATCGATGTATTTGATCTTTCTGTTCCGCAATTCCTGCAAGGCGGGGCTTAACAGTTCGTTCAGTTGATCAACGCTATCCACCAGCGGTTCGCAATGATCGGAGAACGGAAGAGAAACCAGGCGTTGGCCGGTCAGCCAGCTATTCACGCGACAAAACAGGACAGCATTGCTCAGCGGAACGTTAGGCGAGGTACTCGAGTACGCCAGCGGTTCGTACCCATATGTGTTTTGTAAAGCCCTCAGCCATTCCACGGAGTGAAATACGCTCGCTTGGGGGTGCGACCCAGCAAACTCTGACCAACGGCAATCTTCTAGCGGCTTGACTATGTGTACTTGGGCGGATCTGGTCATGAGGTCGCATGGCTAACGCAGCGAGATTATTGAATTCAAGTAGACAAAACCAAAGGCGCTGTCTGTTTCATCGAGCGCTCACTTAAGATGGTGCGGTAAGTCTCCAACAACTTTTCGCCAGCCGTTGTCCAGGTCAATTCATTCGCGGTCCGTATCGATTCCGCGCGCAATTTCTCTAAAAAATCTGGATTATCATGGAGCAAAGTGATGTGTTCAGTGAGCGCCTTGACATCACCAACGTGGTGAACCAGCGCATTCTCCATGTGCTTGCAAATTGCGCCGGCAGCATCGGAAACGACCAGAACACAGCCGCAGCCACGCGCTTCAGAAGTAACCAGGGCGCTGCCTTCTTCGATGGTGGGTAACACCAACACATCGCTCTCCTGCATAAGTTGGGCAATATCTTTACGATGTCCAAGCGCCTTTATGCTTGGGTGGGCAAGCATGGGAGCAAGCTTTTCTTTATAACTGGGAAGGAATCCACCAGCGATAACAAACGTGCCGTCCTGGGATGCAGAGGAATTGAGCCAGGCTTCCAGAGCGTAGTGAAGACCCTTTCTGGGAGCAACACCACCGACAAATAACATCGTGAAGGGACGTTTGTTTCTTACCGTGGATTTATCGAGAGTAAACTGTTTTTCATCGAAGCCATACTGATGACGAATCAGATGTTCTCGCGAATAACCCGCATCCAAAAAAGTCTTCATCACAAAATCAGACGGGCACGCTAAGTAATCGGCAGCCTTGTATTCCTCTTCCTCTCGGGCCAAATATTCAGCATTAAAAGCGTGTTCATGGTACGAGGGCATGGAGATCCCCAGTTTCTCGCACTCCTGTCGCACAACTTCGTAAGCGAAGCGAGTGTAGGCATTCGGCCTTTCCAATACAGTTGTTATGCCTAGCCGCTGCGCGGTTTTAAGAGTATGGAGCGCTCCTAAAGGCCAGGTGTGTACCACATCGATCTCGCCGGCCATTTTTTCGAGCCTTCTCGAGACGATGTAGTCATGAAGCTTGAGCGCGCGCATTCGCCCAAGAAGTTTATACGGGATACGATACTTTCCCCTGGCTAGCGTGGGCTTGGCGTGAACGCCTAATTGTTTGGAAAACGGTTTTTGGAGAACGCCGGGAAAAACAGTCACATCGGCGCCGGCAGTGGCAAGGCCGTGCACTTGCTGCCAGGCAGTAGTGCAAATGCGGTCAGAACCCAATTTATGGGGAAAACTGTAGAGTACCCGGATTTGTTTTTTGACCTTCATAATTTGATCAGGAAGACAACCTCAGGATATCCGTTTGCCGATAAGAATCTTATCCGACGGGGACCGGTTGTTGAATGCTGGCGCCAAGCACCGGCGCGGAACTTAAAAATTCTCTGTGCCATAGTTCCAGCACGACCAGCGAAAAAATCTCCTTGGCGTAGCCACCGGACTCGGCATTGTCGCGCACCAGTTTTTCAACTGTGGATTTTTTGAAGTAGCCCCGGTCGACGGTTTCGCGATCCAGCAAGATATTGCTCACAGAGTCGTGCAGGTCGGTTCGTAACCAATTTTCGTAAGGAACCGGAAAACCGGCCTTTTTCCTCTCGAGAATTTCGACCGGAATCTGCTTACCGAGGCATCGTTTCGCGATATATTTCATGGAGAACCCATTGATCTTGAAATTTGACGGCAGCGTGGCGGCAAATTCCAAGAGTTTATGGTCCAGCAGCGGGACGCGTAACTCCACCGAATTGGCCATGGTCATTTTGTCGGCCTTTACGAGTAGGTCGTCCGGCAGCCAGGTTCTGGTGTCAACATAGAGCATCCGGCTCAGTAAATCATCGGAGCGATTTTGCTCGAGTAATTGCGTAACCGGGCGCAGCGAGTATTGTTTGTTGGTCGAAGCCGAAAAATCACTGGAATACAGTTCTTGTGAATGAGCATTGAAAAACCGGAACGGACTTGAGGATCTGCTGTAGTAATAGGATTCAAATGGTGGCTTCAACAGCGGGAGATAATTTCCGAGTTTCTGATAGCCGCTCAACTTGTAAAGCAGAGAAAGCGTACCGGAAAGGGCGCCTTTGAGTGGGCCGGCCATTCGTTTAATTCGCTCGATCCAAAGCATGGCGCGATAATTGGGGTATCCGGCGAACGCTTCGTCGCCGCCTTCGCCGGAGATCAGAACTTTTACGTAATTGCGCGCCAATTTTGATACGTAATAGAGGGCCACCGCGGGAGGTTCACAAACCGGTTCCTCCATGTGCCATACATATTTTGGCAAGAAATCCGCAAACTCTTTGCTGCTGATAGAAATCTCATGATGTTCCGAGCCGTATTTTTCCGCGGCTAGACGCGCGAACGGGCGTTCATCGGCAATACCGGAATTGGCGAAACCCACGGTGTAACTGCTGATGGGGCGGTCCGTTTTTCGAGACGCCAGACTCAGCATGGCGGTGGAGTCGACTCCACCGCTCAAAAGAAAGCCGACTGGAACATCCGCTATCATGTGCAGCCGAACAGATTCTTCCAGGATTTCTAAGAGCTGTTCTTCCGCGTCTTTCAACGTTACAGAAGTCGAAGAAAAATGAAGGTCCCAATACTGCTTGACCTCTGTTTTTCCGTTTTTTACGACCATGAACGAAGCCGGAGGGAGTTTATAAATGCCTTTTAAAAGCGTTTCTTCGCCGGGCACATATCCGAAAGTTAGAAATCGATCGACAGTAGAAGGTAAAATCTCGCGCTTGATTTGCTGGTCTACCAGGATGGCCTTCATTTCTGAAGCAAATACCACGCCCTGCGAGGTCACACCGTAGTAGAGAGGTTTGATGCCAACTCGGTCACGAGCCAGCAAAAGTTTTTGTTGCTTTTGGTCCCAAATCGCAAAAGCGAACATGCCGCGTAAAGACTGGATGCCGGCTTCACCGTATTCTTCGTAAAGATGGACAATCACTTCGGTATCGGCTTTGGTGCGAAAGACGTGGCCTTTTTTTAGCAAGTCTTCGCGAAGTTCCTGATAGTTATAAATCTCTCCGTTGAAAACGATCCAGACACTTCCGTCCTCGTTAGAGAGAGGCTGGTGGCCTCCAGCGAGATCGATGATCGAAAGACGGCGAAATCCAAGACCAATCTGGCCAGAAAAATAGTATCCATCGTCATCCGGGCCGCGATGCGCAATGGAATCGGCCATCGCTTTCAGCAGTTGTTGCGAAACGTCGTTATCGCGGTCGAAATTTAATTTTCCGCAGATACCACACATAAGGTCCTCACCACTTATTGCTGGGTCGATGTCTTTAAAACCGCGCCGTCTACTCCATACGACCATTTCAGCACAGCTAACCACTTGGAAGTAGAGTTCTTAATAGACTGTTTTCTTAAATCATTCCCCGCAAAAGGTTTCGCGAGTGACAAAGCCACCACTCTCAAGAGCGCGGACGCGCCCATGGTAGCCCGAAATAACGAGCCGTATAGCGAGCCCTGTCGTTTGACACAGAACTTATGCACAGCATTGAATCTCATGATTATCGACCAATTACTTATATTCACCAGATCGCTGCTGCGTCCGCCATGATGAATCACTTGCGCTTTTCCGACATAATAATTACGAAATCCCAGAGCTTTCACCTTGTAACAAAGATCTAAATCCTCGGCATACATGAAGTAATCCTCGGTAAACATGCCGGCGCGTTCAAATACGTCGCGCCTGAGCAGCATGCAAGCTCCGGAAATAACTTCCACTGGCACAGGGTTTTTACTTTCGGAAAAGAGCGCACCAATGCCCCAAAGGGAAGAACTAGGCCAGCGTAAACGGAAATATTCATAATCGAACAGCTGATTTGGGATAGTCGGAAATGTTTGTATGCAGCTCGTCTGTACCGTCAAATCGCTATTCAGTAATCTGCAACCGATCACGCCAGGATCGGGAAGAGAAAGAGACTGATCCAGCATGATCTTGAAGGCGTTGTCGGTTACTTCCGTATCGGGGTTCAGGAATAAGACGTATTCCCCGGAGGACCTGCTGAAGCCCAGATTGTTCGCGCCCGCGAAACCGAGATTAACGTTGCTTTTAATCACCAGAACATCCGGAAAATCCGCCCTTAGAGATTCGATTCCGGGTTCCGGCGAAGCGTTATCAACAACTATGACTTCAAAGGACAAATCCCGAACGTGTTCATAGAGGCTCGTCAAACATTTCCGCAAGTAGCCAAGTGAATTCCAATTCACGATGATGATGGATAATTTCATTTTCTTCGGGATCGGCGAGGTGATTGAAGTGGATTCGCTTATTTCCAAATGCTGTCTCGGCCGGTAAGGCGTGCTAACTGCTGCTTCCGAAGATAGCTAATGGTCTTAGGTTCGTTCACTTGCGGTATCCGTTTGGTGTAGCCGGTAACGAAACCATAGAGCAGCGCCGCTGATCCTACCAAGTAAGGCCTTACCGCGAGCCTGCGAAAACATTTCACAAGCATAAAAATCGGGTGATAGCCGCACACATAATTGGCCCGCCCGTTTTTCACCAGGTTGGCCCACGTGCCGTCGGCCGCCCCGGTGTAGCGATGATGCAGAAGATGCAGGTCTGGAAAGCTTCTGGTTGTCCATCCGAGCATACTGGCTTTCACTTCATCCATGGTGTCCCAACCAGGTGCGGGCCAAAATCCACCTATGGCATCCCAACATTCACGCTTATAAATCTTGGTCGCACCGCGGACGTGGAATGCGGGATTCGATTCGAACGATTTCTGACCATTGGCCATGTAACACATGACGCCACCGCCGACGCCGAGACGAGGCTCCGTGTCGAAATACGCGAAACACTTTTCAAAATAATCCGGATCGAAGGACAAATCCCCATCTAATTTGACGATATATTCCCAATCGGTACTTTTCAGAAGGCGATAGCCATCATTGAATGCGTCTACAACGCCGCCACCCGCTTTGCGAAAACCACGATTGGCGCGATGAATCGCGCGGATCCACGGATATTTTGCCGCGTAATCGTCAATTATTTGACCGGTCTTATCCGTAGAACCATCGTTAACAATAATCCATTCCGCCGGTTGAATGGTCTGCGCCAAAATACTCTCAATTGTTTTCGCAACATAGGCCTCTTCATCACGCACCGGAGTAATGATCACGTATCTGGTGGCGGGGCGCCTGATCTGGTCGTGTAAGGGTTGTTGACCGGTCAACACAGGATTGTTTTCAACTCTCGTGCTCATAAAGACTCTTTAGACTTACTTGCGTGATAACGTTCTCTCACTCTTCCGAGCACCAGTCGAACTATTGGAAACGGGAACGGGAAGCGCAAGTTTTGGTTTAACCGGCAGGCGCAACGGCAGCGGCGCTTCACTTTCGACGACTTTGGTGGCCAAGATCGGCGCCGTGACGGCAGAGATTATGGCTAACAAAGCAAGCCACGAAATCCTGGTTTGGTCGAAATAACTGATTCCAAAATAAGCGACGCAGTGAGAAAAGAGCGCTACTCCGAGCAACCACACGAACCATTCTTCGCGGCGATCTCCGTCCACGATTTTTCTAGCATCACCCAAACGGCCAAAACTTTTCGAGATTAAAAGTACGAAGCAAATAAACCCTGCCAGACCACCGGTTTCGCCCTCAGCCACAAACTGGTTACTCATGTCTTCCATCTCATAGCCCCAACTCATGGCCTGATTCGTTCCTATTAGCCACCAATCCGAAAAGTGCCGGATAAATGAATCGACCAGCATGGCGCGATGATAACCGGAGTTGCCCGCGATCAAGTCCACCCTAGCAATCAAAAACCAGACGGGAGCCTTCATAACAAGATGTAAGGCGATCAGGGCCGCAACGATCCCCAATCGGATGATGCGCATTTTTTTTCGCATGGGCCACATGCAGATGCCCGCGATCGCCGCGATATAAGCCAATAACGGCGTGCTGGAGGAGCTGCATAAAACCATTATGGTTGAGCCAATTAACCCCAGCACCGCGGTCGTTTTGGCCTTCCCGGTATGCCAGAGCCAAAGAAATAAAGGAATTAACGTGGCTGCAAACGCGCCGGCGAGGATGGACACAGCGAATGGTCCGGAGGCGCGGATAGTGCCTTCGCGCGTGCCAGGAATTATTGAGACAGACCCTAGATACCCGAATACATTCTGATTTCGCAACTTCTCGTTCAACATCGTAACGCCGAGAATTACCACGACCGCGGCAAAAGTTTTGATCAGCCGGGACACGTCCTCCTTATCCCGAACAAAGAATCTCAGCATCATGTAGCCGCCCAAAGTATCCCAAAGGAACCCCACTTGGTAGATGGCCGCCCCGGGGTCAAACTGAAAACCTATCACTGGAGAGACAGTGCGAAAGATGATCCAGCAGAGAAAAAGCTTATCGACGACGTTAAAACCGCCTGCGGCAATTTCAGTTTTTGACACGATCTTTGCAAAAATTATTCTGACACAGCCAAATAGCACCAGTATGCGTAAGACGAAAAAGTGCACACCGCCGATGTACAGTTGCTGGCCTACCGGGGTAAGAAAAACACACAATATGAAGGGAACTAATACGTATTTTCGAGGTAGTACCAGCATCAAGATGATCGTGACGATCATCACCACGATTACTACGGGATGCAGCACCGTGCTGGCAGCCCCGTGTCCGTATGCGTTTGGGTCTATTTGCATTATTTCAATCCCACATCAGACAAGTTGTTCCGCTGGCGACGCACTCCGAACCCCGGCAATCGGCTTGGTATCCATTTTTGGGAGTTTCGAAAGCTTGTCGGCGATCCGTGTTCGGTAGTTTTCCACGGCATAGAGAACATTGACCCTGAATTGCGCTCCCCCGGATTTGGCTTGGGCAAGTCGAGCGAGTGCAAGCCGGCGGCGAAATTCCTCCAGGCGTTTATTTAACAAGCGCACAAGTCGTTCCTGTCCGCTATCTTTAACCCGAGCAAGCATTCTTTCAAAAATCTTGATCTCATTTTGCTTTAACCTGATCTGATCTTGAACAGCCATTTTAGAAAGACTGTTACTCGCGCCCGCGCGCCAAATGGTCAGCGGCTCAGCGATAAAACCCCAAGGCCCTACTAAAGATAATCTCAATGATAGATCGTAATCTTCGGCATTCCGGAGCTCAGGGTCGAAGCCGCCAACTCGTTCCAAAGCCTCGCGTCGCACGGCTACGGTCTGGTTAAAGAGAACGGACCTGCTTGCTAATACCTCGGTCACGTTGAGCCAGAGTCCTTCAGGGTATCGCGAACTTATACCCGAAATATCAAAGGATAAAAGTTCTCTGCCGTCTCCGTACAGATTCTGCATGATGGCGTTGCACAAACAGCAGGGTACTGAAGTATCTAGTCGGGCTAGCAGCGACACCTGCCGTTCTAGTTTGGTGGGTTTCCACAGATCGTCGGAATCCTGAAACGCAATGATCTTTGCGGTCGACACTTCGATGCCGCGATTGCGCGCCGCCGAAGCTCCCGCATTTTCCTGATAGACAATGCGAATCCGGTTGCCGTATTTGCTCAGTTTTTCAGCGGTGTCGTCCGTCGACCCGTCATCCACAACAATGATTTCGGTATCGCGGTAAGTCTGAGCCAGAACGCTGTCGATGGTCTCCCCAATTACGCCAGCCCTATTGAAAGTCGGTATGATGACACTGACGCCGGGATGGTTTCGCATCAGGCTAGAACCTACTTAAGTGAGAAAACACGCCAGCAATAATCGCTGCGAGCCCGGTGATAGCCATAAATGTGGCGAAGCTTGCTAGTTCGGCTCGTAACACCGGCCGGCAATATCGCTTTAAACCAAACAGAAGAGGAATGTAATTCGCCAAAGGAGCAATCGTTAGCACCCATACAGCCGTATAGAAGCCAAACCACCCAAACGCTACCGCAAACCCAGCACCCAGAAATATGAGCTTATAGACGTTTCCGGTTGCCGCATATTTCGAAGTTCCTAATGCGAAAAGCATGGATACCGCGACGGACATAAACAGCTCCATTGCGCCTCTCACACCTAACAACTGCATCATCCAGCCGGCCATCGCGTACTTCGGCCCTAACACAAAAGTGACAAACGGATGGCTGAGGAATATGAATCCGACCGACAAACTGGCACTGACAATCAAAAGCAAGCGCCGAGACTTTCGGAAATGCCGGTGCGCCACCACCGGGTCTTCCCTAAGGGAGTCAGACATCATCGGGAAAAATACTTGCGATATGATCTGTTGCAAGCCCCTGGCCGCGGCCGAGCTTACGGCAATGGCGATGGAGAAGCATCCCAATTCCACCAGGGTGACAAACTTTCCGATAACCAGTCGCTCTGCCTCCCCGCTAAGAAAGTAAGTCGCGGTCGACAAAAAAATGCCAGTACCGAAAGCGAAAATGTCGCGCGCTGCTTGGGGATCCCACGTCAACGAAACGGGGTTTTTAGCGATCACATGGCTGGACACTAGCACCGCTAAAGTGCTGGCCACCCGGCCCACCACTAATGCCCATGCCGTCGGCGAAATGAACGCCCAGATCAACGATACGGCAAATCCAAAAAAGTCTGTGGACGCGATCAAGACATTATATTTCCCGAGTTCCACGTGGCGCGTCAAAGACCATAACGATCCACTGACAAAGCCTCTCAACAATACCGACACAGAACCAACAATTAGTAGTGTCAGCACCGCCGGCTGGTGGTAGAAGCGCGCGAAGGGGTACGCGAGAGCGCTAGCAATTACCCACAGACCCACTGCTCGGATGGCTTGAATCAGGAAAGCGGTGTTAATGAATGCCGGATCGTCTCCGCGGGGATGTTGCACCACGTCCATCCCAATCCCCAAGTCCGACAGCATTTCCAGTCCGGACAAGAATACGTTCACCAAAGCGACCAGTCCGAACGCCTGGGGCACCAACATGCGAGCCAGCGTCAGCGTTGAAATCAGCCGCAGAACCTGGCCGGCACCGTAACCAAACATCGTCCACGATCCCCCGCGAATTGCGGTGATAACGCGACGGGAGGGACTGAGTCCGCTGAAGCCAGGGATTCTGCTGAGCGCCTTGACGGCGCCTAGTTCAAGAACTGAGGGTTCCTTTACTATTTTCGACACCTCGACTTCGGGTGTTTTTAGCGGGGCCATTTGTTCCTTAGCAGGTATTTTAGGTATGAATAGCAGATTACAGCAATCATGGCACACGCTTCAAAGAGCGTGTGCCATGAAATAATAACAAGTACAGACGACTCGCAACCAACTGCGAAGGAGCGTTAGTGGACGACTACAGTCAAATTAGTTGGCGGGGTTGGCGCGGTGCTGCCGCTTGTACTTCCTCCCTGATAGGCCCCCTGGTTCCATGATCCGGAGGCGGGACGAGGATTGCCAGCTCGGTCCACGTTCAGGGCCGCTATTCCCAAGGATGACAGATTGGTACCAGTCACAGCACCGCTTCCCGATCCTATTTGGAAACTAGGAGTCAGGTTAGGGTTGGCTGTCGAAGCATGGGTATCGAATCCGGAACTGGATATCCACTGGGGGATGTCATTATAAAACTTGATCGAGGAGTTATGGTCTACCATTACGGCTGATGGAGCCTGGTTGGCGCCGGTTAAGCCGTAAAAAAGGTTGTAGTCAGAGGCTGCAATGGTTCCGTTGAGATTAGAGATGCCCAAGTCAACTATTGAGAATATGTTGTTTTTGATTACGAGTGTACCGGTTACGTTGATTGCCGCGCCCCGCCCGGTAAAAGTGTTGTTGTAAATTCCACCAGAACCAGAGGTTGAGACGACGGTGAGCATGCCGTTAGCGGGTCCACAGTTGGGGTTGGTATTCACGAGGACGTTGTTAAACAACAGTGGCGCGACCCACGTCCCCCCGTTGTAATCATTAAAGATGAAAGCAGTAGCGTGATTCAGACCGGCGGTGCATATGTCCCCCATGTCACCGTGGACGTAGTTGTTGTACTGCAATAGATTTGAAATCGTGCTGCCAGGTCCAACTTCGAATACGAAAATTCCGTTGTGGTGATTACCGTCTGCCCAGTCGTCCCAGGGGAAAGCATCTGAAATATCGTTGTCATGGATTTTTAACCCGTTGACGCCACCGCTTATGCCGGCAGCAAGAATGCCCCAATTGTTGCGGGATACCGTGTTACCGTAAATTTCTCCGTTTGTAGCGGAAATATTCAACCAATTAAATTCGATTCCCACAAAATCATCGTGCGCCTCGTTGCCGGGACCAATGATGAAATTGCTGCATGCATCACAGGCCATACCGGTAGCGGTGCCGTTGGGACCGGGGCCATCCTCTCCCTGCTGCGAGGAGGAAGTACCCGGAATGTGCACGTACAAGTTATCCACGTGCAGGTTTTTGATGACGCAGTTTGCGGAACAGTTGCGGATCACCAATCCCTTGGTGTCGTGTTGATTGGGGCGTCCGGATCCGTTACCGGTGTTCTGAATCAGACCGTTAGTGCCCCCGTCGACAGTGATGTTGGTTTTCCCGTCGGACAGGATTGCTCCGCTATAGTCGTTCCAGTAGTTGCTGTTGGTAAGTGTGGCGCCGGACTCGAACAGTAGAGTAATCGAATGTCCGGGTGTGCCGCTCCCCTGAAAGTTGAGGAGGGTATCGTTCGCCGTTGAGTCGTTGAACGAGCCGCAAAGGTGCACAACCGTTCCCGGCCCGATTTGAGTGCTAGCAGTTCCCCAATTTCCAGAATTATTAAACCAACTCGGCGGGTGGGTATTACTTGTGCAGACTCCCGAACCTCCGCCATCCGGCGTTATATAGACGTTACTAGCCTGCGCCGACGCAGCACCAGCGTACAATCCCCCGAAGGCGAGCAGAGTGAGCCCCATAAGCGTTGGGCGCACGACGTTATTATAGATTTTTCCGAAATTTTCGATTTTTGTGGTTTTGGTCAAGACTTTCACATTCCCTCTTTTTTGCGCCACGTTATTCAATGGCGCCGCCCGCACACGCCAAAACTAACAGTGGCCGCTGGGTTCTACAACTGGACACTAGGCCAATGAAGGAGCAGGGAGGGGGACCTGTACTTCAGGTTTTCGCAGGCGACTTCAACATTATAAAAGCACCGGGGCGATATCAGGGTTTCAAAAGCCCTTTCTAAACGTAGTTTCTAATGATGGATTGGTTACCAGCAGAAAGTTTGTTGGCTAATTTTAATGATTAGCAATCCACCCTTGCTACTAATTCAGGGTGAAATTTTGGCCGCGTTCTGAATTCGTATCCATTCTCCGGAGGCAGAATCATACTTTTTGATAAGCACTGCGGGGTTGCCAGCAACCACGCTGCCCGCAGGAAAGGACGTGGTGACCACAGAATTCGCCCCCACTACACTGTTGTGGCCCAGCACCAGCTCTCCCTTCGAACAGAATACTACCGCGCCATGCCCGAGCCAGCAATTGCGCTCGATGGTAATCCGTCCACCCGCTGTCGTGCCTTGCAAATGAATCGGCGTCGCGAAATCCGAATACTCGTGATTGTGATCCATAATGAGAACGGACGGTGCCAGAAGCACATCTTCTTCGAGATGGATGTGGTTTTTACTGGAAATGGTCGACCTTCTACCGATCTTGCATCCGCTACCCAATATAATTTTGGGCTCTTTGTCGCTCGAATCGTATACGACATTTAGCCACACGTCTGGCGCCAGATAAACATTATCCTGCAGGCTGATAAATCGCGCCATATGTCGCCCGATTTCGCAGGAATAATGGATCGAATTTCGTTTACCAAAAAAAGAAAACGGGTACGTTCGTTTGAGCCATTCTGTATGCAGCCGAACGAGTGCCCTGGGAAGAAACTGTAACGGATCTTCGATCGGAGGCGAAATCGTCTTGTCGGGCAATGCTATTGATGTGCCCGCGCCAGGTTTTGTGATCACTTCCATCCTTCAGAGCCCGCGAAACTGGCTCGCTGCATCAGCGACATATTGTGATGCGCGTATTTGTAGAGCCATTGCGGCCAGTGCAGCCAGTCGTATCCGCCTTCCAGTTTTGCGCGCAGCAAAGCTGCATCGTCCCAGCTGTTCACCGGCAGCCTCGGCAGATAATAGCGGTTGTCGTGCTTGCCGGCCCGTCCAATGATGGTGGACACACCATTCTCGAATCCCAGATTTTCCAGGATGCCTACCAGGAATTGCGTAAACGTTTTGTCTTCCTCGGGAAACGCGAAAGGGTAAGAAAACGACTCAACCGGCGCGCCAAGTTTTTGCTCGATGGTTTCTTTCGAACATCCCAATTCATATTCGATTTGCTCGGGGTTGAGTGAACGCAAATCCGGATGGCTCACGGTATGCGACCCAAACTGGACCCCGGCTTTGTGTAGTTCTGCCACTTCAGACCATGTCAGGTAATCCACGCCGTCAATGCGCACGGGAGTATTTTGAATGCGGTCGGTGGCCAAAAAAATCGTCGCAGTAAATCCACACTGTCGCATGGCATCGAAAGCGTCGGTATAAAAGTCGCGATAGCCATCGTCGAAAGTAATCACCACTGTCTTGGAAACGTCCCGCCCGGTTTCCATGGCCGTCCACATCTCTGTCAAATTCATGGTGCGATAGCCGTTTTGCCGCAGCCAGCGCATCTGGCGCGCAAACACGGGAGGCGAACAATTGATCTGGTAATACGGATGAGATTTTCCGAACAAGCTATCCGAAACGCTGTGATACATGAGAATCGGCACACGCGCCGCCGACACTAAGCGCATTACTCGCGCAAGCGGGTGTGAAAGATACACGGAGGCCAGGCGGTCTATGCGGGGCATAAAAAATTCAGTGGAATACATTGTACGACGCGCCCTTGGCGCGCCAGTTAGTGACCTGGGAAAAAGTCTGACGATGCTGCGCCGCGCCGCCGACGCCGTTTAACGCGCGGCGCCAATTTTGGAAGTGGCGAATTCCTTGACGCTGGTGGTCACCAGGGCCAATTGCTCCTTCTTCAACTGCGGGAACATCGGCAATGAAACGATTTCCATCGCGACACGCTCGGTAATGGGGAAATCGCCCTTCTTATAGTTCAGGTGCTGATAAGCCCTTTGCAGATGCAGCGGTATAGGATAGTGAATTCCGGTTCCGATTCCTGCTTCCGCGAGATGCGTTTGCAACGCTTCGCGATCCGCGACGCGCACGACATATAAGTGATAGACGCCTTTGGTCCACGCCGCTTCCACGGGAATCGTCACCGTGCCTTTTAGCTCGGCAAATAACTGGTGATAGCGGTGCGCATGTTCGCGGCGCGACTGATTCCACTTCGCCAAATGGCGCAATTTAGCGGAAAGCCACCCCGCCTGGATGGAGTCCAAGCGCCCGTTGTAGCCTTCGATATCGTGGTAATACTTTTTCGCCTGGCCGTGGTCGCGAATCATCTTCATACGCTTGGCCATGGCTTCATCGTTGGTAGTAGTGGCCCCGGCTTCTCCGCAAGCGCCCAGATTCTTGCCGGGATAGAAGCTAAACGCTGCCGCTATGCCGATCGAGCCGGCTTTTCTCCATCTATTTTCTTTCTTCGAAAAATACTCCGCGCCGTGGGCCTGGCAAGCATCCTCGATGACCACCAGGTTGTACTTAGCCGCCAGCTCCATGATTGGATCCATATCGGCGGTCTGTCCGTAAAGATGTACAGGAACGATCGCCGCTACCCGCAGGCCCCTCTTCCGTTCGGTAAGTTTTTTGGTCGTGCTGTCAAAATTACAGTTTGTTTCGACGTATTCGCGAAGTTTCTCAGGGTCCATCGTGTAGGTGGACTCATCAATGTCCACGAAAGCGATTTGCGCGCCAGCTTGAGAGATGGCTTCCGTGGTGGCGATAAACGTGTGAGGCACGGTTACGATGATGTCGCCTGCACCAATACCAGCGGCGATGAACGCAAAGCGAAGCGCATCTGTGCCACTGTTTACACCCACACAGTATTTGCTGTCGCAGAAAGACGCAAACTCGCGCTCAAAATCTTCCACCATCGGTCCGCCAATGAAGCCTGCATTGCTAAAGGCCTTTTTCGTCACCGCCAGGAGTTCCGCTTCCAATTCCTGGTGCGGGGTCACCAAATCGAGAAATGGCACTTTGGTCGTAGGTGTCATCGTTACTTTTTCTCCTCTGAGATAAATCGCAGAAATTTTGCTGGATTGCCGGCTACGATGGCGTTGTCCGGCACGTCCTTGGTTACTACGCTGCCGGCGCCTACGATGGCATTGCTTCCGATTGTAACTTTGCTGAGAATCGTTGCGCCTGACCCGATCGAAGCCCCTTTGCGCACCACGGTGTTTTCCACTTTCCAGTCGGCTTCGGTTTGCAATTCGCCTTCCGCGGTGGTGGATCGCGGGTAGGCATCGTTGATAAAAGTCACGCTATGGCCGATGAAGACGTTGTCTTCGATGTTTACGCCTTCGCAGATGAACGTATGGCTGGAAATTTTGCAGCGGCGCCCGACGCGGGCATTTTTCTGAATCTCGACAAAGGCCCCGATCTTGGTTTCGTCTCCTACTTCGCATCCATACATGTTGATGAACTTGGAGAGCTTGACGTTCTTTCCCAGCTTCACATCCGGGGCGATGCATACGAATTCGTTCACAGCGTTACCGCCTCGCCTCGATTTCGCACCGATTTATCGGCAGCTTCCAGGATGCGCACGACTCGCAATCCGGCAATGCCGTCATTAAACGGATTGGTATTCTCTTCGATACATTTCAGGAAATAGGCGGTCTCGGCGCGCAATGCTTCGATCTGTTCCACTTGCGGCGCCCACATGTCGCCCGAACGGTAACTGACCAGCAATTGATGCAGGCTGCCGGGCTTCGACATGCTTACACCTTTGTCGTAAATCTTAATTTTTTCGTCGGCTTCCAGGTCATTCCACACCAGCATTTTTTTCTCGCCGCCGATCAGCGTGGTGCGGACCTTTACGGGAGACAGCCAGTTCACATTGATGTGCGCAATCACGTGACGAGGGAAATAAACGGTAATGAAAGCTACGTCCTCAACGCCGTTCAAGTGACTCTCGCCGGTCGCTACCACCGCGTCGGGCTTCTCGCGAATCACATGGTCCATGATCGACAAATCATGCGGCGCGAGGTCCCAGATCACGTTTACATCGTGCTGAAACAGGCCCAGGTTGACGCGCAGCGAATCGTAGTAATACAGATCACCCAGCGCGCCTTCGTCCATCAGTTGACGTATTTTTTTTACCGCCCCGGTGAACAAGAAGGTGTGGTCCACCATAATCTGCAATTTCTTGCGGTCGGCCAGTTCAATCAATTCTTCCGCTTGCGCCACGCTGCAGGTAAATGGTTTTTCCACGAAAACGTGTTTGCCGTTCTCCAGCGCTTTTTTGGCTAGTTCGTAGTGCGTCCAGACCGGTGTGACGACCGCGATAAGATCGATGGTCGACGACTTCAAAACTTCATTTTCATCCGTGGTAAACGCCATGCCGGGATGAGATTTGTGCAAGCGTTCCTGGGTTTTTGGATTCTTATCGCACACCAAGGTTACTTCGGAAGATTCGTGAGTATGAAAATTGCGGACAATATTTGGACCCCAGTAACCATAGCCAATTACACCAATGCGGATCATACGGCTCCTTGTGGATGTTCCATCCCTCGGCGTAGGAGGCGAGCGAGGGACGCTTGCCGGGGCGTGGAGTTTCGAACCCTGCGACTCCGCGGGACTATTTTTAGATTACTGCATGCCGCCAAAAGTTTGGTGCGGATTTGAAACGGTGTTTCCTAACGGAAAACTGTCAGTGGGCGCCATCGCCGGAGAAAACCGCGGACGGTGTTTGAATGAGAATTTTGAGGTCCAGCCAGATCGACCAGCCGCGGGCATATTTAAGATCCAAGCGAACCATGTCGTCGAAGCGCGTCCGGCTGCGCCCCTCAACCTGCCACAAGCCGGTAATTCCGGGCTTGATTTCCAGCACACGACGGCGATGCCACAGATCGTAGGCTCGAAATTCATAAGCGATGGGCGGTCGCGGGCCAACCAGCGACATTTCTCCGCGCAGAACGTTTATGAACTGAGGCAATTCATCCAGGCTAGTCTTGCGAATGAATCGTCCGATAGCGGTGACGCGAGGATCTTTCTGGATTTTGAAAATCGGTTTCGCGCCGTCCTCGGCGGTTTCTCCAATCTGCCCGGATATGAATTGGTTGACGTATTCCTGGTGGATTTTGGCGTCGCAATTCGTGTACATGGAGCGAAACTTCAGGAAGGTAAAGGGTTGGCCGTACTGACCAAGTCGCTCTTGACGAAACAAAACTGGCCCCTTGGAGGTTAACTTGATCGCCATAGCGATGGCCGCCAGCAGCGGAGCAGCGAATAGCAGCGCCGTCGCGCTGCCAAAAATATCCATGGCCCGCTTGATGCCGAATGCCAGCTTCTTGGAGTCTTCTTTGCGAGAGATGTCCGGGTACAAAGCAACGTTGGCCTCCGGGTTCGATTCGCTCTTCCCGTGTTCTTCCGGGAAAAAATGAAACGAAACCGAAATTTTCGAGCTCTTTTCCTTGCCAACGGTGTGCTGAAACGAAGCGCGCAGTTTCTCCAGTAAACGTTCGTGAATGACCGCGGGCGCAGTTTCTCCAAGCTCGGTGCCGATAATTCCAACCAGGTTGTTTTCCAGATACCAACCGAGAATGTCGGTTTCACGGGTAGAGTTCGTTAGCGCAACACCGATTTTCCCCAAAGTCCGATTCTTGTTGCCGTCTTCCAAGGCTCGTTTTACGTCTACCAGCACAAGAACAAACCGCTTCTGAGCGCGTTCAGCTCGCCGGCGTTCCAGGTACAACATGGACACGAAGGCGTCTTCGCTCAGTAGAGCGCGCGCATCGTTTTCCACGCTCGTGGCCGGAGCGTTTTCTTTGACCTGGAGCTTTTGTGTAGCTACTTCGCTTCGCAGCACAGTCTTTAGTGAGCTCATCGTCCTTATTTTCCGGTGTCTAGCTATTCCGCCTCTTAAACCGTTAAATGCGCGCAGGCATCGTCTCTGCCGTGCAGGTCCTTGCCGCCGTCCGTTGTTGCCTCGGTTCCGCCAACGGCGAGAGCCAGTCCAGTTCCACTTCTAACGCCAGTGATCGTTGTAACAGTGTGACTGACAAAACTACGCGATGGTTACCCTTAAAATTAACCAGGATTCCCTGTAGACCCGCCAAGTGGCCGTAATTGATCTGCACGTATTCGCCGGTTTGCAGGTATTCCCATGGTTGCGTTTGGACCCCTGAGGTTACCGCAACCTGCAACGCTTCAATCTCTGCATCCGCGATCGGAATCGCTACTTTTCCATTCCCAACAACCTGGGTCACTCCTGCCGTCATCACCACTGGCTGCCGTTTTTCAAAATCGAATCGGCAAAAAACGTACCCCGGAAATAGCGCCTGTTGAATCTCCTTGGTCCGGTCAGACCACTTTCTCAAGCTTTTGTACGTCGGGAGAAAACATTCCAGGCTTCGATTTTGCAGTTGAGACGCTACTAACTGCTCTTTTCGAGCATGCACGTGCAGTGCATACCATCTCAGACCTTCGTGTTTAGTTTCCATTTTGGCGTTTACGAAGTCCAAATTTCATCCCCAAGATGGGCTACCGCCACAAAACTCCCATTCCAATTTCTTAATCCGTCATACAGAAGGCAATTAGTCTGCCACTACTACCGGGACCCAGAGTTGCCAGAACAACCTGTGGATCATTATTAACCAACATATTTTCAATACGTTACGTGTTTCCTTTAACTGTTCCGACTTGGCCACACACCATCTTTCGCTTGAGACCGTCATCTAAATGAGAAAACCGATACCGTATAGTTGCAAACAGCTTCCGAGCCACTCTCGCAGCCGTCTTGCCGGAGTAACTTAAAGTCCGTAAATGGTACATATCTAGCATGTTACACGTCCTTGAAGGTACCTGAATACGGCTTTCACCTTAGTTTGCGCGTCTGGGGACGGGATTCCCGAACGGTAATTTTGCACTCTTCGGTCAGTTTTTACCGGACTCTCCGATATGGTTTTTTCAGGCTGTTTGCGGTTCCGGCTGGATTTGCTGCAAACAATCTGAAACGGAGGCCTCCGCGGGGTGGGGGCCGGGTTCAGGCAGTATAGACCATCCGCAGAGCGCCAACACCCATAATCGTAGGTGGGCGCGGCGGGAAAGTCGGATATATTAAATGGGATACGTTAAAATGGGTCGGTTGCCGATTTAACCACTCGAAAAGCGGTCATGTACGCGGAAATGGGAAGTGCCGCGAATTTGGCATACCATTTCGGGCTTTGCCAAGCCCTCATAAAGGAAGCTTTGGTCACCTCCGACCAGATCGGGCCGTTGGCGGTGCTCAGCACTACCGCGATCGAGGGCGTCAACGAGCGGGTGGTATGCCACCACCCAGGCGCCCCGTAAAGCATTTCCCCCTGCTCGAGGATAAACCTTAGGGGTTTGGCCTTGGCGAAGTTCGGAAACTTGGCCAGATCGATTTCGTCTTGCATCGGAATTTGCGAGACATTTTCGGCTTCCTTGCTCGCATACATGTAAGGCGTCTGATCCGGTGGATAAATCACCCAATCTTTTCGTCCGTACACCTGGGTGATAAATGTTTGTGTCCACAAATCATCGTAATGAAGAAAGGGGAAGAGGCTGGCGGTCCCCGCTATGTTCATCTCCAGGCCGGTAACGTTCCTGAGCTTGAAATTCGGCAATCCCGGGAGCAGATACTTGCTGGCCAACCAGTTGGGATCCCAATAGGTCGGGCGTGGTTCCAGATCCCCAAGTAATTCAGGAAATTCTTTGGGAATTTTGAGGCTGAATAGATATTTGGCGCGCTGATCCGAGTTCGAAGTGGTGATCTCTTCGACGTAGTCCTGCATCAGGACTTTGTCGCGGACGGTTACCGCCCGTTTGCGTTCGAACACCGGGACCGTTCTGGTGCCGTAATTTTGTTTAAAAAATTCAGGCGTCCACTTGCCGATGGCTTTCCAATCCTTGCAGGCATCCTTCAGCACCACCGGCCGATTCTTCAACACGTATTCGTTGAGAAATTCTTTTCTGGAGAGGTTTTCGCGTTTATCGATGTCGCCCGCGGATTGCGCGCGGGCTTCTTCCGTCCAGATATTCAGCATCCGCGGGTCATGCGATTTGGTATCTATTTTCTGTTGCTGTGGAGCTGTCGCCATGTTTACTCCTGAATTAGAACTGCGGATCATGAGATCACGTCAAAGCCGTGCTGGTTCCCTAGGGCCTTATCTTACCTCCGCCGGTTTTTCAACGACAATCGCTGAGTTCAGGTTCTCGGCAGGCTTATCACCTGAAGGAACTCTATTCAGTTGCTGCATAACCTTATATAAAGAATAGGCTTACGGCCTTCGCACACCCGCTCTTTGTTTGTAACGATTGTCGTGTCCCACGCAGACCAGACAATCTCCAAGCCCTGTTATCGCGTGAACTACGTAACGCTACTCACCTTGCCCCGCGACTGGCGACGCTTGAGAGTGATCAGGTGCCGCACTCCAAAAACGTGTTGATTTAATTTTCCCCTCGACAATTACCGCAGCAGCAAATTCCGGTGCGGGCGTGAAAGAGCGCATGCTCCATCGGCCGCTGTCCGCGCTTCGAAGCGTTTCCGGTTCACCCGGTTTCAACGACACATCGAAGCTGTCCAGCGGAATTTGCAATCCATCGCCATGAGCCTTTATGTAGGCCTCCTTGCGCGTCCAGCAGAGAAAAAATGCGGTGTCGCGTAGTTCTTTCGGCAGTTCTGCAAGCTCGCGCTGCTCCGCCACCGAAAAATAGCGCTCCACGATTCCTTCGCCGGCAAATTCAGGCCGGATTTTTTCCGTGTCGATTCCGAGCTCACGGCCCATGCAAAAGCCATAAAGCGCCAGGCCGTGGGAGTGCGATAAGTTAAAGCGTAACCGATGCCGGTCATCAAGTAAGGAAAACTTTCCATACCGCCCTGTTTTGAATTGTACGGCATGCGGCGGGCAATGCAGGTATTTCCCGAGAAGCTCCCGCAGTCTCCCTCTCGCCACTATAGAGTGATCACGATCACGTGGAAAAACAAAGCGCTCGGCTCGCGCGACCTCGTCTTCACTTAAATACGAACCGAGTCGAGCGCGTTCCTGCGGCTCTACATCCAGCCAGGCAAGCCAGATATGTAATTCGTCTTCATTGAGGGCGAGGTCTTGCGCAGGCCGTGACCAGCTCACCGCTTCCATGGAGAGGAGCATACCATCCGAGAATGCGCTGCTCTCGGATAAGTGGAACTAGCTGAAGGAAAAACGGCTAAATATTGTAGTTTCAATCAGATAAGAGTTATTCAACCAGGACTGGTTCCGGCAACGCGTCCGTTCTTCTGGGCGCTTCCTGAGCGTGAAGATGAAGCCGCGCCTGTAGCTCCTGAGCCAATCGCACGACTCGCGGCTCAACCAAAATATTCTGTTGATGACCAGGCAGCTCGCGAATTTCCAGATGCCCTTTGATTACCTGTTTCCATCCTAACGATCGGTCCGCAAGCAAGCCTGGCAATTGCTTGCTGGCGCGGAAGAGCAGCACATCGCCGTTATACGGACGAGGAACGTAATTCATAAAGGCGCGATCATGCTCCATCCCGAGCAGTTCAAGAATGTATGCCATTGAGGCGCGCGTCTTTTGACCGTCACCGTTGGACATTTTTTTGTCAAAAGCGATCTGCGTTCGCGCTTGCATCACGTCTCGCGTTCGCCTGAGCCTGTCCCCAAAATATCCGAAACCTCGCTGCGCAAGGTTGTCGCGTTCGAGATCGATGCGTTTCGCGACGCGATGCCACCACTGGTTAGCGGAGCTGCTACCAGGCGCAAAAGCGGGCGCCCCCGGATGAGTGGTCTGGATCATTATTACTAACGCCACCTTTTGTCCCGCGGCTTGCAGTTGTTGAGCGGCTTCCAGTGCCACCAGCCCGCCGAAACAGAATCCACCCAGAAAGTACGGACCCTCGGATTGCAGTGCTCTGATTTCCTTTAGGTAGGCGGACGCAATTTGCTCCAACGATTCGTCTCTAGGGATGTTGCCATCCAACCCGCGAGCCTGCAGCGCGTACACTGGCTGATCCTTATCGAGATAATTGGCCAGCGGATAATATTCAAGGACATTTCCGCCATGGCTGTGAATCAAGAACAGCGGTGGCTTCGAGCCGCCAGGCTGCAGCGGCACCAAAGAAGACCACGACGGCTTCCAATTCTCTTTTCGCAAGACTTCCGCGAGCGCTCCCACGGTAGGTGCTTGAAGCAGCGTCGCGAGCGGTAATCGCCGCCCATAAATGTTCTCGATTTCGACGATGATCCGCACCGCCAGCAGCGAATGCCCGCCCAATTCAAAAAAATTGTCGTTCAGGCCGACGCGATTCACTTTCAAAACCTTGGCCCACAACTGTGCAAGCACTTGTTCGACAGAGTCCCTGGGAGCGAGAAAAGCTTCTTGCCCTTCGCTGCTTCTTTGTTCAGGAGCAGGCAAAGCCTTTGTATCGATCTTTCCGTTCGGCGACAGCGGTAGCCTATCCATGCGCACGAAGGCCGGCGGCACCATATATTCGGGAAGTTCCTTTTTCAGGTAAGCGCGAAGTTCATTGGTTTCGGGCGCCACATTGCCTTGTGCCTCGAAGTAAGCCACCAGCATCTTTTCGCCTGGCCGGTCTTCTCGGGCGGTCACCACACATTGCTTAATGCCCGGGTGTTTTGCGAGGACCGCTCCGATCTCGCCAAGCTCGATGCGGAAGCCGCGTATCTTCACTTGGTGATCGATGCGACCAAGATACTGAATCTCGCCAGAAGGCAAATACCGCGAAAGATCACCAGTCTTGTAAAGGCGTGCACCATTTCGATTGCTAACTACATCAGGAATAAATCGCTCGGCCGTCGGCTCCGGACGATTCAGGTAGCCGCGCGCCAGTCCAATCCCGCCAATATGCAATTCGCCCGAAACACCTATGGGGACCGGGCTCAAATTGTGATCCAGAATATAAATCTGGGTATTCGCGATGGGCCGGCCAATGGGAACAAACGAGCGCCGGTCATCTCGCCGGCACGCCCAATAGGTGACGTCAACGGCAGCCTCCGTTGGGCCGTAAAGATTATGCAATTCCGCATCGCTCGCGGCGAAGAACATGCGCTGCAGATCCGCGCCAAGTTCTTCTCCACTGCAGAACACCTGGCGGATCGACGAATGCTTTGGCAATTTGGCGCTTTCGAGAAATAGCCGCAGCATCGAAGGCACGAAATGCAGTGTCGTGATTTTTTCTTGTGCGATCAGTTGCGCAAGATATTCCGGATCGCGATGGCCGCCCGGGCGAGCCATCACTAAACTGGCGCCCGTCACCAGCGGCCAGAAAAATTCCCATACAGAAACGTCAAAGCTGTACGGAGTTTTCTGCAGCACTCGATCCGCGGCCGTCAGCCGGTAAGCATCCTGCATCCACTGCAAGCGATTCACGATGGCTTCATGGATGTTAACCACGCCTTTAGGCTTGCCCGTCGACCCCGAGGTATAAATTACGTACGCCGCATCGTTTCGCGTGGATTGCACGCCCAGGTTCGTATCTGGCTCCGAAGCAACCCTGCTCCAATCGCTGTCCAGGCAAATGGCAGGCACTTCATGCGCCGGCAATCGCGGCAGCAAGGCCTGTTGCGTCAAAATCACTGGTGGTTGCGCATCCTCGAGCATCAATGCCACCCGATTGCTCGGATAGTCGGGATCGAGCGGCATGTAACATCCGCCAGCCTTCAGGATGCCCATCAGCGCCACTACCATCTCGATGGAGCGCTCCGCGCAAACGCCTACGCGCACGTCGGGACCCACGCCCAATGTTTTCAAATGATGCGCAAGTTGATTGGAGCGGCGATTCAGTTCCCGATAAGTTAGGTGCTGGCCCTCCGACGTCAATGCCAGCGCGTCAGGCGCCCTTTCCACTTGCAATTCAAACCAATTCTGCAACGTTTCCACGTCATCGTAGGTCACCGCGGTATCGTTCCACCGCACGGTAATCTGGTGACGTTCCACTTCCGAGAGAATTGGCAACCGGTCGATCGCTTGCGTAGGCGCAGCCGCGATACTTTCGAGGAGTGTCTGCAAATGGCCCAGCCACCGCCTGATTGTCGATGCGTCGAAGAGGTCGGTGTTGTAGTCGCACTCCAGGTATAAGGAGTGTGGCCCTTCCACGAAGTTGAAAAACAAATCAAAGTGCAGCGCACGCTTCGGATTCCGTTCGCATTCGAATCTCAAGCCCCGAAATTCCACCGCGCCAGGATCGCGATCGATGTTGAAGATCACTTCTACCAGCGGCGGCCTGCCCGGGCTGCGCGGAACTTTGATTTCCTGAAGGATGCTTCCAATGGTGCTCTGATTATGATCGAACGCGTCTAATACGTTTTTCTTCACGGTCGCAAGGTTCTGCTGGAAGTTGTCGCTGGGCTCCAGACGCGAGCGCACCGGCAGTAAATTGACGCAGTGTCCCACCAGGCAGCTCTGACCGGTGATCGCTTGACCCGCGACTCCCAGCCCGATTACCAGATCGGTTTGACCTGTCAACCGGTACAGAAAAGTTTTTAGTCCGGCCATCAGCAGAACAACCAGCGTAGTGCGTTGCTGTCCCGCGGTTTTCTTCAGCAATAGATGTAGTGGTTCAGGTAGGTCCCGTTTCAGCGTCGAAGCCTGCGCGGTTCGCACCGCTGGGCGAAGCCGGTCCGCAGGCAATTCCAGCGGTGTGGGAATTTCTGCAAATTGTTGCGACCAGTACGCGGAAGCCTCGCGCGCTTCGTCGGTATAGCCCTGATTCGTAATTGCGTATTGGCGGAAAGATTCTGGAGATTCCAGAACTGGCGCAGTCCCTTGCTTCAACGCCGAATAAATCTTTGCCAGCTCGCTGACAATCAGGCCACCCGACCATCCATCGCACACAATGTGATGCGCAGTCCAAACCACTACATGGTGGTCATTGGAAAGGTGCACAATTCGAACTCGCAGCAGCGGTCCCTGGGTGAGATCGAAGGGACTCGACACCTCGGTCTCAATTAATTTTTCCAGTCCCTGTGCGGGTTTTTGCTTAGTCGAAAAATCCAGCAGCGGCACATCCAGCCTTACGCTCGGGTCTATTCGCTGCCATTGACCGTCGGAGCTGAAGCTGGCAAGCAATATCGGATGTCTGTGAACGATTTGCTGAATCGCAGCGCGAAATAATTCCGTGTCAAAGCTTCCATGAAATTCCAGCCGCAAAGATTCGTTGTAGCCGAGCGCGGCCTCCCCGCCCATCTGCGTCGCCAGCCAGATTTCTTTCTGCGCTTCGGTTAATGGAAACTGATCGACTCCACCAGGGCCCGCGGCGACAGGCACGACTTCCCGCTCTCTAACCGGCGTGTCCGCAGTCGGGGTCTTGACCGTAGAAGCTTTTTTGGAACCGGAACTTGGCGGGGGCAGGAACCCGGCGTCAACCATCGCCTGCAAACTTTCGCGAAACGCGGTCAGCAGCTTGGTGAGGTCCGCTTCGCTGTGCGCGGTAGTCAGCACGAACGCGCGATTGTCCCACATGTGAATTCCGCGCTCGCGCAGCATATAATGCAGCAGCGCCGCATACTTTTGCTCTGACGGGAAAGTGAGCTGCATCAGCGAACTGAACTGCGAAAGGTGATAGGGTGCCTGGAATTCGTCAATGTTGGCGCGTAATTGATCGGCTAGCCGCGCCGTTCGCGCGGTCAAATTTTTCTGCAGGTCCGGGCCCTTTTCTTTCAAATGCAGCAAGACCGCTTTAGCGGCCGCCAACGCCAGCGGATGCCGCACGAACGTTCCGGCAAAAAATGTTACGCCCACCTCCGGAAACGAAGTGTCGCCATAATTCCATTGCCCGCCGTCGAGCGCGTCCATGTATTTAGGATCGCCGGTCACCGCGCCAATTGAAATGCCCCCGCCAATTACTTTTCCGTAGGTCGCCAGATCGGCACGCACGCCAAAATAAGCTTGTGCTCCGCCCGGTTCCACGCGGAAGCCGGTAACCACCTCATCAAAAATTAGGGCCGAGCCAGTTTCCTTGGTTACTTTTCGCAGTTCCTGCAAAAATTCCCGCGGTTGCAAATCCAGGCGTCGGCTTTGCACCGGCTCGACTAGCACCGCGGCGATTTCCGATCCGCGTGCGCGCAAAATATCCAGCGATTGCGGATTGCCATAATCCAGCACGATAACTTGCGACACCGCGCTGGCCGGCACTCCCGGAGCGCTTGCAGCCGTCCGCGTTTCTCCATTCACCGTTAATGGGCGGAAGAGGACTTCATCAAAAATTCCGTGATACGCGCCGGCGAACACCGCGATCTTGTCGCGTCCCGTCACCGTTCTTGCCACGCGAGTGGCAGCCAAGACCGCTTCCGACCCGGTATTGGTGAACGCTACGCGTTGCATCCCGGTGAATTCGCGAACCAGTTCCGCGACTTCTCCCGCGATAGGCTGAATCGGACCAATTTCAAACCCCAGATCCAGCTGTTTCTTTACCGCTTCCACAACGAACGGCGGGCGGTGCCCAAAAATGCTGGCGCCGAAACCCATCACGAAATCAACATACTCGTTGCCGTCCACATCCCAGACCTTTGATCCCTCCGAATGCGTGGTGAAAATCGGATAGACCATGTCCTTCCATAATTGTTTGAATCCACCAACCGAACGCGGGTCGGCCAGGATCGGACGATTCTTTATCGCCAGCTTCTTCGACTCCGCGGTCCGCTTCGTATAGCGCGCAATCAGCTCTTTCAGCGCGTCGGTTTGCTCCGCGGTCATGGCCATATCCGCTGCGCGATCGATGGGCTTAAACGGCCCATGCGATTTCACTTCGGACTTCACAACCATCGGAACGGAAGAGGTTGTCGCGGCCGCGGGTGTCGGATTTGAAACAGTTGATGACGCCGCAGCCTGTTGAGTAGGTGCGCGGCCCATCAACTGTAAGACCTGCTGTGTCAATGCTTGTTGCTGCTGCAAAATCTGTTCGAGAATTGAAGTTGGTATGTTGCCGGTTCCCAAATTTCCTGCCGCAACGGTTTGTTGCGTCGCGCCGGTTACCGCTGCTACCGGCGTTGGCGCCGCGGGAGGCGCAAAAGCTTCCGCGGGCAACGTGGCATCTAGGTGTTCTGTAATTTGTTGCAGCGAGCCCAATTCCTCCATCAATTGGCGGAAAGTTATGGACACGCCGAATTTCCGGTGAAAAACTTGCGCGGCTTGGGTCAATAAAAGCGAATCGAGGCCCAATTCCAACAGGCTGGTAGCTGGGTCCACCTGGGAAAGATCGTACCCGCTAAGTTCTTCGAGCAAAGTACGTGAAGCCACAAGCAGACGGTCTTTGCGCGGAAGTGCAGGTTCTGTTGGGGCCGCGGGCTGCGCCGGAACTACGGCCGGCTGGGCTGGTTGAATCTCGCCGTTTGGTGCAGTCGCGCCGTTTGCTGCCACCGGCGTAGTCGAAAATTGTGTGACCGAGCTGGCACCTCGCGCCGCAGTCGGCGCCGATTCCGGCCAATAACGCTTGCGTTCGAACGGATACGTGGGGAGCACCGCACGCAGCCTGCGTTCGTTGGCATAAAACTGCTGCCAATCTACGGAAACGCCATTCATCCACAGCCGCCCTAAAGTGTCCAGCAGCCCGTGCGGTTCCTGATCGCCGGTCATGGCCAGCGAAGCCAGCACCGTTTGTTCGTTCGCTTTCGACGGGTGTTGCCGCGCCAGGGTGCTAAGTGTTTGCCCCGGTCCAACCTCGAGCAATACGTAGTTCGAATTTTTCATCAACTCCGCAACGCCGTCGGCAAATCGCACTGTCTGCCGCACATGTCCCGCCCAATATTCCGGGCTGTTGGCCTCCGCGGCGGTGATCCAACGGGCAGTGACATTTGACATGTATGGAATTTGCGGTTCGCCAAATTTTATCTTGCGCAGCAATTTGGTAAATGGAGCCAGCACCGGCTCCATCATCGGTGAATGAAACGCGTGGGAGGTCTGCAGTCTTCGCGCCGCAATTTTCTTTGCCGCAAGTTCTTCTTCCAGCTTGCCAATCGCCTCATTCGAACCGGAAACCACGCACAGATTCGGAGAGTTGATGGCGGCAATCGCCAGTTCTGGGTTAAGCAGCGCCAGCACTTCTTTTTCGGGCAGGCGAATCGCCAGCATCGCCCCACCTGGCTGCGCTTGCACCAATGCCGCGCGCCGCGCGATGAGCGCAAGCGCATCTTCCAACATAAATACTCCCGCCAGACAGCCCGCTACATACTCGCCGACGCTGTGGCCAATCATTGCGGCCGGCTTGATACCCCAGGACATCCACAATTTCGCGAGCGCGTATGCAATTACAAACAAAGCCGGCTGCGTGAATCGCGTCTGTACCAGAAGTTCGTCAGACTTTTTATCCGCGCCTGCTGCAGGGAACATCACTTCACGGATATCAGTTTTCAATTCCGGCTTGAGCAGCTCCGCGCAACGATCCACTTCCACGCGGAAAGTTGGCTCCGTGCGATACAATTCCGCGCCCATGCCTGCGTATTGCGCGCCTTGCCCCGGAAACATGAACACCACCGGAGGATCAACAAGTTTTTGGTGATGCGTAAAAATCCGCTTGGGATCCTTGGCCTCCAACGCCGACGCGCCTTCAGCGGCATCCGCGCAAACGACCACGCGGCGGTGAGCAAATTCACTCCGCCCGGTTTGCAGCGTAAAAGCGGCGTCTGCGAGTTCACTGAGTTGCTGCGAACCTTCATTTCGAGCGGCGATCACTTTCAAATGTTCGGATAAGTTTTGTGTGGCGCGCTCCAACGCATCCGCCGTTTTGGCGGACAATACCAGCAGTTGCCACGGCCGCGACGGACCAGAAGGCTCGGTTCGCGGTGCTTCTTCCAGCACCAGGTGCGCGTTTGTTCCACCAGAGCCAAAGGAGCTGATGCCCGCTCGGCGAGGAACGTCTCCCCTGCTGCGCCATTCCTGCAGCCCGGCATTCACATAGAACGGCGTTTTCTCAATCTCCAATTTCGGATTTGGTTTGGTGAAGTGCAGACTCGCGGGAATAATTTTGTTATGCAGCGCCAGGGCGGTTTTAATTAACCCCGCCACGCCTGCGGCCACGTCCAGGTGCCCCACATTCGATTTAACTGAGCCGATGGCGCAGAACTGTTTGGCCTGCGTGCCCATGCGAAAAGCTTTCGTTAATCCCGCAACTTCGATAGGATCACCAAGCGGCGTCGCCGTACCATGGGCCTCAACATAGGTAATCGTTTCTGGATCAACGCCCGCCAGCGCCTGAGCCATGGCCACCGCTTCCGATTGGCCTTCCACTCCCGGCGCACCAAAACTCACGCGCTGCGAACCATCGTTATTCAATCCCGCGCCCTTGATCACCGCGTAAATCTTGTCCCCGTCTTTAACGGCGTCTTCCAGGCGTTTCAATACCACCACGCCTACGCCGTTGCTGAACGCCGTTCCTTCCGCGCGCGCGTCGAAGGTCCGCGTATGCCCGTCCGGCGATCCAATATTTCCTTCGTCGTAGTAGTAGCCGCGTTGTTGCGGAACTCTCACGGACACACCGCCGGCGAGAGCCACATCGCACTGAAACATCAGCAACGATTGGCAAGCCTGGCCGACGGCAACCAGCGAAGTAGAACAAGCTGTGGCCACATTCAGCGCCGGCCCCCTAAGTCCCAACTTGTAGGCTACGCGCGTCGTTAAGTAATCTTTGTCGTTCCCATACATCACCAGGTCGGACCCAACCAATTCCATCAGTTCCGGCCGCGGTTCCAGCGCATGGTGCACGTAGGTATTTGTACTGGCGCCCGCAAACACGCCCACTGATCCACGCATCTTGTCGGGCGCATAGCCGGCACGTTCCAGCGCTGCCCAACATGCTTCCAAAAATACCCGCTGCTGCGGGTCCATGACTTCGGCTTCTTTGGGGTTTACCCCAAAAAAGGCCGCGTCGAAGCAGTCTGCATTCTTCAGTACCCCGCGAGCCGCGACATACTGCCCGCGACGCTTGAGTTCCGCGGCATCCAAACCAGACGCAGCTAATTCCTCATCGTTGAAGAAGGAAATGCTTTCGCGGCCGGCGACAAGGTTCGCCCAGAATTCCTCAACGCTCTCCGCTCCGGGAAACCGCCCGGCCATTCCAACGATGGCAATGCCTTCTAATTGCTGTTCGTCGTTCATTCAGTCCTATGCCGCATTACAACAATATCTATCCAAGCTCCTGCCCGGGTCACTTAGTGCAACTTTCCTGCCAATCCAGGTGTCCTTACTCAATGATTCCATGAGGCTTAAGTTAAATCCTAGGTAAATTTTTCATCGGTTCCTGATACAGTGGAGAATATCTTCCATAAAACGCTCTTTGCGCCGAAGTTACCCCGCCTACTGCTTCTTTGCCGGAACCCGCATTTGCGAAAGAGCCTTCTTCTGCCGTTGCGCCCGCTCGCGCCAGTGCTCCCCCTTTTCCACGGCTTGACCCGCCGGCTGGCTGAGATATCGCGCCAGGGAACGTACCGTTGGGTGCTCAAACAGCGCGACAATCGGAAATTCTGAGTTCAGTTTCTCCCGCAACAAGCTATGCATTTGAACCAGAAGGAGCGAGTGCCCGCCAAATTCAAAAAAGTTTGTTTCCACGTTTACTTGTTCCAAGCCAAACATTTTCTGCCATACCGACGCGATGCTCTTCTCCATCTCCGTTTGTGCCGGCACGAAATTCTGCGTTTGCAGCTCCGCTGCGGATGGGCGGACTTCAGCAGTTGCCGGAGGCCGCGGCGACAACAATGCCTGCAGCTCGCCAACACGCTTGTCAAAAAAGACCGGCGCCAGTTCCAGCAGGATTTCCAGATCGCGCTTCCACCGTTCTATCGTCGCGGCGGCAATACTCTTGCGGTCGTAAATCAGGGTCAGGCGCAGGCGTTCTCCCGGTTCCGCCAGTAACAGCACCGGATAATTCGTATGTATAGGTGCAACAAAATCGTCAATCTCAACGTTTTCTCCCAGTCGCCGCGCCGAATCGTCAACCAGGTAATTCTGAAAAACGATCAAGCTGTCAAACAGCCGATAGCGCCAGGGCACTTCGCTGTTGCGTTGTATTTCCATCAGCGGCGTGAACTGAAAGGCATTTAATTCCAGAAGCCGGCCGTGCAGTTTGCGGAAAAATTCGCCGCCCGTTTCGTTTTCATTCACATCGATGCGCACCGGAAGGTTATTTGTAAACGGTCCGACAATCGATTCAGCGCCGGGCATATCGGTCGGCCGTCCAGAAAATGCCGCTCCCGCCACCACATCGGTCTCGCCACTCTGTCTGCTCAAAAGCAGCGACCAGACCCCTTGCACCAGCGTGTTAAGAGTTACTTGTAGCCGCCGTGCCGCAGTTTGCAACGCGCCGGTTGCCTGTGGAGAAAGTTGGATTGCCATTTCCTGGTGGCGTTCGCCTCCGGTGTTGACCGCCGGCTCGCTTATCAGTGGGGTGGGCTTGCGGAATCCCGCGAGTTGCTGCTGCCAGAACTTGGCGGACTCGCCGCTCGACTGCCGGCCTAGCCATTCCAGATAATCGCGATACGGGCGAGGCGCTTCCAGTTGTGGCGCCACGTTCTGCGTATAGGCTTCGTAAAGCCTGCTAGCGTCTCGAAAAACTAACGGCCACGACCAGCCATCCATCAGCATGCTTGGCACGCTCCACAAAAATCGCCATATCGTGTCGTCAATTCGCACCAGCTTGAAGCGCATCACCGGCGCTTGCGTCAAGTCCAACGCTTCGGCGCGATCGTGTTTCAGCAATGCAATCCATCGCGCTCGCTGTATTTTATGGTTGTCCCGCCAATCTTCCACCCTCCAGGGCGGGCGTACATTCCGATGAACGGCCTGCAGTGGTTCGCGCAACCCAGCACTCAACACCGTGGAGCGCAGAACCGTGTGCCGGCGGATCGTCTCGTTCCATGCGCGTTCGAACGCGTCCGCATTTAAATCCCCGCGCAGTATGGAATGCCACTGATCGAAAGCGGCTTGCGTGGAGCCCTGATTGGCGGAGAAGAACAGCGTCTGCATCGGGGACAACGGGTAGATGTCTTCTATGCCCGGCTGCTCGGCGAACAAGCGATCCAGCGAAGCCTGATCGATTCGCGCCAGCGGAAAATCCGAAGGAGTGCGTCCGCCAGCATCAGGCAACTGACAATGAGCGATCACTTCTCTGAGCGCATTTAGAAATCCGTCCGCAAACTCCTGAATTTTTTTCTCGCCATAAAGCTTAGAACCGTACGTAAAGTCGAATTCCATCCGGTCGTTCATGACCAGGCTGTTTATTTCTAGTGCGTACCGCCGTTTCTGTTTGGGGCTGTGCCAGGGCCCGGTGGATTCGCGCGCAAAGCGCAGCAGTTTCGATCCTTCAACAGCGCGATCGAATTGCCCCAGGTAGTTGAACACCATCGCTGGTTCCGGCCGCGATTGAAGCGCTTCGTCACCGCTCAAGTAACGAAGAATTCCGTAACCTACGCCGCGCTGAGGAATGCCGCGCAATTGTTCCTTCACGGACTTCAACGTCTCGCCAGGGTGCCAATTCTCTCCCGAATCTTTCAACTCCAAACGTACAGGGAAGATCGACGTGAACCACCCGACCGTTCTGCTGACGTCCACATCTTCAAATAAATTTTCCCGTCCATGCCCTTCCAGATTTGTGTATAACGTGCGGCTGCCGGTCCATCTCGTCCAGGCGTGCGCCAGCGCCGTTAGCAACACATCATTAATCTGCGTGTTGTAAACTGCCGGAACAGTTTGCAGCAATGCTCGCGTGGCATCTTCGTCCAGCGCCACCGTCGCCTTCTTTGCCTTGCCTTCAATGTTCGCCGCTGCGGCCATTGCATCCATCGCCAAAGGCTTCAATGCTTCAGTCACCGCGCCGGGTTCCGTGACTGCGGCCCAATAGGGCAATTCCTGTTTCAACGAAGCTGACTCCGCAAGCGTCTGCAAACGTTCAGCCCAGGTTTTGTAAGACGCAGTCTTGGACGGCAATGCGACTTTTTGTTTGAATTTAAGTTGCTGATACGCGGTCTCCAAATCCTCCAAGAGTGGACGCCACGAAATTCCGTCCACCGCCAGGTGATGCACCACAAAAAGCAGCCGGCCCGGCCGTCCATCGCCCAAATTGAAATACGCCACGCGCCAGAGTGGCCCGTTTTGAATATTGAGGCCGGCTTGTTGTTTCGCCGAAGTCGATTCAATAGCCACGCGTTGTTCCGGCTCCGAAAGCTTGGGAATGTCCACCCATTCCAGCGGAGGCCGCTGCGAAGAGTCGGAGTAAAACATTTTCCAAGCGCCGTTTTCCAGCGCCGCTCGCAATCGCAGCGCATCATGATGCCGGCTCAATTCCACGAGTGCCCGCTCGAGAACTCCACGATCCAGATTTTCCGTAACGGTAAAAAGAAACGTCTGGTTGTAATGGTGCAAATCCTCCAGGTTTTGTTCGAAGAACCACTTCGCGATAGGCGTGAGAGGTACATCACCAGCCGCTTCCACCCTAGAAGCATTCTCGTCTTCTGCGACACCAGCAACACCGGCAAGAGACGCGATAGTTTGATTTGCGAACAACAATTTGGGCGTAAGCTTCAACCCTTCGCGTCGCGCCGCTGAAATAATCTGAATACTTAAAATGGAGTCGCCGCCCAACTCAAAAAAATTATCTTCGATGCCCACTTTTTCTACGCGCAGCGCTTTTGACCACACGGCCGATAATGTTTTTTCCGCTGTTGTTCGCGGCGCGATATATCGCCTGGTCAGTTCAGGTCGCTGGCTTTCTGGAACCGGCAAAGCTTTGCGATCCACCTTGCCGCTGGCCGTTAATGGCAAGGAATCCAGGAACACGAACGCCGCTGGCACCATGTAATCCGGGACCTTCTTTTTCAGATGCTCGCGAAGGACGCTTACTTCGGGCGCCGGCTGCGAAGCAACCACATAAGCGGCAAGCCGTTTCACACCCGGTTCATCTTCGCGCGCCATCACCACCGCGGAGCGCACCGCCGAATGCTGCAACAGGACCGACTCAATCTCCCCAAGCTCGATGCGAAACCCACGAATTTTTACCTGATGATCAATGCGTCCCAGGTACTCAATGTCCCGCCCCGGCAAAAATCGCGCCAAATCGCCCGTTTTGTAAAGCCTCGCGCCTTGGCACCCGGTAACATGATCCGTAATAAAACGCTGCTCGGTGAGCTCCGGACGCCGCAAATAGCCGCGAGCGAGCCCTGCGCCGCCCACATGCATTTCCCCAGGCACACCGATGGGCGCCAGTTGCCCGTTCTCATCCAAAATATAAATTTGTAAATCGGGAATCGGGACACCAATCACGCTGCCGGAGTTCAGATCATCCTTTGAAAGGGAGCGATAGGTTACGTGTACCGTCGTTTCGGTGATGCCGTACATATTTACGAGCTGCGGCCATTCGTCGCCGTGCCGTTCGAACCACGGACGCAAGCTCTGCATCTCCAGCGCTTCGCCGCCAAAAATTATGTAGCGTAACGCTAACTCCTTCTGGCCCACCGATTCTTCCGCCTGAATCAATTGACGAAACGCCGACGGCGTCTGATTCAGTACCGTCACCTTTTCGCGTGCCAGTAGTTCGTAAAACGCTTCCGGTGACCGGCTGACCAGGAAAGGAACCACCACAACTCGCCCGCCATAAAGCAGCGCGCCCCAAATTTCCCATACGCTGAAATCAAATGCGCAGGAGTGAAATAACGTCCAGGAATCCTGCTCATTGAAGCGGTACCAACTCTCTGTGGCAGGAAACAGGCGCGCCACGTTGCGATGCGTGATTAACGACCCTTTCGGTGTTCCTGTCGTGCCCGAAGTGTAGATAACGTAAGCCAGGTTGTCTGGACCAGAGGTTGCCGGTAAGTTCGCTTCATCGGATCGATCCGCTGAAGAAGCGTCCAGCACATCCTCAATGCGCAGCACTCTTGCTTTGGTGGCAGGCAATTTCGAAGTCAGTTCCCGCTGCGTCAGCAGAACCGGAGCCTGCGCATCTTCCAGCATAAATGCCAGCCGGTCGGGCGGATACGCCAGGTCAATTGGTAAGTAGGCTCCCCCGGATTTGAGAATCGCCAGTATGGCAATGACGATTTCATTGGAGCGGTCCAAACACAGTCCCACCAGCGTTTCCGGCTTCACGCCGTGCTCGATCAAGCGACGCGCTATGCGGTTCGCTCGCGCATTCACCTGCGCATAAGTGAGCGACACACCATCGCAGGTCAGTGATACGGCCTCAGGTCGTCGCGCAACTTGCTGTTCGAACAATTGATGCAGTGTTGCTCCACCATCCAACGGCAAGCCGCTGTCCACACTTGCATGTGTAACAGGGTTGTATTGCTCTATGAGCTCCTTGCGTTCTCCCTCGGTTAGTAAACGTGCTGCGCCAACGGACCCGTTGGGCTTCTGCGCGATGTCTTCCAGCAACTGCCGCAAATGCCCCAACATTCGGCGGACGGTCGCTTCCTCGAGTCGGCGGCGGTCAAATTCAATCTTGAACGCCAACTCCTCCCCGCCATAAGCCGCCAACGTGATCGGAAAATTTGTTAGCTCGTGCAGTTCGACGTGTCTCTTCGCCCACTCGCCACCCAACGCGCGCATCGCCGTGTCCAGCCGGTAATTTTCAAATACGAAGAGCGTCTCGAATAATGGCTGCGATGGCGAAACTTGACTGACCGCTTTCACTCGCGCCAGCGGCATATGTTCGTACGGCCGCATGTCCAGCCACAACTTGCGAACGTCGTTGAAAACGGAAATTACGGCGTCATCATCTTTAATCTGAACTCGCACTGGAACGGTATTTATGAATAGCCCTATCGTTTCATCGGCATTCGGCACCGACGATTTACGCGCGGCCCGCGTGGCCGCAAAGACGATGTCTTCTTCTCGCGAATACTTGTGAAGCAAAATCGCCCAAGCGCCCATGACCACCGAGTTGAGGGTCAGGTCATGAGTCTTTGCCAATTTGCGCAACGCGGTGGTGACGCTCGCGTCTATCTGTTCCCACGCCTCTCCCTGTTGATACGTCTCGGTGTCCGACAGTGATTGCCGGTCAACTACCAGGGGCGTGGCAGCCGTAAAACCAGCCAGCTGTTTTTTCCAGAACTCTTCTGCAGCGTCAAAATTCTCCTCTTGGAGCCACTCGATATGTCGCCGGTAGGGAAATGCTTCGGTGCGTTGGGAAACTGCACCGGTTTTTAATTCCGTGTAAGCCTCAAACACCTCGCGCAACAGTACCGGGTAAGAACGTCCATCCAGTAGCGCGTGATGAAAAGTCCACACCAGCGAGAAAAATTCTTCGCCCCATTGAAACAATGTGAGCCGAAGCATGGGAGCTTCGCTCAGATCAAAACCGCGCACCCGGTCAGCCTGCAGAAATTCCTTAAGCCGTTCGGCGCGAACCTTCTCAGAGAGACCACGCTCCTCGCGAATTTCGAAAGGCACGTCTACTTCTGACAATACTTCCTGCTGTGTCTCGTGGCCCTCCCAAACAAACTTCGTGCGCAAAACATCGTGATGGCTTACCAGCCACTGCCATGCCATTTCCAATCGGCGAGCGTCGATTTTTTCCGGGAGGTGAACGACAATCTGTTCAATATCGACACCAGAATGTGGCTCCTTTAAATAATGGAACAACATTCCCTGTTGCATGGGGGACAGGGCGAAAGCGCCGGAGAGGGAAGTACGGTTCATGGATTCGTCGCGCTCTGAATTGCCAAAAAATATTTACATTCGGGTTGCGGAGCCTGGATCAGAGTTGTCGAGTCTGCTTTTCATGCTTACGGAATCGCGCGACGCAAGACGCGCTATCCAGCCGATTTCTGAGCCCGTTTTCGCCACTCGCGGTCCCGCCAGGACCTCTTCGCACCCGCACCGGTGAGATACATGCGACTCGCAAAAGACACCAGCGGATTCCGCCTGCGCATGGAAACAAAGTTGACCAGTTCATGCCAGTTCGACTGGTTCACCACATTGGCCGAAACCGAAATGCAGGCGGTCAACATCTTGGTGGTGTGCCACCAGTGGCTGGGTACGAACAACAACTCTCCCGGCTCCAGAATGAAAACCGTAGGCTGTACTTTTGCGAAGAGCGGAAACTTCTGTAAATCCGGATTGTCGATACTGTTTATCAACGAATTGTTCTGTTTTTCCGGCGACGGATATAAAAATTGTTCCTGGCTCGGCGGGTAAATGATGAATTTCTTTTGCCCATACACTTGCATCAGAAACGCGTGAGTTCCTGCTCCGTCATAATGCAACACCGGAAAGGCTCCGCCTTTTCCGCCGATGTACAGCTCCAAAGCGGCCCCGCGGTTCAAGACTTCGCTCACATACTTGACCATGTAATGATCGGGCAGCCAGTTTGGTTGAAAATATTCGGGAAGCGGCTGGATGTCCTCTTTTAGCGATGGGAATAAGTCGTACAGCACCTGATTGCGGAAATAGGGCGCCGGATCAGCTTCTGTCGAAGAAAGAACCCGATCAATGAAGCGATCCATGGTGTATTCGACCGCGCCATTCCCCTGGCCTTTGTAAGCAGCTTTGCCCTTGGAATTGTCATCCAGCGTAAATTTCATACTGCCAAATTCTTTCTTGAAGAATTCCGGGGTCCAACGGCGCAGCGCTTTCCAGTCGCGAAGGGCGTCCGTAACGATCACCGGTTTATTTGCGTAAAGATATTCCTTGGCAAATTGCTCGTAGCTCAACTTTTCGCGACGGTCGATAGAATTTGTCATGGCTTTCTCGCTTTCCGGTAATGCCACGAACCTCACTTTATGCTCCGGGGACCCGCAGGACGCTGCTGCACTCAGCGGGTTCTCAGCGATCCGCATGCACGGGTTCGATCGCCCGCGAACCAGTACTCGAAAAGACTTGGGTCGAGAGCGTATCCACCAGATTCAGATACTCATGCTTTCTGCGGTCCCAGCTATGCAGATCCACATAGCGATATCCGCCGGCAATCAACTTTTCGCGAAGGCCGCGATTTTCGATGACGTCGCACATCGCTTCGGCCAGCGCTTTTATATCCCCAGACTTGAAAAACCGAACCACCGAATTATCGAAATAAAAATTGTCTATCTTCGTCCGTGACACCACTACGGGGACGCCTTGCGACATGAATTCCATGATTTTTGTGCTGTACGCTTCATTTCCAAAGGAATCCGCCCGTTTCGGCACCACCCCCAGATCCGCATTGGATATGAGATCGGCGATGGTCTCCAGCGGCGCGCTGTTGAAAATTTTCACTTTGCCATTCAAGCCCAACTTTTCCGTCAACTCGATCAATTCGGTTTTTTCGTCTCCGCCGCCGTAAATATGAAACTCACAGTTGGCCACTCGTTTTTGCACCAACGCAAAAGCTTCGATGGCGATGTCCAATCCCTGGTGCCATTGGAAACTGCCCGGAAAAATGACAATGATCTTGTCGTCCGCCCGGGTACGGTCCCGGCGATAAAACAGGCCGGGGTCAACGTGATTCAAGAAAACGGAACACTTCTCCTTAGGGACGGAGCGCGACAGCAACTTCTCGTACCACAAATGATTCGAGACGATTACGTAGTCCGCAAAGGCTGCCGAGGCCTTCTCAATAAATTTCAGCAACGCGATATAGAGATTGCCGGGCCGGGCGTCGAACTTGTTGGCAAACAATTCCGGCACGATGTCATGAATGTCCAGAATTATCCGCGCTCCTGTCATCTTCGGATACCACGCCGCAAAAACCAGGAAATCCGGAAGATTGTGCACATGCACCACGTCGTACTTGATGCGATGGTGACGTCTGGTCATGAAAACGGATGACACCAGCAGAAAACGCAGCAGGCGCCAGGCGTAAGTCCACTTCCCACGCTCGTTGCGTACACGGTTTTGTACCCGAAACACCGTGACCCCATTGATTTCTTCGCTAACCAATGGCGCGTTGCCCCCGGTCAGGGCAATCACTTCAACCTGGTCACCGCGCTTGGCCAGGGCCTCGGCATAGCGCCGCACGCGGTTGTCCGTCTCGTAGGTGTTGTGCACCAGCATGCACACTTTCTTGCGTGAATTGCGTTCTGTTAAGGGCATCGCGGAACAATAGAACCGCGCCACTTCGCAAGGAGTAGTGCTCCAATAGGCGCCGGCGTATTTCTCCTTCGCGTAAGTTAAAAATTCCTCGTAAAACGCTGAAGGGAACTCATCCTTTTTCGGCCCTCCTTCAAAACACATGTAATCCGGGTGCGTGTTGAGCAATGCCATGCCCCCGCACGCCGCAACCCAATCGAGTTTTTTCTTCCAGATCTCGATATTCGGTTCGCGCAGTACCACGAAAAGCGTGAAATCTTGAGCCAAAGTATAAGGAAGCTCTACAAAGCCGCTATTGTTTGGGCCCGGCACCCAGAAGGGAAAAACCGTGCCGACGGCGTCGGGCTCTGGCTCGAATGGATCGGTATCGAATGTCGACGCGTCGTATTCCACGCCCAACTGGTGCAGCCACGCCAACTTGTGCTGCATTAAGGGCGACCGGAATCCGCAGGCTCTCCACTCTCGCAAAAAATTCCTGATTTGCGCCGCCTTGCCCGCAAATTCTTCCTTGGACGCATAAAGCTTCCCGTCATGCTGCAAGCCGTGAACACCAACTTCAAACCCTTGGCGCGTCATGTCGTCGCGCAAATTCGCGCTCAAAATGTACTCGCCCTCCGGAACGAAATTGAATGAGGATCGAAACCCGTGGCGCGTTTCCAGTGCTGCCAATTGGGGGACCTTAGACAAACCCTTGGCGCCCTCAACATCGTGGGTGAGAACGAACGCGAACTGTTTACCGCCGGGCCATCCCGGCCAACCCGGGGGGTGTGCCCCGGCTTTCGGATCGATCGGCCAGGTTCCCGCATAGCTCACTAAACGCGATTTAGCCCGCTGGCGGCGTAGCGCCAGACGAACCGACCAGGGTATGAACGGTTTCAAAAAGTAATAAATTTCATTCAACATGGCGGATCATGCAGTCCGGAATATTGTCACACGTTTTTTAGGAGATGGAATTCGGAGGCGGTTTTCGTGCGCGTTTCTATACATGACAACTCAGACACCAAACGCCAACATCAGTTCCAACTTATGGCCGCCACACCAAAGAACCAGATCTATTCACTTTTTTTCGCGCGCTGAAGACACTGCCGGAGAACTGACGCGAAACCGTGAGAGCGCCTCGCCCAGGTTTTGCACGAAGGTCTCTGAATTGTAGACATCGTTGTCGATGCGCGATGATCCTGGGGGCGGGATGGGTTCGATCTCGTCTAATTGGAATTCCCGCGCGATGTCCTCCACAATTTTTGGAGTGACCACCCGTTCTTGTTCGACGTAGGTATTAATTAAGGCGTGTTCGCATAGCAGATTCACCACGCGTGGAATCCCCAGTGAATACATGTGAACGGTATCCATGGCTTCGGGACTGAAAATCTGCTCTCCGGACGTTCCCGCAATGCGCAACCGTTCGGCGATATACGCGTGGGTCTGTTCCTTGGTAAGCGGTGCCGTCTTGCAACGCAAGGTGATGCGTTGTTTCAACTGGCGCAATTGCGGCAGCTTCAATTTTTCTTCGAGTTCCGGCTGTCCGGATAGAACGATTTGCAAAAGTTTTTCCGTGGAAGTCTCGAGGTTCGTAAGCATGCGGATCTCTTCCAGCACCGGGTAACTCAGGTTCTGGGCCTCGTCCACGATGAGCACCGCCGTCTCACCCGCGCGGTAGCGTTCCAGGAGCCACTGGTTCAGCTTCATCAGTTGTTGGCTCTTGGTGCGCGACTCACAGACAATCTCAAATTCCGCCAGAATAAAATCGAACAAGTGGCTGGTATTCATTCGCGAGTTAAAAAGAAATGCCGTGCGGGTTCGCCGCTGCCGCAGCCAGTCCAGCAGCCGGTTCACGAGGGTGGTTTTCCCCGTACCCACTTCTCCGGTCAGCGTGATGAAGCCTTTGCGCGTCTGAATGCCATACATGAGGCCCGTCAAAGCCTCTTCGATTTGCTTCGTCAGATAGAGATAACGAGGATCGGGATTGACGTTGAACGGGTTTTCTCGTAAGCCAAAGTAACTCTTATACATTTCGATTCTCGCTAATTTCTCACTGCTCTTTGTCCCGGCTCGTCAACTTCATAAGCTCACCAAATTCTTAACGCAGAACGAAGGGCCGAGTGTGCCACTGATATCCAACCGCAATTTGATGCTGCGTAGAGGTGCCGCCAGCAGTGCAGATTGAGACTCCACAAGCAGCTAGATTGGTACTCGTGATATACGCCGTGTAACCGAAAGAAAGAAGCCCATTGCGGCCTATTGGCCGATCCAACCCCGCCCCTAGATAATAAGAGTCGTATGACGGTACTCCAGTTGCCGGCGTTCCCGGGATTACGGCAGGGGCAAACGAGTGTTCTCGGCCGTATCCAACGTTCGCGCGCGCGCTCCAAAGCCGCGTGATTTTTCGCGTCGCGTTGGCATATACGTTGTCTCCTGTAGCGCCCGCCAAAATTCCACTTCCGCCATTCGTGCCATGGTTGTATGCCAGAGTGACGCTACCCCATTCGAATCCGTAGGAAAGCGACGCGCCGAACGACAAGTTTGTTTGCTGAGTTTTCGTCCCGATTGGAACCCTGAATGTAACGATTTCCGGGCCCGCAAAAAGCCCTAATCCCAATCGCCCGGTGACTTTGCGGCCATAAGCCACATTAAAAACGTGATCTCCAATAGCTTGCGATGCACCAGTGAAGTGATACGCGGTGAAGCGATACAACACACCCAACGTATCCTTCTTTGTTACTTGGTAGTTGTAACCGATGCTGCCAATTTCATCGTCGTTATCAATATTTCCCGGCTGCGTGAAACGCAACAGGCCGTAAGAACCTATCAGCGTAATTGACGAGCGCAGGCTCACTTTCAAATCCGCTTGCGCCGCAAACGAGTTGCTATAGCGCGGCCCATTAGCCAGCAGAATGGACTGGTTGGGTAGGTATACCCCACCTACGAGCGGAGCTACTGGTGAAAGTGAACCGCCTATGCCCGGGGCACCAATTCCAGACAGCCCGCCAAAACCGAATTGACTTGTCGGCAAGTACGCGAATTCGTCAAAAAACTGTAGCTGCCAACGCCGCCAGTCAAAGGACTGCACAAATCCCAATTGTTGATAGGTGCCATTCCCCTCGTTGTCGGTAGAAAAATACCCACCGCCGGAGTAATTGAGAGTGAGATGCGCGTGCGGCCAAGCCTCCGACAAACTTAAGTTGCCGGCCAGGTAGGTAACGTCGAACCAATTTCCGCCGTTCCCGCCACTTTGGACGGTGTTGGCCACTTGTACGCCAGGCACCCAATAGCTATGGCGAAACTCCACTGAACCTATTCCCGGATTTTGTATCCCCGTGAGCGGCGAAGTATCAGGCTCCAGCGCATTTGGATCGGTGGTCGTGTCCGGCGCATTCTGATCGATCAGCGGAGCATGCGCCGCAGGCTTCGGCTTACCGTTCTCTTCTTGTTGATCCTGTGCGTACACTCCGCTGGCGCAAAATGCGCTACAAACGACGCCAGCAAAAGCGGCGCTCCTAAAAACCGATGTGATCCGACGTTTCATCTCATTCCTTTACGGCACGACGATTATGTCGCCGCCTTCGAGCATGATGTTCTGCTCCACGTTCTTACCGGAAATCACGTCTTTGTAATTAAACGGGTGTTTCACTTGTTTGCCGTCTTCCATCCGCAAAATGTAAATCTTCTTTTCTCGCGCGAACTGCGTAAATCCCCCCGCACTTGAAAGCGCTTGCAATACCGTCATATTGGGTAGTAGCGGGAAAGCCCCCGGGTGCCCAACTTCCCCTGAAACAAAAATTCTGCGACTGTTGATTTCTGTCACGCCCACAGTTACTTGCGGGCTGGTTATGTATTTCTTTAAACCTTCCGCGATTTTCGCGGCCAGTTGGTTCGTCGTCAGACCGGAAGCCTGAACATCATTTACCAGTGGTAGGGTTATTTTACCATCGGGACGAACTGGTACGACTCGCGAGATATCCGGCTCCTTCCAGACATCTATCCGCAGCATATCTTGCGGACCAATCTTATAATCCGGATCCGTGGCGACCGTATTAGCGGATGACGCCTGGGTCGATTTGGCGGCATCGTTATTCTGGGGTGCGCCCAATATTACGGAGGTCCCAAGCGTTGAAATTAAGCTTGCAACCACAATTAGGCCCGCGAAACGTCTTTTCATCATAATGGTGTTCTCCAGGCCATTCGCCTTAGATCTTGCTGCTAGGACCGGGCCCGCAAGGTCCCAAGGTTGTTAAGTGTATCTACCACTTAGCTGACTGTAAACGTCTTACAGAAACTGGATTTAGCCAATATATCGTCAAACACCGACGAACAGCTTTGGTTCTAAACGACACTCCCCGCAGGGATATGCTCCTTTCGGGTGCACGTCTAGTACCAGTCGCGCGAGCCGGGAAGCCCCACAGAGCTCGCTAAGTGCCACATAAAAAGCAACTTGCTATTTAAGCTGGCAATTTGCCCATCAGATTACGCGCTTCCTTTCTCACAAAGTGGCAACTACTTGCCTCGTCCAGCCGACACGACCTCCTCGATCCGGCATTAATCTTTATCTCAACCCGCCTCTACTCCCAAAAACCCAGGCCGAACATCGAATGTATACTTTCCTTCGCACCCAGGATATCGGGTGAACATCCAGGTCATGCCAACCAGGATGGCCGTGCAATGAAAGGCTAGGAGCTCTCGTGCAGCGCCCTATGTGGTCGGGATTTTTGCGTTCCTCGGAAAAGTTTGCGGGTCGACCCGCTTTGTTTGCCGAGGGCAAGCTCCTCAAATATAGCGAGTTGCGCGAGAGCGCCTGCCGGGTTGCCGCCACGATTCAGGCTTACCCCGATCTTGCCAAAACACCCCTTACCGCGGTCTTCGCGTATCGCACTCCCACGGCCTTTATCGGTGTTCTGGGCTCGCTACTAGCGGGCAACGGCTATGTGCCGTTAAACCGAACCTTTCCCATTGAGCGCACACAGGTCATGCTGGAGCGTTCCGGATGCCGCTCCATCCTTGTCGACCAAAGTTCGCTTTCCCAATTGCATAAGTTGCTGGAGACCGCCTCCGCCCCCCTACTCGTATTGACGCCCGAAGCCCTGGATTTCACTTCGTACAAACAAAAATGGCCACAACACACTTTTCTTACTGGTCATGAGCTCCAGCCCGCGCAAAGCTGGCGGGAGCCGACCTTTGAAGTCGATTCGATCGCTTACCTTTTGTTTACTT
>Ga0307479_10000169_pt1 | contig 60896 bp, 55 predicted proteins | sample atmos_gasesECM4C_FD_203743 | JGI IMG/M metagenome (GOLD analysis project Ga0307479, IMG submission 203743) | Hardwood forest soil microbial communities from Morgan-Monroe State Forest, Indiana, United States - atmos_gasesECM4C_515 | ecosystem: Environmental > Terrestrial > Soil > Temperate... | reverse complement strand
TCAAGTCACTATCTATCTGAACGAAGCTGACCAGTGGCATCACCGGCCGCTGCACATGGAGATCCTCAAGTATCTGCGCAATGAGAATGTCTATGCGGCTACGGCAATCCATTGTGTCGCGGGATTCCTTGGCCGGCAGCGGGTTGAGACAGCTCACCTGATCGAAGCAGGCGGCAAACTGCCGGTGATCATCATTTTCGTCGACACCGACGAGCACGTCAGCCGCGTTTTGCCCACTTTGAAGGAAATGGTAGCGCATCGCCTGATCGTGCGCGAGAACGTTGTGTTTGAGCAGGGTAATCTGGACGACCGACTTACTCAAACAAGTTGAGCTGAATGCCGTTTTCACTCTCAGTGACGCGAGGACGGAAACGCCAGGAGAGAATCCCCAGAGCCAAAGACGCAAGGCTAGCCAGAAGGAAGACGGCTATTTGTAGCAGGACGATTCCCTCCCACCTAACTCCATCAATGAGGTGCCACGAGTCGGGAACCCAGTAAGCCGCCGTTATGCGTAACGACGCGCGAATTCCCAACACGAGTACCGTGGCAAAGGGAAGCACGACAACGGTCGCGAGCAGAATCGCTTGAGCCAGGAACGACTGATCCAAGCAGATCCAAGGAACGTCCCAGCCGGGATCATCCTGATCTAGTTTTCCTGAAAGCCGCCTCAGGTACAGGAAAAAATATAACTGGACCCCTAGAAGTGTTACTGTCCCCCACGTTGTAATCTGCGCTGTTGGGAATTTCATTCCGAACGCTTCAAATTCTTCTGACCGTTTGCTTAGTCTTTCCGCAACGTTCTTCTCGATGTCCTCTAAAGGCTCCACCTCGAGTCCACTGACCTCCTCGGAGAGCGCTCGGAAAGACTTCTCGAATAGACCAGGGCTCAGCGGGACCAGGTTCGGATCGTCATCTGCGTGCAGCGCTTCGAAGTGGAGCCCGCTGATGAGCACTTCCTGGTCGAGGTCGACCCTGTTGACCATACAAACTGGCAGCCGAAACTGTCTTTGCCCGACGTTGTCATTGGCGAAGTATTTCCAAGTTATATCAACGACTTTCTCCTTCTTGTAGCCTTCGTATGTCAATGGAGTGTCGTCTTTTTCCAGATCCAACTGAAAAGTCTTGGCCGTCGGTAAGGGGTTGGCCGCCGGAGTCTGCGTTGTGCTTCCAGGAACGAGAATCACCTGGCCAACCCTATGCCACGAGAAGTCGCCATGTGCGCGATCCGTCTGGTAAACCTCCCCTGTCTTACAAAGATGGTAAGGAAAGTAAATCCGATGACTTGTTTGGAGCTCATTCCACCACGCTCGGAAACTTGAGAGCGTGGCCGGAAAACGCGACAGCGACCAGCGAGAATTGTCGTATTGATACCAGTTCTCCTCCGGAAGCGTGAACCGGAGCGTTTCATGCCCCTTTACACCCTGGACGTACCCGACAATCTCTTTCATGCCCTTTAGTTGCAGACTGGGCCCATATTCTCTAGCCACCCCGCCGCTTGCGTCGCGGAGAAGCACGTTCTTACGGTCGTGGCGATCCGTCCCTGCAAAGTAAAGCCAGCTAGGAGGCCAATCCTTCTTGAGCAGGACTATCTGGCGGATCTGGCTGAGTGCAGGTGTATTCACTTTTGACACAATCAAGATCAACCCGACGGAGATCGCAATCAAGGCGAAGTGCACCGTGCGAAGGTGTTCGACAAAATCCTTCGACCAGTGAGCGGGAGCAGTCGCGCGCTGTCTTAACATCGGCATGGCTCGTGACCGCCAAACTTATAGCACACCCGGCTTTATGGGCGTTAATTGTCACGCGTCGCTTGGGACTGTATTCTTTCGAGAGTCGTTTTGCACCGACATGCCCACATCCAACCTCGACATTCTCGCCATCGCCGCACACCGCGACGACGTAGAACAGACCTGCGGCGGTACTCTGCTGAAAGCCGCAGCGCTCGGCCAGCGCACCGGCATTCTCGACCTGACGCAAGGTGAGATGGGCACGCGTGGTACCTCCGACGATCGCGCGAGAGAGGCCGATGACGCGGCAAAGATTCTCGGCGTGAGCTGGCGGCGAGCGCTCGACATCCCCGACGGACGCGTCGAGAACACCTGGGAGAACCGGCTGAAAGTTGCGAGCGTGATCCGCGAGACGCGCCCGCGCGTGGTCATTCTTCCCTATTGGAAGGGACGGCATCCGGATCACTACACGGCTTCGATTCTTGGGTATGAAGCGTGCTTTCTGGCGGGACTAGCGAAATTAGCCCTCAGCCCTCAGCCGTCAGCCCTCAGCCAACCCTCATCAGGAATTGAGAGCGGCGCTACACTCGCGCCCCACCGCCCTTTCAAAATCATCTATGCGACCCTCTACTATGACATCCGCCCCACATTCGTAGTCGATATCAGCGAGCAGTTTGAAGGTAAATTTGCCTCGATTCTGGCTTATAAATCGCAGTTCAGCGATCAGGAAGCAGGCAAGGACCTTTTCCCTGCCCATGACGAAATCCGCGCCCGGGTCGAGGCTATGGCCCGCTTCTACGGCATGCTTGGCGGGGTAGACTACGCGGAACCCTTTCTGCAGAAAGAAGTTGGGCTGGTCGAGGATCTGCTGGCGATTCCCGTCAAATCCATTTAAGATATTTGAGTTAAGGTTTTCGAGCCCCGCCCCAACCCCCACATAGGAGAATCAGCCACATGTTTCGTTACGCAGCCCTTCTTGTCGCTACGCTGTCTCTTGCCGCATCTGCCGCGGCGCAAGCCGGAACCTGGCAGATCGATCCGAATCACTCCTCAGCGCAGTTTTCTGTGAAGCACCTCGGCGTCTCAACCGTGCGTGGCGCCTTTACAAAGGTAACTGGATCGGCGAAGCATGATCCCTCCGACCCATCGAAAGATACTCTCGAAGCCACGATCGAGTCGGGTTCGGTCGATACTCGAGTGGCTATGCGCGACAACGATCTGCGCAGCCCGAATTTTCTTGACGTAGAGAAGTTCCCGACGATTACGTTCCATTCCAAACAGACCAAAGTTGCCGGCGCTGGAAAACTTCAGATCACCGGCGATCTGACGATTCATGGCGTCACCAAAGAAGTTGTGCTCGACGTGGATGGGCCATCGGCGCCGATCAAAGATCCGTGGGGAAATATGCGCATCGGCGCGTCCGCTTCGACAAAGATTAACCGGCGTGATTTCGGTGTCAACGGAGCACCAGGAGCAGTCGGTGATGATCTCACCATCACAATTGACGCAGAATTAATCCAACCATCGGCAAAGTAGCTAGAGTCAGTTGCTGCGATTCTTAAGTAACGCGAATCTTGGCTTAAACGTTCCGAAATACCGTCCTGGGGGAGGCAGTATGAAGAGCAGTCGTAAAATTACTAGGAGTTGGGGTGTCTTAACTTTCATCTTGGTTCTCGCAGTTTCCGGCGCATCAATCGGAACGCCGGCAATGGCTCAATCGACAGCAAAGCCTGCCACCACCACAGTCACTGTCTCTCCGCAGCGCGCCGCTGTGGTAACAACCACGCAGACGCAGCAGTTCACTTCCTCGCCGACAACCGTAACCTGGAGCGTGGACGGCGTCGCGGGCGGAAACACAACGGTTGGAACCATCAGCACTACAGGCCTCTACACGCCACCGGCTGTCGGCGGGATTCACACCGTCAAGGCCACCAGCGGCACGGCATCGGCAACGGCCACGATCGCGGTCAGTGACCTAGGCGGCGTCATTACCTACCATAACGACCCGGCTCGCGATGGAATCAACACCAGAGAGTACGCCTTAACGCCCACGACTGTGGCGACCGCTACTTTTGGCAAACTGTTCTCCTGCACGGTTGACGGCGCCGTCTACGGGCAGCCTCTGTGGGTCAAGGCCTTGACCATCGGCGGTGGGGTTCACAATGTAATTTTTGTGGCCACGCAACACGACAGCGTTTACGCCTTCGATGCCGATGCCAATCCATGTGTCACCTACTGGCATGTCAATCTGCTCGACACGTTGCACGGAGGAACGGCTGGCGAACATTCTGTCACCTGGAACGACGTTGGCAACTGCTTCGGTGACGTCTATCCCGAAGTCGGTGTGACCAGCACGCCTGTGATTGCTACATTAACGAACACCGTTTACCTTGTGAGCGCCTCTGAGAAAAACGCTACGGATTCGGGAAATTGCTCTGGCACCACGGGCACGTTCTACCACCGGCTGCATGCGTTAGATCTCACTACCGGAAGCGAAAAGTTCAATGCTCCGGTCACGATTGCCGCGTCAGTGCCGGGCACAGGCGACGGATCGGTGGGCGGCATAGTGAGCTTCAATTCGCAACTGCACCATCAGCGTGCGGGATTGGCCGTTTACGGAGCCAAAATATTCGTATCCTTTGCAGCGCACGAGGACGCTACGCCCTATCACGGTTGGGTACTTGTCTACCAAGGGTCAAACGTCCAGCATCAACTTGCAGTTTTCAACACTACTCCTAACGGCCTGAATGGAGCTGACGGAGGCGTCTGGGCTGGAGGTGGCGCACCGGCAGTCGATAGCGGCGGAGACATATATGTCGCAACCGGTAACGGCGTATTCGACGAAGCCCCGCCACCGCCCGACAACGACTACGGCGACAGCGTTCTGCGGCTGCACTCCATGACCGGGCCTACGCCCAACGGTACCAACTTGAGCATTGCTGGCTGGTTCACACCGTTTGATCAGTTAATGCTCGCCCAGAACGACACCGACCTCGGTTCCGGCGCCCCGGTTCTATTCCCCGATTTCACGTCAACAACGCTGCCCAAGCATCTGCTGGTGCAGGTGGGCAAGGAGGGTGTCGTCTATCTGATCGATCGCGACAACATGGGTCAGTACAATCCCAGCAACAACGATCAGATTGTGGAAAGCTTTTCGGGTCCGGGTGGATTGTGGGGCACGCCGGCCTTGTGGCACAACAATCTATATATCGGAGGATCGGGCGATTCGCTGAGGCAGTACGTCTTTGATCCTACGAAAGAACTCTTCACGATGTCGGTCTCCTCCTTGTCGACCCATGTGTTCAATTTTCCTGGCGCGACGCCTTCGGTCTCGTCGAGAGCGGGATCAAACGGAATCGTATGGACCATTGATGCCAGCCTATACGGCTACGCCAGTCCGAATGGGGGCGTGAACTGTTCTACCGTGCCTGTGCCTGCAGCTTGTTCAGGACCTGCGGTCCTGCACGCCTATGACGCGAGCAATCTGTCGATGGAATACTGGAACAGCTCGATGGCCGCAAATAATCGGGACCAGGCGGGTAACGCCGTAAAGTTCGTTCCTCCGACCGTCGCAAATGGCAAGGTCTACGTCGCCACGCGGACAGCGATCTACGTCTACGGGCTGCTTCCGAATTAACGCACCCAGCCATATGACTAAGGCCTCGGGCGAACCCGAGGCCTTTTTTCTTGACCGAGTATTATTTCGCCTAAAAGATTCTGCGAAACAACCAGAAGAGCGATCCTGAAAGCAACATTGCGACCGGAAGTGTGAGCACCCACGCCAATGCCAGGTTGCGCACCGTGCTCAGCTGAATGCCGGAATGGTTGGCCGCCATCGTACCGGCAACCCCAGACGAAAGCACATGCGTCGTGCTGACTGGCAGTCCAAATCCGTCCGCTGCGCCGATGGTCGCCATGGCCGTGATTTCGGCCGCGGCTCCCTGGGCATAGGTCAGATGTGATTTGCCGATCTTTTCGCCAACAGTAATCACAATCCGCTTCCACCCGACCATCGTTCCCAACCCCAACGCCATCGCCACCGCAACCTTTACCCACGTGGGGATGAAGCGCGTCGAGCGGTCAACATGTTTTTTGTAGTTAGTGAGAACAGCCGCGTCTTCCTTTGAGAACTGAGGCTGCCCGCTCTTCTGCACGAGTCTAAGGGCTTCACTGACCAGATACAGATCATTGCGGAAGTTGCGGACTCGATCGTTAGGCACGTTCTTGAGCTCTTTGTAAATGCTGGTTTCCGTGCCTACATCGTTGATCAGTGTGCGCAAAGCCAGCATGGTGTTCGCGTTGAACTGTTTCGTGCGAATGTAAGCGGTCACATCGTCGCGCGGATCGCCGACAACTGCATTGCGATCGACATAATGGTCTACTGCATCAGCTGCCTGTTGCGATACTGCGATGAAATCTTGCGACTCTTTGAATGTGACCGCGTGGTTCAGCGCATAAGCCGTAGGAACTGTGCCGATCAGAATGAGCATGATCAATCCCATGCCCTTCTGCCCATCGTTGGAACCGTGAAAGAAACTCACGCCTGTGCATGTGAGAATCAGAAGGCATCGAATGTAGAACGGCGGTGGAGCGTTACCTTCTGGAGCACGATAGAGTTTGTCATCATGAATCAGTGCTTTGGCCGCGAGGAACAGGAGGGCTGCCACGCCGAATCCAACCAGCGGCGACAGCAACAGAGACTTACCAATTTCAGACGCCTGTCCCCAATCCACTCCCGAGGTGCCGTTCCGGCCTGACAAAATCTGGTTAGCAATGCCAACACCGATGACCGAACCGATTAGCGTGTGCGAGCTCGAAGCCGGCAGGCCAAACCACCACGTACCCAAATTCCAGATAATCGCCGCGATGAGCAGGGCGAAGACCATGGCAAATCCAGCTGAGCTGCCCACCTGCAAAATCAATTCGACGGGCAACAAAGAGATGATCTTGAATGCCACCAACCCTGAAGCAACCATAACTCCCAGGAAATTAAAGAAGCCCGACCAAACCACGGCAACATGCGGCTCCAGCGAATGCGTGTAGATCACTGTGGCTACCGCGTTCGCGGTGTCATGGAATCCATTGACAAATTCGAACCCCAGGGCGACTAGGAGTGCAATCCCTAACAGCAAATACGGCATGGCTGATGCGCTGGGTGCGTACTGTAAATCATGGAGCAAATGAGACCCGGCGTAGACCATACCCACGACGAAGACCGCGCCAAACAGAAGCACACCGATTTTTCCCGGCGAACGAGAGAGTTTGTCATGGAGCACACTGGCATGAGGAGCAGAGCCGATAGGAGTTGGACCAGCAGAAGGCGGCGTGGAGGCAGCAGTAGCCATAGATTGAAGTCTTCCTCAGGGATGAAGAGTATCCAGTTTTTAAAAGCGTTCCCAGAAGCTGGAATGTTGGGAATATATGCGCGGAATGTTACGGAGAGGTTAAACTCTAGGAGAAACTCACAGACGATTCATCGTCGCGACGAAAAAATTTGATCTAGATGTGAAGCTACTTTTTAAACGCGACGGCCAACCCATCACGGATGGGAAGAATAGTCGTGTAAAACTCTGTCGAGTCGTAGAGTTTGCGGTTGAACTCAAGAATGGCCTTCGTGCGTGCGTCAGGATTCTTTTCCGCGACACGCCCGCTCCACAGCACATTGTCAGTGACGAACAATCCGCCCTTTCGCAAACGCGAGCTCACCAACTTGAGCACACGGGGATAATCTTCTTTGTCGACATCGTTGAAGATGATGTCGAACTCCTGCTTCTGTTCGGAAAGAAATTCGAGCGCGTCGCCCGTATGGACGGTAATGCGATCAGAAACTCCGGCGCGGGCAAAGTATCCGCGAGCACGCTCGGCATTCTTGCGATCTCCATCGGTATAAATGACTCTGCCTTTTTCTCCCACCGCCCGCGCCCACCAGACGGTCGAGTATCCAATCGCGGAACCAAGTTCAAAAACCGATTGGGCCTTGATTGTGAGAGCAAGCTGTTCAAGCACTCGCGCCACTGCAGGACCAACGATGGGCACTTCGTGCTTGGTCGCGTAGTCTTCCATCTCAGCCAGTACCTCGTCACGCTTGGGCAGCATTGAGTACAAGTAGTCGTCGACCGGCGCGGCAGTGATGAAGTTGTAATGCCTCCACCTTGCTGGAGTGGCTTTCTTCTTGGTTTGGCTCACGGGCTTTCCTTTTTTCTAGAAAATTGTCGGATTCAGGTTATCCAATAGTAACGCCTGGCTTCATTTCTAGTACTTCAACGTTCGGCGCCAACTTTTGCAGTTCGTTCGGCCGTCCCGTCAGTACTGGGAACGTACCGAAGTGCATGGGAATGACGGTCTTGGGTTTGAGCAGATTGCATGCATACGCAGCCTCGCGAGGCCCCATGGTGTAATGGTCGCCGACAGGCAACATTACGATCTCCGGTGAGTATAGCTCTCGGATAATCGCCATATCCCCGAAAACATTCGTATCGCCCGCGTGGTAAATCTTCACGCCGTTTGAGAATTCGATGACGTATCCGCAAGCTTCTCCACCATAAATGAGTTGGTCGCCGTCCTGAATACCGCATGAGTGGTCGGCATGCACCATTGTGACTTTGATGTCGCCAACAGTCTGCGTACCGCCCTTGTTCATCTCAGCAACTTGCTTAGCACCCTTCTTCCCAAGCCATCGTGCCAACTCCGGAATTCCGACGACGATCGGGTTGTGCTGCTTGATGACTTCCACCGCATCGCCGATGTGGTCGCCGTGTCCATGCGTGCAGAGAAGAATATCAACGTGCTTCACAATCTTTTCCCCTTGCGGGCACATGGGATTGCCCATGATCCACGGGTCGATAATGACTGTCTTGCCGCCCGGAGTCTCAATGCGAAACGTAGCGTGGCCCAGCCACGTGAGTTTAACGCCCTTCAGATTCATAACAAGCTTCCGGCTCCTAGCTGCTGGTTCCACCAAAAAAATAGGACAGAGATCCCGCGAGTTGACTTCCTAGTTTAATATGAAACGCCATGACCGACCTTAAGGTGCTGATTGCGCGTGAAGAAATCGCAAAGCGCGTGCGCGAACTCGGCGAGCAGATCACCAAAGATTTCGCGGGGCAATCAATTATTTTGTTGGGCGTGTTGAAGGGGGCGGCGATTTTTCTTTCTGATCTGGCAAGGCACGTCAATCTCGATGCAACCTTCGATTTTATTGGTGTGTCGAGTTATGGCAACCGTCCCAGCCCGGCAAACGAATTAAAAAGCGGATGGGACTCCACCGGCGAGGTGAGACTACTGAAGGATGTCGATCAATCGATCAAAGACAGGAACGTCATCCTGGTAGAAGACATACTAGACACCGGCCTAACGATGACGTATTTGAAAAAGATGCTCAATGCGCGTCAACCGCGATCGTTGAAGGTCGCTGCCCTGCTCGACAAACCCTCGCGCCGAAAGCTGCCGCTAGAGGGCGACTATGTTGGTTTCAAGATTCCCGACGAGTTTGTGGTCGGCTACGGACTCGACTATGCAGAGAAGTACCGCAATCTGGCGGATATTTGTGTAGTTCCCCGAGAGTAGACGCCTGCAGAAAGACCGCAAGCCCTTCAAACCCGGCTGCTATCATAAAAGAAATGGGTTCCGTCCTTACAAAGTCAGACCGTTTGCCGGTCGAGTCGCTACTGCTCGATGTCGCCGATGTGCTGGCCACTTCGCTCGACTTGGATACGACCGTCCGCCGCGTCGCGGAAGTCGTCCGTAAGGTCATCGATTACGAAATTTTCGCCATCCTTTTGCTGAACGAAAAAGCACAAGAGTTGCGATTCCGTTTTCAAGTGGGCTATCCGCCAGAATTTGCTGAGCGAACCAGAATCAAGGTCGGCGAAGGCGTCACTGGGCAGGCTGCTCAACTACGTCAGGCCGTTTTGGTGGATGACGTGGCGAATGACGCGCGCTATATCGCGGGCGTACCTAATGTCCGTTCAGAGCTAGCTGTGCCGCTAATAACTAAAAATCGAGTGATCGGCGTGATCGATCTCGAAGCTCGCGAACCTGGATATTTCACCGAAGAACATCAGCGCGTCCTGACCCTCATCGCTTCGCGTATGGCGGCTGGAATTGAAAATGCACAGCTCTACACGCGCACCACAAAGCAAGCACGAATTCTGTCGTTGTTGAACGAGATCTCGCGTGAGCTGACTTCAATTCTGAATCTGGATGAACTGCTGGGCCGCATCGCTGAACTAGTTCGGCGTTTGATCGATTATCAGATGTTCAGCATCCTTCTGCTAGATCCCTCCGGCGAAAAGCTCCAGCACCGCTTCTCTTTACGCTTTAACGAAAATATCCACCTCAAGCACGAAATTCCTCTGGGGCGCGGGCTGGTCGGCGCTGCGGCTGAGACCAAGCAAGCCGTGCTGGTGCCCGACGTCAGTAGAGATCCGCGATATGTGGAAGCCAATCCAGAGACACGGTCGGAGCTGGCGGTCCCACTAATTTACAAAGACAAGGTCATCGGCGTTCTCGACCTCGAGCACACACGCCGTGGATTTTTCACCGAAGAGCATCAGCGGACCATGACTACGCTAGCGGCACAGATCGCAATTGCCGTCGAGAATGCCCGTCTCTATGAAGAAATCGAACGGCAAGAACGGCGACTGGAGCGTGATCTCTCTCTGGCCCGTGAGCTACAAGGCCGCCTACTGCCGCAAACAAATCCTAAGCTCGCGCATCTCGACGTGGCGGCGAAGTTCGTTCCGGCCCGCACGATCGGCGGGGATCTGTACGACTTCATCCCTTATTCGATGTCGCGCCTTGGCATCGTCATCGGCGACGTCAGCGGCAAGGGTGCGCCGGCAGCAATTTATGCCGCGTTGGTGAGCGGCATTCTGCGCTCGCACGCTCCCATCGAACCCGCCCCTGCGGAGATGCTCTCGGCCGTGAACCTTTCCCTGGCCGAACGCCGCATTGAAGCACAGTTTGTATCTCTGATTTACGCGGTCTGGGATGACGTGCACCGAACCTTGACGGTCGCAAACTCAGGCCTTCCGCGGCCGATCTACGTGCACAAAGACAAGAATGAAGTCATCGAAATCACGGGCCTGCCCCTCGGCCTGTTTGACGAAGCCGAATACGATGAGCTTACTTTCCGCATGAAACCCGGGGATATGTTCGTATTCTTCAGTGACGGCATTCTTGACGCGCGCAACCGAAAGGGCGACATGTTTGGACGAGGCCGGGTCGAGAAGATCATCGCCGAATGCACCGAGCAATCCGCCGACTGTGTCGTGGCCTCTCTGTTCAAGGCTGTTGCCGAACACGCTGCCGGCGTTGAAACCTTCGATGATCAGACCGTCGTCGCCATTCGCGTAAAAGCTGGCGCACAGGGCTCGCAGAAGAAAAAATGAACCCTGTACGTGAGAGCTCAAAACGCGGCCGCCCGCCTGGATTTGTCTTTCGAGAAATGAAGCGCGGAATCCTGCATCGTGACAAGCAGTCTGTCCTGTTTTGCGAGGATGCAGCTCTGCCGAAGTTAGCACAGCAATACGGTACACCTCTGTACGTGTACTCTGCGACGACGATCCGCGATCGCTATGAAGCATTCGATCGTGCCTTTCGCGACATGCCGCACACCATTTGCTACTCCGTTAAAGCGAATTCAAACCTAAGCATTCTGCGGCTGCTGGCCAAAAAAGGATGCGGCTTTGATGTGGTTTCCGGCGGAGAACTGGAACGTGTGCTTTCCGCCGACCACAAAGCCGCAAAAAGAGTTGTCTTCTCTGGCGTGGGAAAGACGCGCGATGAACTGACTGCAGCCCTGAAGGCCGGCATCTTGCTCTTCAATATCGAGAGCGAATCGGAGTTGTGGGCGCTCGCCGAGTGCGCGGACCGTTTGCGAAAAAAGGCTCCAGCGGCATTTCGTGTGAATCCCGATGTCGCGGCGGAGACGCATCCTCATATTTCAACTGGTCTGCATCAGCACAAATTTGGTGTGCCAATCCGCGAGACACGAGCACTCTGCGCGAAAGCATCGAGCGCTCCCTATCTGCAAATTCGAGGCGTCAGCGTTCACATCGGCTCGCAGATTACAGATGTCGGCCCCTTTGGCGAGACCATGACGCGTGTGGCCGATCTGGTGCGCGAGTTACGAGCCGACAGCCATACCATCGAGTACGTCGATGCGGGTGGCGGACTGGGCATTTCTTATGACAAGCCCGACTCCATCAACTTCGCTGAGTCTCTTGCCAACTATGCGCGGGCATTGATCACTCCGCTGCAGAAGTTGAACGTACGGCTGCTGCTGGAGCCCGGACGCGCCATCATTGGGCCGGCTGGCGCTCTACTCACGACAGTTGTCTATAAGAAAAAAAATGACGGCAAGCAGTTTCTGGTCGTCGATGCCGCGATGAACGATCTCATTCGGCCCGTGCTATATAACGCCTACCACGAGATCATCCCCGTGACTCAGAATGGCACTGTGGCAAAGTCTGAAATTGTCGATATCGTCGGTCCAGTTTGTGAGACGGGAGATTTTTTCGCTCGCGATCGCGAACTACCTTTGGTCGCAGAGGGAGATCTGCTGGCGATTCTCGATGTTGGCGCTTACGGCATGGTGCTGGCGTCGAACTACAACACTCGCATGCGGCCTGCGGAGGTGCTCATCACGGGTAAATCGGCAAAGCTGATCCGGCGGCGCGAGAAAATATCGGATTTGCTGCGAACCGAACTCTAGCCGTCATCTTCATGAATCTGGCCTTACCGTTCTCCCCACTTCAGCTTGCTGCGCAGCACCTGAAAAAAATTTGTTCCCATACGGAAAAGATTGACTTGATGCTGAGACCGGCGACAGCGGACGCGATCGCCATCACTCAAGTCGAAGCCGGGCTGGCCATCCAGACTGAGGTAAGCAACTTCCTCCTCGCTGCGCAGCAGAATCTCGATCTCTACCGAATCCGGCACCACCAATGGCCGGTGCGTCAGCGAATGCGGAGCAACCGGCGTGATTACGAAGGCGTTCACCGTGGGCATTAACACTGGTCCGCCTGACGAAAGAGAATATGCCGTCGATCCCGTCGGCGTGGCGACGATCATGCCATCGGCGCGATAGCTCGACACAAACACTTTGTCGATGTAGAGATCGTACGTGTTGAGCCGTGCGAGCGCAGTCTTGTTCACGACGGCGTCGTTGAACACAAGGTAGCTGCCGCGGACCACATCGCCGCGAAGCAATTCGCACTGCATTAAGGAACGGTGCTCGACCGCTGCACGCCCCTCAGCAATCGCATCCAGCATGGAGTAAAGCGATTCCAGCGGCACCTCTGTCAGAAACCCGAGCGATCCCAGGTTGACACCAAGCAGTGAAACATCGACCGCTGCCGTAGCTCTCGCAGCGGACAGCAATGTGCCATCCCCGCCAAGAACGATCACTAAATCTAATTGTCTTGATGCTAGCTGCGCCCGTGGAACAATTTCCTGACCGGAGATGTACCTGGCGGTCTCGGCATCGACGATTGCTTTATATCGATGATCGGCGAGCCACTTGAGAAGACCCGGCAGCACCTTCGCTACTTCGGGGCGATTTGGCCGCGAAATGATGGCTGCGATTTTAGGAGATTCTTGCGGGCTGGCCATGGCGAAAGGGCGAAAGAAGATTGTACAGAATACCAAGGCTTTAAACCCAGGGGACGCAGAGGACACAGAGGGCTAGAAAGTAGCATACAAGAGAAATTCGCGGTTGCCTTCTGCCCCGCGAATGGGAGACTCGATCACATCGATGTCTGTAGCGCCGAGACTTTTCAGAGCAATGCGGACTTTCTTTACGGCAGCCATCTGCGCGTTCTCGTCGTGTACGATGCCGCCCTTTCCCACGTATTCCCTGCCCGCTTCGAACTGTGGCTTGACTAGCACGACAATCTGCCGCCTGCGGCGTTCGTCCGGTGGTTCAGGAAACGCTGCTGCGGTCACCGCTGGCAGCACTAGCGTCGCGGAAATGAAGGAAACATCCATCACGATCAGGTCTATGTCTTCGCCGATGGCTTCGCGCGCTAGGTAACGCGCGTTGGTCTTTTCCAATAGCTTGACGCGCGCATCCTGGCGGAGTTTAAAATCCATCTGCCCATAACCGGTGTCCACTGCGATCACGCGCATTGCTCCCCGCTGCAGCAAACAATCGGTAAATCCACCCGTCGATGCGCCAACGTCCAGACAAGTTTTGCCCTTCACGTCAATCTTCCAGTGGTCGAGAGCGTGCTCAAGTTTGATGCCGCCGCGACTGACATATTTCAAATCTTCCCCAAGCAGGCGAATTGCGGAGTCTTCTGCTACTTGCGCGCCTGCTTTTTCCAATTTTCGATCGTCAACCAGGACTTTGCCGGCGAGAATCAACGCCTGCGCGCGCTCGCGCGAGGCAGCCAATCCACGATCCACCAAAAGTTTGTCGAGTCGAAGTTTCAACCGAGGTTTCCTGGGGCCCCTACCACGAAAGTGCCAGCACCCGCTCCAGTGCAAAGTGTTGAAGCATCTCTCGGTGAATCACTTACAAAGATACTGTGCCCCTTTTCCACAGAATTTTCCACGAACATGTTGAAAACTTCTGACATCTAATGCGTCCGCAAAAAGAAAAGCCGCCCTTGCGGGCGGCTTCTGAACCCACCGCTGTAATCAGCCGGCGACTTCTTCCAGCAGTTTCTGATCGATATCGAAGTTGGCGTGAACGTTCTGCACGTCGTCGTGCTCTTCGAGCGCTTCCATGAGCCGGATCATAGTGTTGGCCGCTGCGCCTTCCAGTTTGATGTAGTTCTGAGGAATGAAGGCCACGCTGGCAGACGCTGGCGTAACCCCGGCTTTTTTCACGGCCTCAAGCACGGCTTCGTAGGCTGATGGCTCGGTCAGGATTTCCCAATTCTCGCCATCATCATTGAGATCTTCACCGCCAGATTCGAGGACGATATTCATCAGATCGTCCTCTTTGGCAGCTGCCTTGGGAACGACGATGTCGCCTTTTTTATGGAACATCCAGGAAACAGCCCCGGCTTCTGCCATGTTGCCGCCGTTCTTACCAAAGACGTGGCGAATCTCGCTCACAGTGCGGTTGCGGTTATCGGTGTTGATGTCGAGCAAAACAGCAACCCCGCCGGGCCCGTAGCCCTCGAGTGAAAATTCTTCATAGGTAGCGCCGGGCAACTCGCCGGTGCCGCGCTGGATCGCCCGCTTGATGTTGTCGGCGGGCATGTTCTCAGCCTTGGCGGCAACGATTGCGCCGCGCAGGCGCGGGTTGGAGTCGGGATCGCCGCCGCCGTTCTTGGCCGCGATGCTGATTTCCTTGATGAGGCGCGTGAAAATCTTGCCGCGCTTGGCGTCGAGCGCGCCCTTTTTATGCTTAATTGTGGCCCATTTTGAGTGGCCGGACATAGTTCGACCTCGTGTCTAAAGATCTGTGTTTAAAGAACTTTGAATGGCGCAGGATTCGCCTTCAGAGGAGATCACAGATTTGCCTCGATAATTATGCAGGCGAACATGGATTATAGCACGCCTATTCAGACAAGTCGCACATATCCTAGCCGTTCGCGGGCCACATATGGGGGAGGCCGGTTCTCTATTGTGGTATTGACTAGATTTGAAGTCGCCCCTAACATGCCATGCAACGCGCGCGGGGCAACTAGGTATGACTGGCCAACTGTTCGGGCATTACCGAATTCTGGAAAAAATCGGCGCCGGAGCAATGGGCGAGATTTTTCGCGCGCGCGATGAACGCCTCGGACGCGATGTTGCACTCAAACTAATCCATCCCACGCACGGCGCGAATCCAGATCACCTCCGCCGCTTTGAACAGGAAGCGCGTGCCGCCGCGGTCCTCAACCATCCCAATATCGTTGCCATTTATGACGTCGGTTTCGAAAGCGCGACTCCCTACATTGTCGAGGAGTTGCTCGAGGGCAAGAATCTGCGCCAGCATCTCATGGCAGGCGCTTTATCGGTACGCGAGGCATCCGACTACTCTCTCCAGATCGTGCATGCCCTCGTCTGCGCGCATGAACATGGCATCATCCATCGCGATCTGAAACCAGAAAATATCTTTCTCACCAACGATGCCCGCATCAAGATTCTCGATTTCGGCGTAGCCAAGTTACAGGCTCCCGCTGAAGGCGAACGCTCCATTGAGAGTCTCACCACGGTCACCAAGTCCGGAACTGTTATTGGGACGGTGGCATACATGTCACCGGAGCAACTGCGGGCAAAGTCTATCGATCACCGCAGCGACCTGTTCAGCTTCGGAGCAATCCTTTATGAAATGCTGACCGGGAGCCGCGCTTTTCGCGGTGAGACGGAAGTCGATACGATGACCGCGGTTCTCCGCGAAGAGCCACCGGAAACTAAACTGGAGCAGGCTGCGATTCCACCCGGATATCGCGATGTCATCAAACATTGCCTAGAAAAAGATCCGGATAATCGCTTCCAGTCCGCCAAAGATCTGGCTTTCGCTCTTCAGACTCTTTCAGGGTCGTCGAGTAGCACGATTCATTTCCCGAGGCAGCGTCCCAAGCCTCGCGGAATCCTGCCTTGGGCTATAGTGGCACTTCTGGCGATAGCAACTTTTCTTCTCGCGATCTGGGCGCTGCTGCGTCCGCCCGCTCATCTTCCGGATTATCAGCGCGTGACATTTGAATCGGGGACAGTTTATTCCGCACGTTTCGCACCCGACGGACAATCCATCATCTATAGTGCGGCCTGGAATGGCAGACCGCTTCAGCTTTTCACAACGGTTGGGAATTCTCTCCAGACACAGCCGCTGAATTACTCCGATGCAACTCTGCTGGCCATCTCGAACCACAACGAACTCGCGCTGGCGATGCATGGCACACACAGCGGGCAGCTTGAAACAATTGACGGCATGCTCGCAGATGCGCCTCTCGCAGGAGGATCGCCGCACGAAATCATGCCCGATGTGCGCTGGGCAGACTGGAGTGCTTCCGGCAAGCTAGCAGTCGTCCACCACGTCGAAGGTCATAGCCAGCTTGAATACCCGGTAGGTACGGTGCTGTATCAGAGTACGGGATGGATTAGCCATATCCGCTTTTCGCCGCAAGGCGACAAAATTGCATTCATGGACCACCCCGCTTTGTGGGACAACCGGGGTACTGTTTGCGTCACCGATCTGTCGGGCCATATGCAGACTCTTTCCGGACCTTGGGAGTCAGAACACGGAATCGCGTGGCGGCCAGATGGAAAAGAAGTTTGGTTTTCTGCGATCGATCGAGGCATCAACCTGAATCTGATGGCCGTGAATCTTGCCGGCAAATTACGTATGCTGCTTAACTCGCCGGAGGGAATCATCCTGCAAGACATTGCCCCAGACGGCAGGGTCCTTGTCACCGTGAACAACAAACGGCTTGAAATGGCGATGAGCATTCGCGGTGCCCCCGACGACACTGTCCTTTCCTGGCACGACTCGAATCAAATCAAAGACATCTCGCGTGACAATCAATTTGTGCTTTTCGAAGATTCCAGCGCAGCAGCCGGCCCTAAATATGCCGTAGCTCTTCGCAAACTCGATGGCAGTCTTCCCATTCGCCTCGGCGATGGCAGTCCCGGTGGCTTATCACCCGATGAAAAGTGGGCTGCCTCCGTCTCCACCAGTCAATCAGAACGAGTAACGCTGCTTCCCATTGGACCCGGCCAGCCAAGTCCCGTAGAGGTTGGTAGTCTTGAACATGTTCAAAACGTATGGGCCCGTTTTTCCTCAGATGGACAAAAACTCATTTTGAACGGCAATGAGCCGGAGCACGCCACGCGCTGCTACATGTTGTCGATATCGGGAGGAAAAACTAAGCCTGTCACTCCGGACGGCGTTTCTTGTGGCCCTACTTCGCCGGACGATCGCTTCATTGCCACCGAAGGACCACATTCGACGATTGGACTCTACCCTGTTGATGGTGGACCGCCGCGACTCATTCCTGCACCCGGCACAACCTTCGATACAGTGCAATGGTCGAGTGACGGTTCTGCGCTTTACGGCTACTTTGAGGGAGAGCTTCCCGCAAAAATCTATCGGGTGGACATTACAACGGGGGAAAAGACTGTAGTCCAGGAGTTACACCCGGCAGCTCCTGCCGGAGTCGTCATCATCGCTCCCATCGTTGTAAGCCGCGATGGCACCCGCTTTGCCTATAGCTATAATCAGACTCTCTCTGCCCTCTACGTCATTTCTGGTCTGCACTAGCCTCGTTTAACCCAGCGATCCGACAAAATCAGCAGAGACGTAGTGGAAGAAAATCGAAGTCGAAGTTTGACCTTCCCCAAGAACACCGCGGTAATGCGGCAATCGAGTCCCTCGATAGGCTAAACCATCTCCCAATGCTTGATAGACCTTGACCGTTCCGCTGGGAGTTTCCAGTTCAATTGGCCACGGAGTTTCCAGCGTAGGCTCGGGAGAAAAATCCAGGCACAGCGTAATGCTAAATTCGCACTGTATGCGGTCCGTATGCTTTTTCAATTCTGCCCCGTTGAGATACGAAGCCAGATAAACGTATGAAGGCTTGACTGGCTCTCCTGCCACCACGCTCACCTTCTTCGCGATCTGCTGATGAAAAAAACGTGCCACCGGCTCGTTATAAGCCACGTAGCGACGTGGGCTTTGCTTATCGCCAAGCCGGACTGCATCGGTACGAATCAGATAGCGATAATAACGACGCAATGCTGCGATGTGAAATGGATGAATCAGATCGGATACCGGTGCATAACCTCTGGCTCGAAACAGTTCAGTCGCTTTTTGTAGCCCACTTTCCCGCTCGTGAGCACAAATACTATCTTCGCCCGAAGGCAACACAATCCGTGCCGCAAGCAGCACGGCACGCGTATCATCTCTCAGCATTGTCGGTGCTGGACTTCCTTGCTCCATACTTCTCACAATTGCTTCGAACTCTGGTCCCAGCCAGAATGGCAACAAATCTCCCGTCATTCCATCTGGCACCCATGCAATCGTCCCGCGCAAAGCAAAAGCCGCAAGCACTTCCTTCTGACACAGAAGTCCACTAGGCAATTCGCTCGCAGGATGCAAAACGCACTTAGGATTCAAAAATAAGGATTGATCACTGCGAACCCGCAAGGTTTGCAGCGTTCTTTGCGGAATTAAGTGAAGAGGCAGTTCATCGAGCAGACAATAGAACCGATCGGGAGGAATTGTCGCCGTGTAGGCTTGACGCGACACTCCTCCCACCAGTTTTTCCACCCACTCTATCCAGGGTGCGTTGTTTAGCGACGAAGCCATCCGTTTAGCGTGAAGCGGCTATCGGCAAAGAGCCCCGAAGAGCACTTCACCGGAGTGATTTCGTGCATCAGTTCACACGGGAAAAATACGATCTGGTTCTGCCGTGGAACAATCGTCTGGTAGCCTTCACTGACGTAGCGGCCTTCTTCCAGTCGCGCATCGTGAATTCGTAGCTCCCCGCCCTCGAACTGGCTCGGCTCGCGATGGAAGAAATAAACGAACGTCAGGTGCCGAGACGAGACGCGCTCGTTACTGTTGTCGCTGTGAAAGTGGAAGAAGTCGCCGTCGTTGCTCGCCGTCATTTGCGCCTCAACTCCAGCGATGGAAAACTCTTCCATCCCTAGTTTTTCCAGTACCTTAGGCAATACTGCCTTGATGCGATTCACCATCAACTCTTGGTGCCTATCAAGATCCATAAGCACGCGGGATCGGCGGTGTTCGTAGTTCACCACTCCGCCCTCAATCTCAGGTGAAACTACTTCGCTGGTTTGGAAGTCAGCTTCGTGTTCCAGGGCGAAGTCTGTAAGGTGATTCAGTTCCTGCGGTGCGAGGAATTCATCGAGAACAACGCATCGAGCTGGCAAAACCGTCGGCCGCTCCGCCACGGCAACAGTTGCCCGAGAAACAACCTCAGTGTCGATCGCTCCCTTTGGAGCTTGCGGGTCTACGACTGGCTCTTCAATGCCTTTCGGTCCTTGTGGGTCAGTGGCTGGCGACGGGGGTGCGGGACCACGCATCGGAGGGGGCACGGGCTTATGGGGCACCTTGACGCCGGGTGGCAGTGGTGCACCTTTCGGCCCTTGCGGGTCGACCGGTGATGGCGAGGATGCAGGACCAAGTATCTCGCGGTGTGGCGACTGCGATGGACTCGCCTCTTTGGCATATATCTCTCCAATGGGGTGGCTTGATTTGCTCATCGATGAAATTGAGCTATTCTCGATGATCCTCTCCACGATGCTCCCGCCGAGCACCGAGAATGCACGCTGTGCCACCGTCTCGCCTATGGCTGACGCAATCACCGCTTGAACCGCCCGTTGCGTCTCCGGGGTCTGGCCACCCGCCGCCTTCGCGTGCTGCAGCAATGTGGTTAAGAATGAGCGTTCTTGAGTACTTAGAATCCGCTCGTCCTGCATTAAGGTTTCGGAAAAAGAATCCAAAATCTGCTTCGGTGTCATGGGGGGACACGCCTCCCTGCGTGTGCTGTATAGCAACAACGGTGAAGCAACAGTAGATTTTATGGACCCGCACTGCTAGGGGAAGGACATGACAATATACCGATCGAACCGATATAGCCAAGTGAATTTTTTTAAGAAAGATGCGGGAGAGGAACTACCGAGCTGTCATAGCGCCGACCATCGAGCGGAAAATCTTCAGCCCATCGATACAACCCAACTCGGGCTCGGCTGAACGCTCCGGGTGCGGCATCATGCCCACCACGTTGCCCTCCGGGCTGCAGATGCCGGCGATGTTGTCTAATGAACCGTTGGGATTGGCGGCGGAATTGATTTCTCCAGCTGGCGAGGAGTAACGAAACACTACCCGATTGTCCCTGCGCAACGTCTCAAGCGTATTCGGATCGCAGTAATAATTCCCTTCCATATGGCCAATGGGTATGGTCAACACTTCACCCTTGGCACACGCATTCGTAAAAGGCGTGTCAGCGTTTTCGACCCTTACTAGCACCGGCTTGCAAACGTATTTGAGTCCGACATTGCGCATCAGGGCGCCGGGCAACAGGCCGGATTCGCACAGAATCTGAAAACCGTTGCAAATGCCTAAAACTATCCCCCCACCGGCTGCGAACTTCCGCACCGACTCCATTACGGGCGAGAACTTTGCAATAGCTCCAGTTCGAAGGTAGTCGCCATAGGCAAATCCACCGGGAACAATGACGGCATCGCAGTTTTCCAGGTCATGCGATTCGTGCCACAGAAATGTCACCGGTTGCTGGGCAACATGCTGAATCGTCCAATAGGCATCGTGGTCGCAGTTGGAACCAGGAAAGATGATGACACCGAATTTCATTCGGTCCTCGGATGTGGGATTTGAGGTTAGTCTAGCATGCAGAACGATAAACGAAATCTGAGAAGGATGGGATGGATCAGGCTGCTTACCGGGAGTCTTGTGACAGCGAAGAGGCAGGAGAATCCTGCTGTAAAAGCGATGCCGGAATCACGGCAGGCTGCGCTGGAGCCACAGCGGTCGTTTGTGCTGTCTGTTCGGCCTTTGCAGCATAGCCTTGCGGTGGATATCCCTTGGCCTGTACCAGCGCCCAGTGCCATTCGTCTCCGGGGCCAAGATCAAGATTGAGAGGTGCGCTGAAAACGGTCCTTGACCAAGGAGGTGCTGCCGCCCGCATACGATAGATCACGGTCGTGTCAGGCTTTTTCTCGGGGCGAACTTCCGAGTCTTGAGTCATCCCTCCTGCGATGGAGGGCAACACACCCGGAAGATCTGATGCACCTGCTGGCACGGTTTTTCTTACAATCGTCAGCGCCACGGCAACTTCGCTGACATGCCAATCCGTTCCGTTGAATACCGAAACCGTCAATGCGTCTCCTTCAATCGTCGCGGGCCCCGCCAGCTTCGAAAAGTCGCTCGGCGGCAAATCCATCTGAGCGTACTGGCTCGAAAGCAACGCCTTGGTATTCGCGCTGAACGATAGGCTACAGCTGACATCTGGCGCCCCGATGTGAAACCCCTGGGCTTCGCCCGCCATCATAAATTTGAGCGCCGAGCCGGAGGCATGCTTGGTTTCAACCTGGTCCATGACCTGCGACAGATTATCGTTGTCGATTACCTCTTGTGATCCGGCAGTCTTCTTGCGCAGATTGCGGGCTACATCCCCTAACGGAGTGTCGTTCGGATCATCCTGTGCCACCGCAGAGACTGGCCAAAGAACGATCGGCAACATCACCACGAGCGCCGCTAGCAGTCCCACATTCAATCGTATTTTCGGAATTCGCAGCACAAGAACCTCAGGCGAGATCACGACGCGGACAACCGCGGCGATCGCAACCAAATCCTTCCGGCAACAATTGCTGATCACCTGTAGAAAATTGCTAAAAGGAATTGTACGGAGAGAAGTAACTAAGGCAGAAGTAACCTTGGTACCTGAAGAACCACGGAAGAAAGCGACTGGGCGCACGCTGACGAAATGGTTGCGCAACGGGTGCGCGCGCCCAACCCCGAGTACCGTTCTACAAAAGGCCCTGTGACCGATACCGGGTGACGGGATCGACGACCGGCAGAGCTTCCCGCTTAAAAATCCAGCGGGCCACCGCAAAGCCAATTGCCGCGTAACAGATATGCATCAATCGCATAAACACCTCCCCAAAACGTCAGGATCGGCTTGACCCTCAGGGGAGGAACAACATCAACTCTATCGGCACAATAACAACGCTCCCGCACTCGAACAAGGCACAAGCGTGCCATCGAAGTGGCACGGAAGTAATAGAAGTAATCTAAGAAATCAACAAGGCTGCAAGGAAAGCAATCTGCGAGGAACGATTCATCCAGGAGTGGGCAAAACAGCCGCGAAGCGGCGGAAGAATGAAGAATAAAGCCCACGGTGCAAGCCGTGGGTCTTGGACGAGATGATGAGCAAGCCCCGAAGGGGCGAAAGAACAGCTGCTAGTACCCAACGCACATCCGCATCAATGCGCTGGAACCACGTCCTCCTCCGCTCGTCCCGCCGGCGGCACCACGACGGTCGACAAGCTTCCCTCGGCCGTCAGTTTCTGAAATGCCGCTAAATCGCGCCGCTGCAAATCCTCCCAGCGTCCAACCACTTCCCCGCTCTGCCGCTTTAGCTTTTCGAATTGTTGCTGTTCGGCCTCGGTCGGAGCCGAGTCGGCGCTGCCCGCATCCATCGCCAGATAAGCCAACTTTGCATCCAGCTGTGGCGGATACGCCAGCGAATCCTCATTCGCGCTGATCTCGAGATTAATCAGCCCATCGCGCACGGCGACCAGCTTCTTTTCCAGATCGTCAGCTGCTGAAACAATCGTCTTAGTACTGGCATTTTGCGGCAGCCGACGCTTCAGCCCTGTCAGTTGCGCTCGCACATCCTGAATCTGATTCACCGCGTCGTACACCCGGCTCAACTCATCGCGTGTATCAAGCAGCATGTGAAACTGCTGTTCGAGATCAGCCTGGCTCACATTCACCCGCGGATCGAGCTTGACATCAAAACCCGCCGTTTGCGTTTGTGCCCCCACCGTGAGCCGAACCTGATACCGTCCCGGCACCGCCACCGGACCACGCGCTCCTGCACCGTACTCCCACAGGTAATAGCCGGGCACGCGGTGCGCCCCTTCATACCGCAAATCCCACACAAACCGGTTCAACCCTGCCTCCGGCTTGATCTGTTTCTCCGGTTTCTTGTCGTCGGGATCAAGCGGCTCCTCCAGCAACGTGTACTCCGCGCTCGAATATTTGCGAATCACATTGCCCGAGGCATCAAGAATTTCGATCTTCGTTTCCACATCGCCCTTCGGCACGTCTTTGAGAAAGTAATAGATCATCGCCCCGGCCGGCGGATTCTGCCCCGTTCTCCGCGACGGAGTTGCCTCACTGCTGGCTCCGGCTTGAATGCGGTACGCCATCGCCGGTGTATACAGAAATGCATCTTTTTTTGCGATCTCGTCGCTGTACTGGCGCAGCGGAGTAATGTCGTCGAGAACCCAGAAAGCCCGCCCATGCGTCGCCAGCACGAGGTCATCATTCTTCACGATCAGGTCGTGCACCGGAACCGTTGGAAGATTCAGCTTCAACGGCTGCCACTTCGCACCGTCGTTAAACGAGACATAGACGCCATCTTCCGTTCCCGCATAGAGCAGCCCACGCTTCTTGGGATCCTCCCGCACCGCGCGCACAAACGTCGTCTCCGGAATCCCCGTAGTCAGCTTCGTCCAGGTTTTGCCGTAGTCACTGGTCTTGTAGATATACGGATGCAAATCATCAAACTGATGTCGGTCCGCCGCCATATAAGCCGTTCCCGCATCGTGCAGCGACGCATCGATCTGGCTGATGCGGCTCCATTCCGGCATATCCTTCGGCGTGATATTCGTCCAATTCTTGCCGCCATCCTGCGACAATTGGACCAGCCCATCATCCGTTCCGACCCAAAGCAGTCCCTTCGTGATCGGCGACTCTGCCAGCGCGAAAATCGTGTCGTAATACTCAGTACCCGAATCGTCGAGCGTGATGTCGCCGCCCGAGACTTTCTGCTTGCTCTTATCGTTCCGCGTCAGATCCGGACTGATCGCTTCCCAATGCACTCCGCCGTCGGTCGTCTTAAACAACCGCTCCCCGGCGTGATACAGCGTGTTCGGATCATGCGGCGAAATCATGACCGGAGCGGTCCACTGAAAACGATGCTCCAGATTCGCCGCGCCGTGCGCATCCGAGAGTTCCGGCTGTTCCGTAATCGCCTTCACTTGTCCGATGTGCCGGTCGTAGCGCGTGATGTTGCCCTGGTAGTCAGCTGCGTAAACGATATTCGCGTCCCGCGGATCCGGTGCAATGTATCCCGCTTCGCCTCCGCCTACGTCATACCAGTCGCTGGAGCTAATCGAGCCGCTATCGCTGCGGCTGGCAATCGCGACGGTCCCACTATCCTGCTGCGCGCCGTAGACGCGATACGGCGCCGCCGTGTCGGTGGTCACGTGATAGAACTGCGCCGTCGGCTGATTGTCCTGGTGCGTCCAGTTTTTGCCGCCGTCCACCGTCACTGTAACTCCGCCATCATTTGACGCAATCATTCGTCGCGTGTTCTGCGGATCGATCCACAGCCCGTGATTGTCGCCGTGCGGGATCTTGACCTTGTTGAACAGATGCCCGCCGTCGGTCGATTTGTACGCCTCCACATTCATGATGTAGAGCACGTTCTCATCGCGCGGATCGGCGATGATGTGCATGTAGTACCAAGGCCGCTGCCACAAGGCATGGCTCGCGTTCACCAACTGCCACGAATCGCCGCCGTCATCCGAACGGTATAACCCGCCATCGGGATTGTGCGCTTCGATCAGCGCATAAACACGATCGGAATTCGCCGCAACCGCAACGCCGATCTTTCCATACGGCCCCTTGGGCAAACCGTGTTCTTCGATGCGCTTCCACGTCGTTCCGCCGTCGCCCGAGCGGTAAAGGCCGCTGCCAGGGCCGCCATCTTCCAGGCTCCATGCGGTACGCCGTGCCTGCCAAAGTGCGGCAAAAAGAACATTGGGATTATGAGGATCAAACGCGACCTCAATGCCGCCGGTCTTGTCGTCTTTGTAGAGAACTTTCTCCCACGTCTTGCCGCCGTCGGTCGTGCGGAAAATTCCGCGCTCCGTATTCGTGCCAAACGGATGCCCCAGTGCCGCCACAAAAACAATGTCAGGATTGTTCGGGTTGATGATGACCTTGCCGATGGCGCGCGAATCCTTCAGCCCGACGTTCTTCCACGTCTTGCCAGCATCGAGCGACCGATAAACGCCATCGCCATGCGAAATGTTGCCGCGAATGCAGGCCTCGCCTGTACCCACATACAAAACGTTGTGATTGGAATTGGCCACCGCGATGCTGCCGATCGCACCCGAACCCTCTTTATCAAACACCGGAGACCAGGTCATCGCCCCGTCAGTCGACTTCCAAACTCCGCCGCCCGTCGCGCCGAAATAGTAAGTCGTGGCATCGCCGGGAATCCCCGCCGCCGTGAGCGATCGCCCGCCACGGAAGGGACCGATCAGGCGATACTTCATTCCTTTGAAAGCTTTTTCCTCTGGTTTGGCCGCGTCGGAATCGGAGGCATTTTCTGCGGCGCCAGGTTGTGGCGTTTCTCCATTCGGGGTTTCGACGTTTGGTTTCGACGTCTTCGGCGTCCGTTCCTGTTTGGTTTGAGAAATCCCTACGCCAACCAGCAACGCACAGCACATCGTGAAAGCGCTTACATCAGACACCAATCTGCGAATCCCTGTAACGCGAGACATGGAGCAAATCCCCCGAGAAGATGTAGACGAACTCCCTATCCTACTTCTCCCGATAGGCAGCTGAAAAGGGCAATGGGTAGAGTAGTAGTGTTTCAGTTTTCGTATTGTGCACCTTTTATCTCTGCGTTCTTTGCGGCAGTTCTTCGCGATCTTTGCGGTTAAAGAGCAATTGACCGCTAAAAGAACGATAAGATTTCGCAAAGTACCCAGATAATCCACCCAAAAAGCAAATTGAGGCAGTATCGGTAGAAGTGCTAGCGTTTGAGGCACATTGAATCAATTAGGAAATTTAGGATTTAAAGGGCAGATCGGTTTTGGGTGGCGCAGCGCTTCTAGCGCTGCGATATAGGCGGCACCTATGGAATGGGGCTTTAGCCCCAGGCTTTTAATGAAATTCTCAAACCTACTTCAATAACTCCTTCTTCGCCGCCAACAATTCCTTCCGCTTCGCCGCATCCACGACCGGATACGCAAGATCCAGAGACTCCAGCGCATCCACAATCACACACGACACGACCAAGCGCGTAAACCACTTGTTATCTGCAGGCACGACATACCACGGAGCATGTTCGGTGGCAGTGTTGCGAATCATGTCTTCGTAAGCTTTCTGATAGTCGTCCCAGCACGCGCGTTCGCGAATGTCCGCAGCGGAGAACTTCCAGTTCTTCTCTGGCTCTTCCAGTCGCGCCAGGAAGCGATTCTTCTGCTCTTTTTTGGAGACGTTCAAGAAGAACTTGCGAACCACGGTCCCACTGCGCGCCATGTGCCGCTCAAACGAACGAATATCTTCGAACCGTTCGTCCCAGATTTTCTTTCCGCAAAGCGAAGGCGGTATCTTCTGACCCTCAAGAATCTTCGGATGAACCCGCACCACGAGCACCTCTTCGTAATACGACCGGTTGAAGATGCCGATATGCCCGCGCTCGGGCAGGTCGCGCGTTGTCCGCCACAGAAAATCGTGCTGCAGTTCAAAATCAGATGGAGCCTTGAAGGAATAGACCTGGCAACCTTGCGGATTCACCCCCGACATCACATGCTTGATGATGCCGTCTTTTCCCGCAGCATCCATCGCTTGAAAGACCAGCAGCAGAGCCCAGTGGTCCTGCGCATAGAGCTTGTCCTGCAATTCGGCCATCCGCAGAACCCCCTTTTGCAGCGCCTCTTCGGCGTGTTCTTTCGAATGCAGATGCCCCGTATCCGCTGGGTCAAAATCTTTCAGCCGGAAATGCTTTCCGCTGTCCACGCGGAAGGTCTTAGCCAGTTTGTCAGTTTTCAACGTCGATTCGCTCCTCGCTTTGAAAGGGCGCGGCTTCCAGCCGCGCCGGTCCTACGCATGCTATAAAACACGGGCTTTAGCCCTGGATGCGGTGCTTACTCATTGGCGCCGTGAGGCTTGGCGCTCGTTGACGCAATTGTATGTACACTCCCATACATGAAAGTGTTCCTACAGGAACACTGTGTAAAACTTGAGGTCTTACCACCAAACCATCGCCTTTGAAAGCCTTAGACACCAACAATCTTGACGCTGACAACCGGCAGCTTTGCCTCCTGCCAGGCATCAAATCCGCCGATGATATTGGTCACGTTCCTGAAACCGGCGCGCAGCAGCAGGCTGCTCGCGATCATGCTGCGGTATCCGCTCTTGCAGTGAACAGCGATAGGCGCGTCTCTGTCCATCTCCGGCGGAGACACTTTAAAGTTGTCCAGCGGCCACCACGTCGCCTGCTCGATGTGCGCTGCTTCCCACTCCGGCGCGCGCCGTACGTCCAGCACCTGCACCTCGCCAGACCGCACACACTCATTCAAATCGTTTACAGAGATCTGCGACAGCGTCGCCGTGGCTAGTCCCGCCTGCTTCCAGGCGGCAACGCCGCCAGCAAGATATCCACCCAGTACTTCGATGCCTACGCGCGCCAGCCTGACTCGCGCCTCTTCGACCTGCGCCTGCTCATCCGTTCCTGCGATCAGCACTGGATGCGCCGTCAATCCCAGCACGGTTCCCGCCCACGTCGCAAACTGTCCCGACAAAGCGATGTTCACCGACCCAGGCACGTGTACGGCGGCAAATTCTTCGCCGGGGCGCACGTCGAGCGCGAGCTCACCGTCGTCCAGCATTGCCTTCAATTCTGTCGGTGGAACGGCGCGCAGTGGTGGCAGATCCGACAACGCGGGAGCGCCAGTGCGATTGATCTCCGCGTCTTTCAGAAAATATTCGGGCCGCGCGGGAAGGTTGGCGGTCAATTGTGCGACGAACTCATCCCTGCTCTTGATCTGCAGCGCATAGTTGGTCAGCCGCTCAGTGCCGATCGTGGATGATTTCTCTGCGCGCATATTCTTTCCGCACAGCGATCCCGCACCGTGCGCGGGATAGACCAGAACCGCATCCGGAAGCCGCAGCAGCTTGTTGTGCAGGCTCTCATAGAGTAATCCCGCCAGTTGTGCAGGCGTATGTCGGGGCGAAAGGTCGGGGCGGCCCACGTCGCCAATGAACAGCGTATCTCCGGTCAGCACTGCCCATGGCGCGTCAGACTTCTCTTGATCTGTAACCACCAGACAGATGCTTTCTGGAGTGTGCCCGGGCGTTTCCAGCGCGTGGATCGCAGCTTTGCCAAAACGCAGTTCAAATCCGTCGCTCACAGGAACGTGCGCGAATGTCGCGCCGGCTTGCGCCCCCATGTAAATCTTCGCGCCGGTGCGCGCGGCGAGTTCTTTGTGTCCGGAGACGAAGTCGGCGTGCAGATGTGTCTCAAAGATGTGGCGGATGGTGACATCGTGATCAGCGGCTGCTTTCAGGTAAAGCTCGACGTCTCGTTGTGGATCGACCACAAGGGCTTCGCCATCGGAAGCGAGCATATAGGATGCGTGCGCCAGACATCCTAGATAAAACTGTTCGAAATACATAGAGCGATCCTAAAGTAACAGAGCGATGAAGTGGCATAACGATGCTAGAACAAATTGTTGACGAACGCTACGTGGAGAGACGCGCGCAGAGCGGATTAATCAAAATGATTAGGCAGGCAGCGGCGTGATGAACTCCAGCCCAAAACAGAAACCGTTGCGGGAGCGAACAATCGCGGGCAGGCGCGAGTGAACCGGCATATCAAACTCGACCTCAAGCAGATCACCTGGGTTGAGCAGGATGCCGGCGTATAGGACCATGCCGCCTTCGCTCAGCTCGGTTCCACGACCTTCGACGACTGTGGTTGAGAAGCCTTTTGAGGTAACCACGCGGACCGGCATATCAACCGGGAGTCGATCCCAACGCCGCGTGTTTTGGGGTGCGGGCATTGCAATCAATGATTGTCTATTTCTTACTTTTGTTCAAATTACCAAAGGGAAATTAGTGCATGACCTGGAGTACGTAGAACGTTGAAAAGCATTAACCGCAAAGATCGCAGAGAAAGGCCGCAGAGAACGCAAAGAAGAGCTGGCCGTGCTACATTCCGATTTCCGCTTGCTGGAGTCTCGTGACTTCTGGCTTGACAAGGCCTAGCGAGGTTTCCTAACCTTCCAAAATTACAGTAAGGTTTAATATTCTCGTTGACTCGTAAGTATTTGCTGCCTCCTAGACGATCGAATGAAAGACAAACGCAACTCGCCTCAGAAGAATTCCTCAGATGAGCGGGAGCGTGGCATGCCGAATGAGATCACGCGGCGGGACTTTCTCAACGGCGTCAGCATCACCGTGGGCGCGTCATTGATCAAGGCAGAAGCCACAACCAACCCGTGGCTGGAGACATTCGGAATACCCGAGTCGCCGTTCGCACCCGAAAAAGATCCCGCCTACTACCCTCCTGCTAAGACGGGCATGCGTGGCAGCCATGATGGTTCGTGGGAAGTCGCGCATGATATGCGCGACGGAAAAGAATGGTCCGATCCGGCCATCGACAATGAAACTTACGATCTGATCGTCGTGGGCGGGGGCATCAGCGGACTGGCCGCCGCGTATTACTTCCGCAAGTTTGCTGGGGCGGATTCCAGGATTCTTATACTCGACAACCACGACGATTTCGGCGGACACGCCAAGCGCAACGAATTTCGCGCCGACAATCGCTGGCTTCTCGGATATGGCGGCACGCAGTCGATCGAAGCTCCTGCCAATTACAGTGCGGTCTCGAAAGAATTATTGAAAGAACTCGGCGTTGATGTACAGCGCTTCTACAAGTATTACGACCAGAAGCTGTTTTCTTCGATGAAACTGGTGGAAGGCACATTCTTCGACAAAGAAAACTTTGGCGTCGACCGAATGGTGCTTGAGGAAGAATCGCATTACCTCGGGCCTGCATACTCCGCCAAAGCAGTTGAGCAAATCCCGATTGCTCCGGAGGCGCGACGCGACGTGATCCGGCTGCAGGAGGCGAAGGTCGATTACCTGCCTGGGCTCAGTCCTGAACAGAAACGCGTCAAGCTGATTCAGAAAAGCTACAAAGATTTTCTGCTGCAGGATGTGAAGACACACCCAGATGTGCCGCGGGTTTTTCAGACTACGACACACGACTTGTGGGCGGTTGGGATTGATGCGGTCTGTGCCTTCGATTGCGCCGAATATGGCTTCCCTGGTTTCCAGGGGATGACGTTTCCGAAGCGGCACGGCGACGATGAACCGGAAGAAGATGAGCCGTATATCTTCCACTTCCCTGACGGCAATGCCTCAATCGCAAGATTGCTAGTGCGCTCTCTAATTCCAGGGTCCGCGCCCGGAAGTACGATGGAAGACATCGTCACGGCGCGCATGAATTACGCACGCCTCGATGATGAGGAAAACAAAATTCGCATCAGGCTGAACAGTACGGCCGTGCATGTGAGGCACGCGAGTGATCCACAAAGTGCGAAAGAGGTCGAAGTCACTTACGTTCGCGGCGGGCAGGCGAGGCGAGTGCGTGCTCCTTATTGCGTTCTCGCCTGCTACAACATGGCGATTCCTTATATGTGTACGGAAATGCCGGACAAGCAGAAGGAAGCGCTTGCCTACGCAGTGAAGATTCCGCTCGTCTATACCAATGTACAGATCAAAAATTGGAAGGCGTTTCGTAAGCTGGGGCTAAGTTCGATCTATGCTCCCAGCTCGTACTTTTCGAATATCGCCTTGGATTACCCGGTATCGATGGGCGGGTACAGATTTTCTAGTTCTCCGGATGAGCCCTGCGTGCTGCATCTGCTGCGCACGCCGTGCAAACCGGGGCTGCCGTGTAAGGATCAATATCGCGCTGGGCGATGGGAGCTATTTACGACGAAGTTTGAAACCTTCGAGCAGCAGGTGCGCGATCAACTGGGGCGGATGCTCGGGGCGGGAGGGTTCGACTCGGCCACCGACATCCAGGCGATCACGGTGAATCGCTGGCCGCACGGATACGCTTACGAATACAACCGACTATTTGAGCCGTTAGATCGCCCGGCGTCCGAGAGGCCATGTGTGATTGGGCGGCAGCCGTTTGGGCGGATTACGATCGCCAATTCTGATGCGGATGGGCATGCTTATACCAATAATGCGATTGATCAGGCGCATCGGGCGGTGAAAGAGATTATGGGTATGCGGAAGAGTACGGCCTAAAGCAGACTCCAGGGGCTAAAGCCCATAATTTTTACGTTCCTTTTCGCGGTGCTAAAGCGCCGTTCTTCCACCCGATCTCTTGGAATCGAGTGACTACACTCACCTCAAAACCCGTTCCCACAGCCTTTACAAACCTCCCACCTACTTTTGCAAACCTTTACCAATCGAATAGATACCCCAACGCCCGGTCTGCGAGTCGAAATCAATGGAAGCGGGTTGTATCCACTAAGTCCGCTTAAAATCGAAAGCGCCCACAGGGCTTTCGAAGGAGGTGCCACGTGCCGTTCCTTCGCTGCTTTCGTCGAAACGTTTCCCCTGCGTCAAACTTTTTCCATCCAACCAAGACCTCAGCTTCAAAAATTAAACACGCGCTATCAACAACTGCCTTCATAGCGCTGGCAACGCTCCCCTGCCTCGCGCAGGATCAACCACAATCAGACAATCAAGGTTCGCAATCCAGCCCGTCGCAATCCCAGGACCAGACCGCGATCAAGCTCGCGCCGATCACGATCCCGGCTGGAACTACGATCGCGCTCGTGCTCACGCACCCAATCCAGAGCCGATACATTCATCGCGGAGACGACATCTATGCCCAGGTCACGGACCCGGTCGACTCCGGCAATCAAGTCGCGATCCCGCCCGGCACATTCGTGCAAGGCACGGTCGATAGACTCGACCGCAAAGGCGGACGCGCGGAGCTGCACTTGCAATCGATGTCGATCACCTTCCCTGACGGTTACGTCGCGCCTATCGCTGGCCCGATCACGCTCCAAACCGGAGATGGCTACGCGTTGAAAGATCCCGGACCAAACCGCTCTGGCGCCGCGTTGGGACTGATTGGGGGAGGCGCCGGTATCGGAGCGCTGATTGGCCACTCCGTAGGAAGTTCGAGCACGACGGTCACAAGCACTCTCCCGCAAGGCTGCACGGGACCTCCGCCGAATTGTCTCACTTCCAGTGTGACTGGCCCGGGCCGGAAGGGCTTCGACACGGGCGTCGGCCTGACGGTTGGAGCCGCCGTTGGTGGCGTGGCGGCATTCGCGCTGCTGGCCAGTTCCCGCCACTTCTTCATGGATGCTGGCACACCCGTCGAGATGACGCTCCGGCAGCCTATAACTTTGCAAGGAAACGAAGTTGCCGAAGCCGTGCGGCAAGCTGCACAGCATCCGATGCCGCCCCTGCCGGTTGCGCCGCGACCGCAGCCACCCTTGCCACCGCCGGATACATCGTCGCCGTTCCCAACGCCCACCACGCCGGGCACTCCACCAACAATCATTCCCGGACCGCCGGGACCGGGTGGCGTACCAGGGCCTCCAATCATCATTCCGGGGACACCGCCGGGATCATAGGTACATCAGAGGCTAGGGGTCAGGGGTCAGGAGCTAGAGAACCTGTTCCGCTGTGTAACATGTTTCTCCGCGAGATGTCATCCTGAGCGAAGTGGCTGTTTCGCGAACGCGAAGCAGCCACGCAGTCGAAGGATCCCTACTCCCTTCACGGCTCCCTACAGCCCCGTCAAAGTGCTCCGACAAGAAGTCGTTTTTGAGCGTGAGAATCCCTTCGCTTCTAGAGTCAAGGCACGGTAGGGATCCTTCGACTACGTTTTCGTTCGCGCAAGTGCGAACGAAACTCCGCTCAGGATGACATCTCGTGGGAGCGTAGAACTACGTCTGGTACTCTTGTGATCGAGCCTTGCAATGCCAACACTCATCTCCCAACCCACCCGCATCCAAGCTGCTGGAAACAAGCCCAAGCTGATCGACGAATACATCGGCCGCGTGAACTCGAAGACCTCTACGGCCAGCGTCGCCCATATGCGCAGTCCTCAGGGGTGGATCGAGCCTGGACAGACTCCCGCCTTCGACGAATACACAATTGTGCTGAAAGGGATGATCCGCGTCGAACACAAGGAAGGTTCGCTCGACGTGCATACTGGACAAGCCGTCATCGCTCACGCCGGCGAGTGGGTTCGTTATTCGACTCCGAATGACGGGGGCGCAGAATACATCGCCGTCTGCCTGCCCGCGTTCTCAATGGAAACAGTTCACCGCGACCCAAGCTGAGCCGCCTCGGCTGTGGTGATCGCTCATGATGCTGCCTCGGCGATGAGGATTTTCTTTGCGTTCTTTGCGGCATCTCTTGGCGTTCTTTGCGTTCAAAAGCTTTTACCGCAAAGTTCGCCAAGAAAAGGCCGCAGAGAACGCGAAGAAAGCCCTGCTGGCGCTAGCGAGTTCCCAACCAAATCCGGCTCGAACAGCAATATCGTCAGACCTGCAACCTTTCATCCGATAAAATTATTATGATGACCCCACGATCTATTGCAGTCTTCGACCTCGGCGGCGTGCTGATTGACTGGAACCCGCGCTACCTCTATCGCAAACTATTCGACGGCGATGACGCCGCCATGGAGCATTTCCTCGCCAATATATGCACTTCCCAATGGAACGTGCAGCAGGATGCCGGCCGCACGCTCGCCGAAGGCTGCGCTATTCTGAAGAAAAATCATCCCGATCACGCAAAATACATTGACGCCTGGATGGAGCGTTACGAAGAAATGCTGGCCGGCCCGATTCACGGCACAGTGGACCTACTCGCCGAACTACGCTCTCGCGGCGTTCCGATTTATGCGCTGAGCAACTGGTCCGCCGAGACTTTTCCCGCGGCGCAGAAGCGTTTCGATTTTCTGCAGTGGTTTGACGGAATCCTGCTCTCTGGCCATGTGCGCCTGATCAAGCCCGACCCGCGCATCTTTCGACTGTTTTTCGAGACTCACGCGGTAAATCCCGCTCAGGCCGTCTACATCGACGATCTGCAACCAAACGTCGACTCGGCCGCAGCATTGGGCATGCACGGGATTCGCTTCACCGATCCGGCGGCACTGCGCAGTGAGCTGATGAATGTTGGATTGATTCCGGGCTGACTCACTCTCCGCCTGCGTAATATCCTGCCCGGGCCTCTACCCGAAGCAGATAGTTGTGCAATTTCTTGGGCAGACGGAGCTTGACGCTGATCTTGTGCCACTTTCCGTCGCGCGACCGCGATTGCGGCTGGTAGGCCAGCATGTATTGATGCCGCAACTGTGCCCCGATGACTCGGGTCACCGCCGGCAGGTCGTTCACGTTGGTCAGGGTGAAGGCACGTCCGCCGGTCAGTTGGGCCACTGAGCTCAGGAGTTCAGGGCCGAGCGTTTCCTCCCGCGTCGAAAAGTAGCTGTCGTAAGTACCGACGGCATAAATCATCACGTCGGATTCCTTGATCGCTGCCTTCACATCGCGCTCGCTATAGCGGCTGTGATTGTCGCCGCCATCGGAGAGAATGAGCAGTGCCTTGCGCCCGTAACGAGCCGAGCGCATCTTCTGAACTCCCATATAGATCGCATCGAGCAGCGATGTACGTCCTTTGGAGCGGGCCGTCAGCAGATCGGCCTCAAGGTCTTCACTGTGGGACGTGAAGTCGGTCGCCAGCCGCGGGGTGTCAGCGAAGGTGATCATGAAAAATTCGTCCTGAGGGTTGGCTGCCTCGCAAAACTGCGCGACCGCCTCTCGCGCCCTCTCGAGCTTGTCACCCATGCTGCCGCTGGTATCGACAATGACGCCGATCGACACCGGAGCATCTTCGCTGGAGAAGCTCTTGATTCGCTGAGGCTTTTTATTCTCAAACAGCTGGAAGTTTTCCTGGTCGAGGCCGACTACCGGACGGTTTAGACCGTCGACAATGGTCACCCGTACCATCACCAAGTCGACGCTGGTGCGGATCAAACTGCCCGCAGCCAGCCCCACGACCGGGTTCACCGCGAAGTCGGCGGAAGCTACCTCCGCCGCTCTGGCGTGCGGCCGGATGTGCACGTCGCTGATCGCAGTCTGTGTGAGAACCGTTGAAGAACTAAAAGCTATAGCCAAAGGCAGGATTACCCAGCAGGGAGTCGCGCGGAACGCGGAGAACATGGCTTGCACCGTCCCCAACCTCTATCGGCAACGCCGCAACACGCATTAGTGGCGCACGCTGTGATTGTGGTTGTAGGACGAATCCTGTAGGCCAGCAAGAAAAGATCATAGGGGAAGGACACGGAAGTAACACGAGAGCGGGAATACACGAGTCAGAGACGACAAGTTATGGAGCCGTAACTCAGGTTGGACGTCTGAGGGCTGAGGTCTGACGGCTGGTTTCTACTCCCACTCAATCGTCCCCGGCGGCTTTGACGTGACGTCGTAGACCACGCGATTCACGCCCTTCACTTCATTCACAATCCGGGTGGAGATCGTCTTCAGCACCTCGTGCGGCAGCGGAACCCAGTCGGCGGTCATACCATCTTCGGAACTGACGGCACGAATGGCACACGTGTAGGCATACGTCCGCATGTCTCCCATCACACCGACCGACATCACTGGCAGCAGGACCGCAAACGACTGCCATACTTTGGTGTAGAGTCCGGCTTCTTTGATTTCGCTGACTACAATGTCGTCGCACTCGCGCAGCAGTGCTAGCCGCTCGGGCGTGACTTCTCCCAGCACGCGGACGGCGAGACCGGGACCGGGGAACGGCTGGCGTTGCAGAATTTCCTCGGGCATGCCAAGGTCGCGGCCGATGCGGCGGACTTCGTCCTTGAACAGGTCTTTCAACGGCTCGATCAGCTTGAGCTTCATTTTTTCGGGCAACCCGCCGACATTGTGATGCGATTTGATCACCTGCGACGGCCCGCGCACCGAGCGCGACTCGATCACATCGGGATAAAGCGTTCCCTGCACCAGCCACTTCACCTTACCTTCGGTCTTCTCGATGCGCTTTGCTTCTTTTTCAAATACTTTAATGAATTCATTGCCGATGATCTTGCGCTTTTTCTCAGGATCACTGACGCCTTTGAGTTTGCTCAGAAAACGTCCGGTCGCGTCGACGGCGTCGAGATGCAGACCAAGTCTGTCGCGCAGCGTCTTCTGCACTTTTTCGAATTCGTTCTTGCGTAATACGCCGTTATTGACGAAGACACAGGTCAGCTGTGATTTCCCCTTCGCATCGCGCAGGGCGCGATCGACCAGTACGGCCGCAACGGACGAATCCACGCCGCCGGAGAGCGCGCAGATGGCTCGGCCAGTTCCGACTTGCTCTTTGATCTGCTCGACGGTCGAGTTAATGAACTGCTGCGGCGTCCATGTCGGCTTCGCACCGCAGATTTCAAAAATAAAGTTCTTCAGAATCTGCGTGCCCTGCGGCGTGTGGTGCACTTCAGGATGGAACTGCACCGCGTACCACTTTTTCGCCACATTCTGAATGCCGGCGACGGCGTAGTGCGTCTTGGCCATCAACTCAAAGCCCGGAGGTAGTTCGAGTGCCTCGTCGCCGTGCGACATCCATACGGCCAGCTTGCGCGCCATCCCTTGAAACAAAACAGACGACGAAATCACATCGACTTCGGCGTGGCCGTATTCACGCTTATCCGCCGGTCGCACTTTGCCGCCGAGCGTATGCACCATGAATTGCAGCCCGTAGCAGATGCCGAGCACGGGCACGCCCATCTCGAAGACGCGCGAGTCGGCGGGCGGTGCATCTTTGTCGTAGACCGACCACGGCGCGCCGGAAAGAATGATCCCCGCAGGGGCATAGCTCTTGATTTCGTCGAGTTTCGCTGTACACGGCAGCACCACGGAGAAAACATTCTGCTCGCGAATGCGCCGCGCGATGAGCTGCGTGTACTGGGCGCCAAAGTCGAGGATGACAATGGACTGGCCTGATGCAGTCTGTGGGTGAGAAGAAGTTGTTGAGGGCTTTGTGCGTGAGGTTTGTTTACCGCGCGATTGGGTCGCCACGGATGAGTCTCTCAGATTCAGAGAGGGAGTGTAAAGCTGCCGTCACCAGCAATGTCATCCTGAACGGCGGCAAAGCCGGCACGAGGGATCTTACGTTGGTCAGCAGTATCGATGCAGTAGAGAGGATCACCTAAGCGACCGCCATCATCCAGTGACCTAGCCAATGTATCGTCACTACCTATTGTCGTAAGATCCCTCACCGGGCGATGCCCGGTTTCAGGATGACAAAGCACGAGGGAGTTTTCCGCACACGATTTCAATTCACCCGCAAGGAGCGGATAGATGCATTCGTCGCCGATGCGGCATATTCTCCTCATGCACAAAACAATTGAACCAGCGATCCTCTACTTCGGCACTCCTGTGGCCCTAATCTCGACTCTCAACGAAGACGGCACGCCCAATATCGCGCCTATGTCTTCGGCCTGGTGGCTGGGATGGAGTTGCATGCTCGGCCTCGGCTCCATGGGCAAAACGTCCGACAACCTGATTCGCACCGGAGAGTGTGTGATCAACCTACCGTCGGAGCAAGAGGTCACGCACGTCGACCGGCTGGCACTCACCACGGGCAAGAATCCCGTACCGGAGAAAAAGCAGAGCTGGGGATATCGCTACGAGCCGGACAAATTCGGCGAGGCAGGGCTGACCGCGATGCCGTCGTTGGTTGTGAAACCCCCACGAATTAAAGAGTGCCCGGTGCAGATGGAGGGAGTAGTTCACGACTGGCGTTCGTTCGGGAAGAACGTCTCGGCCAACATTCGAAGTGCATATTGTGAAATTGCACGTCGAAGAGTCGCTGCTGATCGGCGACCCATCGCGACCTCACATTGATCCTGAGAAATGGCGCCCGCTCATCATGAGCTTTTGCCGCTTCTTTGGCATGGGAGACGAGGTGCATCCTTCTCGCCTGGCAGAATCTCCCTTCATGAATCTTGTGGGCAGAGGCACGCCATCGCAACCAGCAGTCACTCGTTAATCGGTCGGGGGAATTAGGGTCATCACTAGTTAGAGAATTCGCTTTGCGTGCTTTGCGAATTCTTAGCGATCTTTGCGGTTAAATCTTTATGACCGCAAAGATCGCGGAGAAACTTCCGCTAAGAATGCAAAGCGGAGCCAGCCACCACTGCGAGCAATCCGACAAAGCCCATCAGAACGGGGAGTGCCATTTCGCCTGCCCCGTTAGGCTAAACTATGTTCAGATGAATGCCCTCTGGGCTGACGTCAGGGGTGGGGTATGAAAAGAAAATTTGCATTTTCGCTCGTGGTCACAATCGTTCTGTGCCTCGGCTTGGGCTGCGCCCGCAAGCCCGATGACACCAAGATCTCCAGTGACGTGCAAAGCAAGTTCAGCCAGGATTCCGGCCTCTCCACCAAGCAGCTCAGCGTGCAGTCTGAGAACGGTGTAGTCACACTCAGTGGCACCGTAGAGAACGACGCGCAGCGGCAAGCAGCGAGCCGTCAGGCCGCAGCAGTTTCTGGAGTGAAGGAAGTCGTCAACAATCTGCAGGTGGGATCTGCGGCTGCATCAACTTCTGCGGCCACCGCGATGACAGCGAAGCCTGCAAACACACCGGCTTTGTCTAACTCTGCCAAACCGGCGGCGGGTAGCAAGAAGTCGCGTAAATCTCACGCCTCCGCTGATTCCTCTCCCGCCGCGAATTCTTCATCCGATTCGAACGCAGAAGAGACGACCGCCAGCAACCAGCCTGCGCCCGACGCTGATGCGCAGCCATCATCGTCTCCAGCCGACACAGCCGCATCCACTCCTCCGCCGCCACCGCCGCCGAAAAAGTACATCATCGATCAGGGAACGCAGATCAGCGTCCGCCTGATTGATCCTATCGACAGCGAGAAAAATCAGACCGGCGACACATTCCATGCGACGTTGAATGCTCCGCTCACCTCCGACGGAGACGAAGCCGTGCCCGCAGGAGTTGAACTCACAGGCCATCTCGTCGAAGTGAAAAGTGCGGGGAAGTTTGCCGGGCAGTCGCTGGTCTCGATGCAACTAGACAGTCTTACATCTGGCGGAAAGACTTACAATCTCCAGACCGATCAGTACAAAAAAGAAGGCAGCTCGCGCGGCAAGAACACAGCTGAAAAAGTTGGCGGGGGCGCAGCCATCGGGGCCATCATCGGCGCGCTCGCAGGTGGTGGCAAAGGTGCGGCGATCGGCGCGGCCGCCGGCGGCGGTGTTGGTGGAGGAGTGCAGGCCGCCACCAAGGGTCAGCAGATCAAACTGCCTTCGGAGACTGTGCTGAATTTCACACTGCAGGCTCCGGTCACTGTCGTTCAGGTACCCAATCCGAACGCGAACCGCCAGAAGCTGAGCGATTCCCAATGACGCGGCTTTGAAGGACACCCGATCTGGAGGCTGTTGTTCGGCTTTCCGGACTTAATCGTAAAGGATTAGTGCTTTCGACTTAGCTCAACCGGCTCCGCCGGAATACCCTCTATCAAACAGAAAACAGCGGGGATGAACCGACAGCGCTCTTACTCGTCTGTTCTGAATTCGTAAGCGCCTGCGATTTTCCTTGCTATTCATTTAAACAATCAGCTAAAAAGCTCGACACATCGACGCTGGAACGTTCCCCTGCACCACGCAGTTCTGGCGCCATAACCCTAATCCAGCGCGCCACTCCGACAACACGTTTCCATTCAAAGGAAATCTGAGGAGGGGTTCATGTCTGCTAAGCTCGCATTCACTTCGATTGCGCTAGTGCTGTTCGTCGCAGGAATGGCACTTGCTCAATCTGACCCTGGAGTTCAGGGTGGCAACCGCGGTACCGGTGCAACGCTCATTCCACAAAATGACCAGACTGGTTTTCTGGCCTTCTTCAACGATGGCCTCAACCGTTTCCAGGACGTGGAGTCTGTTTCTAACAGCCCCACGAAAAATAATGGCCTAGGACCGCGATTCAACTCGAATAGCTGTAGTTCATGCCATGCGCAACCCGCAGTCGGAGGTACCGGTGCTGCGACCAATCCGCAATTCACCTTTGCTGGCAGCCCGGTCGCACCCGACGACTCCACACCGTCGTTTATCACGGCAAACGGCCCGACGCGTGAAGCTCGGTTCCCGTTCTTCTTCAACAGCAACGGCACCGCCAACACCAGTTCTCCAAATGGCGGGGTAGAAGATCTCTTCACCGTCAGCGGCCGTTCCGATGCCGGTTCCTGCGTCCTTTCGCAGCCGAGTTTTGCGGCGGCGATTGCGGCGAACAACATCATTTTTCGCATACCAACGCCAACGTTCGGCGCGGGATTGATCGAGAACCTGGACGACTCCACGTTGCTCAAGAATCAGGCAACAAATCTCAACAACAACTTCGGTATCTCTGGTTCGTTCAACCACAACGGCAACGACGGCACGATCAGCCGTTTTGGCTGGAAGGCACAGAACAAGTCGCTGCACATCTTCTCGGGCGAGGCCTACAACGTGGAGATGGGCATCAGCAACGAATTGTTCCCGCAAGACCGTCCATTGCCGGGAGAAGATGGTAATGGCGGCACTGGTTCGACCGGACTAGTAGCGACCTGCCTGAACCTCAGCGGAACGGGCTATCCAGAAGATACGTCCAACCCAACGTTGACGCCGAACGCAGCGGTTCTTGATGACGTCTCGGCATTTGCCAACTTCATGCGATTCCTGGCTCCGCCGCCAACCGGTCCCGTCGTTTTGAATGGGAATACGGTGGCTGCAAGCTCAATCTCCAACGGCGCTGCTCTGTTTAGGGCAATCGGCTGCGCCACTTGCCACAATTCCTCACCGGGTACGACACAAGTGTCGAACTTCGTTCCCGCGCTGAGCAGTCAACCGGTGCCTGCGTTTTCGGATATCGAGATCCATCACATGGGTACCAAGCTCGCGGATAACGTCTCACAAGGTGGAGCCGGCGGCGACCAGTTCCGTACCGCTCCGTTGTGGGGACTCGGGCAGCGAATCTTCCTGCTGCACGATGGCCGAACCACGAGCCTGCTTTCAGCCATTGATGCTCACGCCTCCAGCGGCAGCGAAGCAAGCGCGGTCGAGGACAATTTTGACAACCTCAGTCCCAGCCAGCAGCAGGACTTGCTGAACTTCCTGCGCTCGCTCTAGCTGTTTCGGACTGTCGTATCGGCTGGCGAGACATGAACGTGTCTCGCCAGTTCATTCCATCCAAATGGGCCACGGGATTGGCGTGTTTCGTGACATTCCGTGCAGATTCGAGGACAACATGCGTCATGGGGTCTTGAGTTGCTTTGTGGCTTCGTGTTTCTGGGCATCAACTTCAGGCCAAAGTTCGCAGCCTGTAAAACCGCCGGCAAACGGAGGCGACTTTTCGACCGCAACCACTCCGGCGGTGAAAGTGCCGTCCGGCGTGATTCTAGTAAAAGGGGCGTGGGCCAGCGCAAGCGACTCATTCACTCCCGTGCCGGAAGACAGCAATGTCACCAACAATGTGCTCAGCAATCAATATTTCGGAATGAGCTATGCGCTGCCTGCAGGATGGGCGAAAGGCTACGACGGGCCGCCGCCTTCCGATAGCGGTCGCTACGTGCTGGCGCAGATAAAACCCGACGATCAACACAAAGCTTCAGCCCGCGGGAATATTTTGATGACCGCGCAGGATATGTTCTTCACACCCCTGGCGGCGAGTAACGCGTTGCAACTCGTCAACTTCATGAAAGACAACCTGCAGGCGGATTACAAACTCGAAGAACCTCCTACGCCGACCAAGGTCGGTGGACGGCCTTTCACTTTCTTCGCCTATTGGTCTCCTGTGGCCGAGTTGCACTGGTATGTGCTGGCCACGGAAATTCGCTGCCACACCGTGGAAATCGTGCTAACCAGCCGCGATACGAAATTGCTCAGCAACTTGGTGCTCGATCTCGACAAGATGAAATTGCCTGCCGAAACCGATCCAACTGCAGGCACCGGCGGCGGTGCATTTCCCGTTTGCATAAAAGATTATGCAAGCGGCGGAAATGTGCTCGCGAGAGTTGATCCGGTTTTTACCGAACATCGGGTCAATCCAGTTCCCGTGCGGATCATCATCGACAAGCAAGGCAAGGTGAAACACATTCACTTTCTCAGCGCCTTTCCTGATCAGACGAAAGCCGTCACCGATGCCTTGAACCAATGGCGATTCAAACCTTACTTGCAAAGTGGACAGCCGGTAGAGGTGGAGACTGGAATCATGTTCGGACGTGCTCCACGGCCAACCTCCGTACCGCACATGGCAAGCGTCACAACGGATTGAATTTTTTTTTGTTTCACAAGGGTGGATTCTCTATGGGCAGAGAAATGGTGAATCGATCGATTTTAGTCACGGCTGTGTGTGTCGTACTTGCTTGTTTCTCATCTACGGCGTGGGCCGACAACGTCATACACGGTTCGGCACAAAACTTGAGCCGCAACCAGCCTGCTGCCGATGATGAAGCGATTTTGATCTATCTTAATGCTGCGGTTGATGCCCAGCACGAAATCGAGGCGCGCACCAAGACGGACGCACAAGGTTCCTTCACCTTCCATGTGCAACATCCCGATAAACTTTATCTCGTTCGCGTAATTCATCAAGGCGTCGCCTACGATCTGCAGGCGTCCGCGGGCAACAACCTCTCGATGCAGGTGTTTGACGCCGCGTCACGACTGCCAGCGATCGCCGGGAGCATCGAGATTCTTCGCGTCGGAACTCGCGCTGCGGGCAATGAAAAGTTCCTGCATGTCTCGGACATGTATGAGATCAGGAACGACTCCAACCCACCGATGACGCAGGCAGGCGCGCGCACATTCGATGTTTATCTGCCGGCAGGAGCAAGGATCGACACCGTCCTGGCTGCGGCTCCAAGCGCGGCTGAGAGGTTAGGTCACGGCGCTGGTCAGAGTGAGAGCGAAGAGAGTCAGGGACAAGGTCAAGGCCGGAATCTAGGAAGGATTGGAGTAATGATCTCTGCGACTCCGATTCCCGATGAGCCGGGTCATTATGCCGTGAATTTCCCGTTGCGGCCGGGAGCAACCAAGTTCGCATTCAACTATGATGTGCCCTATCAAGGTCACGCCAAATTCCTGACAAGGCACGAATACGGATTCCAGCAAATGGCGATCATGATTCCGCCGACCATGAAATTTTCGTCGACCTCCTCTGCTTTTAAAAAACTTCCAACTGGCGGCAACGAATATCAGGTAGAGGCGGCGATCCGGCTAAAGGCTGGAGAAGGACCGGCGTTTGAAATCTCTGGCAGCGGGTTGCTTCCGCCGCTGCAAGCCAAAACGCAGACTCAGCCGCAGGCGGCGGTTCTCGCCAGTTCAACCGCACCGGCCGCGGTCCTCGTGTCGGCTCCGGTAAACTCGCAACCGAAGTTGGACAACGCTGTGGCATCGTGGCCATGGCTCGCTCTGCTGGGAGTCGGCCTTCTGGCATCAGCTTTTGCGGTTCTGCGCATCCGCAACTCGCATCTTGACGTCGCAGCAGTACGCGCGCGAGCTGACAGTCAGACGAATGAGCCTGCAGATTTTTTACAAAGTCTCAAGGAGGAACTGTTTCAACTCGAGGCCGATCGGCTACGTGGATCGATCTCTGCGGAAGAATACGCGTCATACCGACGGGCACTAGAGGAAACCTTCAAGCGCGTTGTTTCGCGCGAATCCCCGGAAAAGAAAGCGTCCGAGACTGTGTCTCAAATTCCAAGACACAGCGCCGTTCCTCAGCCAGTGAGTCAAATTCGATAATCGCGGCTCTCTGCCGTGCGCGGGTACTGATCTAGATGTGTTAGATCAACGCCCGCGTGCGCCAACAGGACCCCTGGCGCTGCAAACCGCGTGCTATCATGCCTGCTCCCCCGTTTCCACCATGCCGTTCCCTACCGTTCCAATCCGTCCGCGCCGCTCCATGGCTTTCTTCGCCTTGCTTTCGATCGCCATGGTGATCATGTCGTACCTGTTCGTGTTCCTGCTGGCGGGAGCGTGCGCATATTTTCCATATCTGCTCGTTTCTGAAATGGATTCGCCCAACATCCAGATCATCGCGATATTCATCTTCGGAATCATCCTCGCCGGCGCCATGCTATGGTCACTTGTTCCGCGCCGCGATAACTTCAAGCCACCGGGCTTGCTTCTTGATCGCGCGTCCCAGCCGCGTCTGTTTAGCGAAATTGAGAACATCGCAGCTTCACTCAACGAGCTTATGCCGAGCGAAGTCTATTTAATCGGCGACGTCAACGCCTTCGTTGCCGACCGCGGCGGATTTCTTGGCTTCGGCAGCCGCCGCATCATGGGACTCGGTCTGCCCCTGCTTTCCATTCTCACTGTGTCGCAGTTCCGCGCTGTGCTGGCGCACGAATTCGCGCACTACTACGGTGGCGATACCAGCCTCGGACCGTGGGTCTATAAAACTCAGACTGCTATCGTCCGCATTTTTCAGAACATCGGAACGCTGGGCAAACTGGCGCGCATCGCGGTCCTCGGCATCATGTATATGGTCGTGGCCACGCTGATGAAGTGGTATTTCCAGCTGTTTCTGCGTGCCATCAATCTGGCTTCGAGGCAGCGCGAGTATCGCGCCGATGAACTGGCCTGTCTGGTTGCCGGACGCCAACCTCTCATCGAGGGTCTGCGCGCCATTCATGGAGCGTCCATGGCCTGGCCCACGTACTGGCAGACGGAACTCGTTCCGGTGCTGAATAGCGGCGCTTTGCCCGGCGTTGCCGAGGGATTCGCCCGGTTCGTAGCTGTACCCCGAATTTTCGAGCAGATTCAGAAAGGCGTCGCAAAACAGATTCAGGTGGCAAAACAGAATCCTTACGATTCTCATCCGCCGTTGCGCGATCGCATCGATGCCGCCCAGAAGATCCCGCATCAACAGCTCTCGCACACGTTGGCTGACCTGGATTCGCGCCCGGCGCACACGTTGATTAACTCCGTTGGGGAGGTCGAGTTGCACTTCCTAGAAGGTGCGAATCCCAATTTAAAGCCCGGCTCGCTGCGATGGATTTCCTGGGATGAAGTGGGACCGCGAGTCATGATTCCAAACTGGAGGAAATTCGTCGCGGGGTTCTCAAAATATCTCGAGGGCGTCACCGCCGAGTCGTTACCCGTACAGGCTGCTAATTTTCAAAAAATCGGAGACAGCATGCCCAATCCGCCGGGCCTGTTGCTCGATCCGCAACAGCGGAAACAGCGCGCCGGACATTTATTTGCCGTAGGCTTGTCGTTGGCACTGATTGATCGTGGCTGGCAGTTGGTTTCAGAACCCGGAATTTCTTCCCTCCGATTTAAAGAGTTTGAACTAAACCCGTTTCAAACCATCGAGCAACTCGGCGCTGGAAAGTTGTCGGCTAATGAATGGGTCGCCCGCTGCCGCACGCTCGGTATTTCTGATGTACTTCTTACTCCCGCTTTCTCACAGCAACTCGATGCAGACCATGCTCGCGATCACGGCCCTGCTGCACACTGAGAACGATGCCATCCGCCTGGGCCGTGCCCTCGAGATGCTCTATCCCTGCGATGAAATCGTCATCATCGACCACGGCTCGCACGACGGTACGATCAAACTCGCGCACGAATACGGTGCGCGCGTCGTCGAAGCCGAAGCGAGAGCTTTACAAGAACGATACCTTCAACACGTCCATCATGGCTGGATTCTCTGTATCGATCCACGTGAGGCGGTCACCGAGAGTCTGGTGGCCACTTTTTTTGAATGGAAATCACAACTTGCCCACCCGTCCACTCCTTTTTCCATACACATCCGCGAAGAAACTACTACCGGCTGGATCGCACGCCCCACTCCCGAAACGCGGCTCGTTCCCGCTAACTGGACACGGTGGCATGGCAAATTTCCTGCCAACGATCCATCGGCGGTGTTGCTGGAAGGCGAACTGCTATGGTTCGCCTTCCCCTAAGCGAATCGCAGATCGAGGCAGTTCTCGCAGATAACAGATTGCAGATGAACAACATCCGGCGTAGTATTCCGCGCGAGGCCGGATATTCCGATCTGGGAATTCCAGCCGAACTCGTCGACAGGAGGCGAACATGGGATTTATCGCTTGGATCGTGTGCGGGCTCATCGCAGGGTGGCTGGCCGGTCAGGTCATGAAAGGCGGAGGCTATGGCATGGTCGTCGACATTATCCTCGGAATTCTCGGTGGCATTGTCGGCGGCTGGGTGTTTGGACTGTTGGGAATCTACCACGGTGGCGGAATGATTCCGTCTATCATCGTAGCGTTCGTTGGCGCTGTGATTCTCGTATGGATCACACGCCTGATCAAGAAAGCATAGTCAAGATTTAAAGTTAGACATCAAGCTGACGACTACCGTTCGCCGAGAGATTAGATTCTGTCGGCGCTCTTAACATGCCAGATCAACGGCGCCTTAGACGGGGCAATGGGCGAGGTATATATATCTAAAGGCGTTAGGGATTGCGACCTTAGTCGTTGAAGGGTTGCGTTCTTTATTGGGCGCCAACTGCTGCGATTTTGTCCGCAGCCACATTGCGTAGAAACTCCGCTGCAGCCTCCGGCAGCACCGTGTTGATGAACATCCCAGACCCCAACTCAAATCCGGCAACGCGCGTTAAACGCGGAATCACACTGACATACCAGTGAAAGTGGCGCGCGCCGCTATATTCCGTAGGTCCGCTGCGAATGGTGTAGTTCAAGTCAGGATTCTCAAGTCCCACATAAAGCTTCGCCAACAGCGCACGCAGAATTCGCGCAAGATCGTTGATTTCCAGATCTGAGATGTCGCCAAAACTCGCCATGTGACGGAGGGGAAACACGTGCGTTGTAAATGGCGTTGCCGCGGCAAACACTTCCATGGCCACGAAGTGTTCACCTTTGATCACGATCCGCGTCTGTTCCTCCACCTCGCGTTCGACCATGTGGCAAAACATGCACTCGCCCGCATCGTCGTAGTGGCGTCGCGCTTCATATAAGCGGTGCCGCACCTGGCTCGGAATGATCGGTGTCGCAATCAGCTGCGAATGCGGATGCTGCATACTGGCACCCGCGTCCGCTCCATGATTTTTAAAAATCGTAATGTGGTTGACGCGCGTGTCGATGCTGAGCGTGTTGTAGCGGTCGCGGTAGACGCTCAGAATGCTGGCCACCTGCGCGTCCGGTAATAGCGCCATGCACCGCGCGTGGTCGGGGCTGTCGATGATGACTTCGTGAAAGCCGAAGCCGTCGATTCTCCGCCACAAATGCGTCAGGTTGCGCTGGGGCTGTATTTCGCTGGAGAGCGCGGCGAACTTGTTGGGAATGACGCGCACTCCCCAAGGTTCACCATCCTTTCCTGGATACCGCAATACTTCGATCGGTGTCTTGTCCTCATTCCCTGGGCAGAAAGGGCAGCCTTCCACAAACGACGGTATAGCCTGCACAGCACGATGGGTGGCCAGTTCTTCGGGCCGCTTGGCCCGTTCGGTGGCAATAATGACCCATTCCTTGGTGAAAAAATTCTGACGCAGCTCCGGCATGCGAGTCTCTCCACCTTGGTCCTATCGGCAGTCTGCGAGATGTTCTGTAATGAATCTGGTAACTGGGTGCGCTGCCCGGTTGTTATAAAATTCAAACACCCTTATGGACCGCAAAATTCCTATCGGCATTCTCGGCGCAACTGGCGTCGTCGGACAACGATTCATCCAGATGCTGGAGCATCACCCATGGTTTGAAGTGGCGTGGTTAGCGGCCTCCGATCGTTCGGAAGGCAAACCGTACGCCGAGGCTGCACGCTGGCGGCTGAAAACTACAATTCCTGCGCACGTCGCCAAAATGCAGGTTTCCCCAGCCACACCTGACGGTGCGCCAAAGGTTATTTTTGCCGCTCTCGATTCCTCCATCGCCGCCGAACTTGAACCCCGATTCGCCGAGGCCGGATGTGCGGTCGTTTCCAACTCCAGCGCACTACGCATGAAAGAAGATGTGCCACTGGTGATCCCTGAGGTGAACGGCTGCCATATCAAGCTGATCGATACGCAGGGCTGGCGCAAAAAATCCGGCGGATACGTCGTGACCAATCCCAACTGCTCGGCCATTGGACTGGTGCTGGCATTGGCACCGCTGCATCAGCGCTTTGGACTCGAAACCGTGATGGCCGTGACTATGCAGGCAGTCAGCGGCGCGGGATATCCCGGCGTTGCGTCACTTGATATTCTTGGCAACGTGATTCCCTTCATCAAAAATGAAGAAGAAAAGATGGAGGAGGAAACCCGCAAGCTGCTCGGTCAGATGAACGGCTCAAAAATTCTCCCCGGCGAATTTGCTATGAGCGCGCAATGCAATCGTGTTGCTGTGGAAGACGGACACACCGAATCGGTTTCGATCCGCCTGAAGACGAAGGCCACGCCAGAGGAGATCATCGCTGCATGGAATGACTATCGCGCCGAGCCGCAGGAATTGAAGCTGCCCAGCGCTCCGGAGCATCCGGTCGTCTATGTCGAGGCCAACGACCGCCCGCAACCCCGCTTTGATGTGGACACGGGCGCGGGTATGACCGCGGTCGCCGGCCGCCTCCGCCCGTGTGGCGTGCTCGACTGGAAGTTTACCGTGCTCTCACACAATACGATTCGCGGCGCTGCCGGCGCTGCTGTGCTCAACGCCGAATTGCTTAAAGCTAAGGGATATCTAGGATGAAATCCCACGTCGACGGGCTCGCTCTCAGAACAGGAAAGCCACGCCGATGATCGTAATGAAATTCGGCGGCACGTCGGTCGAAGACGCGAAGGCTATCGAACGCGTTGCTTCCATCGTTCAGGGACGCCTCGCACAAAAACCGGTCGTCGTCGTCAGCGCGATGGCCAAGGTCACCGATACCCTGTTGACCATGGCCAAAGCGGCCGGTGCCGGAGAACGCAAGACTGCCCTCAAACTCTGCCGGTCGCTTCAAGAACGCCACTACAATACGGCCAGCGAACTTCTCGGCACAGCGTTGTTCACGGAATTCCACTCCGAAATCGGCGCGGACTTCGAGGCGCTCGATGAACTTCTGCGCGGCATCTCAGCCGTCGGTGAAATTACGCCGCGCACCACCGACCACGTTGCCGCTTTCGGAGAGATGCTCTCCAGCAAGATCGTCGCCGCCGCATTCGCGGCGCGCGGCCTGAATGGTGCCCACATCGACTCGCGCGAAGTTCTCGTCACCGACAGTACCTACATGCAGGCTGTGCCGCAATTCGAGGAGACGAACACCAAACTGCAAGAAAAAGTCGCGCCTTTGCTGAGAGACGGAAAAGTTCCGGTGATGGGAGGCTTCATCGCTTCCAGCCGTGCCGGCATTACAACGACGATCGGTCGCGGCGGATCTGATTTTTCGGCAGCCATCTTCGGCGCCGGTCTCAGCGCCGACCGTATTGAAATCTGGACCGACGTCGACGGCATCCTGACAACAGACCCCAGAATCTGTCCTGAGGCTCGCCGTATCAAGGTCATCAGTTTCGACGAAGCCGCCGAGCTTGCCTATTTCGGCGCAAAGGTCCTGCATCCGGCGACTGTGCTGCCGGCTATTCAAAAAAATATTCCCGTGTATGTCTTGAACTCGCGTAATCCTTCCTGCGAAGGTACGCGCATCACGACTCGCGCTCCCCAGGGCAAAAACATCTTCAAAGCCATCGCGGCCAAGAAACGCATCACTATCGTGAACGTGGCGGCGCCGCGCATGCTGCTGGCTCACGGATTTCTGCGTTCGATCTTCGAAGCCTTCGACCGCCACAAAGTTTCGGTCGATGTGGTCTCGACTTCCGAAGTGAGCGTCTCGCTGACCGTGGATTCGAACCAGGCCATTCCCGCCCTCGCCGCCGACCTCGCCAAGCTGGCCGACGTAAAGTATGAAGGTCGCAAAGCCATTGTCTGCCTCGTTGGCGAAAACCTGCGCGAGACGCCCGGCATGGCGGCGCTTGTCTTCCGCGAGCTCGCCGACAAAAAGATTCGCATGATCTCGCAAGGCGCGTCAGAAATTAACTTGACGTTTGTCATCGAAGAAGACGAAGTGCCGGATGTGATCCAGCGCCTGCATAAGACATTTTTCTCTGAGCTCGACGCCGAAATCTTCGCGTAACCAGCAAGAGACTTTAACCGCGAAGAACGCTAAGATAACGCGAAGGCCGCCAAGAAATGCGCTAAGGATTTTCTTCGCGTCCTTCGCGGCATTTCTTAGCGACCTTTGCGGTTAATTGCTTTTTTCCATGAACCTGCTGATTCTAGGCCGTGGCAAAACCGGATCGCTCGTCGCGGAGGTTGCGACCGAACGCGAGCACTACGTCGAAACCGCCGGGGCCAAAGAAAACGCAGCGTGCGCCGCGCTTACTCCTGAAAAACTTCATAACATCGATGTCGTAGTTGATTTCACTGCCCCGCACTGTGTCATTGCCAACATTGAAGCCTGCGTCCGCGCTGGCAAGAATATGGCCGTTGGAACCACGGGCTGGTATAGCGAACGCGATCGCCTCCGCAGATTGGTCGAGCAGCATGGAACGGGATTCGTCCACGCCGCTAATTTTTCCGTTGGCGTAAATCTCTTCTACGACGCAGTCCGCGCGGCCGCCGCTGCCATGCGCCACGGCTACTCCGGCCAAATCTTCGAGCGTCACCACGTTCACAAAAAAGACGCGCCTTCCGGCACCGCCATCGCTATGCGGCGCATCGTGCGCGAAGTCAGCGGCCAGAGCGAAGGACTAGAAATCACTTCGTTCCGCGAAGGTGAGGTCGTCGGCCTGCACGAGATCATCTTTGAATCCGCTAGCGACCGTATCTACCTCTGCCACGACGCCAAATCGCGCCGCGGCTTCGCCGAAGGCGCAGTCCTGGCCGCCGAATGGCTAGCCGGTAAAAAGGGTTTCTACGATTTCAAAGACGTGTGGCGGGAGTTGTAGCAACAGCCATGTAGGGACAGCCGCCCCCCGGCTGTCCGGTCGAGCGAAACTCGGCAATGCTGATCATCGTCACTGCGGTTTTCCCTTCCCGCGCATTCGCGCTATCTTATTCTCATGCAACTCCGTGGCTGTGGCACCGCACTCGTAACACCCTTTAGGCAGGATGGCTCCATCGACGATGCTGCTCTGCGCAGCCTGATCGCGTGGCAGATCGAGTCCGGCATTGATTTCCTGGTTCCTTGCGGCACCACGGGAGAAACTCCTACCCTCACGCACGACGAATGGCTGTACGTGATCGACACCACCATCGAGGTCGCAGCCGGACGCGTGCCCATCGTCGCGGGCGCAACTTCCAACTCGACTCACGACGCGGTTGAAAAAGCAAAAGAAGTCGCGGCGCGCCCCGGAGTCAATGCCATCCTTACCGCCTCGCCCTACTACAACAAGCCCACGCAGGAAGGCCAGTACCGGCACTTCAAAGCCATTGCCGAGGCGGTCGGCGATAAACCGATCATTCTCTACAACGTTCCCAGCCGCACTAGCGCCAACATCGAGCCCGCAACTCTGGCGCGTCTGGCGGAGATTCCCAACATCGTGGGCGTAAAAGAAGCCAGCGGCAATATGACGCAGATTGCGGAGGCGATCAATGCCGTGCCCGAGACATTTCTCGTTTTCTCCGGCGACGACGCCGTTACTCTGCCGGTCATCGCACTCGGTGGAGTCGGCATTATCTCGGTCGCTTCCAACGAAATCCCGCATGAAATGGCCTCACTCACCCGCGCCGCGCTCAACAACGACTGGGCTACCGCCCGCCAACTGCACCGCAAATATCTGCCGCTGATGCAGGTCAACTTCATCGAATCGAATCCGCTGCCGGTAAAAGCTGCGCTCGCCATGATGGGCAAAATCGAGGAAGTCTATCGCCTGCCGCTGCTGCCGATGCGTCGCGATACGCGCTCACGCCTGCAGAAGGTCATCACTGAAGTCGGATTGATCAGTAAGCCCGCAGGCTCCGCATCGGAAGCGCCGGAATATTTCATTTATGAGAACTGGGCCGCGGGCCCGCACAAAATTGTGCTGCACCGCGGCTCGTGCGGCCAATGTAGTCACGGCAAGGGACGGCCCTCCGGCCATGATGTCAACCACGCCCGCTGGCACGGTCCCTATGCGACGCTGGCCGTCGCACGCGAGTCCGCCCACGCGATGACTGGAGTGCTGATCCGTAGCGAGTGCAAGTGTATTTAATCAGGCGTCGGACCACAGACATCGGCCTTCAGCGATAGACCCTGCTATTCTTGATTGCCTTAAATAAAACTCATTCATCGAGAGAGCGTAGTTCAAATCAGCCTATGTCTGAGGTCCGAGGTCAGACGCCCGACGTCCGAATTCTGAAATCTTCCATCGAACGCCTAGCCGCGCAAGGCGAAGTCGAGCACGATCCGGCAGTGCGACAAACGTTCTTCGAATTCCGCGACCAGCTCACGCAAGGCAAAATACGCGCTGCCGAAAAAAGCAGTGGCCACTGGATCGTCAATGCCTGGGTCAAGCAAGGCATCCTCTTGGGTTTCCGTCTGGGAGTTCTCCAAGAAATGTCCGCCGGCCTCTCGTTCGTCGATAAAGACACCTTCCCTGCCCGCCAATTCACAGTCGCGGACCGGGTGCGGGTGGTGCCCGGCGGATCGTCGGTGCGCGAAGGCGCGTATGTCGCGCCTTCGGTCATCTGCATGCCGCCCATGTTCGTGAACGTCGGAGCCTACGTCGACGAGGGCACCATGATCGACTCGCACGCTTTGGTCGGCTCCTGCGCGCAGATCGGCAAGCGCGTTCACCTCAGCGCCGCCGCGCAGGTCGGAGGAGTGCTTGAGCCGATCAACGCCGCACCGGTGATCATCGAAGACGCCGTGCTGGTCGGCGGCAACTGCGGAATTTATGAAGGCACGCTTGTTCGAGCTCGCGCCGTCCTTGGGGCAGGAACAATCCTGACGCGGTCTACGCCACTCTATGACCTTGTGAAAGGCGAAGTCTACCGCGCCACTGCCGACGCGCCACTAGAAGTCCCAGAAAATGCCGTGGTAGTCCCCGGTTCCCGTGCGGTGAAGAAGGAGAAGGGTCCTTGGTGCTGGAATCTCTCGCTCTATACGCCCGTAATCGTGAAGTACCGAGACGAAAAAACCGACCGCGGAATTGAGTTAGAAGATTGGCTGCGATAATCTCTGTCGCCTCTTTCGACGGTCAAGCAACTTGAAGCAGCCTGGAAAACTCGATGTGTGGATGGCTCGAATCATCGTAGTGCCACGCGAGGGATGCGGCTTGCTGGGTGCCGATAAGGGTGCTTACGTCAATGTGTTAACGCTTGCGACTAATGAGGTGGAATGTCGTACGAAGATTACCGCTGCGATGAACCACTACGAGTTCGAGGTCGTGGAGGTCGATGACGTCCTCCTATTTTCGGATTCGCCTAATACCTCTGAGAGCCTTGCCACCATCGCGGACGAATTAGAGAAATCGGGAAATGCTAAACACGTCCGCTTTGAAACCTTGCATACGTTTTCTAGAGTCATGTGATTGATATTGGAGTACGGACGAACTAGTTTTAGCGTACCTTGACCGCCAGCTTCCCTGCCCCGTTGGATACAACCTGAATCTGCTCTAGTTTCCCGACCACTGCATCCGCGTGCTCTAGCCTGTCCGCCGTATACGTGGTAGCGACTCCGATCACCTTCATCCCCGCCGCGCGTGCCGCCGTAATCCCCGCCGGAGCATCTTCTATCACGAGGCATTCTGCCGGTGGAAATCCCAGCGCCGCCGCTCCCTTCAAATACGGCTCTGGATCGGGCTTTCCATGGACAACGTCATCCGCCGTGATAAATATTTTCGGTACCGGCAGCCCGCATAATTTCAAGCGCGCGCTTTGCAGATACTTTGGACCCGAAGTAACGACTCCCCAACGTCCATCCGGCATAGACTCGATGAGCTTTGCAGCTCCCGCCACGGCGGTCACACCTTCGTGATCATCTGCTTCGCGGTCTTCGATTTCTCGTGCTTCGAACTCGGCATCGAGATGCGGCGCTACTATGCGGATCACCTCGGCTGTCCGCCTGCCATGCGAAATCGCGAGAATTTCTTCGGCGTCAACTTCCTTGCGTTGCGCCCACGCGCGCCATTGGCGTTCGACCGTGAGAGTGGAATCGACCAGAACTCCGTCCAGATCAAAAAGAATGGCTGAGCAGGAAAAAACGGGCATGAAATGTTTTTATCACAGGGATCGCACCGGACAGATGAAAGACGCCGCCTCTTGCGGTATCAATACGCGAGTTTGGGACCATCCAAAACGGTAATTACTGCTGCGGCGCGGGAAGGCTCGGCTGGGGCTGTCCCGTCCACGCAGCCAGCGCCATCTGCTCACGCTGAACAAGATGCCGCGCGCGAAAATGCGCTTTCGCACGCTCGCCCCAGGCGCGCACGAACCAATAATTAAGGCCCGCGCCAATTGCAGCGCTGGCCAGCGGAATCACGCGTCCCGCCCACTTCTCCACCACTTCGGCACTGGCCCGCGCGGCGATGCGCTGAATCACTCGCGGCACAAACTTGTTGACCACTTCTTTTTCCAAAATGTCTCGACTGATATCCACGCCTGCGGCACTCGCCGCCGCAATCCACAGTTCAGCGATCTCGTCGTCAGTATTGAACTCGAATCCGTAAAGCAGGCTCAGCTTCTGGATCGTCCGCATTGTGATCGCAGCAAGAATTCCGAGATCTGGAACGATGGTCATAAGCCCACCCAGTCCGAGCCCGGCACCTTCTACAGCGGCAACTTTCATCCCACTGCGGATGATCGAGTCGGCCACGACATCAAGCTCGCCCATCTCCAGCGAGAACACGCCGTGATATCCGCTGATCGGCACGCGATATGCCGCGCGCAACTGCAGCAGAAATTTTTCGGGATCGACGCGTACAGTGGAGTAAGCCCGTGTGAAGCCATTCATGAGCGCAGTTTCCACGCGCCGCCGCAGCCACGATTTGCGTTCTTCCGCCATCACTTCAACCATATCGCACAGAGCATGAGAAAACCATAAGGGGAAAGATGGATTTTACGTCCGACGGCCGAGGTCCGACGCCTGTGCTGTGCTAGCATCATCTTTACTCAACTCAATGCCATCCGGAAAACTGCAGATCATTCCCCTCGGCGGCCTGGGCGAATTCGGCATGAATTGTATGGCCGTGCGCTGGGGCGACGACATCATCGTCATCGACGCTGGCCTCATGTTCCCCGAAGCCGAATTGCTCGGCGTGGACATCGTGGTCCCCGACATTACGTACCTCACCGAGAACCGACAAAAAGTGCGCGGCATCGTGTTGACTCACGGCCACGAAGATCACATTGGCGCTCTGCCCTGGATCCTCTCCGAACTCAAGGTCCCCGTCTGGGGCACTGAATTTACGCTCGCCTACGTTGAAGACAAGCTCGACGAACACGGCCTGCTCGATGACGCCGACCTGCGCGAAATGCGTCCCAACGAGCGCTTCAAGGCCGGAGCGTTCACCATTCATCCGATTCAGGTCACGCACAGCCTGGTCGATTGTGTTGCGCTCGCCATCCACACCCCGCTCGGTGTCGTCATTCACACCGGCGACTTCAAAGTCGATCCCACGCCCACCGACAACAAACTTTTCGATCTGCACACTTTCGCCGAATACGGCAAAGAGGGCGTGCTCGCTCTCTTTCAGGATTCCACCAACGTCGAGCGCAAGGGATACACGCCGAGTGAACGCGCCGTTCGCCGCAAATTCGATGAAGTCTTCGCCCACACGAAACGACGGCTGTTTATCTCGTGCTTTTCATCGTCGATCCATCGCATCAACCTCGCCGTCGAACTGGCTGCGCAACACGGACGCAAAGTCGCTTTCATCGGCCGCTCCATGAACAACTCAGCCGAGATCGCCGAAGATCTCGGTTATATCGAAGTCCCCGAAGGCCTCGTCATCAATCCTGGCGAGATGAAAAATTTCCCGCCGGAAAAAGTCTGCGTTCTGATCAGCGGCACGCAGGGCGAGCCTATGTCGGCGCTTTCCCGCGCCGCCGTCGACAATCACAAGCACGCGAAAATCGAAAAGGGCGATACGGTCGTGCTCTCCAGCCGCATCATCCCGGGCAACGAGAAAACCATCTACCGCATGATCGACCACCTCTTCCGCCGCGAAGCCTACGTCATTTACGAGGATGGAACTTCGCCGCCGATTCACGTTAGCGGCCACGGCAGCCAGGAAGAACTCAAGCTCATCATCAATCTGGTCAAACCGCGTTACTTCATTCCGGTGCACGGCGAGTACCGGCAACTCAAGCTGCACGCCGAAATGGCTGCTGCCATGCGAGGATCGGTCGGCAAAGTCATGCTGATCGAAAGCGGCGACATTTTGGAATTCGACGAACTCGGCGCGCGCAAGGCCGGCCGCGCAAACGTGGGCCGCGTCTGCATCGACTCCGGCAACCGCACGGACGTGGTTGAGGATTTGATTATTAAAGACCGCCGTCATCTCAGCGAAGACGGCATCGTGCTGCCCATCATCGCTATCAACAAGCACACCGGGGAAGTCGAGCCGTCGCTGGAAATCGTGACCCGCGGCTTCAATGTCGGCGAAGACGGCTTTATGGACGGCGCCAAGCGCATCGTGGAAGATACACTGGCGCATTCGAGCGAAGAGGAAAAAGCCGACTACGGCGTAATCAAAGAAAAAATTCGCGCTGACCTAAAGCGCTATATCTCCAAGCAAAGCCAAAAGCGCCCGCTGATCATGCCGGTGATTTTGGAGATCTAGGCTTGAATTACGTGTGGAGCATTAACCATCATGCCGGGTCTTAAGTTGGTGGTTCCAAAATTGATCTCGCTTAAGGATCGCCCGGACCTGTCCGAGCGATGGGTCGAGGATCAGATCGTTGAGAACTCTATGCTCCTCGGGCTTGGCGAGGTTGAGATTCGTGGGCGCCAGCGGAATCAACCGAAAGCGGGGAGGCTAGATCTCCTTCTTGAGGATACGGAGAGCAAGAAGAGATACGAGGTGGAACTCCAGCTCGGACGATCCGACGAAAGTCATATCATCCGGACTATAGAGTATTGGGATCTTGAGAGAAAGAGGTATCCGCAATACGACCATTGCGCGGTGATAGTGGCTGAGGATATTACCAGTCGCTTCCTGAACGTGATTCATCTGTTTAATGGAATGATCCCTCTCATAGCGATCCAACTACAGGCCTATGAGATTGCCGACGGGGTTGCCCTGACGTTCATCAAAGTGATTGACGAGCTAGAACTCGGCGAGGACGACTCGACTGTCATTGTTAAAAGGTGCCACAACGAGAAAAGACTATGAAGAGAGACCGAAACAAATCCTCGATATGGTTGACGGTCTATTTAAGGTTCTTACGGCATTGGACCCAGAATATGAGTTAAGGTATACCAAGTATTACATCGGGCTTGCGCGTGCAGGAGTGGTCAATAACTTCATACAGTTCCGCCCAAAACAGCATTTTCTTAAGCTAACTTTCAAATCTAGTCCGTCACCCGAGCTAGAGAAGAAGATGGATGATGCAGGCCTGGATGTAGCAGAATACGACCCGCAATGGCATGAATATACGATCAGAATTACGCTAAAGGACTTCCAGGCGCATAGCGCGTTCCTAGGTGAGATTGTCAAGCACGCTTACGATTACATCAACAGGGAATAGACCGCATGGTTGACCGAAGCCCTAGCTGGCGGTAGGGTTGAGAAAGAAAGAGCCCATGACAATCGAAATAAACCGTCCCGAAATCGAAGCCCTAATTCAGCAACGGCTGCATAGCGGCGCATTCGAGAGCGTGGAGGACGTGCTCTTCGATGCCCTGGAGATACAAGCCGAACGCGAGACTTGGCTGCAGGAAAACAAAGAAGCCATCAACGCCAAGATCGAGCGCGGCCTTGCCCAACTTGACCGGGGCGAAGGCATACCGGGAGAGGATCTGCGCAAGCGTCTTGAAGCCGACAAAGCGGCATGGCTTGCGGACCGCTCTGGATCGTGAAGCCCTACATCGTTGCCCCGGAAGCCGAAGACGATCTCCGGCAAATCTGGCGTTACTTGCTCGGTGAAGCAGGACTGGCAATTGCCAATCGGATTCAGAGCGAATTAGTGGACGCTTTCGAGGGCCTGTCGGATGTTCCCGGCAAAGGACATAAGCGGCCTGACCTAACCAACCGGGACGTGCTGTTCTTCAGCGTATATCAGTACATGATCGTATACCGGCGGGCAACGACAGTCGAAATCGTCGCCATCCTGCACGGCAAACGCGATCTAAAGCGGCTCCTGAAGGCACGGTTTTCCCGGTGACAGGGTCCGCTATAAGAACTGCCGGCTCTTTCTGCGAGTCGCCGTTCTAGCTCAGCGGGTTCACCCACCGCAGCCCCGGAAACCGCGCAAAATCCCGATCTGCGGTGTGGAGAACTCCCCCATACTCAATCGTCAGCGCCGCGATCTCGACATCACTGACCAGGGGCCCGGAAGCTGCTCCATCGACAATTAATCGCCGAAACGTTGGCCAATGATCATTTCCTGGCGCCAGTATCTTCACGTTCGGCTGCTCTAACCATTCTTCTACGGTGAGAAGAGCTTCTTGCAGTGACACTCGTTTCCCGGGCAAACGCCGATTGGTTACCACTCTAAGAAATGCCGACACGGTTTGCCACGACAACCCAATCGGTTCTGTATCCGACAAAATGTTCTCTAACCACGCAGAACTCTTTGCATGTTCAGCCGTACTCGCATCGTAGGAATAAATCAGAAGATTGGCGTCGACAACAATCACCGATGATCCGGGCCCTCCAGCCACTCGAGCAACTCTTCCACTTTTGTAAACGGAGGCAGACCCAGGTTAAATGGTTTCACTTTAAATGGTTTCCGCACCTGCTGCTTCGTCGTCAGTCCCAACCGTAAATACCGGTTCACCACCTGCTTGAACGGCTCTCCAGTCTTTCGGACTTCCTTGTTCAGCAAGGCGGCAACGTCGTCGTCAAGTGTCAAAGTAGTTCGCACATCGTGATGCTACATAATTTGGCATCATGATGTCAAGCTCGCCCGCTCACGGGCATGCGCTATCCTAGTTGCTCGATATCAACTGACATGATCACTCTCTCCGACCTTCACTCCGCCCAATCCCTCCTCCAAGGCGTCGCCGTCCATACTCGCCTGATCGAACTACCACAGGCCATGTGGGGACAGCCGCCCTCGGCTGTCCGGTCGGGCGAAGCCCGGCTGCTCTTAAAGCCCGAAAATCAACAGCCCATTGGCGCTTTTAAACTGCGCGGGGCGTACAACAAGATCGCGTCGCTTTCAGAAGCGGACCGAAAGCGCGGAGTCATCTCCTACTCCAGCGGCAATCACGCGCAAGGCGTGGCCTACGCTGCCCGCGCACTCGAAGTGAAAGCCGTCATCGTCATGCCCAACAACGCTCCCGAGATTAAGCGCGAAGCCACGGCTAAGCTGGGTGCCGAAATTGTCCTCGTCGGTCCAGGCAGCGACGAGCGCAAAACTAAAGCCGAAGAACTCGCCAGACACCACGGATACGTCATCGTCCCTCCGTACAACGACGAAAAAATCATCGCCGGCCAAGGGACCATTGGACTGGAAATTCTCAAAGACCTGCCAGAAGTCGAGGCTGTGTTTTCGCCCGTCGGCGGCGGAGGCCTCATCAGCGGCGTCGCCACGGCGATCAAACTGACCAATCCCAAAGTTAAAGTAATCGGCGTCGAACCCGAACTTGCCGCTGACGCTCAAGCGAGCTTTCGCAGCGGAAAAATTGTCCAATTTCCTGCCGAGCAGGTTTCGCGGACCATCGCCGACGGTCTTCGCACGCAGAGTATTGGCGAAATCAACTTCGAGCACATCAGGAAGTACGTAGACGACATCGTTACCGTCAGCGAAGACGAAATTCGACAGGCGATGAAACTATTAGCAGCAATTCCCGCAACGGTGGCTGAACCCAGCGGTGCCGTCGCCACCGCCGGATTTCTCTTCCGCCGCGCCCAGTTGCCGAATACGCGAGTAAACGTCGCAATCATTAGCGGGGGAAATGTCGAGCCATCGATGCTGAAAGAATTGTTCGGCTAGGGCGCCAAGCTATTTGATGGTGCGGTGCTACAGGCTTGACAGAAGCTGGCCGAATAAACTCCGCACTAAGTGCTGCTTCATTTTATGTCTCTCGATCATTCCCGACGCTAGTGGTTGATTGTTAGAGCGCTTGTGCGATCGGTGCCTACTCTCTGCGCTATCTTTGTCAAAGCAAACTTGACACATGTAACCATCTCTTAGAGGAACCAGGATGAGGCGGACAAGCGTAGCCTTGCTTAGCGTTTTTTGTCGGTTGTTCCACTACGGGGACAAACAAAATCACTGGAGGATCAGAAAGTTCTAGCAGAGATTGAGAAGTTCAAGGCCGAAACCAAGATTCAGGAAGCTACAGCTGAGAAGATGCAGTGGTTGATCTTATGCCCCATTCAACCAACCGCCGGTAAAGCCTGCTCGCTTCAAACCACGCACAAGATTGGGCACTTTGCGGGTGGCGTTCCAGATGATCCCCGTTTTGTAATTCGCGATCATGCCTAGAATCGGCCCCTGATTGTCGCTGAGATAATCATTGTCAACCCAGCCTAAGCGCCCATCAACGCTGCCTGACCTAAGGCTGACATGGGTATCACGGAAGCTAGGGTTGAACGAATCGAAAAA
>Ga0307479_10000168_pt1 | contig 61055 bp, 40 predicted proteins | sample atmos_gasesECM4C_FD_203743 | JGI IMG/M metagenome (GOLD analysis project Ga0307479, IMG submission 203743) | Hardwood forest soil microbial communities from Morgan-Monroe State Forest, Indiana, United States - atmos_gasesECM4C_515 | ecosystem: Environmental > Terrestrial > Soil > Temperate... | reverse complement strand
TCTCAGTGAAGGGAGCGGCAATGTGGCTTCGGCGCGAAGCGTTGTCCGGTGCATCGCCCTTCGATGAAGACGCATTTGCATACTTTGAGGAGAGCGATCTCTGCTGGAGGCTGTGGCTGCGGGGATGGACCGTCTGTTATGACAACCAGCTGCCCACAGTGGTCCACGACATCGGCCAGACGTCGTCACGGCTGCCCCGGGAGCTATGCCAGTTCCACTCCTTCAAGAACCGGTTCCGGGCGGTTCTGCGCTACACAGAGCGCCGAACGCTACTGTCCATGTTTCCCCGGCACATCGCCTGGTGCTTGGTGATCGCTGCCGGGCTCGCCATCCAGGGTCACCCACGCCAATCCGTTGCTGCGATGCGGGGACTCATCTGGAACGCTCGCCGCGCCTCGCTAATCGTTCAGGAACGGCGGAGAATCCGAGCCGCCCGCGCCATCTCCGATCAGGAACTCTTCGCCCAAGTAGGGACGACGCTCTCACTGCGCGACCTGCGTCGCCAAACTGCGCAGGGCGACGACGCCGAGATGCGAGCGCGCGCCGCCCTGCTCACGACGGAACAGACGAGGGCCGACAGTTACCCATGAAGCGACTTGCGCCACGACCAGCCGAGTGATCCTCCAGTGACCACCGCCGCCGAACAATCTGTCCTGTCGCGCATCACCGCAGCGCCGACCCACGGTCGCAGCAAGTCGCAATCGCGGATCCGGGATCGGCCATTCGACCGCAAGCTCCTGGTGCTGGCCCTACCCACCATCGGATTCTTCCTGATCCCGCTGCTGGGTTGGACGGGTCCGTTCGGAGCCAAGATGAACCTCAGCGGCGACGCGTCTCTGCTGTTCTTCGAGTACCCGACGGCATGGTTGACCCACACATTCACCTCGTTGACCAACACCGTGGCCGGCTATAACCCGCAGACACAGTACGCGCCGTTCGTCGGGTTGCTGGCAGCGCTGAAATTCGTCGGGTTGAATCCCGAGGGCGTGTTCCTCGGCTTTATCCTGGCTTGCGCGTACGGCGGTACGGCTCACTTGACGACCGTGGTCGCAGGCAAGCGCGACGTGGCAACCCAGTTTGCGGGAGCGGTGGGGGGCGTTGTGATGGCGTGCGCTCCGCTGCTCGCCGGTGTCGAATGGACCGCCATCCTGCCAGAGCTGCTCTGGATCGGGCTGCTCCCGATCATGGTCGTGCTCTTCGTACGCCACCAGACGGTTGGCGGGTTCGGAAGACCACTGGTCGCCGCCCTCATCTTGGCCGTCACCGCACCCGCGATCTCCGACATTCCTGGCTTCATCCCTGTCGCGATAGCTGCTGTAGTCGCCTGCGCGGCCCTCGCCCTGGCCAAGATCTACCGCTTCCATCTGAAGCGAGCAGCCGGTTTTATCGGGCTGTGTGTGGGCGTCGGCTCCTACTGGCTCGTCCCCTGGCTCGTCGGAGGCCTGATCTTCCATAACAGCACCTTTGGATTGGCAACATCGTCCGGAGTAAAAGCCTCATCGGTAGCGGATATATCGCTTTTGGCACGCCAGTCCAGCGTGCTTGACGCCCTGGGGCTCCGCGGAAGTCTCCCAATGGCAGTGGCGAACTCATGGGCACAACTGCCCGAAATGCAGTGGAGTCAGCGTCTCGCCCTGCTTGGCTTGGTGCCGCTCCTCGTTATCGCCGGTGCCATCCTGAGCCTGATGGTGTCGCCAAAGAGGCGACCAGACCTTTCGGCGGCGATTTGGCTGACCGCGGCTGCGGCCGTAATGGCCGAGCTCTGCACCTTGGGCGTTCTCCGCGGTGCTCCAACCGTGTACGCCTTCGTCGTCGATCACGTGCCCGGGCTCGATAGCTTGCGCGGGTTCTATACCGTCTGGGCAATCCCCTTCGTTTTCACCACCGCACTCGCCGTTGGAACGTGGGCCGTGGTGCTCCTGTCGCGCATCAGGCTGAGCTTCGCACTCGCAACCGTCGGACTGATCTTCGTCGCCATGATCGTGTATGACGCCCCATTCCTCAAAGGTGAGATCTTCAACCAGCCCCATTCAGCGCTCGCTCCGAGCAGCAAGGTCATCTCGGGACTACCACCTGACTACTGGGCGATACTGACCCACCTCGCACACCTGCCGCCCGGTGCCGTCCTCACCCTGCCGCTTCGCGATACTGCCTGGTCTTTCGTACCCGCCAATCACAAAGACTTGACGGGGGGGGCGTACCTTGGCATCTCGCCGATCTACTACCTCACTGGACGCTCCGAATTCGACGGTACCGACTCCTTCAACAACCCATTCGACCCTGGCCTCCCCAGCGCTGTCGCCAATGACGTCATCGACCAGGACCTCGAGGGGCTCGCCCGGGCCTCCGGGGCCGTGGGCGTCAGGTACGTCCTCATCGATTCCGCCGCTCTCCAACATCCTCAAGAGATGACACCGCTCATCGCTTCCCCAGCGGAGGAGGCCAGCGAGTTCAAGCGCTTCGTCGACCAGTACGCGCCACACGTCATCGCCCGCAGTGGCCCTTACACGCTACGCACATTAGCCGCACCCTTCCAACAACCGAGGGCCTTCCTCGTATCCTCGGCAGGTCCCATCCGGGCCGCTACATACGTCTCGAAGCTGGCCAACTTCCGATCGGGCCAGTTCACAAGCTCGTGTCTGACGTCTCAAGCCGTGCATGTGGTGCAATGGACGAAGCAAGCCGTCGTCCTGCGAGTGCCGGCAGTTCCGAAGAGCTGCCTCCTCTGGGTCACCGTTGAGGCAGCTTCCGGTTGGTCGGCCACGATACGTCCAGCCGGCGCAAACCGGCCCAATCGGGTTGTATCGCCCGTATCCGAGACGCCGGCGGGCATCGGCGTGGCGATCGGCACGCCCGCGGAGGCTACCTTGGTAACGCTCACCTACGGTCCAGGCGTACTCGTCCCTTTCAGCGGGGCGCTGAGCGCCGCCGTCTTGCTCGGCACCATCGGGTGGTGGTTCCTCGAGCACAGATCCCGTCGAGCCGATAAAGTCCGTGGACTCGACGGCCGACGACATCGTCCAACCTAGGTGACCCGATGGACCAGCGCGAAATAGCCGACGAGGTAGACTCAATTGATTACTGCCGGTTGATCGAGGTACCCGTCCACTCAGAACGGGACGGGATGCTGTTCGCCTTCGAGTCTCCGGCCCAAGTCTCGTTCCCCATCGCCCGCGTTTTCATGATCCGCGAGGTGCCACGCGGCGAGGCCCGCGGCTTTCATGCCAACCGGGAATTGCACGAGCTGCTTGTCCCGGCCCGAGGTTCCCTTCTCGTAACACTCCGTGGCCGCCGTCGGATCCAGCACTTCAAGCTGGACACTCCTGGACAAAGCCTCTACGTCGCACCTATGACCTGGATCGAGATGACCGAATTCTCACACGATGCAGTGCTTGTCGTGCTCGCGTCCCTGCCGCACAGCGCGGACGACCACATAACCGATTTAGCCGAATACCTCGGTTCGGCCTGAGCAACTAATGGGGAGCATGAGTGGCGCCTGTTGATGTGTTCGGCGAACTATACGCCTCGTTGTATGACGAGATGCGCAGCTCAAAGCCGTACGACTTCGAGTGCGTCCTCATCGAATCGCAATTCAAGCGGTACGGCGCCGAGCCAGCTCCCCGCATCCTCGACATCGGCTGCGGCACCGGCAACCACGCCGTGCGGCTAGCAAGACGGGGCTACCACGTTCATGGCATCGACCCATCAGAGCCGATGCTTGAAATCGGCCGCCAGAAGGCTTCGGCGTGGGATGTCGATGTAGAGTTCGAAGTAGCGTCGCTGGAAGGGGTGGGTGAAACCTCCGCTGCCTGCATGGCCAGAGTCGAAGGGCTATACGACGGCGCCATAATCATGTCGACCGTCTTGGGCTACGTGTCTAAGAACGATGAGATCATCGGGGGTTTGAAGGCCCTCCGCGGCCTACTCCGGGATGGTGCAGTCGTGGTCGCCGATCTTTGGTGGGGACCAGCGGTGCTCGTCCAGGGTCCATCGACACGATTTCAGGAGTTCTCCCAGGGCAGCGACCGCGTGATGCGATTGGCGGAGGGCTCGTATAACTCGCGGACGCAGATATATCGCACCCTGATCAGTGTATGGGTGCAGTCCGGGGACCGCATCAAGCGCATGGCGAGGGAGGACCACAACATCAGGACGTTCTTTCCCGAAGAATTGAATCTCCTCTTCGAGTCTGGGGGCTACCGAGTAGAAGCTTTGCAGAGCTTCCCCGATGGGGCAGAACCTGTTGACACCACCACCTGGTGCGTCGTCGTGACAGCCCGCGCTGTATAGAGGGATGGCGACACTGTTTGCACCAGTTCGATCATGGCGAAGGGCTACTGTCATTGGGACCCTCACCTCCCTGGCTGTGGCTACCGCGAGCTGCTCGAGTCATACGAACCTGACTGCGGTGCGCTCCCGGGCTATGCAACTAGCCTCCGAAGGGAGTTGTGCAGCGGCGATCCCGCTTCTAAACGAGGTCATCTCCTCTGATGCGTCGGATGCCACTGCCCAGGTTGCTCTCGGCACCTGTTATATGCAGGCTGCCGAATACAACTCCGCGCTCAGTGCCTTCCAGTCGGCAACGAAGCTGTCGCCTGACGTAAGCAATCTCGTGGACCTCTCGCAAGCTCAGTCGGCGGAGGGACTCGAAACCCAAGCGCTCACCACTCTTGAGCGAGCTGCCCGCGCCGCGACAAACGTGAGTGAGCTGGTGACGGTGGGAAGGGCATTGGATAATGCCAGTGACCCATCGGCCGCCCTCAACACACTTAACAAGGTGCCGGCTCCGCTCCGCGATTACACCTGGTACGATGCTGCTGGTTTGGCGGAGACCAGCCTGCCTCAGTATTCAGCGGCAATCGCCGATTTCACTACCTCGTTCCAGCTCGCGCCTCCGAACGAGAAAGGAACCATATTGGTCAACTTCGGAGACGCGTATTGGTCAAGCGGTAACTATAGCGCTGCGCTGACGGAGTACTCAGCTGCTGTCATGGCCAACCCCCCGTCTCCCATCTACGTGTACGACCAGATCGGCCTCTGTGATGAGAACCTGGGTCGCTACCCCGAAGCGAGCGCAGCTTTTGATCAAGCGCTCGCTTCGCATCCGAACGGGGATCAACTCGGCACTATCGACACTCATCTCATTCAGTTGGACCTGAGCGAGAAGGACCCGACCGCTGCGCTTATCGTCGATCAGCAGCTACAGAAGGACGCTTCCGTACCAGCCTCATCGAAGTCCCAAGCAACTCAGTTACTGCAGAGTGCCGGAGTGTCCCCCCCCTCTTAGGATCAGCGACTAGCGACGACTGCTCGTACGACGCGATCCTGCTGACCCTCCGTGATCCCCGGAAAGAGGGGGAGTGACACCACCTGGTCCGCCCATCGCTCGGCCACGGGAACAAGACCTCGTGTGTATCCAAGATAAGCAAACCCCGGCTGAAGGTGAATGGGGAACGGGTAGTGGCAACCAACCTCGATACCGTGAGCGACCATTTTCTCCATAAATGACGAGCGATCTTCGACTCGGATCACATAGAGATGCCAGGCATGGTCGTTGCCTTCCAAGACGACGGGAAGGCGTATGCCATCGACGTCGCTGAGTTGTCCTGTGTAGTAGTCCGCGGCTTGTCGCCGCGCTGCGTTCCACCGATCGAGGTGCCGCAACTTGGCTGATAAGAAGGCCGCCTGCAGATTGTCGAGACGGGAATTAAATCCCACAACTTGATGCACGTTCTTGTGCTCGGCCCCGTAATCTCTCAGCCGCCGTATCTTCAGAGCGATCTCGTCGCTCATGGTAAGAACCGCACCGCCATCGCCCAACGCCCCCAGGTTCTTGCTTGGGTAGAAGCTCATCGCGGCTGTAGCTCCAAACGAGCCGGCATGGCGTCCGTGCCGTCGGGCACCGTGAGCCTGCGCAGCGTCTTCGACCACTGCGACCGGGAACCGATCGCTCGCCTCTACGAACGTTTCGACAGGTGCAAGCTGGCCATAAAGATGCACGAGCACGACAGCTCTAGTTCGTCTAGACAGCCGATCCTCCACCGACGCTGAAGACAACAGCCCAGTCAAATCATCAACGTCGGCGAATACCGGGACGCCTCCGGCACGGATAACGGAAGTTGCCGTCGCCACAAAGGAATTCGCCGGCACGATAACTTCCCCCCCTTTGACATCTACCGTACGGAGTGCGAACTCGAGGGCGTCAGAGCCGTTCCCTACCCCTATGCAGTGCCGAACCCCAGCGTAGGCGGCGAACTCCGACTCGAAGGCCTCCAGGTGGCGTCCACCGACATATTGGCTCGAGGTGATTACCTCATCGAGCACGCGATGGAATTCGGGGATGAGAACTTTGTGCTGAGGAGTGAGATCATTGAAGACGACGCCGTCTTCCCTCTCACAAACCGGTCCATGCCGGCTATCATCCACTACGCTCTCCTCCAGATCGTTGCTGGCTGACATGCCCCTTCCACTTCAGTCTGGGCAATCGATCTCGGAACTGCGACCGGCGGCTTACCTAACGAGGGAAGCTAGTGCTCCTGCTTCATCTGTACAACCTCAATAAATCAATTCCGTCCGCATCGAGAATCGGGCAGGATTGCCACGCTGTCAGGACCGAGCACTGCGCTAAGCCGTGGCCTCAACGGGTGCTGCGACACAGCCAAGCCAGGTATTGATGTCAACAGCACTGGGACTACTTCTGCGAGCTGAAGACCTTGACCTATGGCTTGTCGTCGTGACACTTGCTAATTGAAGCTGGAATTGAAAATGCGTCCCCAGACTTAGTTCGCGAGCGTGCCTCGATCACACCTCGCCACTCGCGATCTATAGGACGAATCTTCTCCGGTAGCTGATCCGACTCCTCATAGTCTCCTATGGCAGACAGCGGAACTGAGACCCGTCAGGTTTCTTCACTAGCACTGAGGGCAGGCGCTCGATAAGCAGACGAATCTGCGACGGCGAGGATGCGCTCTGCGACCTCGACCCAAGGTACGACGCCGCCGGGCGTAACGTCTGGGAACTTTCCTGCAGTCCAACGCGGGAGACAGTCGGCTAGAGCTGCGGTGATCTCTCGGGGAGTGGGTCTTACTACGAAACCCCCCGAGGCAGCGACTGAATCTCGCAGTCCGGGGACGTCATACGCGACGGCAGGAGTTCCCATGACGGCGGCTTCTGTGACAGCGAGTCCCCACCCTTCTCGCACTGACGTCATTACCAACACGTGGGCGCGAGCAAGGAGATCCTCTTTGGTCGATTCGTCGGTGCGCCCGAAGAAGGTGACTCCAGGAGGAGCATGCCTACGAAGTGAGTCCGCCTTAGGTCCGCTTCCCACCACCCAGAGTCGTGCAGTTGGTAGAGTTCGCCGCAGGCTAGCGAACGCTTTGAACATGTGGTGCGGACGCTTGCTCTTGGTTAGCCGACCTACGTAGATAATCGTAGGCTGATCTTCCCGCTTTTGAGCTTTAGGTCTGGTCTTAGGCTCACAGCCAGGTGGGACAACCACAACCTGGCGTAGCCCATAATGCTCCAGAGAGTCCTTGCTCGAAGCTGAGATCGTGATTGTTGGGATAGACCGGTATGCCGTCAGCCACCTCGGCTCCAGAACGTATCGCCCCAGGATTGCCACTGGAAGGGGAGCCTCATAGAACCAAACTTCGCGCGCCACTTGGTAAGCGAGCGCGAGAATAGGCGCGTCGTCAACAAAGCGAGGGCACAGAAACGGACGAGTATTGATCTGGTCAATGACAAGGTCGAAGTGACCACGACCCTCGTACTCATAGTATCGCCTGGCTTGCTTGTAGACGCCATGGCGACCACCCCGGCGCAGGATCCGCAATCCATCGCGCTCGGCGTTGGGATCAAGACCCTCGGCGATGCTCGTAAACAGAGTGACCTCATGACCTGCTGCCACCCAATGGCGCATTACCTGATGCGTGTACACCTCGGCACCCCCCGCTGAGGGGTGGGAGAGATCTCGCCAGCTGAAGACCAGAATCCGCATCAGACCAGCACCTCCTGGCCGGGGACGCTCTGGTCCCACATCACAGTTGGCGCTGGCACTCTGTGCACGTTGTCGTAATATCGCAGGATTCTCAACCGGTAGAAAATGGCCAAGGTATCAACGAGCATGGGCCACACGCTGCTTGGCCGGATTGTGCTTGAGAAGCGCTCTTGGATGCGCACGGGTGCCTCGAAGAAGCGTCGATGGCCCAGTCGGCGTGCCACGACCAACATCTCCAGGTCGAAGGCGAACCGCTTCTCAAGGGTGCGCGGGAGTACATCCGCAAGGACTTCACGCCGGATTAACTTGAGTCCGGTTTGAGTATCTCTCACTTTCAGGTGAAACAACACACGTACGAGCTGCTGATAACCCCATGAACAGAACCGACGCGCAGGCGGATAGTGAACGTCTGACAGGGGATGGCGTTTAGAGCCGAGGACCACATCGGGCTCATATGTTCGAACTAGATCCACCAACGCCTTTACCTGTATGGATGGGATGTCGCCATCGCCATCGATGAAGCCGAGATAGCGCCCACGGCCCTGCGAAAGCCCCACCCTCAGAGCCTCACCTTTTCCATGGTTCCTCTCCAACGCGACGCGTCGGAGAGGTTGGCTTTCCTGATGGCCAAGGCCATCGAGTGTGCTTTGAGAGCCGTCAGTCGACCCGTCAGATACCGCGATTACTTCAAAGCTGATGCGCGACTCCTCCAGAGTGAGAAGCAGCTCCTCAACGTTTGAAGCAAACCGCGGTCCCGGGTTGTAATACGGCACAACCATAGTGACGTCCAGGCTCGCTTGCCCACTAAGGAGGGTTGGCGGGTTCCCTGTATCACCCAACGCAACGCTTGAGATGCGGGATCTGGGCTGCCAGAGGGCGGACCCAAGGGCGACAATGAGGACGCTTACTGTTGATGCAACCATCACCCACGCTATGGCAGTACCGGAGCCGTGAGCGGCGACTGTGATCACGAGCGCAGCTGCTCCTACCCCGAGCCACGAGCAAGCTGCCACCACTGAAGAGCGGGCCTGGTGGTAGTACACAAGAAGGCTAAGGATCCCCAACGCGGCACCCGCGGTGGCAAGTACCCGAAGCATCGGAACGGCCGGAGCGTAGGACGATCCGAATAGGATCGAAACTACGAGGTGGGGAAACGCCATCAGCACAGCGGCTGCTCCGAGACTAAGAAGGGCGGTTACCGCTAGCGCCTCTCCCAGGAGGCGTCTCTTACCGACCTTGCCAGCAGCTGTGGCAGCAAAGCGTGGGAAGACAACGAGCGCAACTGCGCCCGGTGCGAACAACGCAATGCGGGCCGCCGTAGCTGCGGCGACATACTGGCCAGCAGTGATCCTGGGCAAAAAATGGCGAGCAAGGATCGAGTCCACAGCGGTGAAGGCGGACAACCCTGACAGCGCGACCAGGGACAGACCAGCAGTCCCTAGGTGGAGGGAGAGCGGCACAGCTCCAGGGGCCCCGAGCAGCTCGGGTTTAAGGGGCCAGAGCAACACCCCGTAGGCGACCGCCTGTCCGACAACGCTCGCCCACAAAGCTCCTCCCAGGCCTAGGCCCCCTTCAACCAGCGCTACGGCGATACCGAGCCGAACGAGCGCGCCCACGGCCAATGAGGCGCCAACAAACCCGTAGCGCTGTCGACCTAGAAGCACACCCGCTGGCACGGCGGCAGCAACAGTCGGGAAGAGAACGAGGCCCATGAGAAGCACGGGACCTGGAGAGGTCAAGTGGAGGAACACCTCCAGTAGCGGAGACAGAGCTGCCGTGACCAGCAAACCGCCTAGGCCCACGACGGCGGCGATGACGACCGGTCGGCGAAGCTCCAGTGCGGGAACCTCGTGGCTGACCGGCGCAGCCACAGTCTGGGCCACGGCCAGCTGTGCGGCGACCACCAGCACAGTGACAACCGTGAGGAAACCGATGATCGAGCCCAAAGCACCGTACCGATCGGCCCCAAGGAGACGACTCATCACCACGGCAAACAGGAAGTTCCCGCCGTTCGCCAATACGGTGGCAACGAGGAGGGCCACGCCACCACCGCCGAGCACCCCGGCAGGGATAAGGCGCTTCAGCCCTAATGGCTGTGAGAGAGTCGGTCTCAGCAGGTCACCTCCGCCACGGGCGGTCCCTGAGTGGCCACGGACATTAACCACGCCAAGGTAACGGTGACGCCGTCTGGGCAGCAAGGGCTTGACAAGAACGGCGTGTCAGAGTGGGCTCCAATGAGCTGGCAGAGGCAGCCGGGACCCGATCGGCCCGCCCTGATGCTCGGCATCGCCCTCGCGATCGCCGTCTGCCTTCCTCTGGTATTTGGGGGCCGCCTCTTCCTACTCGACTGGGTGCTCGGCCCGCATTCCCCCGTAATCCCATCGGAAGGACTCGGTCTCAACGGCGGCCTGAACGCTGGAGTTCCCTTCAGCTTTCTAATCGACGGTCTGGTCGGTGCCGTCGGAGACGCAGGGTCCTGGCTCCCATTTGTGGCTTTCTTCCCCCTCGCTGGGTGGGGAATGGCTCGTTTGGTAAGCGGATCCATTTGGCGTCGCCTGTCGGCATCCTCTCTCTACTGCATCAACCCCTTCATCTTCGAGCGCGCCTTCGTCGGGCATTTCGGCCTGTTAGTCGGCTATGCCCTGCTTCCTCTCGCGACCTCGAGCGGTCTGCGCTTTTTCAAGGCTCGTGGCTCGTGGCTACCCACCCCGGCTCTGTGGTGGGCGGTGCTGACTGCCCTCAGCCCCCACTTCGCCTGGATCTACGGAATCGCCCTCGTTTCGATCTGGCTCTTGCACCAGCCGACGCGACTGCTAAATCTCGCCACCGGCCTCACTGTCTGTGTCAGCTTCGCCATCGCGAGCGCATACCTCGTTCTGCCACACACGGCGACACAACTGCAGTCCACGACCCGCACGGGCAGCGACTTGGCCTTGTACCGAACAATGGGCGATCCGCATCTGGGGTTGTTCGGAAACGTCCTTGGCCTCTACGGCTTTTGGCGGCTCGGTCCTCAACTTCCGAAGAACGCCTTCAGCGGATGGCCGTTCCTCATGCTCGCCATCCTGATCGTGGCCGGCATCGGCGCCTACCAGCACCTAAAGCCCAAGATCCCGGAGCGACCTGAGCCCGGGCCGATGGCCGGGCGGCGGGGCGCTGCGGCGATTCTCTTGATCGGTGTCGCCGGCTACTTCCTCGCCCTAGGCAACCAGGGGCCAACAGGCCCCCTCTTTCGCTGGGCGTACTTCCACGTGCCCTTCTTTGCCGTGATGCGGGAGCCAGAGAAGTTCCTCATGCTCACCGCTCTTGCCTACGCGGTCTTCTTCGGCTGGGGAGTCGAGTACTTGGTCGGCGCAACCCGCCGTCTTCGCTTCGACTGGCCGACGGCAGGTGCGATCGGATTGGCCGTTGTCCTCCCTTTGGCCTACACGCCGACCATCTTCGACGGACTCGCCGGCCAGATCGGCCCCAGCCAGCTGCCTGCGTCGTGGTCGACGGCCGACCGGCTCATGGGGAACGGGCCGGGCCAGATCCTGTTCCTGCCATGGCACCTCTACATGGCCTTCCCCTTCACTGGCGGGAGGGTCATCGCCAACCCAGCCCCGACCTCTTTCCGAAGGAGCGTTATCTCGGGCGACAACGTGGAGGCCGGGGGCATCGAGAGCACCTCGACCTCCCCTCGTTCGGAATACCTACAACACCTCTACGCCCAAGGGCGCGCCCTCCGAGATTTCGGCAGCCAGGTCGCACCACTGGGCGTCGATTACGTGATCCTGGCCAAGACTGTCGACTGGAGGAGCTACTCCTGGTTGAAGTCGCAAACAGATCTCGTCCCGGTCATGGATTCTGGGAGCCTCGAGGTGTGGCGCAATGCGGACTACGCGGGCGTGGGGGAAGGAACTCCAACCAGGCGCATCCGCCAGATCTCGCCCGTCGCCTACTCGATTGGTCCTGGACCCCCCGGAGTAGTCACCCTCGACGCGGTGTACCAGAAGGGGTGGCAGCTCGGCACACAGAAGGGCCAAAAAACCTCCGAAGGCACGATCAGCTTCGACATAGGGCCCAAAGGTGGGATTGCTCAGTTCGCGCCGTGGGGTATCACCCGGCTTGGATACATCATTTCCGGTGCGGCGTTCGTCGCGCTCATGGGCGTAGTCATCGGCGACAGAGTGTGGCGAGGAGGCCGGAATCAGCGACGCACAGGCTCAAAGGCAGGCCCTCACGATGCGAATCGGTCGTCTTCTGCGTGACTTATCCACAGGAAGTCGCAGCCCTGATTGCAGCGGCTGAACGCTTGACACTGTGTAACCCCGCCGTAAAGATGCGGTTCAGGCCCCACCACGGGGCCCCTCGCATTGGTAGCACCCACCACTGAGTAAACCGAGGCGAAGGGAGCGGGTCGTGGTCGAAGAGACTCGGAAGGTCGCAAATCACGCGTGGGGCGGTATACGCAAGCGTCCTGCCCAGTCGATCATCGCTGCTTTGGTAGTCGTGGGCGGAATCGTGAGCGCTCTGTTTGCTGGTCCGTTCAGCCCTGCTGGGGCGGCGTGCGGTTACGGATACGGCTTCCAGTGCCCGCCCGCTCCGGCGAACAGCGGCGCGTCGCAGCAGCAGTACGCCGCCATCAGCAGCTCCGGCTCCGTGGTCTCTCAGCCTGACGGTGCCCCGAGCGTCTTCATCGAAGGCGCCGGCGGCACGCTCTGGAACTACTGGTACCACGCCGGTACCTGGCTCTCCTCTGAGATCGCCAACGCCGGCGTCACCTCGGCGCCGGTGGCGACCCTCCAGCCGAACGGCTCACCCAGTGTGTTCGTCCAGGGCACCGGCGGTGCACTGGAGAACTACTGGTATGTGCCACCTTCGGGTACCGCCACGGCGTCATGGGCCAAGCAGGTGATCACCACGAGCGGCGTGAACTCCACGCCCGCCGTCCAGCTCCAGCCCAACGGCTCCCCGACCGTCTTCTTCCAGGGCCCGGGCGGGACGCTGCTCAATTACTGGTACATCCCGATGGGCGCCCAGTCCTTCTGGGGATCCGGCACCGTGGCCACGGGCGGGTTCGCCGTGGCGGGTCAGCCGGCGGTCACCCTGCAGCCCGACGGGGCCTCGCCGACGCTGTTCGCTCGGAATGCCGGTGGCGCGGTCCTCAACTTCTGGTACATCCCGAACGGCGCCAGCTCGACCTGGGGTGCCGCCACCATCACAACCAGTGGTGCGGCCTCCACGCCGGCGGTCACGCTTGAGAACAGCGGCAACCCGAGCATCTTCGTCCAGACGATGGGCGGGTCGGTGCTCAACTACTGGTACATCCCGAACGGCGCCAGCTCGACCTGGGGTGCCGCCACCGTCGTTTCGAGCGGTGCTGCCCAGCAGCCGTCGGTGCAACTCCAGCCCAACGGAACCCCGAGCATCATGGTCACGACAACTGGCGGGGCGATCCTCAACTACTGGTACATCCCGAACGGCGCCAGCTCGACGTGGGGTACCGGGACGGTGGCCACCAAGGGCATCACCGGTCCGCCGAGGGAGATGCTCCAGATCAACGGCTCGCCCAGCCTGGTCGCCGAGGGTACGGGCGGATCGTTGCTCAACTTCTGGTACATCCCGAACGGCGCCCAGTCGTCCTGGGGTGAGGGCACTGTCGCCCCGAGTGGAGTGGTGGGCTACTAACCGCTGATCACCGTTCGATGCACTGAGCAGGGGCTCCGGGATACCGGAGCCCCTGTTTCCTCTTCGGGTTCATCCCCGTGGCCGCTCGTTCGATCATCACCCATTGCGGGCGGCGACGGCGTCGAGCGAGCGGCGCCGAGGTCTCGGGACTTTCGCCCCTGGCCTGACCCCGGCCCGCGGCACAAGGTGATCTCAGCTTCCCCAGGAGGACCTGGCGGGGTCCGCACGCCAGTGAGGAGGTCGGGGGGATGGCAAAGGTGCTTGCCGGACATCAGGTGGCCGCCGAGAAGGCGCTGCTGCACGAGCTTCGCCGGCACGGAGTGAGTTCCACTGCCGTGGCCGTCGACGTGCTCGCCGGGACGGAAGGGCTGGTCGTGGAGTTCGACGCTGCGCCCTCGATGTCCCGCACCCAGGCCGTGCGGATCGCCACCCACGTCGCCCAGGCCGTACACCGCTACGACCGAGGCGCCCTCGCCGTGGAGATCTCGGTGCACTTCCTCCCCGGCTCGGCGAGGTCTGTGGCCGTCTCGTCGAACTGACCCTTCGGCTTCGGTCGCGTCGGCCGCATTGGGCCGTCGTAGATAGGCGGAGGCGATACAGGCGCGTCGTACGATCGACTGAATGAGCGCCGCCGCGGCTCCCCCGTCACTTGCGTCGGTGACGGTCGATCCCCTGTACCAGGCGGTGGCGACCTCCAAGGACGGCGACCCTCTGGCCCCGGTCACCATCGTCACCCCGAGCACCTACGCGGCCGTGGCCACTCGTCGAGCCCTGGCGCTGGCGGCGGGCTCCCGCGCGCCGGGCGGAGTCGCCAACGTGTCGTGCACCGCCCTGGACCTTCTCGTCGCCCAGCTGGGAGCGCCCTCGTTGTGGCGTCAGGGGCTGCGGCCTGTGCCGGCGGCAGTCGAGACCGAGGTCATCCGCCAGGTCGCCGCCGACGGGGCGGAGCCTTGGCGTCGCCTGGCCTCTCACCCCCGCACCTTGGTGGCCCTCGACCGTGCCTTCTCCGAGCTACGACGCCTGACTCCATCCGCTCTCGAGGCCCTGGCCCGCCAGTCCGTGCGGGGCGCCGAGGTGGCCGGACTGCTCGTCGCCGTGCGCAACCGCCTCCACGAGCGCCACTGGGCCGATGGCCTGGACCTCCGAGAGGCGGCGCTCGAAGCCGTGGCCGAGGAGAGCCCCTTGCCCGAGGAGCTCGGCGCCGTGGTCCTCTTCGAGTTGCCGCCGCTGAGTCCTGGTGAGACGGCGTTCCTCGACGCCCTCGCCCGCCGGGTCCCGTGGCTGACCGTCGCGGTTCCCACGCCTCCTCCGGCCGACGAGCGGTGGGTGTGCTCCGATCCCGAGCAGGAGGTCCGTACCGCAGTGCGCCAAGTGCTCGCCGGAGTCGAGGCTGGCGTGCCCCTGTGGCGTCACACGCTTCTCCATCCGCCCGGGCCCGCCTACCCCCGGCTCATCCATCAGGAGCTCAACGCCGCTGGCCTCCCCTCCAACGGCCCCCAGCACGGTCGCCTCGACGGCACCGGAGCGGGACGGACCCTCCTAGGACTGCTCGAGCTGACCGGTGGCGAGTGGACCCGCAACCAGGTACTGGCCTGGATGGCGTCCGGTCCCCTTCGGACCGGGCCCGATGGGCGCCCGGTCCCGGTCAGTCGCTGGAACGCCGTGTCGGCCGCCGCCGGGGTGGTGCGCGGGCTCGGACAGTGGCGCGAACGGCTGGAGCGCTACGCCGAGCGGGAGCCCGCCGAGCGTGATGAAGCCTTGGCCCTCGCCGACTTCGTGGACGACCTCGCCGCCCGGACCAGCGCCGCGCCCCGCGGGTGGGCGGGGGGAGCCGCGTGGGCCGTGGACCTGCTCGAGCGCTATCTCGATCCCGAGTCGGGTTCGCCGTGGCCCCCTGAGCAGCGGCTGGCCCTGACTCAGGTGGCCGGCGTCGTGCGGGGGCTGTCGGAGCTGGACGCCGTGTCGTACGGATCGGGTGGGGCGGTGTCCGTCGACCCGGCCCGGTTTAGGGCGGCGGTGCGGGCCGAGCTCGAGCGACACCATCTGGACACCACCGAGCTGCCCGGTGGCGGCGTGGGCGACGGCGTTTTCGTGGCGCCTTTCGACCGGGCCCGAGGCATGCACTTCCACACGACGGTCCTCGTCGGGCTGGCCGACTCCCTGGTCCCGGGCCGGGGTACTGACGACGCCCTCCTCCCCGACGAGCTGCGGGCCATCGAAGGCTCGGGTGCCCTGCCGGTGCGAGCTCGTCGCCACGAGCGGGCCCGCCTGGATGTGGAGGCGGCGCTGGCGGCGGGGACCGAGCGCCGCATCGTGCTCTCCCCGGCCGTCGATCCCCGCACCGGCCGTGAGCAGGTGCCGTCGCGCTTCCTGGCCACGTTGGCCTGGTCGACCCCGGTCCAGCGGATCGAGTCGTTCGCCGGGTCGCTGTCCGATGCCGGCCCCGCCTTGTCTGCCGGTGAGCTCACCCTGCGCGCCCTGGGCACCTGGGTCTCCTCGGGCGCGAGTGTGGCCGCCAGCCCGCCCGTGCTGTTCGACGGCACCCTCCGCACCGGGATCGAGGCCGTCAGGGCCCGAGCCGGCCGGTCCTTCACCCGCTTCGACGGCTTGACCGGCCTCGGGATGGTCACCCCGTTCGACCCGGCCAACCCGGTGTCGGCCACCCGGCTCGAGACCTACGCCGAGTGCCCCCGCAAGTTCCTCTTCGAACGTGTGCTGGGGATCCACGAACGTGTCCTCCCCGAGGATCTGTGGCGCATCGAAGCCCGCAACCGGGGCTCGCTCGTCCACGCCGTGCTCGAGCGCTACGTGGCAGAGCGCATCGCCGGGGCCCCCCGGTCGCTGGAGCGCCTCCTCGAGATCGCCGACGAGCACTTGGACGAGGCCGCCGCCGGGGGGCTCGTGGGCAAGGCACTGCTGTGGCGCATCGACCGCGCCGCCATCGCCCGCGACCTGCGCACCTTCCACGACGAGGAGGGCGACTCGATCCCGCTCGCCGTCGAGCTGTCCTTCGGCGACGACCAGAGCGCCACCCCGCCCGTCTCCGTCGATCTGGCCGACGGCCGCTCTGTGCAGTTCCGGGGCAGGGCCGACCGCGTTGATCGGGGACCGGCCGGCGAGCTCGTGGTCTCCGACTACAAAACCGGCAAGCAGACGAGCATCTCCAAGTTGGGTTCTTCCGATCCTCTGGACGGGGGGCGGCGCTTGCAGCTTCCGCTGTACGCCCTGGCCGCCCGCCAGGCGTTCGGAGGTGACGGGGAGACGGTGCTGGCGCGCTACTGGATGGTCTCCGCCGAGCGCTCGGCCACGTACTTCCAGCTCGAGCTCGACAACAGGTTGGAGCGCCACTTCGCAGACGTGGTCGGCCGCATCGCGAGGGGAATCGACCAGGGCTGCTTCCCCGCCATCCCGGGGGCACCGAGGGAGAACACCTTCGAAGGCTGCATGTACTGCGACTTCGACCGGGTATGCCCCGCCACCCGCGACCGGCAGTGGGCCGTCAAGCGGGGTGCGGCCGCCCTGGCGCCGGTGGACGATCTGCTCGCCGTCGAGGCCGGTGAGCCCTTGTCCGCCTCGTTGGTGCGCACGTCCCGGCCCGGACGTCCCGGGGGCGGGAAGTGAGCGCAGTGAACGGACACCTCCCCGACGTCGAGGCCCGTCGTGGTGTGGCCGAGGACCTTGACCACTCGCTCGTCGTCGTGGCCGGGGCGGGCACGGGCAAGACGACGGCCCTCGTGAGCCGGGTGGTGGCGCTGGTCCAGCGCGGCGAGCCAATCCGAGAGCTCGCCGTCATCACCTTCACCGAGGCTGCGGCGGCGGAGTTGCGTACCCGGGTGGCGGAGGCCCTGGACGAGGCGGCACGCCGTGAACCTGACAACCCGGCGCTGGCCGCAGCCGTGGCCGAGATGGACGAGGCCGCCATCTGCACGCTGCACGCCTTCGCCCAGCGGATCCTCATCGAGCACGCGCTGGCCGCGGGGCTCCCCCCGAGCTTCGACGTGCTCGACGAGCTCTCGGAACGAGCCGACCTCGAGGCCCGCCTCCTGCGCTTCACCGACCAGCTGCTCGACGACCCCGGCGCCGAGACCATGCTGTTGCGGGGCTTCGTCCTCGGGCTCGGATACCCGGTCATGCTCGAAGTGGCCTGGTGCCTGCACAACCACTGGGACCGCCTGGAAGATGGTGCGCTGGCGCGCATCGAGGAGGCCCGGCCCCCCGCCGGATCGTGGCCGGCGCTGGACGTCACCCCGGTGGTCGAGGCGCTGGAGCGGGTGCTCGCCCTGGCGCCGCTGTGCACCGACCCCGACGATCACCTGGCCAGGCACCTGGACGAGCGGATCAGCGCCGCCTACCGGATGCTCGCCGGCAGCCGCGACGACGAGCAGGCCGTCCTGGTCTTCCTGACGCGGTCGTCGGGCTTCTCGAGCTCACGGGGCCAGGCCGACAACTGGCAGCAGCGCGCCGCCGAGGTGCGCCAGGCCTGCGCCGACGCCGAGACAGCTCGCAAGGCGTTGCTCGCCGAGGCCAGCGTCCCTGTCGCGGCCGAGATGCTGGCCCGATTGGCGCGCTTCACCCTCGATGCCGCCGCTGCTCGGGTGGCCGAGGGCCGCCTCAGCTTCCACGACCTGCTCGTCCATGCCCGGCGCCTGCTGCGCGACGACGAAGGCGCCCGCGGCGCCCTGCGCCGTCGTTACCGGTGGCTGCTCATCGACGAGTTCCAGGACACCGATCCCCTCCAGGTCGACCTGGCCGCCTGGCTGGCGTCGGCAGTGGAGGGTGCCGGCGACCTGACGCATGCCCGGCCGGGGGCGCTGTTCGTGGTGGGCGACCCCAAGCAGTCGATCTACCGGTTCCGCCGTGCCGACATCGCGCTGTATAAGAAGGTGTCGGGGGCGGTTGGCGACGGGGTAGTGCTCACGGCCAACTTCCGATCAGTCCCCGGGGTCGTGCGCTTCGTGAACGCCTTGTTCCCGTCGCTGTTCGGCGATCCGCCGGATCCCGGCCAGGCCGTGTACCACCCGCTCGCTGCCCAGCGTCCGGCGCTGCCGGCCAAGCCGGGGATGAGCGCGGTGCAACTGTCGTTGGCCGGCATCGGTGAGCCCGCCCCAGATCCCGAGGAGCTGGCTCCGTCGCCGGTGGTCGTGGTGGGCGGCGCCGTCGAGGGTTCGGTGGGCGAGGTGCGCCGTGCTGCGGCGACCGACCTCGCGTCCGCCGTGCACCGGGTGGTGGCCGAGGGCTGGCCTGTGTCAGATCCTGTTCGCCTGAGTTCGCCCGCCCGGGCGGCTCGCTGGCGCGATATCGCCCTGCTCATCCCGACCCGCACGTCGCTGCCCGCCCTGGAGGAGGCCTTCGACCAGGCGGGCATCCCCTATCGGCTCGAGGGGGCGGCCCTGCTGTGGGGATCGGACGAGGTCCGCGACGTGCTGAGCGCGCTGGCCGCCGCCGACGAGCCCTCCGACGCCGTGTCCGTGCTGGCCGCTCTGCGGTCGCCCGGGCTCGGATGTGGCGACGACGACCTCGTGGACTGGCGGGCCCGGGGCGGGTCGTGGGACCCGCGCGCCGAGATGCCCGAGGACTCGGGTCGCCACCCGGTGGCCCGGGCCTTGGCGGTGCTGGCTGATCTGCACAGGCGCCGGTGGTGGTCGGAGCCCTCCGAGTTGGTGGCCGCCGCCGTCGACGCCATGCACGGCCACGCCCTGGCGTTCGCCCATCGCCGTCCCCGCCAGGTGTGGCACCGGCTCAACTGGATCGTCGACCAGGCCCGTCTCTTCGACGAGACGGCAGCAGGGTCGCTGCACGACTTCCTGCGATGGGCCCAGCTCCAGAGCGAGGGCGACGGGCGCACCCCCAGCCTGGGCCCACCCGAGGCGGACGACGACGCCGTGCGGGTCATGACCGTGCACGGGGCCAAGGGGCTCGAGTTCCCGGTGGTGGTCCTGGCCGGGCTGGAGCGCGACGACTCCGCCCAGCGCACCGACGCCGTGCTGTGGGGTGACGGTGACGGCGTGCCCGAGGTGAGCTTCGGCTGGCAGCTGCGCAGCCGCGGCTACGAAAGCGCCGCCGGCGCCGACAAAGAGCTCGACCGCCTGGAGCGGGTGCGGCTGTTGTACGTGGCCATGACCAGAGCCCGTGACCATCTCGTGCTCGGTGTGCACCACAAGGTGCGCAACGGCACCCCCGACCACAGCCAGGCCGCCGTGCTCGATGAGCTGTGCCGGGCGCACCCGCTTCTTTGCCGGCGCCTGCCCGACATCGACCTCGAGCCGGCCCTCGTTGGTGCTGGCGCGTCCACCAACGGCCGCAACGGCGCCCACCCGCTGTCCGGTGGAGAGGAAGAGGCGCTGGCGGCGCGGCGCTGGGCCACCGAGCTGTGGGAGTGGTCGGACCGACGGGCCGAGGCCATCGCCCGCGGGCGCGCCCTCCCCGTCGTCACGGCGAGCGGGCTGTCCCATGCGCTGCACACCGACACCGATGCGTTCGAGCGCGACGCCGAGACGGCCCTCGAGGCGGGATGGCTGCCGCTCGACGGTGCGCGGCGCAGCGGCGAGGCAGGTCTCGACATCGGCCGCGCCGTGCACGGCACCCTGGCCGCCATCGACCTTCGCACCGGGCTCGATGCCCGGGGAGAGAACGCCGAGGCGGTGGCCCGTCAGCGGGCCCAGGTCCACGGCGTAGCCGGGGACGCCGACGACGTGGTGCGCATGGTGAGCGCGGCGCTGTCGAGCCCGATCGTGCGCTGGGCAGCCGGCCGGCGCCACCACCGAGAGGCGTATCTCGCCATGCCCCTCGGCTCCGCCGACAACCCGGCGGTGTTCGAGGGCTTCGCCGATCTTCTGGTCGAAGGAGACGAGGGCTTGGTGATCGTCGACTACAAGACCGACCGCGTCGCCGACGAAGAGGCGCTCGACGCGCTGTGCGAGCGCTACGCCGTGCAGATGGCGTCCTACGCCGAGGCGGCCGAGGCCGCCACCGGTAAGCGCGTGCTCAAGGCGGTGCTCGTCTTCCTGAGCCCGGCCGCACCGCTCGAGCGCGTCATCGACGGCGAGGGGCTGGAGCGAGCCCGGGAACGCGCCCGGGCGGTGATGGGCGAGCTGTTGTCCGCTTCGTGAACAAGCCCGGCCAGCGAGGTCGCGCCGTGATGGCAATACTTTTGGCTATAATTAGAGTATGTCCAAGGTCATGATCTCCCTGCCCGACGACCTGCTCCGAGAGCTCGACCAGGAGGCACACCGGAGGTCGATGAGCAGAAGCGCCTTGCTGGCCGCGGCCGCTCGACGGGAGCTGGCTCGACCGGAGCCGGCTGCGATCGACGAGGCCGTCCGGCGGTCGGAGCGGCGGTTTCGAGCCGCCGGGAGCTTCGAATCTACGGAACTCGTCCGTCGGAACCGTGACGAGCGTCGGTGACAACCCTCCTCGTCGACACCTCGGTTCTCCTCAAGTGGTTCCACAGCGACGGCGAATCCGACGTCGCCGAGGCGCGAGCGATACGAGACGCAGCCAGGGAGGGAGAGGTTCAGGCCCGGGTGATCGATCTGGCGCTTTACGAGGTAGGCAACGTTCTTCTCCGGTCCCTCCATTGGAACGGCTCAGACGTCGCCGACCAGCTCGACGACCTCGTCATCATCTGCGGCGCGCCATTGGCGATGGCGGCCGAATGGTTCCGCCAAGCCGCCGCTATCGGCGAACGCCACCACCTCACGTTGCATGACGCGGCCTGGGCGGCCGCGGCCAGGGGGCTTCGTGTGGCGCTCGTCAGTGCTGATGCGCAGCTTCTCGCCACAGGCCTTGCCGAGTCGCCGACAGCCACAGCCCGCCGCCTATGGCTAACGCCTGAATCCTGAGCGCCGAGAAACGCGAGGCGCCGACGTTTCTAGAGCACACGCTGCGCTTACAACGGACCACTTTCGTCAGCGGGTAGCTTGAGCCTGCGTGGACGAGTCCACTTCCCCCTCTCCCCGGCCTGTCACGCCTCGATCCGTCTACTACCTGCGGCGATTCGGCGTGGCGGTGATCCTTGTGGTCGTCGTGGTCGGCTTCGTCGTGCTCGGGTTGTCGATCTCCGGTGAAAACGTGGCCAAGAAGAACTCACCACCGCGAAGCCCGACTGACTCGAATTCTCCGTCCCCAACGGCGGGGGGTAACGCGCCAACGGCATTTCTCCCGCCGCTCGTTGCGGACGCGCCCAGCTATCTCGAACCCGGCTCCGACCCCAGCGTCCTGCCAGGTCCCATCCTCATCGCCGACAAACTCAACAACCGTCTGGTCGTGGTCGATCCGGAAGGTCACCTGCGCTGGGTGTGGCCGGAACCAGGTGACCTCGCACCAGGCCAGACCTTTCTCATCCCCGACGACGCCTTCTTCTCTCCCGACGGGCGCTACATCATCGCCACCCAGGAGGACAACTTCGTCATCACGGTGATCGATCCGGTCACGCGCAAGATCGTGTGGCGATACGGGCACCCCGGCGTTCCCGGCTCCGGACCGGGCTATTTGTGGAATCCCGACGACGCCATGATCCTGCCTGACGGGACGGTCATCGCCGCCGACATCAAGAACTGCCGGATCATCGAGATCCCCCAGAACGGGACGGCGGTGTCCTGGCAGGAGGGGACGGCGTCGTGCTTCCACAACCCACCCCGCCAGTACGGAAGCCCGAACGGGGTCTTCCCCCTGCCGGACGGGCACTTCCTGGTTACCGAGATCAATGGCGACTGGGTCGACGACATCGACATCGCCGGACACGTCTTCTGGTCCGTCCACCCGCCGGCCGTCAACTATCCGTCGGACTCCAACCAGGCGAGCCCCGGCCGGTACCTGACCGTGGACTACTCGTCGCCCGGCCAGGTGGTCGTCTTCGACCAGGCAGGGCAGACCCTGTGGCGTTACCGGGCGACCACCCCACCAGCCGAGCTCAACCACCCGTCGCTCGGCATCGCTCTTCCCAATGGGGACATCCTCTTGAACGACGACCACAACCACCGGGTCATCGTCATCGACCCCTCGACCGACCGCATCGTCTGGCAATACGGGCACGACCAAGTAGCCGGAAGCGCGGCTGGCTATCTGGACAACCCCGACGGACTGGACCCGCTCCCTCCGTACTCCTACGCGGACCTATACCAACCACACTGATCCCGCCACTGAAGTCGTCAGAACCGATGGCCGCGACGGCGAGAAGCACTGGCGGCGGGAGCGGACCCCGACACCTCGTCCGCAGAGCCGGATAGGGTGGCTCTCGACAGAACCCCCGTCGCCCGATCTCAGTAGCACCCAGGCCGGCGTTCGCCGCCGCTTCGCCCACCGACGCTCCCCAGTGAACAGAACGCGAACTTTGCCGACGCTCGACACCAAGCTCGTCCCTGTCACGGGGAGCGACGCGCCCGTCACGCCCTTCGGCCGGTTGGCGCAGGCCGTCGTGCATCACCCGTGGCGGGTGATCGTGCTGTGGGTGGCGGCCGCCTTCGCCCTCGTGGCCACGTCCCCGGGGCTCCCCACCACCAGCAGCGAGAGCAGCTTCCTGCCCAGCCACTACGAGTCGATCCGGGCCAGCAATCTGCAGTCGAAGGCCTTCCCGCAGACCGGCAACATCGTGGCCTCGGCCGCCGTCATCGTGTTCGCCCGCCACAACGGCGCCCCGCTCACCCCCGCCGACTCGGGCGCCATCGCCGTGGTGGTCACCCAGCTGAACGGCCGCCACATCAAGGACGTCAGCTCGATCACCCAAGGACCGCCGTCGCAGAACGGGCTCGTCGAGACGGCGACGGTCGCCATGCCGAAGAGCGTCGTCTACTCGAGCGGCACCAAGGCGGGCGACGCCATCAAGGTGCTGCGCTCGGACATCCGGCCGCTGGTGCCGGCCGGCCTCAGCGAGGGCGTGACCGGCCCCGCCGCGCAGCAGTACGACAGCCAGCAATCGAGCAACCGCGCCCTGAAGGTGGTGCTGGTGGCCACGCTGCTGCTCATCCTCGTCCTGCTGCTGCTCATCTTCCGCAGCCCGATCGTCGCCCTCATGCCCATCATCGCCATCGCCGTGGTGTCGCAGGTGGCGACGGGGCTGATCAGTGACGTCAACAAGGCGTTCAACCTGAACGCCGACAGCTCCATCTCGACGATCCTCATCGTGGTGCTGTTCGGAATCGGCACCGACTACATCCTGTTTGTCATGTTCCGCTACCGCGAGCGCCTGCGCCTGGGCGAGAAACCCAAGGACGCCACCGTGCGGGCGGTGGCCCGCGCTGGCGAGGCCATCGCCTCGGCCGCCGGCGTGGTGATCGTGGCCTTCCTGGCGCTGCTGCTCTCGTCGCTGAGCGTGTTCCGCGCCATCGGCCCCGCCCTCGCCATCGCCGTGGCTGTCATGCTGGTGGCCGCCCTGACGCTGGTGCCGGCCGTGCTGTCGCTGCTCGGGACGCGCGTGTTCTGGCCTTCTCGCAGCTGGCAACGGGAGCCCGAGGCGGCCCGCTTCGCCCGCATCGGGACTGCCGTGGGCCGCCGTCCTGCCCTGTTCGCGGCGGTGTCAGGGGTGGCGCTGCTGGCTGTGGGCCTCGGCACCTTCGGCTTCAAGGCCACTTTCGACCTGTCGAGCGCCGGGATCCCCAAGACCGCCGAGTCCCAGACGGCGCTGCTGACGCTCGAGAAGGGGCTGCCCCCGGGTCAAACCGACCCCACCGACGTCGTGCTGCATTCCTTGTCGGGGCCGCTGTCGGTGGTGCAGCTGTCCTCGTACGGCTCAGCGCTCGCCCGGGTCCCCGGTATCGGCGTGGTGAGTCCGCCCAAGGTGAGCCCGGACGGCACCATCGCCGACTACACCGTCGTCCTCACCAAGGACCCCGCCTCGACGGCGGCCGTCAACCTGTTGAAGCAGTCGGTGCGGCCCGCCGCCCACGCCGACGCGCCAGCGGGCACCGAGGCGCTCGTGGGCGGGACGACGTCCGTGTACGCCGACATCCAGAAGGCCGTCAACCACGACTACGCCCTCGTGTTCCCGGTGGCCGCCCTGGTCATCCTGTTGATCCTGGGGTTGATGCTGCGCAGCGGGGTGGCGCCGTGGTACCTCATGGTCTCGGTCGGCCTCGGCTTCGTGGCGACGTTGGGCGCCACCGTGCTCGTGTTCCAAGGTCTCGCCGGTCAGGCGGGGCTGGTGTTCATCCTGCCCGTGTACGTCTACGTCTTCGTGGTGGCGCTCGGCACCGACTACAACATCTTGATGATCGCCCGCCTGCGCGAGGAGGCGAAGGAGGGGTTTGCGCCTCGCCCGGCGGCGGCGCTGGCGCTGCGCCACACCGGACCCACCATCGGGGCGGCCGGGCTCATCCTGGCAGGCACCTTCGGCTCGCTGGCGCTGGGCGGCAACAGCATCCTCGGCCAGGTCGGCTTCGCCCTGTCGTGCGGCATCGCCTTGGCCGCCTTCGTGGTGGCCATGTTCTTCACCCCGAGCATCACGGCCTTGCTCGGGCGCGCCGCCTGGTGGCCGAGGCACATGGAGGCTGGGTCGGAACATGCGGCCGCCGAGCCGGAGGCCGTGGAAGTCCGCTAGCAGGGGCCACGCGCGACCTGGAGACGACCATCCGACAGGTGTCGGGGTGATGCCGGTTCTCCGCGTGGCTGGGCCGGGCGGGATACCGGCACGATCCCGGTCACCCTCGACGCACTGGCTGGGACTCCTGGAGGTCGGACATGCGGCTGGTCATTGCGGCACTGGGGGCCCTCCTCTTGGTGGGAGCGGGTATCTCCATCGGGCGATGGGCCGTGCCGTCCCAATCGGCGGCCGGGCCGATCCCACCGGGCGCCACGACGTCCACCTCGACGTCGTCCACGAGTACGCCCGAGGCCCCGTCTACGGCGCTTCCCGTCGAGGTCAGCTCCCAGCTGTCTACGTCAGGGGAGGACGCCACCATCCTCGTGCCGTCTTCGTGCGCTGTGCAGGGATCGTCGATCACGGCGAACGGTTCCTTCGACAGGACCGTGACCACCGGCTACCTCCGCAGCGGCGACGTGGTCGAGCTCTACGCCTACACGGCGCCGGTGCCGAGCGCGTCCAACCAGACCTTCCAGGTCGTGAAGCTGGCGAGCGAGAAGCCCTTTCCGATGGGCACCGGCGGCGGGACCTGGGAAGTGAGCGGAACGATCGACTCGCAGATCGGCGTGCCTCAGCGCTGCCTCGTGGCGGTACAGGCCACCCACGCCGGCATGGGGGCAGGCAATGCGTACTGATCGCTGGTGCTCGTTGGAGTTTGCCGAGCTACTGGTGCGGGGCCCGGCGGCGGCGGCGGCTCAGCGCTTACGGAGCGACCACGCCGCCGGGGGTGACCGTACCCACGCCCCATGACCCGCTCTGGGGGATGTACCAGTAGTTGAGCACCGCCCCGCCGTTCGTCACGACGAACAATGTCGGCGCCCCGTTGGCGGGCTGCAGCTGTACCGCGGGCTGGGAGGCGACCCCGCCCGATGCCACGGTGGCCGATCCCCACGACCCTCCGAAGGGGATGTACCAGTAATTGAACAGTGACCCCCCGCTACCCCGGACGAACACGGTGGGCGCGCCGTTGGCCGGCTGCAATTGCACCGAAGGAGCCGAAGCCACGCCACCGCCTGTCACCGTGCCTTCGCCCCACGAGCCGCTCTGGGGGATGTACCAGTAGTTGAGGAGCGTGCCGCCGGCGCCCTCCACGAACAGCGTGGGCGCCCCGTTCACCTGGAGTTGGACGGCCGGCAGCGAGGCCACCCCACCACCGGCGACGGTACCCGCCCCCCACGTCCCGCTCTGGGGGATGTACCAGTAGTTGAGGAGCGACCCTCCTGCGCCCTCCACGAACACGGTGGGGGCGCCGTTCGCCTGGAGCTGCACCCCGGGCGCCGAGGCCACGCCGCTGCCGACGATCTCAGCGGCTCCCCACGACCCGCTCTGCGGGATGTACCAGTAGTTCCACAGCGATCCTCCTGCACCCTCGATGAACACCGTGGGGGCGCCGTTGGCCGGCTGCAGCTGGGTGTAGGGCTGTGAGGCCACGCCGCCCGAGACGATCTCGGCCGCCCCCCACGATCCGCTCTGGGGGATGTACCAGTAGTTCCACAGCGACCCCCCCGCTCCCTGGACGAACACGGTGGGCGCCCCGTTCCGCTGGAGCTGCACCGACGGCGGCGAGGTCACGCCGCTCGACGCCACCGTGGCCGAGCCCCACCGACCGCTCTGGGGGATGTACCAGTAGTTGAGGAGCGAGCCACCTGCGCCCACCACGAACAGCGACGGCGCGCCGTTCGGCTGGAGCACCACTGGGCCGCCGTTGCCCTGGGCGGGCGGCGGCGGGGGCGGCGGGGGCGGCGGGGGCGAAGGGAAATTCGTGACCGGGGCCGCCGTATTGGTCAGGTTGAAGTACACCGGGCTCGGCGAGGCGGCACCTTGAGCGCCGGAGGTGAAGGCGCCGGCCTGGTAGTTGCCCGTCTCGCCGTTGGCGGTCAACGCCGAGGCGGTGGCGAAGCCGTTGGCGTCGGTGACCACGTCACATTCGTAGGTGTGCGGGTTGGAGGCGCACGAAGCGAAGGTGCCGCTCGGGCCGCTCGACGGTGCGTCGAAGACCACGCTCCAGTTCGGGACGGGGTTCCCGAACTGGTCGAAGACCTGGACCTGGAACTGGGTCGGGAACGCCGTGCTCACCTGGGCGCTCTGGTTGTCCCCGGCGATGTAGTTCATGGTCGTGGCGGGAGCGGCGGTGATGGAGTAGTCCGGGCTCAGCGCCGCCGTGGTGTCCGACGACGTCGCTTCCGACAGCTGGTAGCTGTTCGATGCCGTGGTGGGGTTGGTGGCCTTGCCCATGCCCACCGTCACCGTGTCGCCGGGGGCGATGTCAGAGGCCGACAGGGTGATCACGACCTTGTTGTCGGTGGTGCTGGCCGTGCTCGACCCCGGCCCGGCCACCTTGGAGACGGCCACGCTTCCGACGATGCCGGCGTGGCTGTTGGTGACCATGATCCCGTAGTCGCTCGCCGTCGACGACAAGGTCGTGTCGTTGGGGGCCACGACCGTGATCGTCGCCCCCGCCCCGAGCGCACCCGAGCCGCTCGTGGTGAACGGCACGTCGTACGCCACGCCGGAGGCGCCGGCGTCGGCAGACATAACGGTGACGGCACCCGGTGTCACCGACGTGGCCGCCGTCGCCGATTCGCTCAGCGCCACGGGGCCCGCCACGGAAAGCACCGCCACTAGGGCTCCTCCGGCTGCTCGACGCAGGCGCTTGCCCCGACGTGACGGCGCGTTCTCCCCCAACCCCGAAGGCCGGGCCGGATGCTCTCTCGTGCTCATGGTTCCTCCGCCCCTGGACCGAGCCCCCGAGCTCGTGGCGCGCGTCGTATCTGTGACCGGCGCGTGCGGAGGCCAAGTCTTGCCCGCGCCTTTGGCAGAAGCCAGTGGAAACTCGCTAGGCGAACCGTCGTTGCAACGCAAGCCCGGTTGCTGTCCTTACGGGACCCCGGACGGGGCCGGTGCGTCAGGTTCCGGTCAGGGGCGTGGTAGTGGGACGTCGTCGAAGGTGATCACCGAGACGTGCTCCCATCGGCGTGGTTTTCAGCCGACCTCGACCGGTCGGCGCCGGCGGTCAGGGAGCGACCACGCCGCCGCCTGCGACGGTGGCCGCTCCCCATGAGCCGCTCTGCGGGATGTACCAGTAGTTGAGCACCGCCCCACCGCTCGTCACGACGAACAGGGTGGGCGCCCCGTTGGCCGGCTGGAGCTGCACGGCGGGCTGGGAGGCCACGCCGCCCGACGCGATCTCGGCTGCACCCCACCCACCGGACTGCGGGATGTACCAGAAGTTGAACAGCGAGCCGCCGCCCCCTTGGACGAAGACGGTGGGCGCGCCGTTGGCCGGCTGCAGCTGGATGGACGGCGCCGACGTCACGCCGCTGGAGACGATCTGGGCGGCACCCCATGATCCGCTCTGGGGGATGTACCAGTAGTTGAGGAGCGATCCTCCCGCCCCGGTGACGAACACCGTCGGCTCCCCGTTGGCCGGCTGCACCTGCACGGCCGGCCGGGAAGCGACCCCGCCCGAGGCAACGGTGCCGGCACCCCACTGACCGGTCTGGGGGATGTACCAGTAGTTGAGGAGCGAGCCTCCCGCACCCTCGACGAACACCGTGGGGGCGCCGTTCTGCTGGAGCTGGACGCCAGGCGCCGAAGCCACGCCGCCCGAGACGATCTCAGCCGCGCCCCACTGACCGGTCTCGGGGATGTACCAGTAGTTGAAGAGCGAGCCTCCCGCTCCCTCCACGAACACCGTGGGAGCGCCGTTGGCCGGCTGCAGCTGGGCGTAGGGCTGGGAGGCCACGCCGCCCGACGCGATCTCGGCCGCGCCCCACTGGCCGGTCTGGGGGATGTACCAGTAGTTCCACAGCGACCCACCGGCGCCCTGGACGAAGACGGTCGGCGCCCCGTTCTGCTGGAGCTGCACCGACGGCGGTGCCGTCACGCCGCTCGAGGCCACCGTGGCCGATCCCCACTGCCCGGTCTGCGGGATGTACCAGTAGTTGAGCAGCGACCCACCGGAACCCACGACGAACAGCGAGGGCGCGCCGTTCTGCTGGAGCACCACCGGACCGCCGTCGCCCTGGGAGGCGGGCGGGGCCGGCGGTGGAGGCGGAGGCGGCGGGACCGGGGCGGCCGTGTTGGTGAGCGTGAAGAGCACCGGGCTCACCGTGCCCGAGGTGAAGGCGCCGCCCTGGTACGAACCCGTCGTCCCGTCGGCCGTGAGCACCGACGACGTAGCGACGCCGTCGGCGTCGGAGGCCACCTCGCAGTTGTTGTTGCCGTTCGGGTTCCCCCCGGCACACGGGGCGAACGTGGCGGTGGGCGAGCCACCGGGCGTGGCGAAAACCACGTTCCAGTTCGGGACCGGGTTCCCGAACTCGTCAAAGAACTGCACGACCAACGGACCCGGGAAGTCGGTTCCCACCTGCGTGCTCTGGTTGTTGCCGGACACGTAATTCATGGTGGTCGCGGCGTCGGCGGTGACGGAATAGTCCGGGCTCGTGGCGACGACGGGGTCGCCTGAAGTGGACTCGTCGAGCTGGTAGCTGTCGGATGCCGTCGTGGGGTTGGTGGCGTTGCTCAGCTGCACGGTCACCTGGTCACCGCCGGCGATCGTCGACGCCGACAGGGTGATGACCGCCTGGTTGTTGGTGGCGCTGACGCTGTTCGACCCCGGGCCCATCACCGCTGAGACGGCGACGCCCCCGACGGTGGCGCCGTGGCCGTTGTTGGCGGTCACCCCATAGTCGCTCGTGGACGACGAGAAAGTGGTGTCGTTCGGCGCCACGATGGTGATCGTGCAGTTGGCCGGGCAGGCGCCACCGGACGGCGGAATGGACCCGGCGCTAGCGCTGGTGGTGAACGGCACGGTGTAGCGCACGGGGGTCGCTCCCACCGTGGGCGACGACAAGGTGACGTCTCCCGGGGTCACCGCCGTCTCGTTGGTGAGCGTGAAGTTGGCGCTGGTCAGCCCGGCGCTGCTGGCCACGACCGTGAACTGCCCAGGGGTGGCATCGGCGGTGAGCGTCGACGCCGTGGCCACCCCGCTGGCGTTGGTGTCGGCCACGCACACATTCGCCGAAGGGTTGCTAGCGCAACCGGCCGCGAAGGTGCCCCCGGCCCCGCTGGCGGGCGCTGTGAAGGTCACGGCGATGCCGGCGCCCTCGGGATTGCTGTGGGCGTCCTCGACGGTGGCCGTGAGCGGTGCGGCGTACGCCGTGCCGACCTGAGCCACCTGGTTGTTACCGCTCGCGGCCACCACCTTCGAGGCGGCGCCGGCCGTCACGGCGTAGGGCGGGCTCGTCTGGGCGATGGTGTCCGAGGCGGTCGACTCCTTCATCTGGTAATTGCCGGCGGCTGAAGGGCTGGTGACGCCGGTGATGGTCACCGTCACGAGGTCACCGGCGGCGACGGAGGATGCCAACAGGGTGATGACCACCTGGTTGTTGGTGGCACTGACGCCGTTCGACCCCGGGCCCGCCACCTTGCTCACGGCCACGCTGGACACGGTGGCGGCGTGGTTGTGGTTGACGGTGACGGTGTAAGCGCCGGCCGAGGACGGCAAGGCCGTGTTGTTCGGCGCCACCAGGGTGATGGTGCACGCGGCCGTGCAGGCACCCGAGGCCGGGATGGCACCGTCGGCACTGGTGGTGAATGGGACGGTGTAGGTGGCGCTCGAGGCAGCCGTGTCGGGCATCACCGTGATCCCGCCCGGGGTGAGCACGGGCACGTTCGTCAAGCTGAACGTTCCGTTCGTCACCGGGTCGGCGCTGGCCGTGACGTTGTACCCGCCCGCCGTGCTGTTGGCGGTGAACGTCGACGCCGTGGCTACCCCGCCGGCGCTGGTGGACGTAATGCACTCGTAGGCCGGGGTGGCGCCGGTGTTGCCGGAGCAGCCCGCTGGGTCGAAGGTGCCGCTGGGACCGCTGCTCGGTGCCGCGAACATCACGGCGAAGCCGGCTCCGGGCACCGTGTTGCCGGCGGCGTCCTCGAGGGTCACGCTCATCGGCGTGGCGAAGGGCTCGTTGACCCCCGTCGCCTGGCTGTTGCCGCCGGTGACCACGAGCTGAGAGGCCGCCCCGGGGTTGATGGTGTAGGTGGGGCTGGCCGCCAGCGTCTGGTCGGCCGAGGTCGCCTCGTCCATGACGTCAGTGGTCGAGGCGACGGAGGGGTTGGTGACGTTGGTGATCGTCACCGTCAGGGTGTCGCCGTTGGCGATGTTGGAGGAGCCCAAGGTGATGAGGGCCTGGTTGGTCGTTCCGCTCACGGTGTTGGCGCCCGGCCCGACCACCGCTGTGGCGCTCACGCCCGAGACGGTGGCGGCGTGTCCGTTGTTCACCGCCACCGAGTAGTTGCCCATCGTGCCCGGGAGCGCGGTGCCATTGGGGGCGACGAGCGTGATGGTGCCCGATGCCGGGATGGCCCCGTTGGCCGTGGTCGTGAAGGGCACGGTGTAGGTCACCCCGGTCGCCCCCTCGGTGTTCGAACCGAGAATGAGCGTGCCCGGCGTCCCGGGCGGGGTGGTGTTGGTGAGCGCGAACGACGGTGAGGCGGCGACAGCCCCCGACGTCGCCGTCACGTGGTAGGCGCCGGCCGTCGAGTTGGCGGTGGGGGCCTGCGCGGTGGCCTGGCCGTTGGCGCCCGTGGTCGAGATCTGGGTGGTGGTGGTGTTGGGGAAGGTGGCCGAGGCCCCGCTCCCGGGCGCGGTGAAGGTAACGGCGACGCCGCTCACGGGGTTGCCGGCGCCGTCGAGGGCGGTGGCGACCAGGTTCTGGCCGAAGGCGTGGCTCACCTCGGCGCTCTGGTTGCTCCCCGAGGTGACCACGATGCTGGCCAGCGGCCCGGGGTTGATGGCGTAGGCCGAGGTCGCCGCCGGCAGCGTGTCGGCCGAGGTCGACTCGTCCACCACATCACCGCTGGTGGCGAAGGTGGGGTTGGTCATCCCTGTGACGGTGACGGTCACCGTGTTGCCTGCGTTCACCAAGGTGGGCGCGCCGAGGTTGATGACCACCTCGTTGTTGGTGTTGCTCGTGCAGGTAGACCCGCTCAAGGACCCCTGCTCGTTGGTGCAGGCCGGGTCGGTGGTGGGAGCGCCGGGCCCCGCTGCCTTGGCGGGGTTCACGCTCGAGATGGTCTGAGAGGCGCCACCCAGGGTGGTGTTGGCCACGGTGTAACTGGTCATCGGCCCGGGGAAGACCGTGCCGTTGGGCGCCAGGAAGGTGATGGACGACCCCGAGCCGAGAGCGCTCGTCGACGTGAAGGGAAAGGTGTAGGTGACGGGACTGGCGCCCTCGGTGTGGGAGCTGAGGGTCAGTGCCTGGGGCGTCACCGAGGAGCCGCTGGGCGGGGCGGCCAGGTTGGTGAGCTCGAACGGCGGTGACGTCGACTCGGGGGGGCTGGTCAACGAGGCCGTCACCGCATAGGGGCCCCCGGCGCCGCCGGTGGCGGTGGGAGTCGAGGACGTGGCCACCCCGCCGCTCAGCGAGGTGACGCACTGGTAGGTGTGGGGATTGCTCGAACAGGGAGCGAAGGTGACGCTGGCACCGCTGCTCGGCGCCGAGAAGGTGACGGTCCCGACCGCCGTCGTGACCGGGTTCCCGTAGGTGTCGACGGCCGTGGCCGACAGCGGCACCGAGAAGACGCCGCTCGAGGACTGGTTGTCGCCGCCGGTGACCACGAGGCCCATCACCGGTCCGGCCGTGATCGAGTAATGGGGACTGGCCGCAGGGGTGGTGTCGGCGGAGGTGGACTCGTTCATCACGTAGGTGGTCGACGCCAGGGTGGGGTTGGTGGCGCTCATGCCGGAGGTCGATGCCGTCACCAGGTCTCCGTCGGCGATGGTCGAGGTGGCCAGGGTGATGACCACCTGGTTGGCGGTGGCGCTCGTGCTGTTCGAGCCCGGCCCGGTGACGTCGCTCACCGACACGCTCTGCACGGTGGCGGCGTGGCTGTGGTTGACGACGATGCCGTAAGAGCCGGCCGACGCAGGCCACACGGTGCCGTCGGGCGCGGTGACGGTGATGGTGCCGCCGGGCGCCAGCGCGCCGGAACCGCTCACGGTGAACGGCACGCTGTAGTCGCTGGGGGAGCCGGCCGTGGTCGGGCTCACCGTCACGGCACCTGGCGTCACGGCGGTTGCGGCCTGGGCCGGCCCGCTGAGGGCGACGGGACCAGCCACGGACAAGATCGCCACGGCAGCGCCACCAGCCGCCCGGCGGAACCGCCGGCCTCGACGGAACGACGCGCATCTCTCCGGCCCGGGGGTCCGGGCCGGCTGCTCGTTGTTGGCGCTCATCTTCCCCTCCGCCCCCCGGGCCCGAGCCCTCGGACCCGGCCTCGTCGACCTGCTTCTGGCCGACGCGCGGTGCGGCCAAAGCTGTTCGCAATATTCGCGCAGGAAACCAACAACGGCGGTGAACCTTGTGCGTGGGCGCTCAGACGCCCCTTGCGGCCGAATGGGCCGGAAGGCCCTCCCATAGACACGGCCTCGCCCCTACCATGGGGCCATGCTCGGACAACGTTTGCACAACGCCCCGCTCGTCGCAGCCGGGGCTGCCGCCCTGGTGGTGGCCCTGGCCTGCGCCGCCGGCCCGGCGTCAGCGGCTTCGGCCTCCGCCTCGCACGTGAAGTCGCAGAAAGGCGGGGGTGGCAATACGACACAGCCGCCGCTGCTGTATAGCCAGGGCAAGCTGCTCACCGCCTCCACCACCTACGCCATCTGGTGGGGGCCCACCGCGAAATTCCCATCTGACGCCCAGAGTGGCATCGAGACCCTGCTCGGGGGCTTCGGGGGCTCCAGCTACTTGGGCATAGCGGCGCAGTACATGCCGGGCGGCGTGGCCCCGACCTCCTCCTTCGCGACCTCGGTCTTCGACACGACGACGGCTCCACCCACGCACTCGCCGAGCACCGCCACCATCGCCGCCGAGGTTGCCCACTTCTTCCCGAGTCCGGACAAGAACGCCATCTATCTCGTGTACACGAGCAACTTCCCGCACCTGAGCTTCTGCGCCTGGCACGCCGCGGCCGTGATCGGCGGTGTGACGACGCAGATCGGCTACCTGCCCAACACGACCGGCATCGCCGGGTGCGATCCGGGCAACAAGTTCAACCTGCAGAACTTCTCCCAGGGCACCCGCTCGCTGGCCGACTCGACCGCCCACGAGTTCATGGAATCCGTCACCGACCCTGTGCCCGTGACCGGGTGGGCAGACAAGAACGGGCAGGAGATCGGCGACAAGTGCAATTTCGTGTATGGCAGCTCGCCGATCGATCTCGGGGGCCAGCCCTGGCAGATCCAAGAGGAGTGGAGCAACGCGGCGAACAACAACGCCGGTGGGTGCGTGGATGGTTCATAGCGGCACCGAGTCGCCAGGGAACCGATCGCGGCGACGGCGAGAAGCGCTCTACGCGGAAGCGGACCCCATGACTCCCCGGTGCCCGAACGGCGAGGGATGAACGCGACGTGCCTTATCGGCCCACCTGTCCGGCTTCGGCTGCTTGCTTCAGGCGCTGCAGCGTCCGGCGCATCCCCCGCCGCAGCATCGCCCTTCTCGGGGACAAGGCGTCACTCAAACGGATGAGTGGCTTCGACCACAGGTACTCGTAGGACTCGGTGACCACCGTGGCGCCGTCGGATTCCTGGAACCGGTAACGCCACCGGGTGGACTCATGTCCCTCCAGATACGTCGTGAAGGCGAACTCGCGTCCGCGCTCCGCGGTCACGACCTTCCCTCCCACCGACCAGCGATAGGGACCGACGCGGTTGTGTCCCAGGAACTCGGCTCCCGCCATCGGAGCCTGAATCTCTCCGACCCATTCCGTCCGGTAGCACTCCGGGCTCCACTCGCCCATGCGGGGCATGTCGGCAACGAGGTCGTAGACAACCTCGGGACGAGCGTCGACTCGCACGTGCTCTTCCCCCGATGTCGGAATCGCCATGGCCGCCCTGTCGCTCGAGGTGCGGACAATGGTAGACGGCGACGGTCGGACGACCCTCGCCCGCCCGACAACCTCTTTGCGTCGGCGGTGGCCGCCAACCCTTATCCCTTGCCGATTCCGTGAACCGGCCTAGCGTTCTTCGCGTGGGAGGACGGGGCCTGGGCTGGAAGCTCGTGGTCGCCGGGTGCCTGGTCGCGCTGGCGCTCACTTCCGCCTGCGGTCGGGGGACGAACGGGTCGAAGGCGACGACTTCCACGACTGGGGTGCCAGTCGTCCACGGTCCCTCGGGCGGTCCCGTCCCGTCCGGTTTCCTGGCCACCAGTGTGAGCTTCCTGTCGAACGCCGACGGCTGGATGCTCGGAACGGCGCCGTGCTCCGCGCCGCCGTGCACGTCGTTGGTCCGTACCACCGACGGAGGCGCCAGCTGGGTGGGGATCCCGGCTCCGAGCGTTCTGCTCGGGGAGCCGCAGACCCCTTCCTCGCCGTACGCAACCGGCCTCGTGTTCGCCACCAGCCTCGACGGCTTCGTCTACGGCGCCGGCTTGTGGCTGACGGCCGACGGTGGGGCCGATTGGCGGTTGCTCCCGTCTGTGGCGGGGATCGCCCCCTACTTCGTCCAGGACCCGGTGGTCGCCGGTGGCCACCTCTACGCCTTCGTCTCGGGACTGAGCCAAGGATCCACGGACGCCAACTGGAGGCTCGTGGTGGGCAACGACGACGGGACCGACTTCCACGTCGTCTATCGGTTCGCGTCCACGACGGACCCGACCGACATGGTGGCGACGGGCAAGAACGTGTACGTGGACGACGGCGTCGGCGTGATGGAGGTCGTCGGGTCGTCGGTGACCACCAGCAATCCCACCCCCGCCTCGAACTGCGACACGCTGGCGGCCTCCGGCGCCGGCGACGTCCTGCTCGAGTGCAACATGAGCGGCCTCGGGGGCGGGATCTGCTGCGGGCGCCGCTTGTACGGCAGCACCGACGCCGGCTCCCACTGGGTCCGCCTGCCCGACCCGGGCGAGGGTGCCGGGTACGTCACGAGCGGCCTGAGCGATCCCGGCGGGGGCCACGCCGCCATCGCCACGTCGAGCGGCGGCGGCGCCGGGGTGCTCGTGACCACTGACTACGCCAAGAGCTGGACCATGAGCTTCGGGGTCACCAACGGAGGTGGGGCAACCTGGTCCGGCCTCCGCTTCACCGATCCGGACCATGGCGTCGTCGTCTTCGCCCCGAAGTTCGACTGCTCGGAGTGCAGCCCCGGGCCGTCGGGGGTCGGCGTGCTGTACCAGACCAGCGACGGCGGACTCCACTGGACGCCGGTCACCTTCGGGCCGAACCCGCCCCAGCCCGGAACCGAGTTGGCGGAGGTGGCCCCGGTCGACGCCCGTGAGCAGCCGGTCCCGGGGCTGACCGTGTCCCAAACCGGCGATGGCACGTGTGAAGGGGGCTCGGACTCCGTAACAGGGGCGCCCGACTACCGATGCTTCTCCGGGAACTTCGTCTACGACCCGTGCTGGGCGGTCGCCTCGAGCACGACGCCCACCAAGTCGGTCCTGTGCATGACAGATCCGTGGGACTCCAGCGTGGTGAAGATCGTCACCACCACCCCCCTCACCGAGACCGGGCCGGCCAAGCCCGACTACTCGATCCCCTGGGCGGTGCGGCTCACCTCCGGCCAGCAGTGCCTGGGCGCCCAAGGCGCCCACTCGCAGTACGCGGGCCAGCCGGTCGACTTCTACTGCACCGGTTCGAACATGGTCCTGCTCGGCGGCATAGACCAGTCGGCGCCCACGTGGACGATGAAGAGCTTGCTGTCCAACGGTGCGGGCGGTTTTTCGACGGAGTCGACGGTGCAGGTGAGCCTCGCCTGGTACGGCGGTCCCTGAGCCGGAACCGATCGCCGCGACGGCGGGAAGCGCCCGGCGCAGAAGCGGACCCCAAACCTCGCCAGTCCTACGGTTGGGCGTCGTTCACGAACCAGTTCTGCAGGCCCGACCTGTGCGTAGTCAGCCGGGCGCTCGCGCCCGGAAGAGCCTGTTCGCAACCAACACGTACCGCCCGGGGCGCACTTCGATAATCCCTGAGCGCTTCCGGGCCGGTTAGCCCCTTACGGCGAAGAGCTTCCAGGAGCCGGGCACTCCCTTTAGCTCGTGTTCACCTCGGTCATCGAAGGTGATTTCGGACCCCACGACAAGGTCTCTCACGGTGCTCGACACCAATACCTCACCCGGTCCGGCACGAGAAGCGACACGCTGGCCGATATGCACGGCGATGCCTCCGATGTCCTCGCCGAGGAGTTCGATCTCGCCGGTGTGGAGTCCAGCCCTGAGCTCTATGTTCAAGGGACGAACGGACTCCTGAATCGCACACGCACAGCGAATCGCTCGCCCTGGCCCATCGAACGTGGCGAGGAAGCCGTCGCCGATCGTTTTGATCTCCCGACCTCGATGGCGGCCCAGCTCGCGCCGGACCGCCGTGTTGTGATCGGCAAGCAGCTCCCGCCACCGGCGGTCGCCGAGCCGGGCAGCCTGCTCGGTCGATCCCACCACATCGGTGAAGAGCACGGTGGCCAAGATCCGATCGGTGTCTGGCTCAGGCAGATGACCGGTGAGGAACTCCTCGACGACGTCGAGGATCGGCTCAGTGTCTCCGGTAAAAAAGAGTTCGCCCCCACCAGGAAGCTCGAGATACCTCGCGCCGTCGATGTGCTCTGCCGCGTACCGACTCGTCGGCATCCAAAATGAGTCCCGATGGTCAATGACCAGCGTAGGCACACTTATGACCGGCAGAGCTTGGCGCATGTCCAGATCGAAGACCGCTGCGGCGCGCTCGGCTGCCAGTCGCGGGCTCGATGACAAGCGCTCGCACTTGCTGAACCAATGGCCCAGTTGAGGATCCGCAGCAGCCCTGGGAGCCAGAGCATGCAGCTGCTTGCCTGTTCCCCACTCTTGTTCGATCATCGCCAAGGCCAGATCTCGGCCTTCGTCCGACCACCCCCCTGGGTAGTCAGGTGCTCGGCGAAATCGTGTAATGGCGGGAGCAAGAATCAGTGCCTGGACTCGGCCAGGATGGGTCGCTGCACATAACAATCCCCCGAGCCCCAAGTTCAAGACAGCGGCTTGTTGCCAGCCGAGTTCGTCGAGAACGACCACCATGTCATCGACCATGTTTTCAACGAGCCGATCTTCGACCTGCTCCAGGGGATCAGACGCTCCTCGACCTCGCGGATCGAACCAAGCGTGGCGACAGAACCTCGAAAGGCGTTCGAGGTAGCGCACGACGCGGGGCTCGTCCTCAATCAGGTCGATCGGGAGCCAAGGTGGCGTCGTGACCAGGACATCAACCGGGCCGCCGGCATACACCTTGTATGCGATGCGCCCACGCAGCGGCCCGGCGTAGCGCGTTTCTGGACGCTCCATAGCAGGCGACAGTTTGACGCGGTTACGCAATCAACGCCGAGGGAGGCCCGGCAACAGACAAATCTGGTGTTGGCATGGGTGCCAAGGCGGCTGAACCAGGACCAATTCGTCAGGGATCGCTCTCAGCCGCGGCGAAGAGACGCCACTCGTCGTGCACGCCTTTGAGAACGTGAGTGCCGCGCTCGGACAGCGCAATCCCCGATCCCACGATGAGTGCCTTGACAGTGTCGGAGGGGCGGTCCTTCGTCGAATTGCCACGACGCACCGCAAAGTGGCGAGGCTCACGTGGTGTGGAAGAGGACCTTGTTGGGTGTGATGCGAACGACCCCGCGATTGTCCTGGTCGAGCCATGCGGTGATGGCCGAGGGATCGGGGCGGTCCTGCCCGAGGACGACGGCGAGCACGTCGGCTGACAGCTCCGCACGCTCGGGGTCCTCGTCGACAGTCTCGGCCGTACCGTAGATGACGAGATTCACCCGCCCATCAGGGACCGAAACGCTGACCCTGGGCTGGCGCGTGATGTTCCGCCACTTGGCCATCACGACCTTGGTCGAGATCAAGATGCGTCCTTCTTCGTCGAGTGTGTAGCCCACCATCGCCAGCTGCGGGCTACCGTCGCTCCGACCGGTGGCCAGCACGGCCCACTTGTGAGCGAGAAGGTAGGTTTTCTCTTCGTTCGTGTACAACGGCTCACCCTTAACTCTCGTAGAACGCGAGGACAGTAACCTGCCCACGGCGGGCGCGCCCAGGGCCTCCGGCCCTGTCAGCCCGGCCGGAGGCCGCTCGTAACTGCGCAGCGCCGTTCTTACCGGTCGGGGCGGAGTCCGAGCATGGTGACCGGGGACGGCAGGTCACGCGGTCCGCCCGCAGGAGGTAGACCCTCGGCGCTCACTCGCCCGACCGACGGTCCTTGTGCTCCATGAGGTGCAGAGTCACCCCGAACGTCGTGTCCGGCGCCGTGAAGATGTAGTGGACGTCGTCGGTCTCGTATTCGCCCTGCAAGACGACCCCTCGGCGTGTCAGTTCGGCTTTGGCATCGTCGAGGTCGTCAACCGCAAGTCCGAGATGGCCGAAGACCGCAGTCTCGCCATCCTTGAGCTCCGGCATGCCGAAACCGGCAGCGCGGACCTCAATCAACTCCAACTGCATTTCACCGGACAGCAAGACTTGGAGGTCGATGTCGCCCCCGTGAATACGCTCGCCCACCGCTCTGCCATCAATGGTGTCGCCCGCCCGAGCGATGGTTTCGTCGATATCGCGCACGACGAATGCGATGTGATCCAACCCAAGTATCTTCATGGAACTCAGTCCTTTCTGTCTCGCTGTTCTTCTGTTGTTGACTGGTACTGGCCACGCTCTCCGCAGACGCCTGGTCAAGAGCGCAGAAGCGACCCTCCGTCCACGCCGAGGGTCTGGCCGGTGATGTAGCGGGCGTCGTCGGTGGCGAGGAACACCACGGCCGGTGCGATATCCAGGCGGGGCTCGCCGAGGCGTCCCATGGGTATGGCAGCCACGGCCGCCGCCATACCCTCGGGGTCGGCGCGCTCGATTTCGTCCGCGGAGTCGGTCTTCGCCGTCGGGGCGACGGCGTTGGCCGTGATCCCATAACGAGCCCACTCCCGGGCGGCGGTCCTTGTCAGAGCGCGGACAGCTTCCTTGGTGATGTTGTAGCCGACGGTCCCGGCGTTCCCGATCACGCCGTATCCGGACGCGAAGTTGATGATCCGGCCGCCGCGCTGGCGCATGTGCGGGAAAGCGGCCTGCATCGCCCAGAGCGTTCCGCGGAACCCGGTGTCGAACGTCCAGTCGAGCTCCGCGTCGTCGAACGACTCGAGCGGCGTCGGGACGGGCAAGCTGGTCGGCTGGTCTCGGGTGCCCCAGGACTGGGCGTTGTTGACCAGAATGTCGAGGCTGCCGTACGTCTCAACTGCGAACCTCACCATGTCGACGACGTCGGGCTTGATGCCGATATTGGTGGGCTTCGCGACCGCAGTGCCACCGGCCGCCTCGATCGCTTCCACGGCGGCACCGCATCCATCCGCTGAGCGCGATGCGACCACAACCCGGGCGCCTTCGCGCGCGTAAAGCTCGGCGATAGCCCTGCCGATGCCGCGACCCGCGCCGGTGACGATGGCTGTACGGCCCGCGAGTCGCATTTGGCTATTGACGGTGGGTTCTGTGTCGGTAGTCACGTTGCCAGCCTCTCCCCTCTCGCTGTGGGAAGGTCAAGAGCGGATTTGGCGTTTGACTCTCACATAGGGGGAGACCCAGAATTCAGCGGTGACCTCCACGCTCGCCATTGGCGACTTCTCCCGGGCCACGCACCTGAGCGTGAGGATGCTTCGCCACTATCACGAGCTCGGCCTTTTGGAGCCGGTCGACGTGGACGTTGACAGCCGATACCGGCGCTACGCGCCAGAACAGATCGTCACGGCGCAGGTCATCCGCCGTTTCCGCGACCTAGACATGCCACTCGAGGACATCCAGATTGTGCTCCGGGCTCCCGACATCGAGACCCGCAACCGGGTGATCGCCAACCATCTGGCCCGGCTCGAGTCCAACCTCGCTCGGACCCAAGACACGGTCGCATCCCTGCGGAGTCTGCTGGACCGACCCCAGGACACCAGCGTGGCGATCGATCACCGTTATGTCGCCGCCGCGCCCGCCGCTTTCATCACGGACATTGTCGAAACCGCCGAGGTTGTCGCCTGGTATCGGGGAGCCATGGGCGAAGTGGTCGCCACGCTCTCCGCCCAGGAGATCAACCCGGCGGGGCCCCTCGGTGGCGTCTACGACACAGAACTATTCACAGAGGGCCGGGGACGAATCACGATCTTCCTTCCATGCGACCCGTTGCCGCAGCCAGTTGGACGCGTCAGCACGACCATTATCCCGCCGGCAGAGCTGGCAATGACCGTCCACCTCGGTTCCAATACCGAGGTGGACCGGACGTACGGTGCCCTCGCCGCCTATGTGACGAAGCATGCGCTCGCGGTCGAGGGACCGATTCGCGAGTACTACCTCGTCGGCCCCTCCGATACCCAAGACGAGTCGCTATGGCAAACCGAAATTGGATGGCCGATCTTCCAAACCCGGCCCCAGCCGCAAGACACAGCGAACACGTAGCCAGCGACCTATGCTTTCCCCTTAGCGACTTGACGGGGTCAGCGGGGGACGATGAGGGTGATTTCTCGCCTGTCGGGGGGCAAGGCCACTCGCCTGGAGCTCTACGTCGTCGCCGTGGTCCTCTTTGCCGGTGCTGGTGGCATCAGCTATGCAGCGGTTTCGACCGGCGGTCCCCCGGGTGCGGCGAAGTCGTCGAGCACGACGACCAGTTCGGCTCCTACGACTCTGGCTCCCACCCCCACGAACACGGCCCCAACCACCACAACGACGGCTCCACTCCCCACCCTCAAGCCACCTCCAAGCACGACGACCACGCTCGCTGCGGGTCCGATTTCGATTCCGAATACCCCGGCTCCCCCACCGACTGGTCCCGGCACAGCCAATCTGACCTACAGCGGCGTGCTGTCCGGTCCGCTCGTGAACGCCGTGTCGTACTGCCAGCCCAGACCCAACGCCTCGTCGGAGATCACGGTCAACGGCACGCTCAACGGCACGCCGTGGGTGCTGTTCATCCAGAGCTACGACGGCGAGACCGGAGTGTGGCAGGTGCTCACGGGTCAGTCCGGCGGCGGCACGGGCTTGGTCGGCCAGGGCTACCGGATCACCGCTTCGTACCCGCAGACGGTCGCGGGTTTCACGCAGATCGATTGGGTGCACGGTGCCACCTTCGACGTGCAACAACTGACCTCGGGTCCGGGCCAGGCGCCCGCCGGCGACGTCGAGGTACAAGGCACGATCGCCTGCGGGTGACGTTTGGCCAGATCAGCCGTTGGTTCGCTGACTTCCAATCTGGCTGATGGCCAGACTGCACGTTGTGTCGAGGTTCACGTTGTTGATGGTGACATTGCCACTTCCGTTGGCGAGAGCGATCACGACATCGGCGTACGTCTGCCTGGATTGGGATGTTTCACAGCCACTCGATGTCGCCAGCAGAAATACCGCCGGTTGGTGCGGTGCGACGCTGCCGGGCGTCACATCACCGAAATAGGTGCCGTGCATGGCGGGGAGCGCTTGTAGCGCTCCCGCCGCGTTCCTGCCGTAGAGGGTCGGATAGCCACTGGCGAAACAGGGCCGAGAAGACACGTTCGTGAGGTTGACGGTCGATAGATCGTTGCCGGCCGCGGCCGCGGTCCCGGCTGATGAGGCGACGAAGTCACTTGCCACACAGTCGCGTTCGACCATGATTCCAATGACGACGCCGGGTGGGAGTTGCCCAGCGTGAGAGAGCTTGGTTCCATTCCAGCTGTACGTGGTCGTGACCGCCGGAAGGGACGGGCAGCACGCAGGATCCTTTGGTGCGTAATCGGGATATGTGGCGACGATTCCATTGGATCCGTGGGCCGATACCGACACGTTCCAACTCTCTTGATCGGTGTCCCACCCCAGGAACGTCCCGTTGTGCCAGAAGAAGACCAGCCAGCCGTGGCCGTCGGCGCTTGGAGTGCGCCCGGCTGGGACGGCCGTGAGAGAACCCCCGTGCCCGTCACTGACGGTTACGGGCGTCCCACCGGAGAATCCCTCGTTTGGCGACGTCACTTCGTGGGTGCTGGCGATGGTCGCCGCGATCGTCTGCGCACTGGGTGCGGCAGCAACCCCAGTCGTCGGTGGCGTCGTTGAAGAAGACGTGGTTGTCGAACCGTGTGCGCCCATGTTCCCACCGCAAGCGGAGAGCAGGACCACCAAAAGGACGACGCTCGTGGCTACGGCCTGACGCAGCACGCTGAGAGTACGACAGGGCCACCTTCCGAGGCGGCGTCTCCGTCGATGCAACGTCGAACCGGGACAAGCCCGCTCAGCAGGCCTGGTCTTGGTCCCAGGTCTGCGACGGGTACAGCTGCAACAGCCACGCGGCGCCGCCACCGAAGTCGTGGGACCCGTCGCACCACGACGATGGCGGCGAGGCGTCGTCGCCGGCCAGCCAGTTGGGCGGAGCGCCGCCGCTCGGGTTGTAGCCGGCGGTGATCACACCCCACTGGTAACTGGTCGAGTACACGCCCACCTGTGCTCCAGCTGACCGGATGGCGTCGAGGGCACCCTGGATGGTGAGGCTGTTGAGGCCCTGGTTGCACGACCAGTACCCGCTGCCGCCGGTGGGGAAGCTCTGGGTACAGCCGCCCACCGTCTCGATGTCCAGCCACCACATGCGCGGCGCCAGGTGGTCGCTCCTCGCCACGCCGAGCGAGTACTGCGCCGCGTTGTAGCCGTAGTTGTAGGCGAGGCAGCTGTCGTTCGAGCCGCAGTTGCCGGCCGGACCAGAGGAGTCCGAGCCGTCGGCTCCGGTGGGCGAGTTCAGGTTCATGTACAGATCGAGGGCGCCGCCCGCCCACGAGGCTTCCGACGTCACACACGGATTGGTGGTGAAGGCCTTCCCGTCGTTGACGCCCACCACGGCGACGGACGACTGGGGCGGATAGGACCCACCGCACTGGGGCCACGAGATGTCGTAGCCGGTACTGCCCGAGGAGTAGCGGGCCGGTGGTGGCGGGGGCGGTGAGGAGCTCGGCTGGGATGGGGGCGGCGACTGGCCCGGCAGCGACGGCAATGCGGGAAGGCCGGGAGGACCGGCCTGGGGAACGCCCGACAGCGAAGGCGTGCCGGGCAGGCCGGGGCCAGGGACCCCGCCCGGGGGTGGCGGCAGAGCCGGAGTGCCCGGGGCGGAGGGCGCGCTCGGCGGGGGTGGCGCGGTGGGGAGCGGCAGCGAGGGAACCGAGGGCGGCTGCGGCGGCAGGCTCGGCGCCGGCACGCCAGGAAGCCCGAGACCCGGGAGCGACAACGTCGGCGCCGGGGGGGCACTGCCAGGCTGCACCGGGGCGGCGCAGGAGGTGGGCAGCTGCACGGTGGCCGGAGTACCGACAGGACTCCCAGCGACGTTCACCGTGCAGGTGCCACCGGACTCGACGAGGTCGGGGACGGTGACCTGGAGGGGCACGGTGCTTCCAGGCGCAACGGGTGCGCCGGCTCCGGCGGGCCCTCCTGGGTCCGTGGCTGGGATGGACAGGCCGAGAACGTCGCCAGCGGCAACGGCCAAAGCCGGGCCGGCGAGCTGGCAGGGCGACGAAGAGACGTTGGTCACCGAGGCGGTCACCACGGCCATCGTCGTCGCCACTTGGAACTGCCGACCGCTCACGGCGAGGTTCGTGGCCGTGCACGGCGCCGGCGCGTCGAGCGGGGCAGGGGCAGCATCGACCGAGGTGGGGAGGGGATCCCCGGCCAGTGGGACCACCGGGTGCACGGTGGGGTGCCGCGCTGCGCCCGGCCCGGTGCCCGTTCCGCTCACCGCGTAGACGCACGTGGCGGTCACCAAGCACGCCGCTGCTGCCACTGCGACGGCAATGGCTCTTGCCGAAGGCATTCCCACCTCCACTGCGAGCCATCGATCCGCCGGCGCGCACAGGGGGAACGTCAGCCGGCCGTCTTCCCGGCGGGTCGGGCGCGGCCACGCTCACCCGTCCACAGCGTTCAAGCTCGTGGCGGAACCGATGGCCGCGACGGCGAGAAGTTCCCGCGCCGCAATCGCACCCGAAAATGCACGTCACAGGCACCGAGCGGGCATCCGCGGGGCTGTTACACCCCGGCGATACCGTCATCCCGTGACTTTGTGGCTGGTGATCACCACCGTGTCGGGCGCCACCATTGGTGCCGTCGTCGCCGGGCTCGTCATGGCGGGACGCTTCGCCGCCCGGCTGACCGCCGCCGCGCTCGACGAGGCGCGGGAGCGGTCCGAGCTGCAAGCCGAGCTGGCGGCGGCGCAGGCGACGCTCGAGCACGAGCGTGCCGCCGCCGTTGAGCGCCAGGCGGCGTGGGAGGAGACGCGGCGCCAACTGAGCGGGGAGTTCGCCGAACTCTCTGCCAAGGCGCTCGAGCGCAACAACACCCAGTTCCTCGAGCTTGCCAACGCCCGGCTCAAGGAGACCCAGCAGACGGCGACCGGTGACCTGGAACAACGCAAGCAGGCCATCGAACAACTGCTGTCACCGCTACGGGATCAGCTCGGCAAGTACGAAGAGGGCCTGCGCACCTTGGAGCTGGAGCGACAGAAGGCCTACACCGGGCTCTCCGAGCAGGTCCGGCACCTGACCGAGTCGCAGGACCGGCTCCAGGCGGAGACCCGCAACCTCGTCACCGCGTTGCGGGCGCCGGCCACGCGGGGTCGGTGGGGCGAGATGCAGCTGCGCCGGGTGGTCGAGATGGCGGGCATGGTCGAGCACTGCGACTTCGAGGAACAGGTCACGGCGACCACCGAGGACGGGAGGCTGCGACCGGACATGGTGGTACGCCTTCCCGGTGGACGGTGCGTGGTGGTCGACGCCAAAGTCCCGTTCCAGGCCTTCGTCGACGCCATCGAGTCGACCGACGAGCACGACCGGCAGGCGCACCTGGTGTCGCACGCCCGCCAACTGCGCGCCCACGTGGACGCCCTGTCCAAGAAGGAGTACTGGCAGCAGTTCGGCCGTTCGCCGGAGTTCGTGGTGGCGTTCGTGCCCGGCGACCCCCTCCTCGCCGCCGCCTTCGAGCACGACCCGTCGCTGCTCGAGCACGCCATGGCCAGCCACGTGGTGCTCGCCACCCCCACCAACCTCATCGCCCTGCTGCGCACCGTCGCCGCCAGCTGGCAGCAGGAAGCGGTGGCCGAGAACGCTCAGAAGGTCCAGCAGATCGGGCGCGACCTGTACAAGCGGCTGTGTGCCTTCGGCGACCACCTGGCCAAAGCGGGCCGTGGGCTGGCCGGCGCCGTCGACGCCTATAACAAAGCAGTGGGGTCGCTCGAGCGAAGCGTGCTCCCCCAGGCCCGTCGCTTCCAGGAGCTGGGCGTGGTGGGGGTCTCCGAGAAGGAGCTGGTCGAGCTGGAGCAGGTCGACTCGGCGCCACGGCGTCCCGAATCGGGTGAGCTCGGGATCTCGGCACCGGCGCTGGAGCTGGTGGTCGACGCGACCCGACCGCCCGCGTTGCCGGGCGTCGCCGACGGCTGACTGCAGCGTCACCTGATCGAAAAACCCCGGTACTCGTCGTCGGTTGACGATCACGCAGTGCAATCATTTCGGTAGTGAAGGTCATCCCTGCGCTGAAGGCAGAAACGGCCTTGGCCATGGCCGTCGGGGGCGCTCTGGTCGGAGGCGGGATAGCCGTTGGCCGCTACCTCGTGCCCATCTCCTCCAACTCGGTAGCGCCCACCACCTCCGCCGCACCTGCCGCCCCGAGTCCTTCGAGCGGCACGACCGCCCCCGCTCCCCCCGCCGCCGCTCCGGTGCCACTGATCAGCTCGGCGACAACGGGGCAAACAACGTCCTTCGTGGTGCCAGGCCCCGGGGGCATTCCGCTCGTCTTCGTCCGCAAAAGCGGCGGATCGCTGTGGGACTACACCTATGCCAAGGGCGCCTGGCAGGCGGAAGAGATCGCCAATAGCGGGGTCGCCTCGGATCCGGTTGCGCTCGTCGGCTCGGACGGCGCCCCCAGGGTGTTCTACGAGGGCGACGGTGGATCCCTGTGGACCGACAGCTACACGGGGGGAACGTGGCATCCGGCTGCGGTCGTGAAGAGCGGCGCGGCCTCCGCTCCGGTTTCCGTCCTGGGCGCCGATGGCGCTCCGCGGGTCTTCTACGAGGGCGACGGCGGGACTCTGTGGACGGCCGGGCTGACAGGCAACAGCTGGCCGACCTCGGAGATCGCGTCTTCCGGAGTGACGTCGGCGCCCAGCGCAGTCGTGGAGTCCGACGGCTCGTTCAGCGTCTTCTGCCAAGAGGCCGGTGGATCTTTGTGGAACTACATCTCTCAGAACGGCGGCTGGATGCCGTACGAGATCGCCAAGACCGGCGTGGCCTCGCCGCCGGCAGCGATACTGCAGGCGCAAGGAACGCCGTCGGTGTTCTACCGAAGCTCCGACAACGAGCTCTGGGACTACTCGTTCGTCTCAGCCGGTGACTGGACCTCTAATGCGGTGTCGGCCGACCTCGTGCCAACCGGGTCCTTCTACGGTGAACCGTCGGTGATCGCCCGACCCAATGCCACCAACGCGCCGACGGTCTTCGTCCAGGGCCCCTACAACATGCTCCTTACCCTGTCGCAGACCTTCTCGTCGGGAGGGTGGATCGCTGGGCAGGTGGCGAAGCCGGGATCGGTCTCCGCTGCACCCGGTAGCGCGCTCCAAACCGACGGCGGACAGTGCACGTTCCTCTTCGGACCCGGTGGCACCCTGTGGGACTACTGGTTCCAGCACGGAACGTGGGCCGCGGCGGACATTGTCCCCAGCGGAGTGACCTGACTGAAGGTCCGTTCGGCGCGCCACCACCGCCCTCAGCGGGCTCCTTCGCCGTCGACCGAGGTGACGGCGGGGTCACTCCGATTTTCTCCCGGACGGGACTAGGGTCGGATTCGATGGCGAGGACGACCGCCGCCGGCTCCGAAGGGGCGACGGTCGCGGCCCGTAACGGCGGCAAGGCGCCTGCTCAGAACGCCAGGAAGCGCGCCCCCCAGAACGGCGGGAAGGTCGCCGCCAAGCCGACTCGATCGGGCAACGGCGCCTCGTCGCGACTGCAGCAGTTCTCCGCCGAGGAGCTCGTCGAGGACTTCCGCCTGTCGTGTCTGTCGCGGGCGCTCGACGACCGGGAGATCATGCTCCAGAAGCAGAGCCGCGTCTTCTTCCAGATCTCCGGTGCCGGCCACGAGATCCTGTACACGGCGCTGGCCCGATCGCTGCGTCCCGGTTACGACTGGTTCTTCCCCTACTACCGCGACCGGGCCCTGGCGCTGGCGCTCGGGGTGACGCCGCTGGCGGTCATGCTCCAGGCGGTCGGTTCGGCCGACGACCCGGCATCGGGGGGCCGGCAGATGCCGTGCCACTTCGGCGACGTCGCCAAGAACATCGTCACCCAGTCCAGCCCGACCGGGAGCCAGTGCCTGCCCGCCGTGGGGTGCGCCGAGGCAGGCCGATACATCGCCCGCCGGCCGTCGTTGTCCGGCTGCGAGGCCCACGGCGACGAGATCACCTACGTGTCGCTCGGCGAGGGGGCGACGTCCGAGGGTGAGTTCTGGGAGAGCCTGAACTCGGCCTGCCGCCTGCACTTGCCGGTGCTGTTCGTGGTTGCGGACAACGGTTACGCCATCTCGGTGCGTGCCGCCGACCAGGCGCCGGCTCCGGTGTCCGAGCTAGTGCAGGGATTCCGGGGCCTGGCCGTGACCAAGATGAACGGTTGGGACTACGCGCAGTGCCGCGCCAAGGGCGCCCGTGCCGTAGCCCGCGTGCGGGCCGGAGAGGGGCCGGGGCTGATCCACGCCCAGGTGACCCGTCCCTACTCCCACTCCTCGGCCGACTCCCAGGCCAAGTACCGCGACGCCGCCGAGCTGGCCGCCGAAGCGCGCCACGACCCCATCGTGGTGCTGCGGCGGTCGTTGGAGGCAGCGGGCATCCTGACGGCCGAGCGGGCCGACGAGATCGAGGCGGAGGCGCGCCTCGAAGCGGCGCACGCCGCCGAAGAGGCGCTGGCGGCGCCACGGCCGGATCCGACGACCGTCACCGACCACGTGTTGCGGGTGACGGCGGGGGGCGGCGTGCAGAGTGGTTCGACGGGGGGCGGCGTACCAAATGGTGCGGGGGAGCCGGTGGTGATGGCGGAAGCCATCCGGCTCACCCTGCACCAGCTCATGGCGGCCGACGAGCGCATCCGCGTCTTCGGCGAGGACGTGGCCGACGCCGACGAGGAGGTGCTCGACCACGTGGAGGGCAAGGGCGGCGTGTTCGGCGTGACCCGGGGACTGCAGCGCGCCTTCGGGTCGGGGCGTTGCTTCAACACGCCGCTCGCCGAGTCCAACATCATCGGGCGCGGCATCGGCCAGGCGCTGCGCGGCCTGCGCCCCTGCGCCGAGATCCAGTTCTTCGACTACATCTGGCCGGCCATGCAGCAGCTGCGCAGCGAGGCGGCCACTATTCGTTGGCGGAGCAACGGCGCCTTCTCGTGCCCGCTCGTGGTGCGCGTGGCCATCGGCGGCTATCTCACCGGCGGGGCCATCTGGCACTCCCAGAGCGGCGAGGTGATCTTCGCCCATATCCCCGGGCTGATCGTCGTGATGCCGTCACGGGCCGCTGACGCGGTGGGCCTCCTGCGCAGTGCGTTCGACGCCGGTGACCCCGTGCTCTTCTTCGAGCACAAGCACCTGTACCGCCAGCGCTACGGGGCGGACCCCATGCCGCCCGAGGACTTCCGCATACCGCTGGGACAGGGTCGTGTGGTCCGGCCCGGCGACGACCTCACCATCGTCACCTGGGGTGCCACCGTGCAGAAGTCGCTCCTCGCCGCCGAGTCGCTGGCGGCCGACGGCTCCTCGGTCGAGGTGATCGACCTGCGCACCATCTCGCCGTGGGACCACGACCTGGTGTGCGAGTCCGTGAACCGCACCAGCCGCCTTCTCGTGGTGCACGAGGACACGTTGACGGCCGGCTTCGGCGCCGAGGTCTCGGCCTGGGTCACCGAGCACTGCTTCTGGGCGCTCGACGCGCCCGTGCGGCGGGTGGCGGCCACCGACACGTTCGTCGCCTACGAGCCCGGCCTCGAGCACGCCATCTTGCCCCAGGTCGAAGACATCGTCGTCGCCGCAACCGAGCTGGTCCGCTCCTGAGCGCCCGCCTCACCCGCTGAGGCGCCGTCGCCGAAGCTGCGCGAGCGCGCCCACGGCACCGCCTGCACAGAGCACGGCCAGCGAGGCGGGATACACGAATGCGGCCAGGACGAAGGCGGTGAAAAACGAATAGATGACGAAGTAGCCGAAGGCGACCGGATCGATCAGCCAGGCGGCGAACCAGGCCAGGAAGAGCACGAAAGCCGGAGCTGCGGCCAGCAGGGGTAGAGCACGCCAGTGGCGGTGCCATCCGACGGCGACTCCCACACCAACGGTGGCGAGCAAGGCACCGATCAGCATCGTGTACCGGAACCACAACGCTCCTGGCGCCAGCGCCAGCTCAACCGAGCAGGCGGCGACAAGGGCGACGATCCACCCGACGAGCCACGGCAGGATCCAGGGCGGGATCAGCTTCTCCTTCGGTGACGCAGGGACCGCAATCCACGATTGACCGTCGAACCACCACCGCCCGTCGGGACTGCGTTGTCCCCAGCCCGGCGGAGCCGACCAAGAGCTCATGGGAACCGCCCATCTCGCCCATCTCTTGGGAGAGGCCCGGTCGTGAGGACTGCGGCGAACCCGAGAAACAGGGTGGCACCAGAAGCGAAGAGTCGCTCCTGAAGGGCAAGTCCGTGTTCGAAACCGGCGTGGTCGACCGGAATCAACGAGCCATGGTCGTCGAGGAAGTAGCGCCCATTGTGGATTTCGGGCTGTCCTTGCAAGGACGTGATGCCGAACATCATCGACGCCAAAACGAAGATCGCCGCGACCGGAATGCCGTACCGCAGCGCAGACGGCAACGAGCGAAGCGTGAGGCGGAGCTGGTCCCAGCCGCGATCGTCGTACTGGTTCGCCAGTCCGCTGAAGTCGTTCCAGCGGCGTCGAGGGCGCCCCGCCCGTCCGACGCCCCTCTCGATCACGGCAGAGCCGAAGATGGGAAAGACCAAGACAAACAGGACGATCCACACGCCGTCAGGCACATACGGGGCACCTGGCAGATAAGTGGAGACGACGGTCAGCAGGCCGACAGCAACGCCTGACCATGCTGCGGATCTGCGCACCTGCCGCCAGGAGGCCATCCGACTCAATATCGGCCGTCCGGCCAGCTCGCTGAACCCTCCCAGACCGCCGCGGAAAGCCGTACATGAAGGAGGGGCCGGAACGGCCTGGGCCCGTCCTTTCCTCGTCTTTCCTCGCTGCTGTCCCCGCTGATAAGCCGGAGCGGTGGACGGAGGGGAACAGAGCCTGGCTCGGGTAGTCGTGGTGGGCGGCGGCTTTGGTGGGTTGTCGGCCGCCAGAGCGCTGGCGGGGCGGGCCATCGACGTCACCGTCATCGACAGGCACAACTTCCACACCTTCGAGCCGCTGCTCTATCAGGTGGCGACGGCGGGCCTTGAACCGGCCGACGTGGCCTACCCAGTGCGGGCCATCTTCGGCCGTGAGCCGAACATCACCTTCCGCCACGGCAAGGTCACCCGCGTCGACCTCGACCGGCGCGTGGTCACCATCGACGACGGGTCGACCCTCGACTACGACTACCTGATCCTCGCCACCGGTGCGACGGCCGCCTTCTTCGGCATCGACGGCGCCGCTCAAAACGCTCGACCGCTGTACACGCTGCGCGACGCCCGGCTGTTGCGTAACCATCTCCTGGCCACACTGGAGACTGCCGACGCCCATCCCGAGCGCTTCGACGGCGGTCCCACCTTCGTGGTGGTGGGGGGCGGTCCAACCGGCGTCGAGATGGCAGGCGCACTGGGCGAGCTCATCTCGGTGGCGATCCTCCGCGACCGGCTCCGCATCGACCCTGCCCGGTCGATGGTGATCCTCCTCGACATGGGCGACCGTCTCCTGCCCACCTTCGCGGAGGCGGCGAGCCGGTACGCCCTCGATTCCCTGCGCAGGCGCGACGTCGACGTTCGTCTCGGCACCGGCGTGTCCGAAGTCACCGGGGAGGGGGTGCGCCTGGCCGACGGCAGCACCATCCACGCCGACGCCGTGATCTGGGCGGCCGGCATCACCGTGGACGGGACGCTGGCCTCTTCTTTGCCGGTGCCCCGCACCAAGGGCGGGCGGGTCGAGGTCGAACCCGATCTGTCGCTGGCGGGCCACCCCGAGGTGTTCGTGGTCGGGGACGCCGCCGCCGCCCCGATCGGCCACGGTCTTCAGGAAACGACCCCGCAGCTGGCCCAAGGCGCCATCCAGGGAGGCCGCCACGCCGGCAAGCAAGTACTCCGCCGACTCGCCGGGCACGAGACCGTGCCGTTCGCCTACAAGAACAAAGGCATCATGGCCACCATCGGTCGGCGGTCCGCCGTGGCCGAGATCCCCCACGTACCGGTCATCCGGGGGACGCTCGGGTGGCTGGCGTGGCTGGGGTTGCACCTGGTGTACCTGATCGGTTTTCGCAACCGCCTCGTGGTCCTTCTCAATTGGACCTGGCGCTATTTCGACTGGCCTTCGGGCCCCCGGCTGATCGTGGCCGACGTGGAAGCAGAAGTGGAGAGCGACTGAGGCTCGACTATGGGCCGGCCAGCGGGTCGGCTGGGGTTGGTCGGGGTCGGCCGGGTCGGGTCGGGTTTGGTCGGGGTCGGTTGGGGTCGGTTCACGGGGCTTCGGTGCTTGCCTGTAACTGGGCTCAACTTCCCAGCTATCCGAGCCGACCAATTACGTAAGTAGGACGTGGTTCCAGGTGGGCGGGCACTCCGCGCTCTCGGCCGCCTGGGCCCACGCAGGAGGGAAAGCAGTGGCTGAGCCATACGCCGTGGGACTGGCGTCATCGCTGGGCGGAGATTCGGTCCCGCCCGCATCTTCGGCCCCGCCCGCGTCCTCGGTGCCGCCCACTCCCGTGGGGCCGTCGACCGACTCGAACGTCGTGGCCTTCGTCAGCTGGTGGCAGGACACCTGCCGGGCCACCGAGGACACCGCCCGCCCGGTGTGGCCGGAGTACGAGTCCAACGAGCTCGTGGCCGCCGTCCTCGCCGCCGTCGCCTCCAGCACCGACGACGGAACCCGGCGCGGACTGGAAGCCGCCGCCCGCGCTTTCGCCCGGGCCACCGCCTCCACCCCGGTCCTCGTGGCTCGGCTAGCCGCCCTTCGCCAGGTGCTCGGCCCACGGTGCGCGCCGGCCCTGCAGCCGCGCCTGGCCTCGGTCCTCGACTCCGTAGTCATGCTGTGCACCCAAGCAGCTCTCACCGAGCTCGAGGGGGCGGCGCTGACCGACGCGCTCACCGGCGCCGGCAACCGGCGCGCTCTCGACACAGCGGCCAAAGCGGCGCTGGCGTCGGCGGCCCGCAACGGACATCCCCTGTCGGTGGCGGTCATCGATCTGGACGGGCTCAAGGTGCTGAACGACACCCAAGGGCACGGTGCCGGTGACCGGGCCTTGGCCGGGCTGGCCAGCGCCCTGCGCCACTGCCTGCGTGACACCGACCAGCTCTTCCGGATCGGCGGCGACGAGTTCGTCGTGCTCCTGCCGCTGGCGCCGGCCGAGACCGTGGGCATGTTGCTGTCGCGCGCCGTGCCGGCGGCACCGCGCTTCACATGGGGCAGCGCCACCAGCCCGAGCGACGGCACCGGGCTCGAGGAGCTCCTCGCCGTGGCCGACGCCCGTCTCTACGCCAAGCGCCGCGACTCCGGCTACCGCCGCGGGGTCGTGCCCCTCGCTTCTGCTGCGGCCGTGCAGACGCACGGGCACCCGGTGGCGGTGAGGCCGCGGCGGCACCTGCTGAAGGCCGGACTCGTCGCCGCTGCATCGGTGCTGGCTGTCCTCGGCCTTGTGCTGATTACCGGCCTCGCCACGGGGGGCGCCCATCGCACCAACAATCCCAGTTCGGGCACCGTGCCTCCTTTCACTCATGGCGGGGCTCCCGGGAGCACGGCGCCGCCCAACGGGCGGTCGGGCGGGCCCCGCAGCTCGCACACCCCCTCGCCGTCCGGCACGACCGGGAGCACGCCGGGCGCGCCGTCAGGTTCGAGCACCGGACCGGGCCCCGGCCCGGGACCCGTGTCGCCCACCACCGTCCCGACCGTGCCGCCCACCTCCGTCCCGACCGTCACCGTTCCCGTGACCGTGCCGGTCGTCACCGTCCCCGTGACCGTGCCGGGCGTCACCGTTCCGACCACCCCGCCCAGCGTCAATCCCTGATCAGGGCTCGGCGATGGTGGGGGCCGGCGCCGGCTTTGGCTGAGGGCGCACCTTCTCCCCTGTTGCCGATTCTCCGACTTTCGACGGACGCGTCGCCAGGTACGAACCGGCGAGGATGAGCACGAAGCCGATGCCCGTGCCGGCGCCGAAGTGCTCACCGAGCACGCCGACGCCCAGGATCACCGCGACAGCCGGGTTGATGTAGGTGATCACCGTGGCGCGCAGCGGCCCGACCTCGGCAATGAGGGCGAAGAAGAGCACGAAGGCGACCGCCGCGCATACCACCGTCAACATCGCGATCGACCCGATCACCGACCGCGACAGCGAGCGCGTCGGGAGGGTGAAGGCGACTGAAGGCGCATACAGCACGGCGCACAGGGCCAACGATCCCGCCACCACGACGAAGGTCGGCACCGCCGTGAGATGGCGGGCCAGGATCCACGGGCCCAAGGCGTAACCGACGGCCACGACTGCTAACGAAAGCGCCGCCCACACGCTCGAGCCCCGTACGTCGAACCCGACCAAGGCCGCCACACCGAGGATGCCCACAGCCAGACCGGTGACCCGGCCGCGGTCGAGGGGGTCGGTGCCGGTCAGGCGAGCGAGCACGGCGCCGACGATGGGCACGGCGGCGACAAGCAGGCCGGCCAGCGAGCTGGACAGGTGCCGCTCGGCGTTGAACAGCAAGAGCCAGGGCACCGCCAGCTCGGCGCACGTGTAGAGGACGAGCGGCTTCCAGTGCCGCCGCAGCGTGTGCAAGACGTTGCGGCGAACGACGAACGGCGCCAGCAGCAGGGCCCCGCCGGCGGTGCGGATGAACACCAGCAGGGGCGGGTCGACCTCGCGGACGGCGATGCGGATGAACAGATAGGGCAGGCCCCAGATCACGCCCATGAGAAGGAACAGGAGCCAGCCGCGCCGCGACATGCGCCCATGCTGACCGATGGCGCCAGTGGCGCAGCTCGGGTCGCGTCAGTCCTGCTCGGTGAAGCCCTGGCGCACGGTGTTCTCGCTGGTCACCTGGGGGTCGCAGAACTGAAGGAGGTAGTCCGGGCCTCCCGCCTTGGACCCCACGCCGGACAACCCGTTGCCCCCGAAGGGCTGGCGGCCCACGACGGCGCCGGTGATGGCGCGGTTCACGTACACGTTCCCGGCCCGCAGCGTCTCCAGGGCCCTCTCGACATGAGCCGGTGAACGGGAGAACACCCCGGCGGTGAGCGCGTAGCTGCTGGCATTGGCGAGCTCCAAGCCGGCGTCGAAGTCGGGGACGCGGAACACGGCCAGCACCGGGCCGAACAGCTCCTCTTCGGCCAACCACGAGCGCGGGTCTACGTCTGTGATCACCGCGGGGCCGATGAAGTAGCCGGCTTCGGGGACGTCGTTGCGGACGAGCACCGGGTTGCCCACCTCTCCCGCCCGTTCGATCGCCTGGCGCAGCCGCCGGTGCGCGTCGGCGTCGATGACCGGGCCGACCTGGCTGGCCGCCAGCCGGGGTGGGCCGATCACGAGTGACTTCGTGGCCTGCACGACGCGCTCCACGGCGGCGTCGTGGATGCGGTCGGTCACGATGAGACGGCTCGCCGCTGAGCACTTCTGGCCGGCGAAGCCGAACGCCGAGCGGATGACGGCCGGCACCACCTCGTCCAGGTCGGCATCGTCGTCGACCACGACAGCGTTCTTGCCGCCCATCTCGGCGATCACTCGGGGAACGCTGCGCCGGCGCGGGTCGCGCTTGGCGGCGGACTCGATGATGCCGAGGCCGACTTCGCGCGATCCGGTGAAGGCGATGATCTGTACTTCTGGATGCTCGACCAGGGCGGCCCCGGCCTCGCCCAGCCCCGGGAGGAAGGAGAGCACGCCGTCGGGCAACCCGGCCTCGTTGAAGGCCCGCGCCAGCTCGGCGGCGGTGGCGGGCGCCTGCTCGGCCGGCTTCAGCACCACGGCGTTGCCGGTGACAAGGGCGGCGGCCGTCATCCCCGTCGGGATGGCCAGCGGGAAGTTCCACGGCGAGATCACCGCGCACACCCCCCGGCCGTGGTACCGCAGGCGGTTGCGCTCGCCCGGCGGAGACTGCACCGATCCGCCCGTTCCGCCCGTTCCCTCCGTTCCGCTTGCTCGGCTCGTTGCGCCTGCTCTCGTTCCGCCCGCGTCGAGAAGGAGCATCGACCGGGCGTAGTACTCGCAGTAATCGATGGCTTCGCACACATCGGCGTCGGCGTCGGCCCAGTCCTTGCCGACCTCGTGCACTTCTAGCGCGGCGATGTCCAACCGGCGGCGGCGCAGCTCGTCGGCGGCCCGCAGCAGCACCCTGGCCCGTTCGCCAGCGGGGCGGCGACGCCACTCCTCCGCCACCTGTTCGGCCACGCCAACCGCCTGGGCCACCTGGTCGGGACCGCAGCTCGCCGCCACCGCCACCAGCGACTTCGAATCGGCGGGGTCGACCGAAACGAGGCTGGCGTCGGCAGCGAGGGTCGACGAGCCCACCATGGCATCGATCTGGCGCGGCTTGCGGGCGAATTCCTTCTCGACGGCCGAGGCGAACGTCTCGAGCACCTCGGGCCGGTGCCACTGCGCAGGTGGCTCCGGGAAGTAGGGCCCGATGTCGCGCAGCATCGGGTGTGACCGGCGGCGGCGCGTCCGGCGGGGTGGTGCGCTGGACATTGACGATGCCGTCTTTTGCCCGGGCGCCTGTTGGCCGCGCTCTTCTTGTAGGAGTTCTTCGTCTGCCAGCTCTTCTTCTGTGAGCTCTTCTTCGAGCTCCGCCTCGGGTGGGACGAGAAGGTGCTCGAGCGGTTCACCCTCGGCGAAGTGGTGGCGGACGAAGCTTTCGTTGGAGGTGTTCTCGAGCAGGCGGCGCACGAGATACGCCATGCCCGGCACCAGCTCACCCATGGGCGTGTACACGCGCAGACGGAAGCCGGCCCGGCGTACCGCTTCGTGTACAGGCTCGGCCATGCCGTACAGCAGCTGAAGCTCGTATCCGTTGTCGGGGATGCCGAGGCGACGCCCGTCGACGACGGCAGCGGCGAGCGAGCGCAGGTTGTGGGAGGCGAAGGCGGCTCGCAAGGTGCCGTGGCTGTCGTGCAGCTGCCTGGCCAGGCGCTCGAAGGCGGCGTCGGTCTCGCCCTTGTGGATGTAGACGGGTTCGGGCCAACCCCGGGCGTGCGCCTCCACCGTCTCGGTGTCCCAGTAGGCACCTTTGACCAGTCGCACGGCTGGCGGGATCGCGCGTCCGTCGGCCCACGACGCCAGCGCGGCCAGATCATCACCGGCGTCGCGCAGATATGCCTGGAGGACGATCCCGGCGTGGAGCCGCTCGAGGTCACTCCGGCCGACGAGGCTCCGAAACAGCCGATGGGTGAGGTCCTTCTCCTCGTATCGCTCCATGTCGAACCACACCGACACGCCGAGTTCGGCCGCCCGGCGCAACACGGGGAGAAGAATGGTGGCGGCGTCCGCCAGCCCTTGCTCGGCGGTGAGGGGACGGAACGCCGGCGACAAGGCGGAGATCTTCACGCTGACGCTGGCGCGGGGGACGCGACCGAGGTCGTCGGCCTCGAGCAGCGGCCGTGACGGCCAGCGCGCCGCGGCGGTTCCCAGCTCCTCCACCAGATCGGAGAGCCTTTGGCCGTACGCAGCGGCCTCGGCCTCGCTGAAGGTGTGCTCGCCGAGCAGGTCGACGGTGACAGCCGTGCCATCGAGCCACATGCGCCCGGCCGCTTCGGCCATGGACAGGGGATCGGTGCCGGCCACGAACTGTCGGGCCATGCGGTCAATGGAGCGATTGGCCACGGCCCGCGTGAGGCGCCGGCCCGCCTTGGAGGACTCGCCTACATCGAGGCCGAGCCGGAACCACCACGGCACGGATTGGCCTTCGAACTCGGCACGCAGGTGGTCCACCACCTCGGTCGGTTCATCGAGCGCCGGGAAGGCATCCACGAAGCGGAACAGCCGCGCCCGGAAGTGCTCGTCGGCCATGGCTCGGGCCATCAGGTGGTCGCTCCACCACGACAAAGCGAAGACCCGTGCCACGGGCCGCCCCCCGAGACCAGCGAACCGGCGAGCCAGCTCGGCAATCTCGGCTTCGCGGTCGGCTTCGACCACCACCGCCACAAAACGCTACCGCTCACCTCGGCGAAGTTGGGCCAGGAAGTCTCTAGTGCCGCCAGGCGGCAGCCGGGTACGCTCGGAGCGATGGCCCGGCACATCGCTCTCCACTCGGAACCAGACGAGGTAGCCGAGAGCATCGCCCGAATCGACCGGGAGATCATCCGACTGTTTGCGCTGGTGGGCGAGGGCGTCGCCGGCGCCACCCACTCCCTGCTGGCCGGCGACCGAGAGGCGGCACGGGCACTGGCTGACAGCGACGAGGCCATCGATGCCCTCTACCGCGAGGTTGAGCAACTCGCCCAGCGGCAACTGGCGCAACGGTCCACGGGACCCGAGGAGCTTCGCTACCTCATCACCGTGCTGCGCATGCTCCCTGAGCTCGAGCGCAGCGGCGACCTGGCCGAGCACGTGTCACGCCGTGCTGTTCGGGGACTTGGCATCGAGCTATCGCCGCGGGCTCGCGGCCTCGTCGAAAAGATGGGCGAGGTGGCCTGTGAGATGTGGCGGGCCACCGCCGACGCCTACGTCGACCGCACACCCGACACCGCCACCATGGTGGAGGAGCTCGACGACGAGGTCGATGAGCTGCACGTGGCGCTGACCGCCGAGATCGCCAGTGGGTCCATGCCGCTGCCCGTCGCCATCGAGGCCGCCCTGGTTGCTCGTTTCTACGAGCGCTTCGGGGACCACGCCGTCAACCTGGCCCGGCGCATCGCCGCACTGTCGCGCGAGCCGATCTCCTGACGCCCGATACCGGGCCGATCATCAACGGCTCGCTGACGCGGATGGCCCCCACACGCGAACCAGGGGCCTCTTCGGCCCCTGCGAACGCCGCCCCTGTGGTGTGGTTGGGGTGCCCTTACCCCGCCGACACTTAACCGCGTTCGGGCTGCACGACGGGAGGGTCGAAGGTCCCTCTGCCACTGCCCGCAAGTCCCGAAACCGGCTCTCTTTCGGGGATCAGGCGGCGCACATCGTGGACATCAGCGCGGTCTCGCGTTTACACAGCTCGCCGTACTTCACCCCTTTCCCGTTCGCTGTAGGGGCCGCCCGTTGCCCGCCTGAACGTGGGCGCCTCTATCTGGCTGCGCATCCAGCGGGTTCGTCTTCTGAATCCATGTTTCGCCGCCCTTCCTCCGCCAGACCCCAGCCCTTCACCCAAAGTAACGGTCTAGCCACAGTCTGTGTATAGGGCAAGGGTCGCATATCTGCGCCGCCGACCGTGCACATCTGCCCTGGTCACGCCGCAAGATCTTGCTTCGGACAATCCCCTTTGGGGTTCCCGTGATTGCACAAATGGCAGTTGCACCGCTACGGTGCGTGGTGAAGCAGGCCCGAAGGGCGGTGGGCAGTGAGACTCAAAGAACCCCCCGAGTTGCACTGGGTCCGGGCTCAGATCCGGGCGATCCAACACCAGCGTCTGTATGGGGCACGGTTCACCGAACGGGACCGGATTCAGTACGAGGCCCTGTGTAGGCGGGAAACCGAGCTGCTTCCGAAGGCGCGTAGGGGGTCGGACACCGGCCGGCCCCCTACGCCTTCTCTCCACTAAGGCCCCTACGCCTTCTCGCCACTGCTAAGGACGTCGCTCCTTCACGAGCGCGCTCTTCCGCCAATCCAGCTGTCGCCGGGCGCGGCTTCAGTGCTTTTCGTAGCGTTACACCCTCAGGTCACGATGGCGGCATGGCTTCAGTACTCGAGACCGCCACCCGTCAGGTGGGCCGCTTCCTGGCCGACTGCGAGCCGGGGCGCTACTCGAGCGACGACGCCGTGCGCATCCTCAGCTGGGCCGTCCAGCTCGAGCGCCAGGCCCAGGCGCTCAAGCTCCTCTTCTACGAGCCCGCCGCCCAGTCGCTCGCCTGGGCCCAGGCCGGGTGCACGAGCCCCGAGCAGTGGTTCGCCCGGCTGGCCAAAGCCCCCTTGGGCGAGGCCCTCTCCACCGCCGAGACCTCGAAGGCCCTCACCGCCCTGCCCGAGACGAAAGACGCCGTGCGGGAGGGAAGGCTGTCTCGAGCCCAGGCCGAAGAGATCACCAAGGCCGCCTCGAAGGACCCCGGCGCCGAAAGAGAGCTTCTCGAGCTGGCCGAGCAGAAGGACCTGAAAGGCCTCAAGGACCGAGCTCGCCAGGTCCGCCACCAGGCCGCCAGTCGCCTGGACGAGGCCACCCGCCAGCGCCAGATCGCCAAGCGCCGGGCCCTTCGCTCGTGGAGCGACCCCGAAGGGGCGCTGTGTCTCCAGGTGCGCCTCACCCCCGACGCCGGGGCCCGGGTGCTGGCGGTGATCGACGCCGAGGCCGACGCCGTGTTCGACGAGGCGAGAAGAGAAGGGCGCCGGGAGTCCTACGAGGCGTATCGGGCCGACGCCTTCGTACGGCTCTTGACCGGCACCGCCGGCGGGGCTGGTGGCTCAGAAGGCGGCCGACGACCGAAGGCCCGGGACCAGGTCCTCGTCCTCGTGGACGCCGAAGCCCTCGTGCGGGGATGGGTGGGACGAGCCGAGCGCTGTGAGCTGGCC
>Ga0307479_10000167_pt1 | contig 61219 bp, 66 predicted proteins | sample atmos_gasesECM4C_FD_203743 | JGI IMG/M metagenome (GOLD analysis project Ga0307479, IMG submission 203743) | Hardwood forest soil microbial communities from Morgan-Monroe State Forest, Indiana, United States - atmos_gasesECM4C_515 | ecosystem: Environmental > Terrestrial > Soil > Temperate... | reverse complement strand
GACCGCCGGATCGATCTCGCCGACGACGATGTCGACCATGCCGTCTAGGAGCTCTTCCTTGTTGGCCACGTGCTTGTAGAGCGCCATGGGGACGACCCCGAGCGTCTCGGCGAGCTTGCGCATGTTGAGGCCCTCGATCCCAACCTTGTCCGCGAGCGCGACCGCGACACGCAGCACCCGGTCCCGGCTAAGGCGCGCGCGGCGAGGGGCTTCCATGGGCTGCGCCATCTAGAGCAACCCTCTCCGTGAACTCAAATCGGATTTCCTCTTGACAAGCGTACATTGTACACCTATCATGGCTTGAGGTGTACGCAGTACACCAAGACAGGAAGAGGAGGAGGCGCGAAATGACGTCACATAGGGATGTTGTCGCCCACCGTTCGGTGTCGGAGGCCACTGGTAACCGGATAGCAATGGACTCGAATCGAAGGACTGCTCTGATCGCCGGGATATTGTTCATCGTCGCCACCGCGGCCAGCCTGCTGGGAACGGCAATTGAGCAGCCCGTCTTGACGGGAACGGACTACCTCACGCGGATATCGGAGCATCTAACCCGCGTGTCGGCAGGTGGGCTCTTTGAGTTCGTGGCCGCCGGCACGAGCGCCGCTATCGCCGTCTCGCTGTATCCCGTCTTGAAGAGGTGGAGTGGGAGCCTGGCACTGGGGGCCGTTGTCTTCAGAGCCATCGAGGCCGTCATGTATAGCGTCGGCGCCGTGAGCATGCTGTCATTGCTGAAGGTGGCGCAGCAGTTCACCAACGCTGCGCCTGCAAACCGGGCCTGGTTCCAGGCCATTGGCGATGCTTTGCTCGGAGCACGGGCGGAAGCCATCCTGGCAGGAGTGTTTGCTTTTGCACTAGGCGCCTTGATGTACTACTACGTGTTCTACCGGTCGCGCCTTGTTCCCAGGTGGCTTTCTGGCTGGGGTATCGTGGCGGAGTTCCTCGTACTCGTGGCCTGCTTGTCGGCCCTGTTCAGTCGGAATCCGGTGACTTCGTACATCATCCTGATTCTTCCCATTGCCGTGCAGGAGATGGTCATGGCGGTTTGGCTCATCGCCAGGGGATTCCGTTCAGTTGCCCTTGAGGTCCCATCGGTCGCAAGGATTAGCGCTGCCTAGGCCCGAGTCGTGCCATTTCGAGGGAATGACGCTCTTTGATGGCTCGCCGGACGGACCACCACGGTAGGCACGCCCGGCGCCTGAAAAAGAGAGAGCCCCGCGTGGGGGGCTCCCCGCAGTTGGTGAGACGGAGGAGAACCACCGGCTTCTAAAAGGCGTTGGGTGGTATTTACGACCCCAACTGAACAAGTTTCGAACTCGTTCTGAACACAGATGCGGAGCTTTGGCTCCTCGAAGGAAGGCCGGCGGACGCTTAACGGACGCTCAGCGGACGGTTAGCGGACGCCTGGCGGACGGTCAACGAACGATGCTTGAGACCCGGCCTAGGACGAGGCTGCTTGCCAGCTGGCGTGGAACTTTTTGGCTCTGGATCCGTCTTTATCGGTGGGTGAAGTCCACGCCCCTGAGCCGGACGAAAGACATCCATTAATCACCTTTGGCCTTGACATAATGCGGAGACTCATCGTCGTCCTTGCAATTCAGCTATTGGCCGTTGCCTGCTCGGATCCTTCTGGCGTCGGCGGCGCGCCGGGGCACGGACCGGTGAGTCCGCCGTCGCGTCTTTTCGTCTCTGCCTCGGCTGCTTTCGACGCGGATCGAGGCGAACTCGTGCTTCTAGCTCTAGTCGAAACGCCCAGCGGGCCGACCGATGAGACGTGGATATGGAAGGACAGCTGGTCGCAACTGCACCCTGCCCACTCACCAACACCGCCTCGCAACCCGATGCTCGTGGACGATCCGGCTGATCACGCAGTACTAATGTACGGAGGCACGTATTCGCCCCCGGTTGCTGGACAGGGGAAGGAATTCGCAGACATGTGGTCATGGGACGGGGAAGACTGGCACCAGGTTCCGCTCGCTATGTCGCCGAGCGGGCACCCAAGTGGTTATGCCTATCTGCCGTCGAAACACGAATTGCTCATGAGTTTTCTCGGCAACCCATTCGCTGACAGCGGTACGTACCGGTGGGACAAGACCGCGTGGACCCGCATCTCGAGCGGAGCGTTCCCCGAGGGCGCGGTGGCGGTCGATGCCAGCTCCGGCGCCATGATCTCTTACGTGGGGCGCCGGAACGGATGCGTGCCACATCCCTGCTGGAGCGATGTGAGCCGAACTGAGCTCTACGACGGAAACGGCTGGGCCATCCTTGGTGGCGGCAGCCCTGAGCCAGCTGCCGGAAACCTCGTCACCGATCCAACCGACGGAGGCGTGCTCATGCTGAACGAGTTGGGTCACACCTGGCTTTGGACGAAGGGCATGTGGCGGAAGATGACGAGTCAAGGGCCGTCGCTATCGTCAAACGGCTTCCTGTACAGCGACGTAACACGTGTCTGGTACCAAACGGAGCCTGACTACCCACAGCAGCGCTGGCAGTGGGACGGTCGAGCGTGGCGTAAAGGCTGACACGCAATCAGTGTTCGGGCTCTTTAATAATCCTTTTCAGGCGCTTTTTGAATACGCGCAGCCTGGTTCGAAAGGTGTTCTGGGTGGCGACCCCGAGCGGGTTAAAGGGCGCACATACCACCTGTCCTTTTCAAATACTTTGAGATGGCGCATGCCAATCACCGTTTCCCGGCCCGGATTGGAGGCACATAATCGACTCGTGACCGCCGAATCTTCGGAGGGCGACGAAAACCCACGCCTCTATAATCCCTCGCAGCCGGGGTACCGGATCAAGCGCCTTAACGACGCAGTCAACTTTGCGGCGTGCCAGCGCGATCACGTCCCGTGCGCCTGGTGCGGCGCGACTCTTGACAGGCACGTTTTCGACACATACTGTCCTACACCGCCTAGGCGAGACCTTCCGTTGATGCCACATTGAGCCCTTACCCCGTCTAGCGGAATCACGCCCGATTGCTAGAGGCCGCCGGTTGATCCGGGCTTTGTGCACGTCGGTCGGCTCGATCGCAACCATTCCCATGCCATGGGATCCGAGGCTGCGAGCGACCGCTGCGGCGTCCGATGCGCGTGCGGCTGGGGTCACAAATACCACTGCCCTCGCGCTAAATACGCCCGGGCGGCGGCTAGCCGACCCTAATCCGGTGGCTGGGTTCGATTCGTGTGCGCCTCACCTACTCGCCTTGACACCCGATGAGATGCCGCGCATTATGGGCCCGAAGCAACCGCCGCTCACAAGGGAGGAGACGATGGCAAAGCAGATGACCTGCCGCGATGCCGGGATGGACTGTCCCGGGCAGTTCAGGGTTGAGACGGAGGACGAGCTGATGAAGCACATCGAGGTTCACGCCAAGGCAGCACATCCAGACCTTCCAATGACTCCGGAGTTTCAGCGGCAGGTCAAGAGCCTGATCAAGACCGTCTGACCGATCTTCGCTCGCGAATCACGGGCGGCCTATGAGCCGCTCTTTGTTTCCCATTTATGGTCGGACGACCGCTGAACCCGGGAGACTGCGAGAAGCGCGATTTTTTCGGGGCGCGACGGTGGTGCAAGTGGGTTCGACGGCGCAAATACCACCAGCCCTCGGCAAATACGTTTATCGGGCAAAAGCCTAGTAGTCCGTAAGCCGCTGGCTCGGCCACAGCCACACCTTAAACGTAGCGCTGCCGCCGTGAGCTCCGGACCTGGATCTCAGCAGGCCGAACGAGTCAGATAACAGTCTGCTTTGTTGCGCTACGGCGTTCCGCCAGCTTGCCGCGCCACCTCCGCCAGGTCAACGAACTCACAGGGTTCGTTGCCCACGACCCACGCATCGTGGCCCGCATCGATGATCCCGACGTCGCCGGGTCCGAATTCCATCTCGCTGCCGTCCTTCATCCGCACACCGAAACGTCCTTTCAGGAAAAGCTTGATGTGGTAGACCTCGCAGATTTCCGTCCCGACGACCGGCGCTGTGTGTTGACTGAACCGCCACCCTGGCTGGATCGTGACTCTCTTCGCGTCCCATTGCCGGGCGTCGCCCACCTTGAGAACATCGACGCGCCCCTTTTCGTAGGGAGTCCGCACCTCGTCGGGGTTGTCAAAGCTCTTGCGTTCAACTCGAGTCGCAGCTTTTTCGAGCTTGGCCATGACTGTTGACCTCCGTACTGTGCCGTTCCCACCTTGGCGTCCCGCGCATCCTGCATGCGGCATACAGGTATCGGACGTCCAGCCGCCCCCCGCCGCAGCGGCCTGCCCATATCATCTGCTCACCACGAGGGGATCGCAAGGTGGTGAGACTGGATTCGGGGGCGCAAATACCGCTGGTCCTTCTCAAATACGTTTCAAGATAGGCCACCTCGCTAAGGGCTGGCTCGCCCGAGTTTTTATCAGGGCGCCGGGCGCCGCAGGAACCGCGGTCCTTGCCCTCGTTCTCCCGTCGACCTAATACGCTGTTATATCGCTTATGTCTGGCGACCCATAGTGGACGCACTTCGAACCGCTGTATTCGAAGTCAGGTGACCTGGTCGTCAGCTTGGGGCGCTCCGAGGACTGATCTGCCTTCCAATGCGCTACGCCTCCGCTGCTGACGCGTTGAGCTTGGCCCGTGCCCCCCACTTGGCGGCGTCGACACCCCGCACGAGGAGCCAAACTCCGAGAACAATAATGCCGATGATCATCAGCAGCATCAGCGGCGCCACCGGCAATTGCGGCGCCAGGATGATCAGGAAGGTATCGGACACGAACCCGAGCCCGCCGATGATCCACAGTACGCCCAGGACCTTCGGCAGGTAGGTCGAGCGGAACATCAGGGCTCCGAGACAGATCGACCCGAGGCCGTAGAACAGGATGGACATGAATCCGGGGATCGAGTAGAAGTTCAGCGACAGCAGCGTCAGGGTGTTGAGCTGGTCCTGGGTGAAGCTCTTCAGATAGGCGTCGTTGGTCTGCAGCAGCGACGGCAGGAAGTAGAAAGCCTCGCCCACCGCGAACAGGATGGTCGCTGTGACCCGAAGTAGGACGGCCAGGAACGCGACCGCGAAATGCACAGGCCGGAGCAGGATGAAGAGGACCATCGTCAGGCTGACATCGCACACGGCCTCAACGAGGTAGGCCGCGAACCCGGTGCGAAACAGAGTGGCCGATGCGACGACGTGGTGGGCGGTGGCGGTGGCGTCACCAGAGACGATCAGCTGCCCCGGTGCGAACCCCTCACCGAACCCGCCGGCGATCAACGAGATCACGAATAGGACGCCGCCGATTCGGGCGTATGTCTGGATCGGTGTCCCGCCGGTTGATGTCGCAGCCATCCGGTCCTCCGTGCTCGGCAAGCCGGTCCGCCACCATGTTACTGCGGTGGAGGGTCTGAGCGAGGATCAGCCCAGCGGTGGTCAGGATGCTTTGCCCTCGGCCAACGTCGAACCTATCTCCTCGCGGGCATCGTGCGCTGCGGGCATTGCGGAAGCCCAATGTGGGGGCAGGCAACCGCCAACAAGCACGGCCGCAACTATCGATGCCGGCACGTGGGCGTCGAACGCTGTCAGCAGAAGATGGTCAACGCGGAAGTCGTCGAGCGTCAGGTGCTCGAGCTTCTGCGCTGGTTCGACATCGCGCAGCACGCCCACGAAGACGTCGCCAAGGCTGTGATTGCCCTCTGCCGAGAGACCGGGGGTAACGATGACAACATTCGCTCCGAAGCTGCTCGGAGGGAGCTCGCTCTACGGCGGGAACGCGTCCTCGAGATGTACCGCGACGGCCTTTGCGAGCGGAAGTTCCGGGACCGCTCCCTTCAGGAGATAGGAGAAGAGGAACGCCGCTGGGAGTTCGCAACCACGACACCGGGCATGACGCCGATCCGGGCGCTGGAACTGGTCCGCGGATTTGCTAAGGCCATCCAGGAATCCATGCCCGAGGCACAGCGAGAAGTCGTGCAGCGGGTCTTCCAGCGAATCGCGATCACGGACGACCGCGTGACGGAAGTCGACGTATACCCGGTCTATGCCGAGGCTCTCAGGTGGTATTGGCGACCCCCACCGGACAAGTTTCGAACTGCCCCTGAATTCAAACGTCGACCTTTGGTTGTCTGACGCAGGCAGAGCGAACGCTCGGCGGACGGCCAGCGGACGCATGACGGACGGTTCGGGTTCGACGGCTACCGCGTGGCCGAGCCTGATGTAAACGCCACGCCAGCGCCACCCGGCGCTTCGCCGAAGTAGCGTTGTCCCTACGTGCCCGCTTTCAGGCGACGGGTGAAAAAGTCGATGATCCGGCGTATCGCATCGTCCTTATTGGCAGGATCGAGGATGAGCGTGTGCCGACCGCCCTGGTAGTAATGCCACTCGACATCCTTTCCTGCCCGCTGCAACGCCTCGACGTAGTCCTTTTGGGTCGTGAAGTCCACGTAGTCGTCAGCGGTACCCGCCAGGACCAGAACCGGGGCGTTGATGCTCGAGGGGTCCGGCCAGCCGCCTGGGGAGTCCAGTGCCGCACCTCGGATATCATGGCGAGCAGCGACTACGGACAGGGCCACCTCGCCCCCAGCCGACATGCCGTACAGTGCGACCGCGTTAGTCCGGACGCCCGGCTGCTTCCTGCCAGCCGCGATCAGCGCGGCAATTGCGTCGATGCTTGGGGCCGCCAACTTCGGGCATGCGATAAAAGTCACCGTTAGCTCGTAGAACTGGAAGGTGTTCGGCGGAACTGTTGACGACTCCCAGCAGCCAGCTACGCTTATGAACCCGGCTGCTGCCAGTCGGGCGGCCCACCTAACGTCGACGTCTTTCAAGCCGCCGCTGCCGTGAAGTTCTATCACGAGCGGAAATGGTCCTTGTCCGGGCGGACGGAACACTGCGGCTATCTGCTTGTTGTTGGCCACGCCGCCGGCGCCCAGGATCTTTATCCAATGAGCGCCGGGCACATTCACGCCCGGGGGCGGCGTGGTGTCCATCACCGTAATTCCCACCGGCCGCGGCGTCGGCGGGGCCTGGGTAGCGGGCTGACCCGCGCAAGCCGAGAAAACCAGCCCGGTCACAACAATCGACGCTAGGCCATGTCTCATGTCAAAAACCAGGCAGAGTGCGCTGCATCCAGCTCAAACCCCCGTTGCTCGTGACGTACAGGGTGCTATTGATCAGAGCCCATCCATGCGCCGCATCGACGAAGTCGAATTGCGTCGTGTAGTCCCAGCTCCCCGCATCAACGCCCGATGGCTGGAAGCGGTCCCAATGCTGCCCAGCATCGTTAGTCCGGATAAAGTAATCCATGCCGAAGAGGCCACCGCTTCCCCCAATCCACGATTTGGAATCGAGGAAAACGAACACGTTCCCTAGCAGCACGGTCGGACTCGACCAGTGGCTTCCGCCGTCCGCTGTGGTGTAGGCGAAGGCCCCGATGTCTTTCAAGTTGCCCGATGGGGGTATCTGGGTAAACTTCAGAACCCCGTCCCGATCGTTGAAGAACCGAGGCACCGAGAGGACCGAGATGCCTTGGTCGAGCTTGATCCCGGGCGGCGCCGCGAGCTTCTGCGCCTCCCACGTCGTTCCGCCGTCACGGGTGATGAAGAGAGATCCTCCCAGGGCGAGCCAGCCTGTTGACGAGTCCCGGAATATCAGTTGAGCATTGAGGGCGTGATCGACCCGTCCTAATGGACCGGCGATGCCCTTGGCCAGATCGAGATTGAATTGGGCCTGCAGGTCGAGCCGGGCAGTGCGCGTCCAGTGGGCGCCGCTGTCGGTTGTGTGGAAAAGGTCGGCAACGTTCAGCGTCGTCTCCTGCGATAACACCCAGCCCTCGCGCGGGTTGAGGAAGTAGACCTGCGCTTCGATTGTTCGCTGTTGACACACACCTAGCTTGCACGCAGTCTGGACCGTTTGCCCTGCCCCGCGCGGGAAGGCGAACCGTTGCCAATGAGAACCGCCGTCATCAGTGTGAAACAGAACCGAACCGCAGTAGCCTGGCGCCCCAACCACCAACCCTTCCACGCCGTCGGCGGTGAATCGCAACTGGGAGGCCCCGGGGCAGTCCCAGCTCAACTGGCGCTGCCAGTGCCTGCCGCCGTCTGTTGTCCGGAAGAGAGCGGCTGGCCCGGCCGGGCCTGACTGGCTTTTCGTGATCCACCCCAGGTTGGCGGAGACAAAGAGAGGAGCTTGCATCCAGTTGTATGCACTGCCGTCCTGGACGGATGGGGTCCCGAGAACGGTTGGTGTCGGGCGAGCCGGTACTGGCTGCGTGAGCGCGCGTAGGCGTCCGATCCCAATCACCAGGAGCGCCACCATGACCACGAAGAGACCGGCCAATACCAGTTCCTGCCTCAGCGTCGGCGCCCCCCGCTCCTCCCGAGGAGTGATGGCGACCCGGGCCAAGATCTTCTGCTCGAGTCTGTCCGCTCTCGGGAAATCGCGGTCCAGTTCCTGGGCGTCCGCCTGTAGCCTCTGTTCGACCTCGAGATGCATCGTCATCAGATGGCCACCTTGTCTCCTGAGGCGTTTGCTTGGAGTTGCCGCTTCAGCTTTCGCAGCGCTCGATGCACAATGACGCGAACCGTTACGTGCGGCGTGCCCATGATGCGAGCGGTCTCAGCAAACGACTGATCTTCGTAGTAGCGCAGGTAGATGGCCTGCCGTTCCCGCACGCTGAGACCCTTTAAGGCGGTACGGACAGCCATGTCGCCGGCCCGCCGATCAACCTCATCCAGGGGGTCGATAAGTGCTGGATCAGTGTCCCGAAGCGTTGCAGCTCGGATCTGCTGGCTTCGGTAATTGTGAGCCAGGTTGATGATGGTCCTGTAGAGGTAACGGCGGAACTCCACCTCGGCTGCGGGCGTATTCGCCGACGCCCAAACCTTGGCAAAGGCCTCCTGTACGAGGTCCTGCGCGACGTCGACATCGTGAACCAACACGAAGGCATACTTCCAGGCGGGGCGTCCGAGGCTCCGTACCAGAGGTTCGAACCAGGATCGGTCGTCCGTCTTCAGCGAAGTCCCCCTTGCTTCGGGCCTTTCCGCCTGCCCCCATAACAATTGAGTGCTGCCAATTGTTTCAAGCACCAGAGAGCGGGGTGAAGACAGGGCAACGCCCGCCTGTCGTGGAGAGGGTGATGCCGCAGGATCTCCTAAAGATCCTTTCGGGAAATCGGTGGGCTAGCCGGACAACCCCGTCATGACAGGTTAACCGGGTCGATACGCAAACACTAAGAAGTTGTGATATCGCTTATGTCTGGCGACCCCAACCGGACGACTTTCGAACTCCACCTGAATTCAGGAACAGCAATCTGGCTCGCTATCGCGTCGTCGACGAACGCCGAACGGACGGTCTGCGTACGCTCGACGGACGCTCAGCGGACGGTCAGAACGTCTCTGGCGAAAACCGAGCGAGCTTAACCCCCCTAGTTTCGGGGGCGCGGCGAGAGTAGCAGGATCACCATAAAAAGGACGGTGGCTAGCACGATGCTCGGCGCCACCTCATACCGATAGACCGACGGCTCCCGAAATCGCCCGCCGGGGTTTCGGGGCGCGGTCGGCTGTGCTGCGGTTAAAAGGGTGCGCTGGCCATCCCGATGAAGATAATGTCCAGCATTCCAATTATGAACATGATGGTCGCTCCCGCCGCCAGCGTCGGAAACCACCGTCGGCGCCACAGCGCGACGCCCGCCATGATCGCAGTGGCCAGCACCAATTCGACGATCACGGCGCGAACCAGGTCGTTAGCCTCGGCCTGAAACGCTGGCCCACCAAGTCGGACGTTCTGGGCTCCTCCGAGCAGGCCGGCAATGCCACCCGCGAACAAGATCAAGCCGACACCCCAGGCGGCACCAAGGCAGCCTGTTCGCAGCGTCAATGGTGGCACCCCGCCGTAGAGCAAAAGGCCGGCTACCGCGACTAGGAGCGGTACGCCGCCTGCCACTAGCCATTGCCCATACGTGTCAGCTCTGGCACCGATCGCCAGATCAACCAAGGTGACGAGCGCACCTAGACCCCACGCCACGGTCGCGACAGCTCCAACGGTGAATACCACGACGCCGATCCGGTGACGCTTCGTGTACTTGGTCACCCGTCAGTCCCGCCTAACCGCATGAAAGGCGTGCTATGGCGCAATCCATCCGACTGCACTGTGATCGGCATCCTCCTTAGGCGCTGCCACTTGGTCGCTGCAGGCGCCAGCGGATGCGGTTGAGCTTGTTGATCAGATCCTCAAGTGCAAGACCACGCGAGTTGGGCTCCCAGTCAGTTGCGAAGCCAGTCTTCGCGAGTTCAGCACCGACAATGCGGTCGATGATGATGGAAAGGTCATCCAACGATGGATCAGAATCTTGGTCAACCAGAGAAACGAACGCTGGCTCGCGCTTCGCCAACACCTCTCGAAGGAGCTCTTTCTCCGAGGAACTCAGCTTCATCGCAAAATCGAGGCGCCGATAGTAGCGCCACCACCCTCTGAGTCCAAGCGCACGGAAATGGTCATCCTTGCCCACCCGTAACGATGAGCAAAAGAAGGATGTATACGACGAACAAAACTGCAAGCACCAACGTGCAACACAGCGAGGTCGCGATCGGATTCCAAAGGATCCACGACCAGGGCGGGATCGCCCCCTTGGCCTCCTGCCGTAATCGCCAGGCTGTCGTCCGTATTCCCGCATGGCTGTCCGGTCCAATTCCCAAAGCCATGTAAAGGCGCTCAAGATCCCGGCCCTCCCAAAACTCCCTCCAAAGTCGGAAGATCACTCGGTTCTTCGGACCAATGAATAAGACGATCGGGTGATCCGTACCCCTGTAGCTCGGGAGCCATCGCATTAGTACGCGTTTGAGCTGGTCCCTTCGATACGCACGCGACAGCCCGAAGATCCCTCGGTAGACGATCCGGTCCTCGAACAGCTCGATCCGAGTGTTCTTGAATGTCAGTTCACGTGCGCTGATTGCCACGCCGAACACCAGCCCAACGAAAACCAGACACCCAGCCGCCGTTGCGGCGAACAGCTGCCCTGGCGTAGTGGCGATCCGATATACGAGAAAGGCTGCCGCCAGGACCAGCCACGGTAATGCGAAGGGCAGGCGCGCTGCTGCCCGTTGCGAGAGTCCTCCCTCAGATCCCGCGAAGTCGCTGTAGCGGTCCCGCGATGGCCGGACGATAAGCGCGGGCCCATTCCTGCCTTCGCCTGGCGGCGCACTATCGATGCGCTCTTCCATATGCCGATACAACGTTCCGCCCGAACGCGTCCTGTCGCCAGCTCACCGAGGCGCAGGATGTCGCGCGCGATCAGCGAACCATTGCGCTGTTAGGCCTGAGTCCGTTGTAAGAGGCATGAATGCCATTGCTAACGAACGTTTCGACTTCCCTCGTTGGATGCAGGAGCTCGATAGCGAGAGCCGAGCCCGACTCGATCGCTTTCTGGAATTGGCAGTTGAAGCGATACCGGAGTGGCCTCGAAAGCGGATTCGAAGTAAGCTGCTACAAATACACTAATAAGCTGTTATAGCGCTTGTGTTGGTGACCCCAACCGGACAAGTTTCGAACTCCAATTGAATTCGGAAGTCGCAAACTGGGTTGTTAGCGCGTCATGGGCGGATGCTTAACGGACGGTCGGCGGACGCTTAACGGACGGTCGGCGGACGGCCGGCGGACATGCATAACGAGGGTCAAATTATCTTGGAGGCAACCGGCGAATGGCCTCATCTAGCACCTCAGCCGCTGCGAGCAGTTCGTTGCTTGCGGGTGCGAGCCTGATGGTTTCTGGGTTCTCCCAGTCGAGATTTGACATTTTGGCGTCGTCTGACTGCAGCTCTAGACGGAGCTCCGCGACCAGCTCAACGTTGGGAGTGGCTCGTTCGCACACGATAGTTAGGAGTGGCTCGAGTGCAGTCCACGGGTCTCTCGGCGCCCGGCCGTCTGCAGTCTGCCGAAGCCAGGCTGCAAGGCGTGGCAGGTCATCGGTCTGCCATGCTGGATCGTTCCGTGACCATCGTCGCTCGCCGTCGGAGACGCGAAACTGAACTCTTAACCAGTTAAGGTCATCCCGGTTGCCTGGACTTAGTTCCATGTCGGGAAACTGGTACTGCGTGATGCCAAATTCAATAAACGCGCCGTGGGGGCCTGACAGATGCGCGAACGGGAAACCTGGTACCACCATTTCGATCTCAGTTACTCGCTACCCGCTGAGCTAGCCACTTCCTTGTGGCCAAAGTCCCGGCATTTGATTTCCAAGCGGGCGTCATCTTCTTCATCCCAGTTTGCGAAGAGGAACCGCCGCCATGGCTGCTCTGAAGTCGTTTCGACTAACCCATACAACCGCATTCCGACGGAGCGATGATCCCAGACCTCCTGCACTCCAGAAAACTGAAGGTGCAAGCGTTTTCCGCTCCCACCGGTAATGGTCACCGAGGCCAAGTCGCCGCTTCGTTCTATGGCTTCGATCGTCCCATCATGAATATCAGGGTCTCCGACGAAGTTAACGAAGGCAGCGGACATCCGTCGGTCTCCTACCTCAGTGGCGGCCCGAGAAACCGAGAACGGTGATGAGAGCTATCACAGCGAATGCAATTCCTACGCCGACGAACACCTGCCAGCTCCGGCGGCCTGATGTAAATAGGACTGCCTTTGCAGGCGTAGAGTAGCTTCCCGGGTACTCAGTCTCGAGTTCGGTCGAGGTCACTTTGTCGTCCCATGATCCGCGTAGCTCCATCCGGCCGGCCGAAGCCAAACGTCCGAGGTCGGTAACGCTGAAGTAATCGGCGGCGCCGACTTGGTAGACGGATCTCCCCGTTCCCGAAAGTACGATGAGCTTTGGACTGACGGCTTCAGTCGTTGGGCCCAAACGTACCGCTAGCATTCGGAGCACTCGAGCATCGGCAAGAGGCCACTCCTCCCTAATCCCCAGAAAGTTGGTGCGTCCGAAACGGCCGCCCTTGACGTATAAGGTCGCGTTTGCGTAAGTTAGGCGCGCAAACGCGAAGAAGCCCAGACCGATGAGCCCTAGCAAGATCATTATGAGTGGGAACGTCTGATCGGAGCGGAGCGCCGCCACGCCAACCAGACTCAGCAGAAGCGAGGCCACAGCGAACCAGGGCCGCACCACAAACTCCCCTATTCGTTGCGACCCGGGCCGGTTAGCCAACGAAGGACGGATAACAACATCGGTCGTGTCGGGCATAGTCCCCATCCATTTCGACCCTGACAGATCAACGAACTGGTACTTAAGCCATTGCTCTGTTGGGCTGGGTCTCGTTCTAGAAGGATGAATGCTACCGCTGAGGAGGGTTCGATTTCCCTCGTTGGATGCGCGAACTCGACAAGGAGAGTCGGGCCCGAAATGGGGGACCCATTAAGCTGCTACAAATACACTAATAAGCTGTTATAGCGCTTATATCTGGCGACCCCGAGCGGATTCGAACCGCCGATCTCCTCCGTGACAGGGAGGCATGTTGGACCGCTACACCACGGGGCCGCAGAAGCCCAAGTATATATAAGGTTGCGCCGGCTAACCGCGGCTTCCGAACGCCTCGTTCCCGATCACAAAGCGCCCGATGACGTCGGCCACTCCAGCCTCGTCGACCGTTCCGGTGACGTGCTTGGCGAGGCTCTTTAGAGCCGCGGGAGCGTTGCCCATGGCCACGCCGAACCCAGCCCAGCGAACCATGTCCTCATCGTTCGTGTTGTCGCCGATGGCGCACACGTCTGCCTGCGCGATCCCGAGCCGGTCTGCCACCAGGGCGAGGGCCCGGGCTTTGGATACCTGCGGATTAACAACTTCGACGAACCAATCGAGTGAGCGCGTCACCCGCGCCACGTCGCCCATCCAGGCAGTCAGCTCAGTTATGCGGGCGGGCACATTTTCGGGATCGAGGTCCACGAGCACCATCTTGGTCGCGTCCTGGTGCACCCATTTGGACAGCGGGCCCACGACCTCATAGGGCACCATGCCAACCCGGGCATAAAGATCCGCTTCGGGCCGGGCGCGGGCCGTATAGACAAGCTCGTCCACGTAGACGTTGACGTGCCAGTCCTTCGGCTCGGCGAGCGCGAGCACCCGTTGCTGCATCGGCACGGTGAGTTCGCAGCGGTACCACACTTCGCCGCTGGCAATCTCGCGGACGATGGCACCCTGGTAGTTGATGATCGGGCCGCTGAGACCAAGGGGCTCGGCAAATCGGAGCGAGGATTTGAACATGCGGCCGGTGGCGAGGACGACCGTCACCCCTGCCGCCGATGCCGCCTTCACGGCGGCGACGTCGCGCGGGTTCATCACGAGATCGTGGTTGACCAGCGTGCCATCGAGATCGATGGCAACGAGCCGAATCGTCACCTAGCGGCGGACGGCGAGCGCTTCCGGGTTGACCAGGTTGGGCGGGGACTGGCCGTCGACCGCGGCGATCAGGTTCTTGGCCGCCGTCTCCGCCATGGCGGCGCGCGCCGTGACCGTGGCGCTTCCCAGGTGCGGGAGCAAGACAGCGTTCCAACAATCGGTCAGGCCCGGTTCCGTCTTCGGCTCACGCTCGTAGACATCGAGACCCGCGCCCTTGATCCATCCTTCCTTGAGGGCCCGCACCAGGGCTTTCTCATCCACGATCGGTCCGCGCGCAGCGTTGATCAGGTAGTGCTCCGGCCCCATCAGCCTCAGCTCGCGCTCGCTGATCATGTGCCGGGTTTGGTCGTTCAGGTCGGCGTGGATCGTCACGTAGTCGGCCTTGCGCAACAACTCATCGAGCGGCACGTACTGGGCGCGCAGCTCGGACTCGACCTCCGGACTCGCGCGACGAGCATCCGAATAGAGGATCGACATGTTGAAGCCGAGGCCACGGCGCGCCACCGCCTGCCCGATGCGGCCGAAACCGATGATGCCAAGCACCTGGCCGTAGACGTCGCTACCCAGTAAGAGGTCCGCCTTCCACCCCTTGAACTTCCCCTCTCGGAGGAACCGGTCCGACTCGACCACGCGACGGGCCACGGAAAGGATGAGGGCGAACGCCAGGTCGGCGGTAGCGTCGGTCAGTACACCGGGGGTGTTCGTGACCAGGACGCCGCGACGAGTCGCCGCGGCGACATCCACGTTGTTGTAGCCGACCGCATAGTTCGCCACGACTCGGAGATGAGGAGCCGCCGCCATGATCTCGTCGGTGATCGGGACGTTGACCATACCGATGATGCCGACCGGGTCCGCCTCGGCAATGTGCTTCTTCAGCACCTCGGGCGGCATCCCTTCCGCTTCCATCATGGTGACCTCGAACCGGTCTTTGAGCATGTCGATGCCGGGCGATGGCAGGGGCAGCGTCACGAAAACGCGACTCATCGCGGACGCCGAACGCGCAGGTCGAGCAGCATGACTTCCATGGCGAGCCGAGGATTCACATTCTGATCGATCAGCAACTGAGTCCGCTGAGCGGCCGCGAGTGCTGCCCTGACATGATCGGCCGAGACTCGTGCGATCCACGCCTCCAATGACGCCTGCCTGGCGGGCGGCATCGGCCGGAGGAGACCGGCACGGAGCAGCATCGCGTCGCGCAGAAACGCGGTGAAGCCGCGCAGCGCGTCCGACGCGACGACGCGCATCTCGGCTTGCGGACCCTGCCCGAACCGGGCCGCGAAACTGAGCACCCCGTCGGCATCCTCGAAAGCCAGCGCCGCCAGCTCGTCGGCCCAGCGGTCCAGCCGCACCGCCCAATCACGGTCCGTGAGTGCCCGCACGGCCCAGCCCGGGCGGCCGTCCGCGAGTCCGGCCAGGGCTTCCGCTTCGGCATCGTTGTCGTGACGCGCCTTGATGAACTCCGCGAGCGCAGGCCGGCCGACCGCTGATACCGCGATCACCTGACAACGGGAGAGGCAGGTGGAGAGCAAATGATCCGGGTAGGCAGTCGTTAACACGAGCACGGTGTTGGGGGGCGGTTCCTCGAGGGTTTTGAGCAGACAATTCTGGGCGGCTTCGGTCATCCGCTCGGCGTTGGCCAGCAGGGCGACGCGAAGCGGGGCCACGAAGGGCTTCAAGCTCAAGAACTGCTGCAACGACTGGTCGTGCGCCGGCGCCCCCTTTTCCGGATGAAAGCGGATCTCGTCGATACTGATCGCCTCCGGCCGGTCGTCACTCCAGAAGTCGGGGTGGACCTCGAGCCGTGATGGTTGTCCCTCGCCTAGCAAGAGCTCTTCCGCCAGCGCGCGCGCGACGGCAGTCTTGCCTACCCCTTCCCCACCGATCAGGCAATACGCGTGCGCGAGCCGGCCCGCCGCCCGTTGCGCGCGGAGCATGGTGATGGCCCGTTGATGGCCGGCGATGGCGGCGAATCCGCGTACGATCGGGGCCGCGGCTCGACGCGTCCGTGGAGCTGGCATTGCCTAGCCACCTTAACAAGTCTTTCCTTGACCCGGGTCTCAGGCCACTCCTATGCTGTTGGCGTTTCCGACAGCCGGATTGTCAGGCTAGGAGACATCCGTCGTCCGTCGTCAGTCACGTTACCGCTCACGTCACAGCACAACTGATGGATACGGAAGACACCGAACAGCACACTAAGATCCGGGAGTTGCAGGCAGTGGTCGCGAAAGGCCTGAAGGGCATCAACGAATGCCGTTTCCAGACCGATTGCGAGTTTGCCCACGAATGTCCCGGGACTTGCTGAACTAAAGGCGCCGAGCCCCCTCCCTGCCCTCCCCTGCGGGCGGGGGAGGGGGAACACAGGCGAAGGCGAGGGGAAATTTGAGAGTGCTATAATCCATAAAGAATCCTTTATATGGCCTCTCCCACCCTGCTCACGAATCCCTCGTTGCGAGAGTTCCGCGCCCATTACCAGGCGCTCGCCAGCATCACCCGGCTTCGGATCCTTCAGTACCTGGCCGGGATCCCGGAGATCACGGTGCTCGAGCTCGCGGCGGCGATCGGGATCAGCCAGCCACGACTGAGCTGGCACCTGCGGATGCTCCGCCGGGGCCAGTTGGTGCACGCCCGTCGCGTTGGACGGGCTGTCTACTACTCATTGAACCGCGAAGGCCTGAGTGCCTTCCATCGAGAACTGACGACCCTGATCGCGCCCCGACCGCGGGTTCGGGCGCTGCAACATGAATGGAGCGAGGTGTAGCAAGCGATGGCAAGCAAGAACGGTAACGGTAGTCGGCACAACGGAAAGGCGGCGACGGCGACGACCCTGAAGACCAGTTCCCGGTCGCGGCGCAAGGTGCGGGTCGCGATCCTGGGCGTGGGCAACTGCGCCTCGTCGCTGGTCCAGGGGGTCGAGTATTACAAGGATGCCAAGCCGGGCGCCTCGATTCCCGGGCTGATGCACGTCGAGTTGGGCGGGTACCACATCCGCGACATCGAGTTCGTCGCCGCCTTCGACATCGATAAGGACAAAGTTGGCAAGGACCTGGCCGACGCCATCTTCGCCGGCCACAACAACACGGTGAAGTTCTCCGAGGTGCCGCACCTGGGGGTCAAGGTCGAGCGCGGCATGACGCACGACGGCCTCGGCAAGTACCTCTCCGAAATCATCACCAAGGCACCGGGGCCGACCGCCGACATCGTCGGCATCCTCAAGGAAACCAGGACCGACGTCGTCGTGAACTACCTGCCGGTGGGCAGCGAGGAAGCCGTGAAGTGGTACGCGGAGCAGGTGCTCGAGGCCGGTTGTGCCTTCGTCAACTGCATGCCAGTCTTCCTGGCGCGCGAACCGTACTGGCGGGGACGCTTCGAGAAGCGAGGCATCCCGATCATCGGCGATGACATCAAGTCGCAGGTGGGCGCGACCATCGTCCACCGCATCCTGACGCGGCTCTTCGAGGATCGCGGGGTCAAGCTGGAGCGGACCTACCAGCTGAATTTCGGTGGCAACACCGACTTCCTCAACATGCTCGAGCGGGAACGCCTCGTTTCCAAGAAGATCTCCAAGACGAACAGCGTCAAGTCGCAGATGAAGACCGACATCGGCGCCGACAACATCCATATCGGCCCATCGGATTACGTGCCCTGGCTGGGCGACCGCAAGTGGGCCTACATCCGGCTCGAGGGTCGCTCCTTCGGCGACGTGCCGCTCAATGTCGAGCTCAAGCTCGAGGTGTGGGATTCGCCCAACTCGGCCGGAGTGGTGATCGACGCCATCCGCTGCTGCAAGCTCGGCCTCGACCGGAAGCTGGGCGGGGCGCTCGAGGGCCCTTCGTCATACTTCATGAAGTCGCCGCCGGCCCAGTACACGGATGGAGTCGCTCATCAGTTGACCGAAGCGTTTATCGCCGACACCAGCGCCAACGAGAATCCCGCGGCCGGGGTTCAGGCGGTGCCGGCGTCCGAAGGGTCCGCCCGCCGCTGATGTTCCTTCCTCGCCTCTTCAGGCTGGGGAACTGGGTGATGCGGGCGCTGCCGCCGCGGGTTCGATACCCGCTGGCGGCGGTCACCGGCCGCTGCGCCTTTTATTTGATGCCGCGGCGCCGGCGGGTCGCCTTCGAGAACTTTGCCCAGGTGCTCGGCCTCCCCTGGAACGACCCGCTGGTCAAGCGGACCGCTCACCATGCCTTCGGCAACTACTTCAAGATGTTCGCCGACTTCATGCTGATGGACACCCTCAAGCCCGAGGAGATCCGCCGCATGGTCCGGCCCCAGGGTCGCGAGCAGATCGACCGGGTCCTCGCCGGCGGCAAAGGCGCGATCGTCGTCACGGCGCACGTCTCCAACTGGGACATCCTCGCCGCTGCAGCCGCCGTCTACGGCTATCCGATCAGCGCCGTGACCAGCGATCTCCCGAGCGGCGGCATCAACGAGCTGATGATCGCGTCACGCGAGCGGATCGGCATGAAAATGATTCCGCTGGGTCCCGGCAGCCCCCGCCAGATCCTCAAGGCGCTGGGTCGCAACGAGCTGGTGGCGCTGGCGAGCGACCTGTACAGTGGGGACCGTGGCGTCCGGGTGCCCTTCTTCAACCGGCCGGCGCTCTTCCCCTCCGGGCCGGCGGCCATTGCGTTGAAGACCGGTGCGCCGATTCTGCCGGTCTGGTGCCGGCGTCAGACCGATAACGTCTACGTCGCCGAGATCGAGGCGCCCATCGAGGTCAGCCGCACCGGCGACACGCCGCGCGACATCCAGGTGACGACCGAGCGCATCGTGCAGTTTTTCGAGCGGATCATCCGTCGCGAGCCCGACCAGTGGCTCGTCTTCCTGCCCGTCTGGCGCCTGGAGCAGGCGCCGCAGCCTCCCGGCTCGCCCATGCAGCCGGTGCTCGATCCGTCGTGATCACCTACCTGGGCTTCCGGTTGATCGAGGGCGTCATCGCCCGGCTACCGCGCCGGCTCGCCTATGCGATCGGGGTGATCGCCAGCACGATCGCATTTCCGCTGCTTGCCCGTCAGCGCAAGGCCCTCGAATCGAATCTGCACCACGTGTTCCCGGAGATGCCGGGCCCGCAGCTGCGCAAGCTGGCCTGGCGCAACTGGCTCAACTACACCAAGGCCTGGATCGACTTCTTCAAGATCCCGCGGATGGACCGCCGCCGGCTCGGCGCGCTCTTGACCCCCTACGGGCTGGAGAACCTCGACGCCGCGATGGCGCGTGGCCTGGGCGTGATCGTGGTCGCGCCGCACATGGGATCCTGGGAGCTGGCCGCCGCCAGCTGGGCGGCCTCCTTCGGCGAGATCGGAGTCATGGTCGAGCAGATCGAGCCGCGTCGCCTCTTCGACCACGTCTCCCGGGTCCGCTCCAAAATGAACCTCCGCATCATCCCGCTGAGCCGGACCGGGGCTCGCGACATCATGCGGATGCTGAAAGACCACCGGATGGTGGTGCTTGCCATGGACCGGGACATCCTCAACACCGGCCAGCGATTCAAGTTCTTCGGCCGGTTGACGTCCTTTCCGACCGGGCCGGTGGAGATCGCGCTCAAGACCGGCGCCCCCATCCTGCCGGCCTTCTGTATCCGCGATGAGAAGGACGCCTACATCGCCGTCGGCGATGTACCCCTCTTTCTCACCCCAAGTGAAGATCACGCCGCCGACGTCCGAAGTGCCATGGAACAGATCCTGTCGACGTTTGAACGGTATATAAAGAGGTATCCCGACCAGTGGCACGTACTGGAGCCTATCTGGGGGGAGAAGCCTGTCGTCCCGGCCGTCACCATTCCGTCACCGCCGGCGCAAGCGGCTGTAGGCGATTAAGGAGGAGTTCGTGGGAAAAGCGGATTTCCACATGCATACGTCCCTCAACGATGGGACGGCCACCGTCCGGGAGGTCCTGAACTACGTGCGGGATCGCACCGACCTGGACGTGATCTCGATCACCGACCACGACCGGCTGACCGGCAGCTACCAGGCCATGGAGCTGGCGAACGAGTACCAGTTCGAGATCCTGCCCGGCTGCGAGATCACGACGTTGCATGGTCACCTGCTCGGCCTGTTCATCGAGAAGCCGATCCCGATGTGGCGGCCCCTCGATTGGACCATCGCCAAGATCCACGAGCAGGGCGGGCTGGCGATCGCCGTTCACCCCTTCTCGATGCTGACGCGCAGCATCGGCTTCCGCTCGTTCGACGGCATCATGAAGAACCCGTCCCCGGAGATCTACTTCGACGCGGTCGAGACCTTCAACCCGTCGGTCGCGGGACGCACCTGCGCCGCCAAAATCGACCGGCTCAACCGGACGAAGTTTCACCTGCCGGAGGTCGGCTGCTCCGACAGTCACCACCTGGAGGGCATCGGCACGGGGTTCACGGCTTTCCCCGGCAAGACCGCACAGGACATGCGCAAGGCGCTCCTGGCCAACCAGACCAAGGCCTTCGGCGAGTACTGGGATTTCATCACGCATCGCCGGATCGCGCAGCTCAAGTTCCGGCGCATCGGCCGCAATTGGGCTCGGATGGGACGGTCAGCTGTTCGCGCATTCGCCAGGGGCTGAGAGGCCATGAAGATCGCCCTCGTGTCCGCTTATGACTACGCACACCCGGGCGGCGTCACCGAACACGTCCGTCACCTGGCCGGCGGGCTGCGACGGCGCGGCCACGACGTCACGGTGTTCGCGCCCTGCTCGGACCGGGAGCTGGCCGAGCGCGACAGCGACTTCATCCGGGTCGGCCGCCCCTTCCCCATCCCAATGCACGGCTCGGTCGCCCGCATCACCGTCAGCCTGCACCTCACCAACCGCATCAAGCACTACGTCCGTGACAGCGGCTTCGACGTCATCCACTACCACGAGCCACTGATGCCGGTCTTGCCGGTGACCGCCCTGCGCTTTTCCAAGACCTGCAACGTCGGCACCTTCCATGCCTTCGCCCGCTCCAATGTCGGCTACTACTACGGGAAGCCGCTGCTGAAGCGATATGTGCGACGTCTGCATATGCGGATCGCCGTCTCGAACCCGGCGCGCGAGTTCGTACGGCACTATTTCCCAGGCGACTATCGGGTCATTCCGAATGGCATTGATGTCAGCCGCTTCCAAAATCAGCCGCCTTACCCGGAGCTGCGCGACGGCATGGTCAATTTGCTGTTCGTCGGCCGGCTCGAGTACCGCAAGGGACTCGGCTACCTGCTGCGTGCCTTCGCCCAGTTGAAGCCCCAGTATCCGAAGCTGCGACTGATCATCGTCGGCGATGGGCCGCTGCGGCGCTGGTACGGCAACTTCCTGGCGCGCAAACAGCTGGACGACGTGCTGATGGCCGGCTATGTCTCGGCGGACGAGCTGCCCCGCTACTACGCCAGCTGCGACATCTTCTGCAGTCCGGCGACCGGTGACGAGAGCTTCGGCATCGTCCTGCTGGAGGCGATGGCATCGGGCAAGCCGATCGTCGCCACCAGCATCGACGGTTTCCGCGAAGTCGTGACCCATGGTCGCGAAGGTTTGCTGGTGGAGCGCAAGAGCCGCCGCCAGCTGGAGTACGCGCTGCAGACCCTGATCAACAACGCGGCGTTGCGCCAGCAGATGGGGCAGGCGGGGATCGTGACTGCCGGCCGCTACGATTGGGAACGGGTCATCGACGAAGTCACCGACGTCTACAAGCAGGCACGCGACCAGGCCCAGCCGGCACCCTCGGTGCGGCTCGAGCCGAGCCTGAGTCCGCGCTGATGTTTACGCAGAAATTCCAGGCCTGGGTCCGCCGCTGGGCGGAGCGCGGCGTCGGCATCTTCCGGGAGAGCCCGATCACGCCCAACATGCTGACCCTGTTCGGCCTGCTGATCACGGGTGTCGGTGCCGCACTAGTCGCTGCGAACCAGCTGCTCATCGGCGGCCTGGTCCTGATGGTTGCCGGATTCTTCGACATCCTCGATGGAGCGCTCGCCCGTGCTTCGGGCAAGGTCTACCGCTATGGCGCCTTCCTCGATTCCACGGTCGACCGCTACTCGGAAGGTGTCGTCTACCTTGGCATCCTGATCTATTTCCTCCAGCAGCACGACGGGCTTCGGCCGATCATCGTCTTGATCGCGCTGGCCGGATCGTTCCTGGTGAGCTACGTGCGGGCCCGGGCCCAGAGCCTCGGCTTCACCTGCGACGTGGGGATCCTCGCCCGGCCGGAGCGGGTCGTAATCATCGTCGCCGGCCTGCTGCTCGAATCGATCGGCATCAAGCTCGGCTCCTGGTCGCCATTGACGGTGGCCCTGCTGGTCCTGGCGGTCGGCACCAACTTCACCGCGGTGCAGCGCGTCTGGGTCGTCTGGCAGCAGAACCGGGCGGAGCTTCGGGCCCTGCGCGGGCAGGACGTTGCCTCCAGCGGCCTCGACCATCCGGCCGAGCCCCAACCGGTGCGGGCGGCGATGCGGCGCTTCTTCGAAAACCTGGGCAAGACCTAGTCGCGCTTCGCTAGGTATCATGTGGGCGTGCAGGTCGCGATCTACGCCGACAAGGATCCGGGCGGCAAGAAGTTCATCGCCACCCTCAAGCGGCGCCTGAAGAACGAAGAGATCCGCGCCTGGCAGATCCAAAAGCTGGCGCCCTTCACCCTGATCCACGCCGGCGATCGCTACACCAAGATCAAAGTGACCTTCGTCCCGGCTGGCACGCCGGGGTTCAAGCGTGCGGCCAACGCCGGCTTGCTCGGCGCCTTCAAGAACCCGGAGCCGACGCTGCTGGCCACCATCTCGGACGGTCCCTCGTCCGATCGCGTGCTCGGGTTCGTGGTCGGCATGCTCACGCGGCACGCGGCGCCGCTGGGCGTGGCCGGCGTGGGTATACCGCTAAGCCGCTAGCTTGTCTCGGTCTCGGTGGCAACGCCGCCGCGCAGACCGAAAAGATGTTTCTGCCACGCCAGGATGATGCAGCGATCAAGATTTGGGCAGAAGGCCCCTGGGCAGGGGAGTCCATACTGGCCACATGCCAGTACCACCAATGCATGGGCCTGGTTACTGGGTGGACGTCCGGGATAAGCCTGCGTTCTTCGTTGCCGCGATGCGCCTCCTTGCTGGCGCAGCGCGCGTCTCTCTCGAGGGCAACCTCAGCGGCCTTGATCTAGTGTCGGTTGCTGGTGCCACGAACGAAGAGTCGCCTGTCCTTCCACGTCAAACATTGGTTCCGCGGCAGGACTTCGTCGTACTTCCAGTTGAGCCAGAAACCATCAGTGCCATCGCCGCGCGCACACTGGGCGCCCGACTCGTTGATGACGTCGAGCACATCCAAATGGAGAAGAACGGTCGGCTGGAAGTTGGGCTCTACGACAACTTCGATCCCGAGTCTAGTTGGGCGGGCGAAGCATTCTCGGCTTCGTTGCTTGATCAACTCAAGAAGAAGGGGATACTTCGTAGCTGGCGACGCGCGGAATGATGTCTTCACGGCAACGCGACGTAGTCAAGCGTGTCGATGCGGCCGACTAGCTCGTCTCGGTCTCGGTGGCGACGCCACCGCGCAGACCGAAGAGATGTTTCTGCCACGCCAGGTAGATCACGATCGCCACGTTGATCAGCAGAATGGTGATGCGGATCGGCGTCTGGCGGTTGAGCACCTCCATTACCTCAAACGGGATGCCGATGCAACCGGCGATCACGGTGAGGTACTCGGCCCAACGGCGCCGGCGCGCCAGCCCGATCGCCTCGGTCAGCTCCAGCATCCCGAAGAGCAGCGCGCCGATCCCGATCAATAACACCGTCCGCGAGGAAAACTGGCCGACGGGTCGAAGCACCGTGCTCAGGATCCGCGGAATCAGCCGCCGCTCGGGATTGACGTCCAGCTCGGCGACCCATTGACGGACCAGCGACACCACGCTTCGGCTGCGGGTCAGCAGGGCGACCCCCAGGATGAAGACCAGCGTGCCGCGGACCGCGCGTTCCAGGATGATGAGCCGCACCACGGTGTCGACCGGTTGCGTTTCGCGGCCAAGCTCACGCTTGGTCTTCTGCCACAGCGTCATTGGGGCAGCGCCTCCAGCAGTCGATCGAGATCCTCGTCGCTGTTGTAGTAATGGGGCGAGGCACGCAGGAAGTCACTTCGCAACGAGATGATGACGCCCGCCTCGCGCAAGCGGGTATGCAATTCCGCCGGCACCATACGGGGATGACGAAAGGACACGATGCCGGAACGTTCCGACGGCGCTGCCGGTTTCGCCACCAGCTCGTAGCCGCGGCTGGGCAGCTCCTCACGCAGCCGGTCGGCGAGCCGTAGCACCCCGGCTTCGACCACCGGCATACCGCAGCGCAGCAGAAGATTGACGGCGGCGCCCATGCCCAGGATGCCGTCATAGTTCGGCGCGGCCTCTTCGAAACGGCGCGCACCAGGCTTGAAGGTCAGGTCGTACTCGACGTACTCGCGGTCGTGGACCACGCTCTCGGGTCCGATGATCACCGGGTTCAATCGATCGAGCATCCGCGGTCCAACGTAGGCAAAGCCCGCGCCCATGGGACCGAGCAACCATTTGTGGGCACCGGCGGCCAGGAAGTCGACCGGTGTCTGCGACAGGTCCACGTGGAGGCCGCCGACCGCCTGCACCGCATCGACCACCAGCAGGATGTCGCGGCCTCGGAGCGCCGTTGCCAGGGCGCCAAGGTCCGTGCGAAACCCGCTCCAGAACTGGACGGCGCTGATCGCCAGCACCCTGGTGCGTCGATCGCAGAGCCCTGCCAGCGCCTTGATGTCGATCCGGCCATTCTCCGGTTGATAGAGACGAAGCTCGACGCCCTTACGTTGCAGCCCCATCCAGGGATAGATGTTGGAGGGGAACTCGCGATGAACGCCCACGATGTTGTCACCGGTCTCCCAATCGAGGCCGGCCGCGACCAGGCCCAGTCCCGCGGTCGTGTTCTTGGTAAAGGTGATCGATTCGGGGCCCACCGACAGCAACTCCGCGATTCGCGTCCGAACCTGACTGCGCAGCCGTTCCCAGTGCGCCAGGTCGAACGGTTCTTCCGTCATGCGGGCGAGGTACACATCCATCGTGGACCGCACCGGCGTCGCCAGTGGTGCATTCGCCGCATGATCGAGGTAGGCATAGCGACCGGCGATCGGATACAGCGCTCGCATCTCCTGCGGCGTGAGCGGCATACGTTGGGCACACTACACTAGGCATATTGGGCGAGGCAGCCACCATCGATTTCTCGGACTTCGAACGCGTCGACATGCGCGTCGGCCGCGTCCTCGAAGTCGAGGATTTTCCCGAAGCCCGCAAACCGGCCTATAAGCTGCGCATCGATTTCGGACCGCTCGGCGTCCGCCGCTCGAGCGCGCAGCTCACGGTTCGTTACCGCCCGGAGCAGTTGCGGGGCCGGCTGGTGATCGCGGTGCTCAACTTTCCACCACGACAGATCGGTCCGGTGCGCTCGGAGGTGCTGGTCCTGGGCGTTCCCGATCCCGACGGCGCCGTCGTGCTGCTCGAGCCAAGCGCCGACGTGCCGTTGGGAGGTCGGGTCTTTTGACCACGTCGCGGCCTGCCCCCTATCTCGTCAGCGACTGGCACGACGCGGAAACCGGCGCCCGCGGCTGGTTTGTAATCGATCGCCTGGTGGGCGGCATGTGCTCGGGCGGCATTCGCATGCGCCCCGGCGTGACGGTCGACGAGGTCACCGACCTGGCTCGCACCATGTCGCACAAGATGGCCGTCCTCGACATCCCCTACGGCGGTGCGAAATCAGGGATCGACTTCGACTCAGCCTCGCCGCTGGCGCCGACCGTGCTGCGCGGTTTCATCGAGGCCATCCGCCCCTTCATCGCCGAGCGCTACGCAACCGGAGCCGACCTCGGCACCCGCGAGGATGACATCATCGCCGCCTGCCAGCTGGTCGGCTTGACCCATCCGCTGCAGGCGGGCTTCAAAAGCGAGGGCGGCGCCGGTCTCAACCGGGTGCGGCAGGCGCTGGCGCTGACGAGCGAGGGTATTCCCATCACCGAGCTAATCGCGGGCTACGGCGTGGCCGAATGCACGGTTGAAGCCGCCGGCGTCCTCGGCATGCCGCTACGCGGCGCCACCCTGGCCTTGCAGGGATTCGGCAACGTCGGTGGCGCAGCGGCGCGCTACCTCGATCGCGAAGGCGTCCGGCTGGTGGCGGTCGCCGACATCGAGGGCGCCATCATCGACGAGGAGGGACTCGATATCCCGCATCTTCTCTCCATCCGCGATCGTTACGGCCGCATCGATCGGTCTCGCCTCCCCGCTCGCGCCCGCCGCGAGCCGGAGCCGGCCTGGCTGGAGCAATCGGTGGACATCCTGATCCCCGCCGCCATCGGCCATGCCATCCGCGCCGACAACCAGGGGAGCATCCGGTGCCGCTTGCTGGTTGAGGCGGCGAACAACCCGCTGACGGGGGAGGCGGAGACGGAACTGGAACGGCGTGGCTCCACCATCCTCCCCGACTTCGTCGCCAACGCGGCGGCGGCTTTTCTCTTCTGCGGTCTGCTGGAGAAGCGGCTCGAGCCTACGCTCGAATCAATCTTTAACGTCACCAGCCGGCAGCTGCGCACCATCACGCGCGAACTGCTCGACCGGGCGCGCCGCGAGCGAGTTTCCCACCGCCGAGCCGCGGAGGAGATCGCCGAACACCGTTTGCGCAAGCGTCAGGCTTAGAAACCGGCGGCGTGGCGGCGCATCATACAGTCGTCCATGACGACGTCGAGTCCGGCCGCCCGCGCGCGGGCGGCGGCGGCTTCATCCACGACGCCGTCCTGGAGCCAGACTGCGCTCGCCCCGATGGCGATCGCCTCGTCGACGACCGGGCCGACGAACTCGGAGCGGCGAAACACGTCGACGACGTCGACCGGTCCCGGCAGCTCGGAGAGGGTGGCGTAGGCGCGCTCCCCGAGAACCTCGGCAACGTTGGGGTTGACCGGAATGATCCGGTAGCCGGCGCGTTGCAGGTAGCGCGCGACGCCATAACTCGGACGGCGTGGGTTGTTACTCAGGCCGACGACCGCAATCGTCCGCGCCGACCGCAGGATCCTGTCGGCCGGATCCGGAGTTCGGGTGTGCACAGCCCAAATCTACAATGGCCCGGTGACCCCACCGACCCGTCTATCTCCAATTCCCACCGAAATCGTCGATGCCTTTCGCGCGGTCGCGCCCGCCGTCGAGGCCTTCGCCCAGGAGCAGGGCTTGCTGATCGAACGCTACCGGCGCGGCAAGCCGGCCTGGGAGCTGCGCTTCGCCCGGCGGCTCGGCGGCGAGGCGGTGATTGCCATCAGCTACCGCGAACGGACCGGCCACGTGCTCGACGTCAGCGCCGTCTGGTGGGTGGACGATGCCGGCACGCAGAGCCGGCGCTTACGTTCCGAGAAGATCGCGGTCTACGACCGCCGAGCAGCGCCGGACGCGCTGGCACAACAGCTGGATGAGGCACTGACCATTGTCGATAACTGGACGCTCGACGACCTGGGCCCACCACACGGTCCCTTCAGGCCGGCGCCCGAAGAGCCGGACGGCCGCGAGTTGAGGGAACGATGAGCGAGGCTCCCGACCCCCGCTCGGCAGAGGAAGAGATGCGGTTGGCGTTCGGCCGCGCCATCGGATTCACCCTTGCGGCGCTCGGCCTGCTACTGGGCGGCGGCGTGCTCTTGATCTTGCTGGCCGCGATCCTCTTCCGCTTCATGTTCGGCGGTTAGCGAAGCCGTCGGGCCACGGTCGCGGCCGGTGGGTCCGCCACCGCCGGATGGAGGATGCCGGCGAGGATCTCGACGCTCTCGACCAGCCGCGGTCCCGGCCGGCTGAAGAAGGCGTTGCCGTCGACCACCCAGGTTTGCTCGGCCAGCGCGCCCTCCCGACCGAGCGCCGTTTCGGCCTCGGCCAGGCTGCGCTCGAGCGAGAGACCGCAGGCCGACACGACCAGGACCTCCGGATGCGACTCGATCACCGCCTTCCATTCGATGGGGTGCGCCGGCCGGCCGGGAATCCCCAGCAGGTCACGGCCGCCCGCCATCGTCACCAGCCCCGGCGTCCAGTGGCCGGCGTTGAACGGCGGGTTGATCCATTCGAGGATCACGACCGGCCGGACCGGCTGATGCCGGACGCGCTCCTGCACGTCGCGCAGGCGACCTTCGAGATCCGCGACCACGCGCTCCGCCTCTGCCGTACGGTCCGCCAGCCGGCCCACCAGCCGGATGTGTTCGAAGACATCCGCGAGCTCTTGCGGCTCGAGTGAGACGAGCTGCATCGGGGTCGAGCTGCGCCGCGCGGCGCGTTCCACTACGGGATACGAGACGGCGCACACCTCGCACAGCTCCTGCGTGAGGATGACATCGGGGTGGAGCGTCGCCAGCCGGTCGGCATCCAGCGTGTAGATGCTGCTTCCCTGGTGGACCAACTCGCGGATGTGCCGGTCGATCTGCGCGCTGTCGCCCTTGCCGTCGAGCACGCTGCGAGTGACCACCGGCTTGGTCTTGACCGACTCCGGGTAATCGCACTCGTGGGTGACGGCCACCAGGCTGTCTTCGAGTCCGAGGGCGCAGACGATCTCGGTGGCACTGGGCAAGAGCGAGGCGATGCGCACTGTCAGCCGGCCGGAACGAACGGGTTGAGCAGCTTCTCCTCTTCGATGGTGGTAGCGGGTCCGTGGCCGGGATGCACCACCGTCTTGGGTGGCAGCGCGTAGAGGACGTTGCGGATGGAGAAGACGATTTTCTGCATGTCACCGCCGGGCAGGTCGGTTCGGCCGATCCCGCGCTGGAACAGCGTGTCCCCGCTAAAGCAGTCGAGGCCGAAGAGAAAGCAGACGGAACCCTCCGTATGTCCGGGCGTGTGGAGGACCCGCAGGCTGACGTCCTGAAAGGCCAGCGTCATCCCATGGGTCAGCGCCGTGTCGATCGAGAAGGACGTAAAACCGGCAGGCATGAACGGATACGCGGCAATCGCCGCCCAGTCGAGGATGGCGAGGTCGTCGGCGTGCATCGCGATCGGGGCGCCGGTCTGTTGGTGCAGCCCCGGTACGCCCGCCACGTGATCGATGTGGCCGTGCGTCACCAGGATGTGCTCGAGCGTCAGCCCTTCTGCATCGATCCGCTGGCGCACCTGGTCCAGCTGCAGCCCCGGATCGACCACGAGCGTGGAGGTCGTGTCGCGCCGCCGGATCAGGTAGCAGTTTTCGCCGAAGAGATCGTCCGCGAAGATCGAGACCTCGAGCTTCTCGCGTAGCGCCTGGGCCGGCGTCATCCGGCCCCAATCTCCCAGGAGGCCGACGTCAGCACTTCCGGACCGGCCTCGGTGACGAGCACCATTTCCTCGAGGCGAGCGCCTCCCCAGCCCGGGATGTAGATGCCGGGCTCGTTGGTGATGACCATGCCCGCCCGCAGCGCGGTGTGGTCGGTGGCCGACAGGTAGGGCCGCTCGTGCACTTGCAATCCGATTCCGTGGCCGAGGCCATGGCCGAAGGCGTGTTGCTCGCCGGCGAGCGCCTCGCGGGCTCGCCGATCGATTTCGTCCGCGGTCACGCCCGGTTTCATCAGCGCCATCGAAGCGAGCTGCGCCTGACGCACCGCCTCGATCACGCGGCCTTGCTCGGGGGTCGGCTCGCCGACCACTATCGTCCGGGTGGTGTCGCTGTGGTAGCCGGCGGCGGCGGCGCCGAAGTCGACCACCACCATGTCGCCGCGCGAGAGGACCCGGTCGGAGGCACGTCCGTGGGGGAGGGCGCCCCGTTCCCCGGCGGCGACGATGGTCTCGAAGGCTGGACCATCGGCGCCCAGCTCGCGAAAGGTCTGCTCCAGTAGAAAGGCGACATCGCGCTCGCGAAGCCCCGGGCGGATGGCCGCTCGGACGCGATCGAACGCCCGGCCGGCGATCGAGGCGACCGCGCGCAGCAGCTCGACCTCGTCGGCCTCCTTCACGATGCGAAGTTCCTCGACCAGACCCGCGGTGGCCACCAGCGTTGGCTCCGGTGGCAGCGCAGTCGAGAGTCGCTGATGTTGATCGATCGTCAGATGCTGGGACTCGAAGCCGACCCGCCGCAGCCCAAGGGCTTTGATCCGCTCCGCGATCAGCGCCCAGAGGCCGTGCGACGGCCCGGACGGCATGAGCCTGAAGGCCGGTGCCTCGGCTTCCATCTGCAGCCAGTAGCGGCTGTCGCCCAGGATCTCGGCAGCATCCTGGCTGATGATCAGGTAACCGAGGCTGCCGCTGAACCCGGACAGATAGCGGATGTTCTCGGGTGTGGTCACGACCAGGGCGTCGAGCCCGAGGTCGAGGAGTCGCTGTCGCAGCGCCGTCACGCGACGCGTCGATTGTTCAGCCCGCATTCGGATTCATGATACGGACGCCTGGAAGGCGAGTCCGGTCAGGCGATGCCTTCTGGACGGGCGGACCCAATGGAGCTGAGGGGCTCGGTCGCCAGCTCGGCAAGCTCGCCGAGCAGGTCGATCGACCCGTTGACCGGCTCGGCGCGATAGACGGCGACCGCCCCCCAGATGGTGCCACGCTGCGCCATCGGCGTGGCCGCAACCGCACCGGCCGGCGGATCCGCCCCATGAAGCAGGTGACGCGCCCATCGACTGCGCCGAAGGTCACCGATGGCAGCGGGTTTCTCGCTGTACAGGGTCCACTCGAGCAGCGCCTCGAGCACCGGCGCCAGTTCCTCGAGCCGGTCGGGCCGCCCGGCCAGCGTGAACGCGTCTTTCTGCCAGCGGCCCTCCGTATCCCAGAAGACGACCAGTCCACCGGCGGCGTCGAGGGCTTGCAGCGCCCGCCCCAGCAGCAGGTTGGCCGCCATCTCGCGGACGTGGGTCGTTTGAGCCGTCAACGCTCGCTCCCTGCGCCAAGCCTACCGCGGCCGGATCGGCGGGTCCAGTCCAGCAGGAGCGCAATCAGGAAGAGCACGACGCCGAGCCGGATGGCGGCGTCGGCGAGGTTGAAGTCGGTTGGCCAGAGATGAACCTCGATGAAGTCGGTCACGCCGCCCAGCCGTACTCGGTCGACCAGGTTGCCGATGGCCCCGCCGGCCACCGCGCCCAGCGCCCCCAGGCCGAGGACGCCGCCGACGTTCCCTCGCAGTGCGAGCACCGCGATCGCCAGGACGATGATCAGCGCCAGCGCCGCGAACAGTGCATTGTTGCCGGTACCCAGCCCCAGCGTCGCGCCGGTGTTGCGGGCGAGCCGAAACCAGAGCCAGGCGGGGATGACGGTGACCTCGTGCCCGGGCGTCAAGGCGCCGCGGGCCCAGGTCTTGCTGGCCTGGTCGAGGAGGAGAACCAGGAGCGCGACCGCCACGACGATCGCCGGGGCTTGGCGTCGCGCCATCTCGGCCATGCTACCGGGGGCGGGTCGCGCTGGTTGAGGCTAGTGCTTCGGCGTCGGGTGCGGCGTGGCGCTCGGGCCCTTGCCGTTGCCGCTGGGCGAGGCGCTCGGTTTTCCTCCGCCGTTCGACGAGGCGGGCTGGTTCGCCGTTTGCAAGGCTTGCGCGGCGCCGTCGCGGGCCTGCGTGATCGCGGCGAGGGCGGCGGCGTTCGTGACCTCGCCCTGCAAGCCGGCGAGTTGCTGGTCGTGCGTGGCGATCGCCTGGACCAGGCGATTCTCCAGGCTGGCGGCCAGTGCGGGGTCGCCCGCCTTCTCCGCCTGGACCACGAGCGCGGCGTCGTTGAGCTGGTCATTGAGGCTGCTCAGCGCCTGGTCGGCAAGGTCGACGCGATGACGCGCGAGCATCGCCTCCGCCTCGGTGAGGCGGGTACGGGCGAGATCGAGATGGTAGTCGAGCTTGTCCGAGGGGCTGAAGGCCAGCGCGCCGCGCACGTTCTCGATCACGCCCTTCAGCGGATAGAGCGCCGAGTCCGGCAGGCTGTCGGCGGACGCGGCGACCGCGCCGGCCACCAGCAGCACCGCGGCGGCCACGGCGGCGAGCACCAGGCGGCGGACCGGATGGCTACGCGACCGGACGGTCGCCGACTGCTCGACCGCGGCGAGCACCAGGTTCCAACCGCGAATCTTGGCGCCGGGCGATGGCATGACCGGCTCGACCGCGCGTAACCGCTCGGCCAGTCGCTCCAACCGCTCCATTTCAGTCGTCAATTGTTTGTCCTCCCGTGCAGGGCGCGCTCGAGCGAGCCCAGCGCTCGGTGCTGCAGCGCCTGCACCGCACCCACCGACTTCCCCATGATCTGGGCCGCCTGGGTGGCGGTCAGGTCCTGGAAGAAGCGCAGGATCAGGACCTGCTGCTGCTCGTCGGTCAAGGCCCGCAAGGCCTCGTGCAGGTCTTCATTGGAGAGTTGCTCGACGGCAAGCTCGGAGGGATCCGCCGACACCGGCATGGTCGCCGACTCCAGCGGAACCAGCGTTGCCTTGCCCTGCCGGCGGTAGTGATCGATGGTCGCGTTGTGCGCGATCCGGTAGACCCAGGAGGAGAAGGCAACGCCCTGATCCTGGAAGAGATCCAGACGGGTCAGGCTGCGGGTCATGGTATCGATGGCAAGATCCTCCGCATCCTCCGCCCTTCCGAGGCGAGCGTAGACATAGTTGTAGATCCGATCGAAGTAGCGTTCGAAGAGGATCCGGGCCGCGTCCTGGTCGCCGCGGCGAACCCGCTCGATGAGAGGGCGATCGTCATCGGACGCCGCCTTACCGAGTGGCTGCACAGGGTGACATTATGGGGGGTCACACGGACAGGCGCGGACATATTCAGCTTGTAATACGTGCGATCGGGGCCCGACCATATGTTGCCCTGAACCCGGCGTTGCACCGCCGCCGCAACCCGTTGCCGGATTGTCACCGGCCGGCGGGCTCAGACGACCAGGATCGAGCCGGCGTCCCCCTCTTGCAGCTGGCCGATCACGGCTCCGAGCACGCCCTTCCCGGTGAGCGCGCCGAGCAGGCGCTCGAGCTCGCCCTCGGGGACCGCCAGCAGCAGCCCACCCGACGTCTGCGCGTCGCTCAAAAGGGTCTGGCGCGCCGCCGACAGGTGCGCCGGCCAGCGCACGCGCGAAGCCAGAAAGCGCTCGTTCGATCGGGTCCCACCCGGGACCTCTCCGGCCTCGGCCAGCGTCTCGGCTCCGGGAAGGAGCGGGACCGACGCGGCCTCGACCCGCGCCGCGAGACCCGAGGCGCGGGCCATGTAGTGGAGGTGCCCCAGCAGGCCGAAGCCGGTGACATCGGTGGCGGCATGGACCTCGACCGTCGCCATCGCATCGGCGGCGTCGCGGTTGAGCCGGAGCATGCCCTCGATCGCGGCCGCCGCTGCGTCGGGCGGCGCCACCTGGTGCTTGATCGCGGTGGTGATGACGCCGGTCCCGAGCGGCTTGGTCAGCACCAGCCGGTCGCCCGGCCGGCCGCCCCGGTTGCGGCGCACCCGGTCGGGGTGCACGGTGCCGGTCACGGCCAGCCCGTACTTGGGCTCGTGGTCGTCGATGCTGTGGCCGCCCAGGATATCGATGCCCGCCTCACGGACCTTGTCCAGCCCGCCGCGCAGGATGTCGGCGAGCAGCGCCGGCCCCAGCTCCTTGATGGGAAAGGCGACCAGGTTGACCGCCATCAACGGCTGGGCGCCCATCGCGTAGATGTCGCTCAACGCGTTGGCGGCGGCGATCGCGCCGAAGGTGTAGGCGTCGTCGACGATGGGCGTGAAGAAGTCGGTGGTGACCACCAGGGCGAGGTCGGGCCGCAGCCGGTAGACGGCGGCGTCATCGCCGGTCTCCTGCCCGACCAGGACGTCGGGGTTGTCGAGCCGTCTGGGCAAGTGGCTCAAGACCTGAGCCAGGTCCTCAGGACCGATCTTGCAGGCTCAACCCGCTCCGTGCGACCAACTCGTGAGTCGCACCTTCTCCACGGCACTCATGATTTGCACTGTACTCGACATTTGTTACCGTCACGTCAGTGGAGGTCACGTTCCTCGGGACCGGTTCGGCCTTCTCCCCACACGCATACAACGCCAGCATCCTGGTCGACCGGACCATCCTGCTGGATGCCGGCGCCCCGCTCACCGTCCACCTCCCCAGGGCCGGCGTCTCGCTCGACGAGCCGCGGGTTGTCCTGCTCAGTCACTTTCACGCGGACCATACCTTCGGCCTTGCCTGGCTGATCCTGGGCCGCGTGCTGATGCACGAGCCGTCGTCGCCGCTGACCATCTTCGGTCCCCTGGGGACGACCGCCTACCTCGAGCAGTTGCTCGATTTTGCCTGGGGCGAGAAGATGCGACGCCTCAGCTGGGAGCGGCTGCACCTGCAGGTGCATGAACTGACCGGCGGCGATGCCTTCGAGGTCGACGGCAGCCGCGCCCGCGCCTTTCGCATGCAGCACGTCAGCGAGCTCAACTGCCTCGGCTTCACGATCGAGCGCGACGGCGTGCGGCTCGGTTACAGCGGCGACGCAGAAGTGTCAGCCGAACTGGAGGCGCTGGTTGCCGCCTCCGATCACGTCATCGCCGAGATGACCTACCCCAACGACGAGGGCGGCGAGCTCCACCTGGGTCGCCATGACGTCGAGGGGCTGATGGAGCGGCACCCGTCGACCCGCTTCATCATCACCCACGTGAGCGCCGAGGGATCGGTCAACGGCGCCGTGATGGCTCACGATTTTCTGACGCTGCGCCTTCCTCTGCGCTGAGCACGCGGCCGCGGCGCAGTGCATCACGCCAGGCACCCACCACCAGGCCGGCGTAGCTGCCACGGATGCGATGCCACGCCCTGCGCGCCTCAGCGAGCTCATCCGCAGAAAGCCCCTCACGTCGGAAGCTGGCTCGCGTGTACAGGTTCGCCAGCCGCCGCACCTCCTCGTCGAGCGGTGGCACGACCGTCGCCAGCCGGCTACCGAATTCCTGCGGGGTATCGCCCCGATGGCGCGGGACTTTGAGCCGGTCGCCCAGAAAGAGCAGGCGGCGCCAGATGCGAGGCACGTCTCTGACCGCCAGCAGCCAGCGCGCCACCAGCAGGATGCCGATGATCAGGAGCACCAGCACCGCACCGCCGGCCACCAGCACCTGGCGCCAGATATCCGGGAAGGCGCCGTTCGACGTCGATCCACCAGCGTCCACCACGGGTTCCTTTGCGCTCGGACGCGGACGGGCGGTGGCCTCGGTCGACGGCGTGCTCGGGCTATTGAGCAAGGCGCGGGTCGCCGGCCGGGTGATCGGCGCGTTGACGTTGTCCGGGGTGGGCTCGAAGGGGATCCACCCGTAGCCTGGGAAGAAGACTTCGACCCAACTGTGCGCGTCGACGGCATTGACCACGTATTGGTGGGTCCTGTCGTCGATCACACCCAGGCCGAATCCGCTCATCTGCCGGCTGGGAATCCCCAGCATGCGCAGCATGACATTCATGGCGGTCGAGAAGTCCTCGCAGAAGCCCTTCTTGCTGGTGAACAAGAAGTAGTCGAGTGGGCGCACTCCGACGGGCGCGGGTGGCGTGAGCAACGTATAGGTAAAGCGTCCCCTTTCCTGGAACCAGGACTCGATCGCCTTGGCCTGGTCGTAGGGCGTCGTCGCGTTGGCGTTGTGCACGATCGTTTGCGCCAGGGCGGCGATCTCCGCATCGCGAGCGATCGAGTACCCCTTGGCACTGACGCCACCCGAATAGAGGTCGATGTAGGGCGCGGTCCAGGCCGGGTAGCCGGTGCCCGCACTCCTGAGTTCGTCGACGGCCGCATTTGGGATCGCTTCGGTCACGCTGTAGGTGTATGGCGCGCGCATGCGGTTGGCGAAATGGACGCTGTCGATAGTATCGAAGGTGCTCGGACTCGAGTTGTCGCCGGCGACATTGACCAGCGCCGGAACGAGGCCGGGAAGCCCCGCTTCCGACGTCATGATGCCGCGCACCTTGCTGGGTTGGTTGACGGAGACGAGCTCGCCGGCACTGAACACGGTGTTGAGGGTCTGCTCCGGCGGGACGATTACCTGGAAGGTGTCGTGCTGGAGCTGGATGCGCTGGCCGTCCGAGGGCAGGTCATCCCGCGGGATGGTGGCCCCCGGAGCCACGAGCGGCTGCTGGCGCACCGGAACCTCCGGGGTGCTGGGCAGCTGATACCACTGGATTCCATCCCAGCCCGCCAGCGCAATGCCGCGCCAGTACGGGTAGTAGATCGGGGCGTCGCCGTTGACCCGCATCACGGTCTGCGACTTCGCTTTCAGCTGCGAGCCCGGCCGAACCGTTTCGCTGTAACCGACCGATCCAATGCCCCCTCCCGGACCCGAGCCGCTGCCGATGCCGAAGGGGTGCGCGAGGTCGGTATGGACCGAGCCGGGAATGAGTGCGCCGCTGATGTCGCTACTGCTGAGTGGCGGCAGGATGAGGAAGGCGATCGCCAGGATGCCCACGGTCGCCTCGACCCCGACCTCGCCGAAGGTCCAGCCGGTATCAGCCGCGTGGGGGAGGCGTCGCGCGCGCCAGTTTTCCTTGAGGGCGACGAAATTGAGGCGAAGCAGCACAGACGCAGCGGCGGCCAGCCAGACGACCACAAAGAAGCCGAGGCCGGCACTGGTGTCGTTGATGATCTCGACCGCCAGGATGGTGCCGCTCGGGAGGAGCGCCACCAGCCCGTTGTGACGGCGAAAGATCCACCAGCTGGTCCACACGCCGGCCAGCGCGAACATCAAGATCAGGCCCATCAACAACAGCAGGTTGGTCTGCCCCGGTAGCTCCACCGCCCATTTCTGCAACGCCGGGACCGACAGGCCGGCATTGGTCAGCGGCGACGGCGTGAAGAGCGCGAGCGATACGAGCGACGCGGCCAGCGACGCGATGCTGTAGGCGAGGCGACGGAGGCCGGCGCAAACGAACAGCCATCCGAGCACGCTGGTCAGCGCCAGGGCCGGAACCAGGCGGCCATCGGAATCCGGCACCCATGCCGACCGCTCAACCGCGGCTGCGACCGCCCAGCCCATCACCAGCGAGAGCGCCAGCAAGAGCCAGGTGTCACGCAGGTTGAGCGTGACCAGCACCCGACGAGCGCGGGTGGCCAGCAGCGTCGCGCGGCCCTCGTCGTAGTTCGCCCGCAGCAAGCCCGCGGCCCAGGCGGCGCCCAGCAGGACCACCAGGAGCAGGGCGATAGTTGCCGGATTAACTTGCGGCAAGCGGTCGCTCCCCCGTGGTATCGAGGTCATCGGCTCCGCGAACGATCCACCAGTTCAACGCCTGGCGCCAGCGGCCGGCGCTCGCCAGCACCGGCTGGGTGCCGCCGAACCCCCGCGGATCGAGGTAGACGATCAAGCTCCGCTGGCCGCGCACACCCAGGTCGAGCAGCGCCGCCGGCCAGTGCTCGTCCGCCGAGGGGGTGATCACGATCAACCCCCCGCGATGCCGCCATTGATGCCGCTGCGACGTCAACAGGGTAGCAAGCGGCACCGTGCCGTCGGCCTGGGCCAGGGTGAAGTGTTCGAAGAGCTTGTTGCGCTGCTGATCGCCGCGCGCGGCCTCGATCACGCTGAGACGGCTGTCATTACTCACCAGCCCAATGGCGCCGCCGCGCCGCAGCCCGGCGTCCGTGATCGACGCCGCGAGGCTCATCGCATACTCGAGAGTGGACTCGGGCGCCTCGCCGGCGTGGACCGAGGCCTGCAGGTCGAGGACGATCCAGGCGTCGCCCCCTTCGCGCGTCTCGAAGCTGCGGCTCATCAGCCGGCCGAGTCGCGCGGACGACGCCCAGTGGATGCGCTTGACGCTGTCAGTCGGGACGTACTCGCGAATGGTGGTGGCGTTCGGTGGGATATCGAGGACGCGACCGCGCAATTGCTCGTTGCCGGCGGTGCTGGGCGCCAGCGCATCGAGGGCGCCGACCGGGCGGACGACCGGGTAGACGACCACGGAGCGACTGCCGGCGACCCGCAGGGTCCGCGCGAAAAGCCCGAAGGGATCGCCGTAGCGCAGCTCGATCGGGCCAAAGGTAAAGAGGCCGCGCTGCTTGAACTGGCCGCGCGTGGTCCATCGGCGGGTGCGCCGGCCCTTGAGGCTGAAGACGCGTCCCGGGTTGTAGCCGGGAAGATTGGAGAAATCCGTCAGTTCGATCAGGGGAACCGGAATCCAGGAGCGGTTCTCGATGATGAAGTGCTCCTCGAAGTGGTCACCCACCTGGTACTGCCCCTCGGGACTGGTCCGTTCCACCAGCAGGTTGTCGGCGGCCAGCCGGCTCCAGAGATAACTGACGAGAAACAGAAGGACCAGGGCGTACAGCAGGCTGTAGGCCAGCCGGATTCCGGTGATGTACGCGAAGAAGAAAAGCAGGGCCAGCGCCGTCACCAGGGGAAGACGCGGCAGCCGCATGCGCTCGCCCGGCTAGCTCGCCACTCGGCGACCGAAGCGTGACACCACGTTCGGCGGCGGTACCGGCTCCGTTTCCAGGATCTGGGCCAGTACTTTCGCCGGCGTCAGGCCGCGCAGCTCGGCGTTGGCCTTGAGGATCAGACGGTGGGCGAGCACCGGTTGTACCAGCGCCTTGACGTCATCCGGGGTCACGAAGTCACGCCCCTCGAGGGCGGCCCGTGCCTGCGCCCCGCGGAAGAGGCCGAGCGACCCGCGCGAGCTGGCGCCCAGGCCGATGTCGGCGTGCGAGCGCGTCCGATGCGTCACCCGGGCGATGTACTCCTTCAACTGGTCATCGACGTAGATCTCCTGGACGGCTCGCTGGCCGGCGAGCACCTCGTCGGCGGACGCGACCGCCACCAGCTGTTCGATCGGCGAGCCGCGCTGGAAGCGGTCGAGGACCTGCACCTCGTGAGCGACATCGAGGTAGCCCAGGTTGACGCGCATCAAGAAACGGTCGACCTGCGCCTCGGGCAGCGGGAAGGTGCCGGCGAATTCGACCGGGTTCTGCGTCGCCAGCACCATGAAGGGCAGCGGCAGTGGGTAGGTGGTGCCGTCGACGGTCACCTGCTTCTCCTCCATCGCCTCCAGCAGCGCCGACTGCGTCTTGGGTGTGGCCCGGTTGATCTCGTCGGCGAGCAGCACCTGGGTGAAGATCGGACCCTGGCGGAATTCGAACTGCTGCGTCGAGGGACTATAGATGTTGACCCCGGTCACGTCGGAGGGAAGCAGGTCCGGGGTGAACTGGAGGCGCTCGAATGAGCAGCCGAGAGAGCGCGCCAGCGATTTGGCCAGCATCGTCTTGCCGACGCCGGGCACGTCCTCGATCAGGATGTGGCCGCGGCTCAGCAGCGCGATGGCGCAGAGCTCGATCTCCGCACTCTTGCCGACCAGTACCCGACCGACGTTCTCGACGATCCGGGCGCCGAGGGCTTCGACCGACCCATTCTCCATCTGCATCCTTGTCTACTTCCTTTTCTAAGATCCGGTTCCCGTGCCGCTCGACCTGGTGTGCCTATCGAACGCGATCAGTTGGCGAATCGTTACCCGACCCGGTGCGCTGGCGCCGAGCGACGCTCGCCACCACGCCGCCGATGGTGCCGCCGCTCAAGACCAGCACGTCATCGATGACGAGCCCCAGGGTATCCAGCCCGGCCGAGCCAATGGGACCGATCGGCCCGACGGCTCCGGCCAGCTCCTCGACGATGATGAAGCCAACCGCGACGATGACGCCGTTCCAGACGGCGCCCCCAGCCGGCCCGATGAAGCCGGCGAGCGTTCCCCCAGCCAGCAGCGCCGCGAACGTCAGCAATCCCTGCGAGACGAGCTGACCCCGATGACTGCCAAAGAGCAGGGTGCCCCCGACCAGCTGAACGACCACCGCGAGCACCATGCCAAGCCCGGCGGCGAACCAATCGACCCTCCGCCCAGCCTGAGATCTCGCCATGGGACTCGCCTTAGTTTGCCAGATGCGAGTCGAGCCAACGACGTCAGTCAATCCAGATCACGCCAGTTTGGGACTGACGCGCCCGACGCCGGCCCAGCAACCATAGACCCACTGCGAGGAGCACGGCGACGACCGCGAGCAACGGCGCAGCCCACCCTTCGAGTAGTGGCGCCAGGCTCCTACGAGCAATTCCAACCTCATAGGTACCCTTCGGGTCGTATAGCTCGGCGCCCGCCATTGCGCTGCTGCCGCGGCCGTATCCGCCGGCGAGGAGGACCTGGCCGTCCCTGAGAACCGTCGCCGTGGCGCCCGACCGCATCGTGGCCAGGGTCCCGGCGCTCGCCCAGGTGTTGCGATGCCAGTCGAACAACTCGGCGCTCGCATCCCCGAGGCCACCCGCGATGAGTACCGCCCCACTGTGAAGCAGGACGGCGAGGTGCCCCGCGTGACCGGCTCGCGGCTGCGGACTTACCGACCACCGCCCAAGCGCCGGGTCGTAGATCTCGGCGGTTTGCTCATTGACACCGTAATCTCCGACGACCAGCACACGGCCGTTCGGCAGAAGAGTGGCTGAGGGTGAGATTCGTGTGAAGCCCATACTGGGCGCCGGCGACCAGGAATCAGTCGTCGGGTCGAAGAATTCGGCTGTGTTCAATCCATCGACCGGCGCCGTGCCGGTCGGATAGTCGAGGAGCCGATCCGTCCCACCAATTACGAGCACGCGGTGGTCGGAAAGCAACGTCGCGCTATGGTTCGCTCGCGCTGATGCCATTGGCGGTGCCGCCATCCAGATATTCGCAGCGGGATCGTACAATTCCGCGCTGGCGAGTTCAACACTTGGATCTTGCGGAGAGGACTCGGTGCCCCCAGCGACCAGCACCCGGCCGTTGTCGAGCAAGGTTGCGGTATGCAGGGCGCGGGCCGTGAGCATGCTCGCGGCCAACGACCAGCTGTTCGTCTGAGGGTCGTAAAGCTCGACGCTCGACACAGGATCAGCTCCCGTTGGGAGATTTCCGTTGGGCGGCGTCTGATTTCCGCCGACAATCAGGACCTTGCCGTTCGCGAGCAGCGTCGCCGTATGCCCAAACCGAGCGGTATTCAATCGGCCCGCCGAGCTCCACGTCCGCGTCTTCGGATCGTAGAGTTCCGCGCTCGAGATGGCGCTCACCGGCCGCTGCCACGGAGCGGAGATCGCTGACAAGCCGCGGCCCCCAACAAGTAGCACCTTACCGTTCGGAAGCAAGGTCGCCGTCTGGTAGGCGCGGGGGACCGCCATGCTTGCGGCGGACGACCAGGTCCCACTCTCAGTGCCGGCGGGCATCTGGGCCGTTCGCATCCAGGCGATTCCGACGCCGAGGATGAGCACCGCGGCGACGGCCGCTGCCACCCGCATATAGGCGAGCCGTGGACGACGAGGGGACGGCCGACTCACCTGGACCGCATGGAGAATGCGAGATGCCATCACCGGGGACACCAGAATCTGTGCCCGCTCGGCCTCGACGTAGTCTCGGACGCGCTCCTCAATCATTGCCGGTCTCATGCTTCACTCACTCCATTTCCGGATGATGGATCGAGCTGGCGCCGCAGCTTGGCCAGCGCCCGGTGGACGAGGACCCGCGCCGTGCCGGCGCGCACGCCGATGATCCGTCCCACCTCGTCGAAAGGGGCGTCCTCGAAAAAGCGGATATAGACGGCTTCTTGCTCGCGCCGGCTCAGGCCTCTAATGGCATCGCCCAGCTCCACATCGGCCTCGCGGCCCTCCGCCACGTCCATCGGGTCCGCGGATGCCGCCCGGCCGAAACGGAGACGGGCCCACCGGCTCTGACGGCGCTGATGATCGCGGGCCAGGTTGACCACCGTCTTGTAGAGCCAGGGGCGAAAGGCGTTGATTTCGCGCGGTGTCCGTGGGGAGAGCCAAACGCGCACAAACGCCTCCTGAACGATGTCTTGAGCCACGGTGTAATCACGGACGAGCAAGGTCGCCAACTGAATCGTGGGGCGATACAGGGCAAGCACCAATGGCTCGATCCATGACGACTCCGCCGGCTGTAGCACGAATCCCTCTCCCCAATAACTGCTACGCGCGAGTCAAGCCGATGTTACATCGCGCCCAGAAACGGTTCTCCTGGCGACGCTCTCAGTTGAGCCAGCCGAACGCGTGCAGGATGCCGGCGAGCAGTGGCGCCACCACCAGCGCCGGCAGGAAGTTGGCGACCTTGATCGCCTTCAGCTCCAGGAGGCCGAGCGCGATGCCCAGCACGGCGATGCCGCCGGCAGCGGTCAGCTCCGCGGCCTGCAGGTCAGAGAGTCCCGCGTGGATCAGAAATGCGACCAGCGTCAGGCTGCCCTGCACCAGCAGCACGCTGACAGCCGACAGCAGAACGCCCCACCCGAGCGTCGCGGCGAAGACGATCGAGGTTACGCCGTCGAGCGTCGACTTGATGGCGAGCAGCGTGATATCGCCGCGCGTGCCGTCGAGGAACGAGCCCAGCACGGTCAACGGCCCGACGCAGAAGATCAGGCTGGTGGTGATGAAGGCGAGGCTCACCCGTCCGGGCTCGCCGTCACGGCTCAGGCGGCGCTCGGCCCAGGAGCCGATCGCCTGGACGCCGGCATCCAGTTTGAGCAGCTCGCCGATGACGACGCCGGCCAGCACGCTGACCAGTAGCACGAGCGGGTTGTGCGTTTTGAGCGCCATCTGCATCCCGATCACAGCGACAAACAGACCGATGGCGATTCGGATGGTCTGCTGCATGCTGGCGGGGATGACCCGCCCGAGCGTGAGGCCTAGCGTGGCGCCGACCAGCACGGTGCCGGTGTTGAGGGCGGTCCCGAGTCCGGGGATCAGAGCTTTTCGAAGCGGTCGACGTTCATGATGAAGACCGTCGCGCCGCCGACCTGCACCTCGACCGGGTAGGGGACGAAGAAGTCACCGGGCTCGACCAGCGGCGGCATCGGGTTCATGAACTCGCTGCGGGTTCGGCAGTTCTCCTTGATCAGGCCGAGGACCTCCTCCACGCGATCGTCGTCGATTCCCGACATCAGCGTCACGTTCTTGTGCTGTAGAAAGCCGCCCGAGCTGACGAAGCGGGTTACCGAGATACCGCGATCGTTGAGCGCATCCATGGTAGCGGAGGCATCCTCGCTGTGCACCACCGCGATCAGCAGCTTCACGCCGACCGCCGCTCCGCCGGTCGGACGCCGGCGGTGCGCAGCGCCTCGAGCACCAGCTCCAGGACGCGCGACGCAACCTCGTCGGGATGACGTGAGGCGTCCACCTGCCGCCAGCGATCCGGTTCGCGTGCTGCCATCTCGTGATACCCGCCGTAGACGCGCTGATGGAAGGCGATCGTTTCCCGATCCAACCGGTCCTTGGCATTGCGCGGAATGCGGGCCAATCCGGCCTCGACCGGCAGATCGAGTAAGAGCGTCAGGTCGGGTGACAGCCCGCCGGTCGCCTCCGACTGGAGCCGCCGCAAGGTCTCGAGATCGATGCCGCGGCCATACCCCTGGTAGGCGAGGGTGGAATCGCTGTAGCGGTCGCAGAGCACCAGCTCGCCACGATGCAAGCGCGGCCGGATCACCTCCTCCACCAGCTGAGCGCGGGCGGCGGTAAAGAGCAGGGCCTCCGACCAGGGCGACAGCGGGCCCGCGCGTGGACCGAGCAGGATGGGGCGGATCGTCTCGCCGGTGCGTGTCCCGCCCGGTTCACGTGTGGTCCAGACGGCGTGGCCCTGCTCGGCAAGAGCCGCCGCCAGGCGATGGATCTGGGTCGACTTCCCGCTTCCCTCGGGCCCCTCGAAACTGATGAAGAACCCGCCCCGCTTCCCCGCGGTTTCCATTTCGGGCTGAACTATACGAGGTTCAGTCGCCGCTGGTGTAGATGCGCAACCGCCGGTTCGGTTCCTTGCCGGTGCTGCGCGCCGTCAGCTCATGCCGCTCTACCAGTTGATGCTGCAGCCGACGGACGTAAGCGTTTTGCGGCGAGAGTTCGACCATCGAGTTGGTCGACTTCGCACGGCTGATGCCCTCGAGCGTTTCCTGCAGCGCGGACTCGGTCGGATCGGGCGTGTCGAGCTGGTAGACCCGGCTCAGCGCATTCTTGATTTGCGTGATGGTGTTGCTCTTCAGCACCTGGATGGGAATGCCGTCCGCCTCCGCCTCCTTGAGCGGCGAGTCCTTGCGGCGGTAATAGTTCTTCAGCGTCACGATCAGGTCAGCGTCCTCGATGTGGTTCTGGATCCGAATCGGAACCTTGAGCTCCGTGATCGCCTGTTCCAGGTAGTTACGACTGACGCCGTAGGGAAAGACGGATACGGTTTCGTGGAGGCCGCGCGACCGCGGCGTCTCCAGCGGTTCCCGAACGGCGGCGGTGCGCATCGGCGCGGTCTCGGCGATCCGGGCCACGATGGCGCCGTCGGCGCCCCGGATCCGCATCTGGGGCGGCTTGAGCGTGCCGCGCAGCGCGGCGTCGACCACCTCGGCGAGCGGTTGGTGGATGGCGAGCCGGTCGCGGTCGTGGATCTCGACCAGCACGTCGAAGGTCGGCGGCGACTTGCGCTCGAGCACCGACTTCTGGGTGCCGCGCCGGCGGGCCTCCTCGTCGGAGAGCGTGACCGTCTGGATGCCGCCCAGCAGGTCGTTTAGCGTCGGGTTGACGAGCAGGTTCTCCAGCGAATTGCCGTGCGCGGTCGCCACCAGCTGCACGCCGCGTTCGGCGATGGTACGCGCTGCGACGGCTTCCAACTCCGTACCGATCTCGTCGATGACGATCACCTGCGGCATATGGTTCTCGACGGCCTCGATCATCACGGCGTGTTGGAGAGACGGCGTCCGCACCTGCATCCGGCGCGAGCGACCGATCCCAGGGTGCGGGATGTCGCCGTCGCCCCCGATCTCGTTCGATGTATCGACGATGATGACGCGCTTTTTCATCTCGTCGGCCAGCACGCGGGCGCACTCGCGCAGCATCGTCGTCTTGCCGATGCCCGGGCGGCCGAGCAGGAGAATGCTCTTGCCGCCGATGACCATGTCCTTGATGATGTCGATCGTCCCCGTGATCGCCCGGCCGACACGGCAGGTGACGCCGACGATCTGACCGGCGCGGTTGCGGATGACTGAGATTCGATGCAGCGTCCGCTCGATGCCCGCGCGGTTGTCGTCGCCGAAAGACCCGACCCGACTGGACACGAACTCGAGGTCTTCCAGCGTGACCGCGGTCTCGTCGAGGATCACCTCGTGGTCGGGAAAGCGCGCCTCGGGCTCGCGGCCCAGGTCGAGCACCACCTCGAGCAGCAAGCCCTGGTGATCGAGGCGCTTGACCGCCCGGTTGATATGGGGCGGCAGCGCCTGGAAGAGCAGGTCGAGCTCTGCCGGGTCGGCATCGGTCAGGCCGTTGTTCGATCGCTTGAGTTCCTGCATTGCTTTAGCCATACTGCGGCACCAGCCGCTTGTCCTTGATTCTTACCCGCATTCGGGCTCGAACTTTCAGGGGCAGCTCGCGGACCATCAAGGCCTGGGAGGCGATGACTTCGAAACCCTCCCGCTGGAGCAGCTGGATGCCGACCTCATCGTAGTGCCGGAGGCTGCACCAGACGGGTCCCGGCTGGTGCTGGGCGACGTAGGCCAGCGAGCGCTGGACCAGGCTGGGCCACAGGTCGGCCGGTTGGGCGGCCGCCATCAGGCCGAGCGAGTGGGGGCGGCCGCCGCCACCCGGAACCAGGCTCATCCACCCAACTACCTGCATCCGCTCGATGACAAAGCGCGGCTGCCCCGCCCGGCGCGGGATCCGGGCGCTCCACGAGCCCGGCTGGAAGCTCCGGCGCCACTCGGCGAAATTCGACGCCTCCACGGCCGCCACGCTCTTGGGCGTGGTCGCCACATATAGAAGGTAGAGGCCGAGCTCGTCGTCGCGCCGCATCGGCCGCCATCCCGCCACGGCAGGGGCCGGTCGCGCCGTCACCGACTCGGTGAGCAGGGCATGCTCGGTGGCGTAGGCGGTGAAACCGCGGGCACGGAACAGGTCCACGACCGGGTCGTCGATCGGAATCCGCACGATGAATTTCGTCACACCATGGTTCAGCCCTTCGTTGAAGAGATGGTCGAGCAGCGCGGTGCCGTCCTGGACGCGATCGAGGTCCGGACTCAGGCAGAGATTGAGGATCTGCCAGACGCCCGGCCCGAGCGCCGCCGTTTCGGCTTGCACGAAGCCCTGGATCGTTCGCCGCCTGGCATCCTCCATGACGTAGACATGATCCGCCGCCGAGGTGATCGGGATGATGCTGGCGAAGGCGCTGTTGAGCAGGAACCAGAGGCGCGTCGATGCGAATTGGCGCTTCAGCGGCGACCGCTCAGCCTCCCGCACTTCCTGCCGGTAGAGGGCCTCGATCGCACCGAGATCTTTGAGTTGCGCGGGCCGGACCTGGAGTGTCATCGCGCCGCCCCGTCGAGCGACAGGAAGTACTGGTGCCATCGGCGGTCCGGCGTCAGCTCGGGATGGAAGGCCAGCGCCAGCCGGTTGCCTTGCTTGACCGCCACTACCTGATCGTCGTGACGGGCGAGCTCCTCGACCGCGGCGCCGCGCTCGATCACCTGCGGGGCGCGGATGAATACCGCTGGACCGACGCCACCGATGGCCGGCGATTCTACCTCGGCCTCGAAGCTGTCGATCTGCCGGCCGTAGGCGTTGCGCCTGACCGCGATGTCCATCAGGTTCAGCGGTTCCTGGTCGACGCGGCCCTCCTGGACGTCGCGCGCCATCAGGATCATCCCAGCGCAGGTGCCGAGCACCGGCATGCCGGCGGCGACCCGGCGCTGGATCGAGTCGCGCAACGCCGGCTCCATCAGCCGCGCCATGGTCGTGCTCTCTCCACCCGGAAGGATGAGCGCGTCGACATTTTCAAGGTCAGTCGCAAGCCGAACGGGCACGCCTTCGACCTCGCACGCCCGCAGCGCCGCCAGGTGTTCCCGAAAATCCCCCTGCAACGCGAGGACGCCGACGCGGCGAGGACCTCTCAAACGCTCGTTTGGCACGTCCCGCGCCACTCGCGTGGGGCGAGGCCCCGCGCTCACCAGCCTCTGCCGGCGAGCAGCTCCTCCTGCGGAATCGTCCCGATCTCCAGCCCGCGCATGGCTTTGCCGAGGCTCTTGGATGCGTCGGCCAGGATGTCCGGCCGGTCGAAGTACGTGGTCGCCGCCACGATCGCCTTGGCACGAGCCGAAGGATTCTCCGCCTTGAAGATGCCCGAGCCGACGAAGATCCCGTCGCAGCCGAGCTGCATCATCAGCGCTGCATCGGCGGGCGTCGCGATCCCACCGGCGGCGAAGTTGACGACCGGCAGCCGGCCCAGGCGGGCCGTCTCCTCGAGCAGGTCGGAAGGTGCGCCGATCCGCTTGGCTTCGACGACGAGCTCTTCGGGGCCCATGCCGTGCAGTGCGCGGATGCCACCGGTGACGGCCCGCATGTGCCGCACGGCTTCCACCACGTTGCCGGTGCCGGCTTCACCCTTGGTTCGGATCATGGCCGCTCCTTCGGTGATGCGGCGCAGCGCTTCGCCGAGGTCGCGGCAGCCGCACACGAAGGGGACCTTGAAGGGGTGCTTATTGATGTGGTGCTCCTCATCGGCGGGGGTCAGCACCTCGCTCTCGTCGATGTAGTCGACCCCCAGCGACTCCAGGATCTGGGCCTCGACGAAATGCCCGATGCGGCACTTCGCCATGACCGGGATGGTGACGGCCTCGATGATGGCGGTGATCAGGCCCGGGTCGCTCATCCTCGCCACGCCACCCTCGCGGCGGATGTCGGCCGGCACGCGCTCGAGCGCCATCACCGCCACCGCGCCGGCGTCCTCGGCGATCTTCGCCTGCTCGGCCGTGACGACGTCCATGATGACGCCGCCTTTGAGCATCTCGGCCAGCCCGGCCTTGACTTTCCAGGTGCCGCGCCGATCGTTCAACGGGGGTGATCCCTCGGCCACGATCTCATTTTACTGCGCCTTCCAGGCAATTCGGCCCGAATTCGTGGACGGCCTGTCGCAAACCCGTCCCGACCGCCGTTCGGAGCCCGACGCGCCGATAGAATGCATCCCGCAATGCGGCCCCCCCGGCGCACCCGACGGCAGTCGGTGGTCGCCGTGGTCGTCGCCACCGCCCTGGGCCTGCCCGCCCTGCTCGGCATCGCGGTCGCCGTCGGCTTCGTCACCACCCCCTCCGTCGACGACATGCCCCACCGGGTCGATGCCATTCTGGCGGCGCACGGCGGCACGCGGGTGGGCCTCAACGATGTCCCCGACGTGTTGAGCGAGGCTGTGATCTCGATCGAGGACGAGCGCTTCTATCAGCATCGGGGCATCGACACCCAGGGTCTGGTCCGCGCGGTGCTGACCGACCTCTATCACCACCGGGCACTGGAAGGTGGCAGCACCCTGACGCAGCAGCTGATCAAAGTGCTCTACATGGACAACAACGATGACGGGTGGCGCAAGCCTGAGAACCTGGTGCTCGCCCTGAAGCTGGAATCAAAATTCGGCAAGCACACGATCCTGGAGAACTATCTGAACGCTGTCTACTACGGGCACGGCGCCTACGGCATCGGGCAGGCCTCGGCGACCTACTTTCACCGGGCGCCGGCCGCGCTCGACCTGGCGCGCGCGTCCATGCTGGCCGGCCTCCCTCAATCGCCCTCGTACTACGACCTGTATCGAAATCCATGCTCCGCCCGGGCCCGCCAGTTCAACGTCCTGGCCCAGATGGTGCACGTCGGCTACATCAGGGAAGAACAGGCGGCCACCGCCTACTCGGAGCCCATCGGCTTCCCCTGCTGATGCGCCGGCCGGGCCGGGGCGCATCATGGAGGCGTGGCGCTGGATCTCGTGCTGCTGGGACCCCCCGGCTCGGGGAAGGGAACCCAGGCCGCCATGCTGTCCGAGAAGTACCGAATCCCGGCGATCTCGACCGGCGACGTCCTCCGGGCACAGGTGGAGGCGGGAACTCCCCTGGGCCAGCGAGTCAAGGCCTACCTCGACCGCGGTGAGCTAGTGCCCGACAGCCTGGTCGTCGACCTGATCCAGCACCGGCTCCTGGACCCGGATACACAGCAGGGGTTCATTCTCGACGGCTTCCCCCGCACCCTTCCCCAGGCGCAAGCCCTGGACACGATGCTGGCGGCGCTCGACCGGCCGTTGGATGCCGTCCTCTATCTGCAGCTGGATCCCCAGGCCGTCCGCGAGCGGCTGGGCCAGCGCCACCGCGGCGACGACCGGCAGAGCGTCATCGACCACCGTCTCGACGTCTTCCTCGACCAGACCGCCCCCCTGACCGACTACTACCAGGCTGAAGGCAAGCTCAAGCTGATCGATGGAGCCCAGCCACCCGAGGTGGTGGCGGCCAGCATCGAGGGCGCCATCCGGTCACTCACCGGCTCGGAGAACGGTTCGAGCAGGACCCCCAGCCGCTCCTGACCTGCCCGCGTGGGGGTGTCGTTTGGCGACGCCCGTTTTGGGCATAAACCTAACGTCTCGCAGGTTGTCCCTGACGAGAACACGAAGGAGAAATGGAAGCAATGCCTGAACTTAAAACTGAATTTATCCCGCTGCTGCCGCTCAACAACGCGGTCGTGCTGCCCGGCATGGTGGTCACCATCCCGGTCGAGCGCGAAGAGGCCGGAGCCGCCATCGCCGCGGCGCGTGAGGGCGATGGTCTCGTCCTGCTCGTCCCCCGGGTCGAAGGCAAGTACGCCAGCATCGGAACCGTCGCCAAGATCGAGGATTCGCGAAAGCTGCCGAATGGCGTCGAGGTCGCCATCCTGCAGGGGCTGCATCGTGCCTCCGTCGGGAGTGCCGCCGCAGGCACCGGCCCGGCGTTGCGGGTGCTGGCCCAGCCGTCGCAGGACGTCAACCCGCTGACCGAGACCTCGCACGTATTGGCCCGCGAGTACAAGGCCCTGATCGAGAACCTGCTCGAGCTGCGCGATCAGAGCGAGGTGTTCCAGATGGTCCGGAACATCGACCGCCCGGCGCAGCTGTCTGACCTGGCGGGTTACTCGCCCGATCTGTCGCTGGAAAAGAAGGTCGAGATCCTCGAGACGCTCGACGTCGAGCAGCGCCTGAAGAAACTGATTGCCTGGACGCGCGACACCCTCGCCGACGCCTCGCTGAAGAACAAGATCCGCAGCGATGTCGCGGAGGGGATGGAGAAGCGCCAGCGCGAGTTCCTCCTGCGTCAGCAGATGGACGCCATCAAGCGCGAGCTGGGCGAGGGCGACTCGGACGTCGCCGCCGACTATCGCAAGCGCATCGAGGAGGCCGGCATGCCAGAAGCCGTCCGCAAAGAGGTGGAGCGCGAGCTCGACCGCCTGGAGCGGACCTCAGACCAGAACCCGGAGGCCGGATGGATCCGGAACTACCTGGACTGGATGCTCGACATGCCCTGGAACAAGCGCACCCCCGATCAATTCGACGTCACCGAGGCACGGCGTGTCCTCGACGAGGACCACACCGGGCTGGACGACGTCAAGGATCGCATCATCGAGTTTCTCGCCGTCCGCAAGCGGCGTGATTCCCGCGGCCTGGCGATCGCCGGCGGACGTGGGTCGGGCGCGATCATCACCCTGGTAGGGCCGCCCGGCGTGGGCAAGACCTCGCTCGGTGAGTCGGTCGCGCGCGCGTTGGGTCGTAAGTTCACTCGCATCTCGCTCGGCGGCATCCACGATGAAGCCGAGATCCGTGGTCATCGTCGCACCTACGTTGGCGCACTGCCCGGACGGATCGCGCGCGCCCTCAAAGAGGCGGGCACGAAGAACCCGGTGATCATGCTCGACGAGATCGACAAGGTCGGCAGTGATTGGCGGGGTGACCCGTCATCGGCGCTGCTCGAGGTGCTCGACCCGGCACAGAATCATTCGTTCCGCGACCACTATCTCGAGGTCGACCTGGATCTCTCCGAAGTCCTGTTCATCCCGACGGCCAACGTCGCGGACACCATCCCCGGGCCGCTGCTCGACCGGATGGAGATCATCCGCCTCGACGGCTACACGGAGGAAGAGAAGCTCGCCATCGGACGCGAGCATCTGCTCCGCCGCCAGCTGGAGCGCAATGGGCTAACGCAAGACGAAGTGACGGTCACCGATGACGCCATCCGGCGCATCATCGCCGAGCACACGCGCGAAGCGGGTGTGCGTAACCTGGAGCGCGAGCTGGGACGGTTGCTGCGAAAGGTTGCAACCCAGATCGAAGCCGGCAAGGTGACGGCACCCATCCAGGTGAGTGGCGATGACGTCAAGACCTACCTTGGTCGGGCGAAGTTCCACGAGGAAGTCGCCGAGCGGACCTCCGTTCCGGGGGTCGCGACCGGCCTGGCCGTGACCGGCATCGGCGGAGAGGTGCTCTTCATCGAGGCCGCCGCCATGGATGGCCAGAAGGGGCTCACCCTCACGGGACAGCTGGGTGACGTGATGAAGGAGTCGGCGCAGATCGGACTGTCGTACGTCCGCTCGCACGCGGCCGAGCTTGGCATCGGGAACGGCTTCGATGAGAAGGCGATCCACGTCCACGTGCCGGCCGGAGCCGTGCCGAAGGACGGGCCGTCGGCGGGCGTCACGATGGTGACGGCGCTGGTCAGCCTGTTCAGTGGCCGACCGGTGCGACCGACAGTGGGCATGACCGGCGAGGTAACGCTGCAAGGGAAAGTCCTGCCGATCGGCGGGGTCAAGCAGAAGCTGCTGGCCGCGCACCGCGCCGGACTGACCGAAGTCATCCTGCCGTATCGCAACGAGGCCGATTTGGACGACCTGCCGCAGAGCGTGCGCGATGCCATGACGATCCACCTCGCCAAGGACGTCCGCCAGGTGCTCGACTGGGCACTGGAGCCGAAGAGCGAGACGCTGACACAGGCCGCATAACGAGGCTCGCATGAGCCGGGCCTTTGTCAAAGAAGGCGATTCGACGACGGGCGGATCCCTGGTAGATCGGTTCTACCAGGGATTGCTCGATCTCAGTGATCCCGCCAGAGCGCTTGTCGCCAAGCGGCAGCAGCAGGCCTGGCTCACATCGCAGCCGACGGTTAAGGCCGCGCGCCGCCAGGCGCTCGCCGCCCTCGGCGCTGATTCTTATCGCGAGATCTTCGAGGCCGCCGCGGAGCGTGGCGGCGATCCACCACAGAGTCCCACCTGGTGGGCCGTCGGTGATGCCGCGACCGCCTTGGCTGCGCGTCGCCACCTGGATTCGGATCTGTTTGCGGTCCTTGTCGGACCGCTTGGGATCGCCCTTCCCTGGCTAAAGGACGCCGCCAGCCAGAGCTGACGAGGCGACCGCAATCAGCCGGCGCACATGATGAGTTGACCCCCGCAGCTCGGGCATGGTTCCGTATCGCACCCGAAATGATGAACTCCGCCTGGTTTGACGCCGCAGTCTTCGCAGCGCTCGACCGCATCCGGAGAGTGCCGAACGCGCTCGAACCGTTTGTCTCCGACTGCCACGACAAGGGTCGTCACGCAGCTGGGCGCCAGGCGCATGTCGCGGTGACAGTCGGGGCAGGCCGCCACGTGATCGACGGTAGCAGCCGCTTTTGACAGCTGTCTGTCGCGCCCGCACATCTTTGCGTTATTGACAGGCAGCTGTCAAAGCCGGGCTTCATCATCGAAGCATGGCCGCATCAGGCAGCGTCATCGCGCTGAGGCAAAGCGAGGCGAAGGCTGCGGCTGAGCAGCTGAAGGCTGCGGTGAAACGGGTGTTGGCTTCCGCTCAGGAAGTCGAGGGCGCTGAGCTCGGCGAGCTGCTCGTCCTGATCCGCGAGGCTGGAATCGACCCGCTGGAGGCGGCCTTCGCGACCGGCGTGCGCCGGTTCGACAAATCGGGTGAGTACGCCGCCGACGGCGCGTTGACCGTCACCGCCTGGCTGAAATGGAAGTGCAAGCTCTCGGGAGGCGCCGCCGCCGAGCGGGTTGAAATCGGCAAGCAACTCGAACGTCTGCCAAAGACGGAAGAGGCCTTCGCCCATGGTCAGCTCGGCTACCAGCATGTCGCGCTTCTGGCGCGCACCGCCGAGAACCTGGGGGCGGCCGCAGTACGCGGCGAAGAAGGCAACCTCCTGAAATCCGCGCAGTCGATGGACCCGGGACAGTTCATGACCGCAGTGAAGAGTTTTGAACACCGCGTCGATGCCGCGGCGGCGCTGGCCGAGACGAACCGTGCCTATCAGCGCCGCTACCTCCACATCGGCGAGCCCGTCGCCGGCGTCGTCCGCATCGATGGGTTGCTCGATGCCGAAGGTGGAGCGACGGTGCGGGCTGCGCTGGCCGGGCTGATGAAGCCAACTAAGGATGACAATCGGAGCCACGGGCAGCGGTGTGTCGACGCCCTGGTGGAGTTCTGCCGTCGGAGACCCGGCAGCCGGCGCGACGGCTCGGGGCCGCGCCCGCAGCTGATCATCCGGGCGAGCCTTGACACCCTGGCCGGTATCGCTGGCGCTCCCGCCGGCGAGCTCGAGGGCGGTGGTACGGTGCCGGCGGAAACGGTGCAACGGTACGCCTGCGATTCGGCAATTGTCCGGATGACCGGACGCACCGAGCTCGAGCGCGAGCTCAACCACGCAACCCGCACGTTGCCTGCATCGACGCGGCGTGCGCTGGAGGCACGAGATCGCCGCTGCGTCTGGCCCGGCTGCGGCCGGCCCGCAGATTGGTGCGATGGACATCACCTCGTCTGGTGGACCAGAGGCGGTGAAACGGTATTGCCGAATCTTGCCCTCCTTTGCCGACCTCATCACCGATTGGTTCACGAGGGAGGCTGGTCGCTCCAACGCAGGGGGACCGCGTGGCACACCGCGCCGCCGGACAAGATCCCGGCGAGACGCTTTGCTCGCCGCGAGTGAGCCAGGTCAGCTCAGGTCGTGCTCTGCGCGGCCCTGGCGAAGCCCTGGAACAAACGACGTACCCATGGAATCTCATCGATCTCTTCCGGGTGCCACTGAACGGCGATGAGAAACCGGCGATCCGCTGATTCGAGCGCCTCGATCACGCCGTCTTCGGATGTCCCGGTTGCCGTGAGCGGCGCGGCAACGTCCCTGACCGCCTGGTGATGCAGGCTGTTGACCTCGATGCTGGTCTCGTCGATCAGCTGCGCAAGCCGCGACGATGGATCCAGGCGCACCCGATGCAGCAAGGCATTCCGGGCCCGGCCATCGGCGTCCGAATGCTCGACCGTCGTGACGCCCTGATATCGAAGATCCTGGTAGAGGCTGCCGCCTAGAGCCACGTTCAGTAATTGCTGGCCGCGGCAGATGCCCAGCGTGGGCAGGTCATCGGCGAACGCCCAGCGCGCCAGCGTCAGCTCGGTGCGGTCACGCGGTGCCTCGACGATATTCAGGTTATCGATCGGCGCTTCGCCGTACTCTTCGGGCGCGACGTCGGCGCCGCCCGGGAAGACGATGCCGTCGAGCCGATCGTAGATCGCGCGCAGCCGGTCGTCGTCCTCGAGGATCGGGATCAACACCGGAGCGCAGCCGGCCGCCGTCAGGGCCCGCACGTAACTCTGGTTGATGCCGAAGCGCGCCGGCTTGGGTCCCTGGGGGATCGCCAGCGTGGGCAGGCCGATTACCGGATATTGACGGCTCAACTCGTAAACGTAAAAGCCTTGAGATGGACCGCCGGCACGCGGGAGGCACCGATGAACTCGCCAATTTGAAGTTTTGTGGTTGTGCTGACACCGAGTGTCCCATCGAGCGCTTCCAGCATGCTCTGCGTGAAGCGAAGATCCTTTACCGGTCGGGTGACCTTGCCGTTTTCGATCAGGAAAGTGCCATCGCGGGTCATCCCGGTGATGATCGATAACTTGGGGTGCACGATCCGTACGTACCAGAAGCGCGTGACCCAGATGCCCCGCTTGATCCCCGAGATCAGATCCGGCTTGGCGACCGAACCTGGCTGCATAAACAGGTTGGTCGCGAACGGTCCCTCGGTGTTCGGCGCCGGCAGGCCGTGGCCCGTGGATTGGCGGCCTTCCGTCGTCGCCGTCATCATGTCGTACGCGACGCCGGTGGCGACGCCTTTCTTGATCAGGTCGACCCGTTGCTTGGGCACGCCTTCGAAATCGAAGGGCGCTGGGAGGCCCGACGCGTCGAGACCGTCGTCCCAGATCGTGACGGCATCCCCGGTGATGCGCTCGCCCAAGCGCATGAAGCTGCGATCTTCCTCTACCGCCAGGGCACTGAACCCGGTGTAGCTCATGAACTCGAGCATCTCGGCCACGGCGTACTCTTCGAGCACGACCTCGTATGTGCCCGGCTCGACCGGCTGTGCATTCTGGTTTCGCTGCGCCTTGTCGATGACCTCGTCGGCGATCTCGTCTTTGTCAAGATCCTGCACGTTGATCGCGCCGCGGTCGGCATAGCCCGAGCCCGCGTCCCCCATGACCACCGAGTTGATCGTCGCCTCGGTGGACCGGTGATGGTGATAGACGCCGAGCGAGTTGGCGATGGCGAACTGCTCAGCGCCAGTGCTGAAGGCGCCGAAGGCCTTGAGCCCGGCCCGCTTCGCCCTGGCGCAAATCGCCTCGACGAAGTCCGCCCGCTCTTCGGGTGTCGCCCCGGCAGTCGCGTCCGACCAGGCCTCGACTGGCCGGCTCTCCGCCGGTCCCGGCATTGGGACGACCTCGCCTTTTGATTGCAGGTCGGCGATGGCGATGGCTCGCTTGAGGACATCGCTGGCGGCTGACTCGTTCATCTGGTTGATCGAGGCCACCCCGGTCTTGCCGTCCTTGACGACGCGAACGCGGACGCTCACGTCGCGCTCTGCGACGTTCTGGTGGATGCCATTGTTGGCGAAGCGGGTGAGCGCGCTGTCCCACTCGGTAACCATGACCTCGGTCTGCGCCGCCGGCGACGCTTGCAGAAGCTTGTCGATGAAGCGCTTGACCTCAGTCTGTTCCGTGAGCCGCGCGGTTTCCATGCTTTTCATTTCAGGATGCCGACCTTTACGTGCTGGAAGCGCGCCGGCGCCGCGCCGTGCGCCACGTGGGCCGTTTGCGGTGGCTGGCCCTTGCCGCAGTTGGCCAGTCCCCAGACGGACCATTCCGACTTACCGGCGACCGCGTCGCAGGAGTTCCAGAACTCGGGTGTGATGCCGGCGTAGGTCGCGTTCTTGAGCAACCGGCCGCGCTTGCCGTTGACGATCTCGTAGGCCAACTGGGTACCGAACTGGAAGTTGAGCCGCTTGTCGTCGATGCTCCAGCTCCTGTTTGTCTCCATGTACACGCCATCTCTCGTTTCAGCGATCATCTGCTCGAGCGAGGAGTCGCCCGGCTGCAAGCTGACATTCGTCATCCGGATCAATGGGATACGGTTCCAGCCGTCCGCGCGCATCGTGCCGTTGCTCTGCTGTCCGAGGACGCTGGCGGTTTCGCGTGATGTCAAATAGCCGACGAAGAGCCCTTCTTTGATCAAAAACGATTGCTGGGCGGGTACGCCCTCGTCGTCCCAGCCGAACGTTCCGAGGCCAGTCGGCGTCACAGCATCGGCCGTGATCGTCACCTGCGGCGAGCCGTACTGCAGGTGATTCAGTTTCTCGGGCGTCATGAAGCTGGTCCCCGCGTAGGCCGCTTCCGTGCCAAACACCCGGTCCAGTTCCGTGGGATGGCCGCACGACTCGTGGATCTGCAGCGCCGTCTGGCTCGCGTCGAGGATCAACGTCTTGACGCCGCTCGGGCATTGCGGCGCGGTGAGCAGGGCCACCGCCTCCTCGCCGATGCGCTGGCCGTGCCGATCGAGCTGCATCGCGGTGACGTACTCGTAGCCACCGGAGCCCTGGTGCCGCCCGAACGAATTCGGATAAGACCGGTTCTGAACTTCGTCTGGCGAGGTGGCGGTCGCTTCGATGCCGGCCCCGGCTTCGTACAGCTCCTGCTCGATGAAGGCGCCCTCGGTCGAGGCGAATACTTTCCGCTGCCGGAGAAACTCCATCGAGCCTTCGCGAATGCTGACGCCCTTGACCGCGCCCATCGCGGCGTCGGCGCGCAGTAACAAATCGACTTTCTCGGTTAGCGGCACGGTGAACGGGTCACGCTCTAGCGGCGTGCGGTAGTGGCCGCGCGAGGTGACCGGCGGCCCCAAATCGACCGGCGTGGAGCGGACCCGCGCACTCGCCCGAGCGATCCGAATGGCGCGATCGACGACCTCCTCGACCTCGGCCCGGTCGAGCCGCGCGCTGCCGGCGAAACCCCAGGCGCCATCCACCAGGACGCGAACGCCAAACCCCTCGCTGGCATCGTCGGACACGGCGGCAAGCTGGCCGTTCTTGACGATGATGTCTTGCTGTACGTGTTCGTCGAGACGGACGTCGGCGTAGCCCGCGCCTTTCACCTGGGCCGCGTTGAGCGCGGCCTCAGCCAGATCTTTCATAGCAACAAGACTAGCGCCATCAGCCCCCCACCCTGCCCTCCCCGGCAAGGCTGGGGAGGAGAAATTACTGGCTGATGTACCAATCGGCGGATTGGTTCATCCACCAGAATTCGTTGCCCTTGTAACCGCCGAGCTTCTTGGTGTAGGCCTCGACGTCGACTGCCTGGTAGAGCGGAATCTCGGGGATGATGTCGGCCAGCCGCTTCTGGGCCACGACGTACTTGTCCTTCCGGTCCGACAGCTTGACCGTTAGCCGAGCCTGGTCGAGCGCCTGGTCGAGTTGCGGATCGCTGATAAAGGTCGTGTTCTGCCCGGCGCACCCGTTGGCGTCGGTTGGGATCTGGGAGCTGTGGTAGGCCGTGTACGCCAGGGAATCAGGCTCCGCCGGGTAGCTGTAGTTGTTGGTGTACATGGCGAGATCGAAGTTGTGGCTGTAGATGACGCCACCGCCGGTGCAGGAGCCGAACATCCGGCTGGCTGGGACGTTGGCGAACGGTTTGATGATTTGAATCCCAATCCCAGCGAGATCGGAGGCGATGACGACCTCTTGCTCCTCGCGTAGCGGCAGGGTGGTGGTGATCAGGTGGAGCTGCACGCACCGTCCCTGTGGATCGGTGCGAAATCCCTTGCAGGGGCCGGAGGTCTGCATCTTGTACCCGGCATCGTTGAGCAGCTTGTTGGCGGCGACCACGTCGTAGGGCGTGTGCCGGGCATTTGGATCCAGGCACCAGGCGCCGGTCTGGATGCACATCCAGGCGTCGGGAGGCACCACCGTGCGGCCGAGCAGCAAGGTGTCGACGATCCTCTGCCGGTCGATCGCCATCAGGATCGCTTTTCGCAGCGTGACGTCCTTGAGGAAGGTGTTGTGCAGGTTGATGTCGATGTGCTCGGTGGCACTGTCCAGGATCGTCACCGTGGTGACATCACTCTGCCTGGAGAGTGATGGCAACAATGAGGGCCGCAGGTCGAGCGCCATGTCGACCGTGTTGGTGCGCAGCTCGTTGAGCTCGGTGTTGGCGTCGGCGTCGAATTTGACCCGGATCTCGTTGAGATAGGGGCGGCCACCGCCACCCCACCAGTGAGGGTTTCTCACCAGCGTCAGGTGGTCGCCCGTCACCCATTCCTTGAACATGAAGGGCCCCGTGCCGACCATCACCTTGTCGAGCGTGTCCGAGCCGCTGAAGCCGCCCGGAATGCTGACCGTGACTTTGTCGTGGGTGAGGTCGCCGGTCTGGGCCCAGACCTGCTGCAGCAGGTGATCGGGCAGGACGCCGTAGGGACCGGTCCCCAGTGTCAGGTAGGCGGCGTAGACGCTCGTGAAGTGAACGATGGCCGTGAAGTCATCCGGCGTATCGACGCTCTCCACCTGGTCCCATCCGCTCGTCGATATCAGTGGCGTCGGGTTCTTATCGCGGTGCTTGAGCCACCAGAAGTCGAAGGTCGCCTTGACGTCCTTGGCGGTAAAGGGCACGCCATCGTGCCACTTGACGCCATGTCGCAGCTTCCAGGTGACATTCATCTTGTTTCCGGTGACTTTCACGTCACCGTTTTCGAGCGTGGGGACTTCCGTAGCCAGTTCCGGAACCCAGTAATCGGAGAGCTTCGGATTGGTCGGCAACGGGTCCTGGTTGGCCTTCACGGTCAGCAGCCCTTCCATCGCCGGGTTGATGTAGGCGCACGCATGCGAGGCGGCGGACGTGATGTTGCAGGCCAGCAGGCTATCCTGCTCCTGCCACGAGGCGACCGTGAGCTTCCCACCCGCCTTGGGCGTGGTGGTGGTCGTGGTCGCCGTCGGGGAACAGGCCGCCAGCACCACGGTGCCCGCAGTTGCGACCACCAGCAGGCGCAACGAGCGCGGGCAGCTTCGGGTCATAGAGCCTCCGTTTGGATGTTGACCGTCACTCTACGGGCGCGCGCCTGAGAGGGTCAACGAAACGCCGGCTTTTCTAAGGTTCACTAACAAGAGCAAATCAATCCACCCACCAATCGGCCGCGTTCCACAGCGTGGTGTCCGGCGCGGGGTTGGGAAGCAGATTGTGCACATGCGGGCTGGCCAGGACGACGAGCACCCGCGCGAAGAGCGGCAACTCGAAGCCAAGATGCGCGTACGCACGTTCGAAGGCGGCATAGGCTTTGGCCCGCTCGACCAGAACGAGCGTGCTGCGACCGCGATCGAGATTGCGATCGAGATCGGGACTGCTGAAGCGGCCGAAGTTGGAGCCCAACCCCTGATTCTCATCGGTCGGGATCTGCGATGAATGCTCGAGCGGATACACGCCGTCAGGGTCGGGACCGATGCTCCAGGTCCACAACCCGGTCTCAAACTGGCCGCGCTCCAGCAGTCCACCCTCCGCGTAGCCACTGAATAGCTCGCTGGGATGGGCATCGGTTGGGATCACCTCGGCGCCGAGTTTGTGCCAGTCCGCGATCATCTGGTCGCGGATGGCGTTGCGCAGCGGGCTGCCCAGCGCGCTGACCAGGTGAAAACTCAGGCGCTGTCCCTTCTTGCTTCGAATGCCATCCGGACCGACCACCCACCCGTCGCCGTCGAGCAGCCGGATGGCGCCCCCCAGGTCGTAGCTGAGCGAGACGTTGGGATCGTGAAACGAGGTCAGCGCGCGGGGGATGGGTGACTCAGCGAGCTGCGCCTGGCCTTTGAAGAATTTCTTCACCATCCCGGGCCGGTCGACCGCCATGCGAAGCGCCTGGAGGAGCGCCGGATCGTCCTTCCAAAGGGGCGGCCGGCCGGTCAGCGGATTCGGATCCGCCTGGTTGAAGGTGACCTGCTCGTAGGCCAGCTGAGATCGAACCTGCGTCGTCGCCGATCCGGTGCTGGCCAGCGTCGCCAACTGGTCATCGGGGAGTTCCAGCGCCACCGACACCTGGCCCGCCCGCGCCGCGTCGACGAGCTGACCCGATTCCGGGTAGAGCCTGTAAACGATGCTGTCGAGGTGTGGGCGCCGTCCCGAACGACCCTGCGACCAGGCGTCGTTGCGAATCAGCGTGATGTGGTCGTCCGGAACCATTTCGGAGATCTTGAAGGGACCGCTCACGACATCCGGTCGGGCCCAGAAGGGGTCGCCACCCAGCTTTTCGGGAGCAATTCCTCCGAGGCGATGCTTCGGCAGAATGGCCGGGAAGAGGTTGAGATACTTCGCATAGACCCGATCGAAGTGCAGCGTGAAGCGTTGCGCGTCATGGATATCGACCCGCGAGATCGACTGGTAGCCCTCCGGTGAGAGAACCCCCTGGACCTTCGGGTTGACGATCAGTCCCCAGGTGAACGCCACGTCGTCCGAGGTGATCGGCTGTCCGTCGGACCAGCGCAATCCGGATCGCAGCCGATAGGACACCTCCATGGTGCCGGCGGCGCGGTTCCAGCTCACGTCACCGTTTTGGAGCGTGGGGACGCGCTCGACGAGATCGGCCATCGGCTGCAGGTTGTTGTCGAGTTTCACCAGGCCGCCGTAGAGCAGCGCGTCGACCTGCGCGGCCGGCACCTCTTCGTTGAAAAGCGGGGAAAAGTTCGTGGGACTCTCCCAATCCCCCACCACCAGCGTTCCACCCTCGTGGCGAGCGGGCTCGGGTTGGTACTGAGACCCGCTAGGGCTGGCGCTGCCCAGCGAAATCCCGGGGACCGAGGGAAGCGAACTGCAGCCGCCAAGCACGGGCAGCAGTGCCAGGACAACAAGCGAGGCCCGACGCGGCCGGTTAGATGTTATCGAGGATCTTGCGGCGCTTCCGTTGGAATTCGCCCTCGGTGATGGCGCCCCGCTTGCGGAGCTTTTCCAGCTGACCCATGTTGGAGATCAGGTCCACGAGAGGCGAGGAAAGCCG